>Ga0255117_1000004_pt1 | contig 102546 bp, 119 predicted proteins | sample Law_Atlam_RepA_8_2_FD_188583 | JGI IMG/M metagenome (GOLD analysis project Ga0255117, IMG submission 188583) | Freshwater microbial communities from St. Lawrence River, New York, United States - Law_Atlam_RepA_8h | ecosystem: Environmental > Aquatic > Freshwater > River | place: USA: New York...
ATACAGGCATTGACCCTGAATGGATTGAGTCAGGTATGTTGGTATACGATGAATATGATAAAGATCTTGGGATGAACTGGTGTCAAAAAAATAATATTGAAATTAAACAAATTCAAATAGAAAAAAAATCATGCTTGCTTTTGCCACATGTTGCTCAAATAAGAAATCCTCGCTTATTAAAAGCCTTAAAAATATATTTAATTAAAAATAATGTTGTAATGATAGAGCATAAAAAAGTTAACCCCATTTCTGATTCAAATAATTTCATTCATCATCTTCAAGTTGAAAATAACATTAATCTAGAAGCAGATTTTTATGTTGTGGCTTCAGGGGCATGGAGCTCGAACGTTCTAAATGAAATTGAGACGCCAAAAATTAGACCTATTAGAGGGCAGCTTATTCAATATCCTGCCATTAAAGAAAAGTTGCCATATATTCTTTATAAGGATGATTTTTACTTGGTGCAAAGACAAGATGGCGTTGTTCTTGGGGGAAGCACAAAAGAAGACGTTGGCTTTGATAAAAGCATTACAGAAGAAGCTAGAAATTCTCTTCAACAAAAAGCTGAATCTTTACTGCCTATTTTAAAAAATTACAAAATTGAAAATCAATGGAGTGGTCTGAGGCCTGGCTCGGATGGCAATGTGCCTATGATAGAAAAGCATCATAAATATAATAATGTGTACTTAAATGTAGGTCACTATCGATATGGATTGACGATGGCTCCAAAAGCAGCAAGAATAATTACTGATTTAATAACTTTAAATGGATAAGCATAATGCGGTTAAATATTTTTACATTTTTACTTCTATTAATCACAAGCTTTAATACTATGGCGATTGAAGAACCAGAATTTATTAGCATTGAAAAAAAAGATGCATTTGAGGTTAGAGAGTACCAGCCAAAATTAATTGCTCAAGTTCTAGTTACAGGGACATTCGATACAGCATCAAGTAAAGGATTTCGTTTGCTGGCTGATTTTATTTTTGGAAATAATAAAACAAATGAAGGGCCAAAAAAAATTGACATGACAGCTCCGGTAATTACTCGAGATGCCTCAGAAAAGATTGAAATGACAGCGCCAGTTATTTCTGAAGAAACTGAAAGGGGTTGGTATGTTAGTTTTAATATGCCAAAGCAATTTACAAAAGAGACTCTTCCTATCCCCAATAATCCAGAAATTAAAATTACCGAAGTGCCTGCAGAAAAATTTGCAGTTATTACATTCTCTGGTTTGGTGCGGGAAAAAAAATATGCGGAGATGTTAAGTTTGCTTAATGAAGAAATGAAAAAAAGAAACATAGAGCCAAAGGGCTCTCCTATACTAGCTCGCTATAACCCACCTTGGACTCTGCCATTTCTTAGAAGAAATGAGTTGATGTTTAGATTTTAAAAATAATTACTTGTTTGGAGTAAACCTCTATTTCTTCGTTTTAACTGCTTTCTTAGGTTTAACTTTAACCTCTCGCTTATAAAGTCCAGAGCGTCCCCCAGACTTTTCCACTAAGTGGATATTTGAAATGATCATCGTACGGTCTACTGCTTTCACCATGTCATAAATGGTGAGGAGGGCGATGCTAACTGCTGAAAGGGCTTCCATTTCAAGTCCTGTTTGTGCAAAACATTCACAGGACGATTGACACACAATCGTATTATTTTTTTTATCAATATTAAATTCAATATCAATTTTAGTAAGGTTGATTGAATGACAAAGTGGAATAAGCTCCCAAGTTTTTTTTGCAGCTTGGATGCCTGCAATTTTTGCAGTGTTTAAGACATCACCTTTTTTAATTAAATTAGCTTGAATTAGCTTTAAGGTATCTTTGTTTAGTTGAATTGTGCCTTCGGCTAATGCTTTTCGATGGGTAATTGCTTTATCAGTAATATCTACAAGTTGCGCATCACCTTTTTGATTAATATGAGTTAGTTTTTTCATAAATTTAATTAGTTTATCTTCTCAAACATAGATGTAAGTGATTATTAATCTAGGTATCATACCAATGATGAAATTTAAAATTACATTATTAGCAAGTTTTTTTTGTTGCCTGTCCGTTTTTGCCAATGAACTGCCTGATCTAGGTGACGCATCTCAGCTCATTATATCTGCTAAAGAAGAGCAGGCTATTGCCAAAGCAATTTTAAAGGAAGTGGCAGTCAGCCCTGAAATTGTTCAAGATATTGAGGTGATTGATTATTTGAAAAATTTGGGGGATCGATTAGTCGCATATAGCCCTAACAAAAGACAACAGTTTAATTTTTTTGTAGTTAATGAATCTTCAATTAATGCTTTTGCAATGCTTGGAGGAGTAATTGGCGTTCATACAGGCTTAATTTTGGCTTCAAATAGCGAATCAGAGGTGGCTAGTGTATTGGGCCATGAGATTGCTCACGTGACACAAAGGCATTTGCCAAGAATGATTGCTCAGCAGAAGAATGATTCAATTAAAACTGTATTAGGTATTGCCTTAGCACTTCTTGTCGCAAGAGCCAATCCTCAGCTATCAGCTGGAACTATGACTGCTGCCTCAGCCATGGGAGTGCAAAAACAATTGGACTATACAAGAGAGCATGAAAAAGAAGCAGACCGGGTAGGTTTTCAAATTTTGACTGACGCAGGTTTTGATGGTCGATCAATGGTTTCATTCTTTAATACTCTCCAAAGAGGCTCTCGTTTTTCAGAAGGTGCGGCACCTAGCTTCTTAAGAACCCATCCTATTACAACTGATCGTATAAGCGACATTTCAAACAGAGTCAAAGAAAGTCGTTATAGGCAAATACCTGATAACCCTGATTTTATATTTATCAAATCAAAATTGAGAGCTACAAATGGTACCCCTCAATCAGCGGTAGATACCTTTGAAGGAAGCATTAAAGATAAGCGTTATATGAATGAAGCTGCTGAGCGATATGGACTGGCAATTGCTTATATGAGAAAAAGTGACTTTGTAAGGGCTCGGCAAGAAGTTGAATGGCTAAAAATGAACTCTAAAAAAAATGCGCTGATTGAGACGCTTGCATGTAAATTAGAAGTTTCCACAAATCAACCAACCCAAGCATTAAATCATTATTTAAAAGCGCTAAATATATACCCTAACTATCGAGCTTTAATTTACGGACTAGCAGAACATTACCTAATGGCAAATGAACCTGAAAAATCTGTCAGACTTATTAATGAAAAGTTAAATACTTATCCTGAAGATAGCTATTTCTATGAATTACTTTCGAAGGCTTATGCAAAAGAAGGAAAAGAATTGCTTCAATATCAAGCTCAATCCGAGGCTTACTATCGTAAATTTAATTTACCAAGAGCAATAGAGCAAATGGACTTCGCCGCTAAATCTAAAGACGGTAATTTTTATCAAAAATCGATTGTGGAGTCGCGCTTAAAACAACTTAAATTTGAGAGTAGCTTCGAAGATATTAAAGATAAAAAATAAAAAACATATTTTCTATCTTCTTTAAATCTGAAATATTATTTACTTTGATAAGTAAAATAAATCATATTTATAATAACAATTGATTTTACATATGTAATTGACCTACCTATAATCATCATTTTTAAACCAACCAAAGAAGGAGAAGGCGATGTCTTCGTTAGTTAATACTGAAGTAAAACCGTTTAAAGCAACAGCATTTCACAATGGTAAGTTCGTTGATGTTACAGAAGCAAATCTTAAAGGTAAATGGTCAGTTGTAATTTTTATGCCAGCTGCATTTACATTCAATTGCCCAACAGAAGTTGAAGATGCTGCTGATCATTATGCAGAATTTCAAAAAGTTGGTGCAGAAGTCTATATCGTGACGACTGACACTCATTTTTCACATAAAGTTTGGCACGAAACTTCACCAGCAGTTGGTAAGTCAAAATTTCCATTAGTTGGAGATCCTACACATCAATTAACACGTGCATTCGAAGTACATATTGATGAAGAAGGCCTTGCCTTACGTGGTACTTTTATTATCAATCCAAAGGGCGAAATTAAAACCATGGAAGTGCATGACAATGCGATAGCTCGTGATGTCAAAGAAACATTACGTAAACTTAAAGCCGCACAATATGTAGCTAATAATCCAGGCCAAGTATGTCCGGCTAAATGGCAAGAGGGCGCTAAAACAATAGCTCCATCACTAGATCTCGTAGGCAAGATCTAATCACAAAAAAATGAAACCCAGGCCATAAGGGCCTGGGAATTTCATAAACATCTTAGGTAAATAAATGGCTCTCGATATAACAATTAAAAATCAATTACAAGATTACATGACTAGGCTTGTCAATCCGATCAAGCTTTTGGCAAATCTTGACGAGACCGCTTCATCTCAAGAAATGCTCGAGATGTTAGAAGAAGTTGCTTCTTTGTCAGAAAAAATAACTTTAAATAAAGAAACAGATGTTTCTAAAAGAATTCCCTCTTTTGAAGTCAATCGAGAGATTGATGTTACGGGTATAACTTTCGCAGGCATTCCCTCGGGACATGAATTTACGTCATTTGTGTTGGCTTTGCTCCAGGCAGGGGGCCATCCATTAAAGATAGATGCTGAAAAAATAGAGCAAATTAAGAATATTCAAGGCAAGTTTCATTTTGAAACATATATTTCATTGAGTTGCCATAATTGTCCTGATGTTGTTCAGGCGCTGAATGCAATGTCTATTATTAATTCAAACATTTCGCACGTCATGATAGATGGCGCATTATTTCAGAAGGAAGTAGAAGATAAACAAATTATGGCTGTACCTACTATCTTTCTTAACGACAAGCCTTTTGGTCAAGGAAGAATGGAGCTTGATGAAATTGTAAATAAGATCGATTCAAGTGCTAGCTTAAAAGAAGCTGAGAAAATTTCCAAAAAAGAGACATACGATATTTTAATTGTTGGCGGTGGTCCAGCTGGAGCTTCAGCTGCTGTATATAGTGCACGAAAAGGCCTTCGAACAGGAATCGTGTCCGAGCGTTTTGGTGGGCAAGTGATGGATACTTTAGGCATAGAAAATTTTATTTCAGTCAAAGCTACAGAAGGGCCAAAATTAGTAACAGCTCTTGAAGAACACGTGAAGGAATACGATGTTGATATTATGAATTTACAGCGTGCAAAGAGTATTCAAAAAAATGATGAAAATGCTTTATTTGAAGTAGAGCTAGAAAATGGTGGAAAGCTTAAAAGCAAATCAGTGATTATTGCAACAGGTGCAAGATGGAGGGAATTAAATGTTCCTGGCGAAAAAGAATTTAAAGGTAAAGGTGTAGCTTATTGCCCACATTGCGATGGACCTTTATTTAAAGGTAAACACGTTGCAGTCATAGGCGGAGGAAACTCTGGCGTTGAGGCTACTATTGATCTTGCAAATATCGTAGGGCATGTCACGCTTTTTGAATTTGCCCCAGAACTCAAAGCTGACGATATCTTACAAAAGAGACTCTATAGCTTGCCAAATGTAGATGTCATATTAAATGCACAAACATTGGAAGTCCTTGGCACTGATAAAGTGAATAGCATGATTTATCTTGATCGAAAAACAAACGAAAAGAAAACGATCTCACTTGAAGGCATTTTTATTCAAATTGGACTTTTGCCAAATACTGACTTTGTAAAAAATACTGTAGATCTCTCTAAGTTTGGAGAAATTATTATTGATAGCCATGGGCAATCTTCATTGAAAGGACTATTCGCAGCCGGGGATGCAACTACCGTGCCTTATAAACAGATTATTATTGCAATGAGCGAGGGCGCTAAAGCTTCTTTAGGAGCTTTTGATTACTTGATTCGCCAATAAGTTTATATCTTATTGGCTGCAATAATTTCTTTAAGCAGCGGAAGAGTAATAGGCCTTTTGTAACTTAAAGACCATTTATCTAAATCCTCTAAAATAGAAAATAAATTTGGCATATCTCTTTTTAGATACCTTAAGCAATAGTCAATAATATCCGTGTTAAGTTTTATACCTCTTTCATCAGCGTGTCTTAGCAGTGCTAACTTTTTTTCTTCGTCTGAAAGAGCTATCACTTCATAAGTTACTCCCCAAGCAAGCCTAGTTGCTAAATCATCTCTTAATTTCATCTGGAGCGGTGAATAAAGGCCTGACACCAACATGTTCTGATGAGATTCTTTGCATCGATTATATGTGTTGAATAATTCAATTTGACCTGAGTCATCAAGCAAATGAACATCATCATGAATCACAAATCCGTGATCAGAAGCAATATGAGCCAAATGAGATTTGCCCGAACCTTCGTTACCCCAAAGATAAATGAATTGAATAGGCAGTTTATGAGAGATGATTTGCTTTAAGGTGTGAATCACTTCGATATTTTGACCAACCACAAAATTTTCAAAAGATTGTTTTGGGGTAGGAGATAGAGCTAATAGCATCTGTTTCATGTCTATGAGAAAGCTTATTTAGGTAAAGATAGCCTTAATTATGCACATCTTTAAAATATATTTCGGTTAAAATTTCAATTATAACGACTAACCCAAAAGTTTAATGAAAGAGAGCTAATCTTTTGAATAAAGATGATACAAGAAAAGATAATCAATCCATCACTTATAGAGATGCAGGGGTAGATATTGAGGCGGGGGATGCGCTTGTTGAAAGAATCAAGCCATTTGCAAAAAAAACTATGCGAGCCGAGGTTTTGGGGGGTATTGGAGGTTTTGGGTCTTTGTTTGAAGTACCTAAAAAATATAAAGAGCCTGTCCTAGTTTCCGGTACAGATGGGGTAGGCACAAAACTTAAATTGGCATTCGAACTAAATAAACATGACACAGTTGGGATTGATTTAGTTGCCATGAGTGTTAACGATATATTAGTGCAAGGCGCTGAACCTTTATTTTTTCTTGATTATTTTGCATGTGGCAAACTTGACGTAGAAACAGCATCGCAGGTTATTAAAGGTATTGCAGATGGCTGTGCTCAGTCTGGATGTGCGCTTGTGGGTGGAGAAACAGCAGAAATGCCAGGCATGTATCCTGAAGGCGAGTATGATTTAGCTGGTTTTGCAGTAGGCGTTGTAGAAAAAAGTGAAATCATTGATGGCAAAACAATTAGATCTGGCGATGCAGTTATTGGCCTTGCATCTAGCGGAGCTCATTCAAACGGATATTCGCTGATTAGGAAAATTATTAGTAATGAAAAGGTTGATTTTTCATCGCCTTTTGATGGAAAAACATTAAGAGATATTGTAATGGAACCCACTAAACTCTATGTCAAATCTATTCTTAAGCTTAAAGAGACAATCAAGATTAAAGGTATGGCCCATATCACGGGCGGAGGCATTACAGAAAATATCCCACGGATTTTAGGGGAAGATTTAATAGCGGAAATTCAATCATCAAGCTGGCCACTGCCAAAACTTTTTCAATGGCTACAAGATAAAGGAAATATTTCTAGTGCAGAACTTTATCGCACATTTAATTGTGGAATAGGTATGGCTATTATTCTTGACCAAAAAGATGTAGCTCGTGCAAAGGAAATCTTAGAAGAATCACATGAGACTGTTTACGAGATAGGTATCATTAGAAAACGTGAAGCTAATGAACATCCTACTATGGTGATTTAATTTAAACATGAAAAGATTATTGCCATTCAAAAAGTGGCTAGCAGTTTTTCTGTACTTATTTGGTACGATAGCTTTCTCAAAAGAACTCCCCAATATTTTAGAGTTGAAATACGAACTCACCCAAAACGGGGAGCCACTCGGTACAGTCATTGAAAAATTTATAATTGATGAGGCAGGTAACTATCATATAGAGAGCATTACAAAAGGGATTGGTCTTTACGCTCTTTTTGGAGATCGCGTATTAATAAGTGAAGGTAAGATTTCATTTGAAGGTTTAAAGCCGAAACGCTTTGAAGTCCATCAAGGAAGTAATGCGAGTAAAAATGCAACCGTAGATTTTGATTGGGATAATCAAATATTAATAACTCGCTATAAAGGTAGTGAAACGAAAGAAAATATAGAAAATAAAACTCAAGATTTGATTAGTTACTTATATCAATTTAATTATGAAAATTTTGACGAATCTATGATTGAGTTTGTAGCAGCTACTGGTAAAAAATATAAAAAATACCAATTCAGGGTTGTGGACAAAAAAGTCGAACTTTCATTAGGTAACGTAAATTTTGAGACCACCTCAATTCAAAGTATCGCCGAAAAAGATGGCAAGCCAGAAACTCAAATATGGTTGAACAATAAGCTTTATAGGCTGCCTATTCGTATTCGCTACCAGGAAAAAAATGGCTCAACATTAGAGCAAAATTTGGTGCAGGCAAATATAGATCTCAATGGACTTTAATCGTATTAAAAAATTACTGAAAAGTAATCATGTAAAATTTTTGTCAGCTATTTTTGTTTCAATTTTAATTCATCTTTTTTTATTAGGCGGTATCGATATATATAACCCATTCTTTTTAAAAGAGTCAGATAGTCTAAATATCGTTATTGTAAGTCATCTTGAAAGCCCTTTAAAAAATGATCAATCAGAAGTAGCTCAAAAGAAATCATCTCCCCCTAAAAAGAGCATTAAGAAAAATAAGGAACTAGATAATAGTTCGATAAAAAAAGAGGAAGGCAAAGAAAATGATTTAGATCATAACCTTCAAGGCAATGATGTAACTCAAATTTCAAATGGAGAGGAAAAAAAAGAAATTCAATATAAAAAAGTGATTATTGATTATCATGTAAGAAGAAGCCTAGATGGCTCAGCTATCGGCGCTGCAAAAACAATTTATTTACTAGATCAGGATAATCGCTACAGCATTAGGAATGAAGTTGAGGCAAAGGGGTTTGTATCTCTTTTTTATTGGAATAAATTAGTACAAACGAGCGATGGGTTTGTCACTTCAGAGGGCTTGAAGCCCCTCAATTATCATTATCAATTTGGCAGCAAAATAGATAATGCTGCAGTATTTGATTGGGAATCTAAAAAAATAATTACAACAACGAATGGAAAAACAAATGAGTTTGAAATGCTAGAAGCTTCGCAAGATATGTTGAGTTTCATGTATCAATTCATGTTTGAACCCCCTTTAACAAAAATGAAACTGTTCATTACAAATGGTAAATCTTATAAGCCATATGATTATGCTTATATTGGAGATGAAATTATCGAAACTGACATTGATAAGATAGAAACTATGCATATAGCAAAATTTAATTACACTAACGAAGAAAGAATTGATCTATGGCTTGCAAAAGATTATAGATTTATTCCGATAAAGATAAGAAAAACAGAAAAAGATGGAAGTATCTTAGATCAATCCGCTAAAAAAATAGAAATTGAAAGTTTAGGCTTATAAATATGTTAAATCTAAATTTGATACAGCACTGTGCAAATATCTTGGGTGAAATATTAGATTTTCATGGCCCTGCAGATATGAAATTGAGTAATTATTATAGGGAACATGGTGAACTTGGCCAAAAAGATAGGGGAGAAATCGCTGAATGTATCTACGGCATCATTAGGCGGCTCAGATTTTTAAAGAAAATAAATGAAGACGATAGTAATTATAAAAAGCTAGTGATTGCTTGGCTAATCAAAACTGAAGGTAGAAGTATTCGTGAACTTGAGCATGGGCTCAGTAAAGATGAAATTGAGTGGGCTAAATCACTAAAATCAAGAGACACTGAAAACTATACCTGGCCTGAGAAATTAAGCTTGCCAGATTGGCTTTGGGATTTATTGGTTGAACAGTATGGCTTAGAAGAAGCAATAGATCTAGGAAGAAGTTTCCTTGAGCCAGCTAAATTAGATATGAGAGTTAATACAATAAAAATAAGTCGAGATGATCTAGTTGATCAGCTTGCAAAAGAAATAGCCGATATTGAGGTTATGACTTATTCACCATCGGGGATCAGAATTGCGCGGGGAACGTCATTAAGTCGCAATAAATTATTTTTAGAAGGAAAGATTGAAGTTCAAGATGAAAGTAGTCAAATACTAAGTTTCCTGGTAGATGCAAAAAGAGGAATGATGGTTGCAGATTTTTGTGCTGGCGCAGGAGGCAAGAGTTTGGCAATAGGTGCCATTATGAAAAATACGGGACGTATATATGCTTATGATATTTCTGAAAAAAGAATTATTAATTTAGGTAAGCGACTGAAAAAATCTGGATTATCTAACTTATTTGCACAAAAAATTAAAAATGAAAAAGACGCAAAGTTAAAAAAATTACATGGAAAATTTGATCGAGTGCTTGCTGACGTTCCTTGCAGTGGCACTGGAACATTTAGAAGAAATCCAGATTTAAAATGGAAAAATTCTATTCAAGACTTAGACGAGCTTAACATGAAACAGCTAGCCATTCTAGATGAAGCTAAAAAACTAGTAAAAAAAGAAGGCCGATTAATTTATTCCACATGCAGCCTTTTAAAAAGAGAAAATGCGCTTATTATTGAAAGTTTTTTAGAGAAAAATAGAAATTTTAAAATAATTTCAGTTAATGATATTTTGATAAAAAATCAAATACCTCTTTCTACAGGCATTTTTTTGGAGCTGACTCCGCATAATCAGAAAACAGATGGATTTTTTGCGGCAGTATTAGAGCGTATTGATTAAAAAATTAACGTTTATACTTTAATTTTTCAGTGTAAAGTTCTATTTTTTTCCAGTCAAAGTAAGGCCCTGGATCTGTTTTTCGTGATGGCGAGATATCAGAGTGTCCCACAATAGATTCAATCGGGTATTGTTTGACTATGCTTTGAATGAGTTTTTCTAGGCATTTGTACTGCTTAGATTCAAAGCTATCATAGTCGCTCCCTTCCAGTTCAATCCCAATCGAAAAATCATTGCAATTATTAACTTGATTCCAAGTCGACTCACCTGCATGCCACGCGCGATCTAAACATGACACAAATTGAATGAGCACACCATCTCTCCTAATTAGGAAATGAGATGATACTTTTAGGCCTGAGATAGATTTAAAGTATTCGTGACCGTCAGGGTTAAGTTTATTTGTAAATAAATCAATGATATTATTGCCCCCATAAATTCCGGGTGGAAGACTAATGTTATGAATTACAATTAAATTAATATTAGACTTATTCGGTCTATTATCAAAGTTAGGCGATAATATAACCTCTGCTTGTTTTGCAAATCCTGCATCGTTTATCAATAGAGATGAAAGCATTGTTAATTTAAGTAGTATTTAAAATTAAAGGAATGAAATGATTTTCTTACAATTATTTTTAATGTTAATAGTTATTCTAGTCGCAGCTGAGATATTTACCAATGCACTTGAGCATTTAGGGGAAAAATTAAAAATTTCGGAGGGCGTCACAGGATCAATTTTTGCAGCTATAGGAACCGCGCTTCCAGAAACGTTAGTCCCTCTATTAGCACTTTTGTCTTCTCATGGAGACGCCAAGACTAATCACGATGTTGGGGTAGGAGCAATTTTAGGTGCCCCTCTGATGCTCTCTACTTTAACAATGTTTATTATGGCTATTTCTGTAATTGGCCATAGAGGACTTGGAGGACATCTAAAACCTGAAAAAACAGGGTTGATTAGGGATTTAGATTTTTTTATATTCTCATTTATTTTCGCTGGAATAGCCTTATTTATTCCTCATACGTCCGAACTCGCTAGAGGGTTAATAGCATTTTTAATGGTTTTTTCATATTTTATATATATTTTAATGACTATTCGAGCATCAAAAAAACTTGTGAGTGAAGGCCACTCGACTGAAGCATCGAATCCAATGTTTATGGAAAGAATTGGTTTGCCAAATAATTATCTGATTATTTCTATTCAATTACTTATTGGCTTAGCTCTTCTGATATTTGGTGCAAAAGGATTTATTTCTGGCATTGAAGAGACATCATCTATATTGGGAATTTCTGCACTTATTTTGTCGATGTTAATTATTCCAATAGCGACAGAGCTTCCTGAAAAAGTGAATAGTATTTTTTGGATTCGTAAAGGTAAAGATACACTTGCATTTGGTAATATCACTGGCGCGATGGTATTTCAAGGAACACTCCTTCCTGCAATTGGCATAATTTTAACGCCGTGGGAGCCAAGAAAAGAAGTTTATTTATGTATCTTTATAACGCTACTTTCTTCTTTGTGGATCAGAACTCTGATTCACAAATCTAATATAAAAGTTTGGCATTTAGGCATAAATGGCATCTTTTATTTTATCTACCTATATTTTGCACTGCATTGATTGATTTAGTTTTTTATTTGTGAAAAAAGATAATCCGCCGCTCATTCGAGTTTATGGTTCTTTAATATATGAATTATTCGCTCTAGTACCCATATGGATGGTGGCAGGATTTATTTTTATATATTTCTTTGATGATTTTTTCGGTGCATATCGCAGGTTAATATTTCAGATTTATTTATGGCTTATCTCAGGATTTTATTTAACTTATTGCTGGACCAAATCAGGCCAGACTCTGGCAATGAGAGCATGGAAATTAAAAATAATTTCTAGGCACGGAGCCCTAAGTAATAAATTAGCATGGAAGCGTTATGTTTATGCAACCTTGGGAGCGCTTATGGGAGGCATAGCCTTCATATGGGCACTTACAAATAAGAAACATTTATATCTTCATGATCAAATTTTGAATAATCACTTTATTGATGTTCGGTTTTATAAATCATCATCACACCGATTGAAAAAAAGATAAGCGTAGGAATTACAGCACAAGATAGAGGATGCCAGTCGTTAAGAAGTCCAATATGCCTAAATCCTGAGTTCATGATCTGGTAGAAAATACCAAAAAGAATGCCTAGAAATATCTTTACATTTTTACCGCCAGAGCGTTCTTGAAAAAATCCGAATGGAATTGCAAACAATACCATTGCAATAGATGCTAGTGGATAAATTAATTTTTCCCATAAAGCTATTTCATATCTAGTAACTTTTTGCCTATTATTTTTCAGATATTTAATAAAATGTATAAGGCCCATTGATGACATTTTTTCTGGAGAGATAAGCAGAACATTCATCATTTCAGGTTTTATAAGTGATTTCCAATTTGCACTTTTGAGCGAATTTGTAGAAATCTTATCTTGATTAAAAATTGTTTGATCAACATCCTCAAGCTTCCATTCAGATTCTTTAAAAATACCTTTTTTAGCGTTTGTAATTGTTCTTAGGTGAAAATTATTATCGAATTCGTATATATGTATATTTGATAAGCTTGTATCTGGCAAAACATGCTCAACATTAATAAAGCTATTGCTATCTTTAATCCATAAACCAGATCTAAATTCCTGAGTCACAATAGACTCTTTGGCTGTAATTTTTATTTCTTGCGCTTTTTTTTCTGTAAAAGGAGTCACGAGATCTCCCACCGCAAATGTAAATAAAGTAAAAAATAATCCGGTAAATGAGAGTGTAAGTGCTATGTGCTTTATCGAGTATCCGCTTGAACGTATAACAGTTAATTCAGAATTTTCAGAAAGCTGCCCGATAGCATACATAGATCCAATAAGGACTGCGATAGGGACTATTTCATAAACATGCCCTGGGATACTAAAAACAACATAACTAAAAATACTAAGTAAGCTATACGTTCCCTTTCCTAAATCATTCATTTCTTGAATGAAATCAAAAAAAGATAATATACCTATAAGCCCAATCATGATCCCGAAAATTGGCAAAACAAACTCTAAATTAAGATATCGATACAAAATTTTCATTTTGTATTTAAGATACTTTTTAAGTTAAATAACGGCTGATTGATTGACCGTCTATAAGTAAAATAAATGGCTACAAATAAAAAAATAAGATGAATTGGCCAAAAACCAATTGTTACACTTACTTTTTTAAGAGTGATGAATGTATTCATGATAGCTAAAAGATTATTGTAGATAATAAAAATTAACACAGCAAAAATAATATTAAGAGATCTTCCTGCCCGAGGATTGGTAAAGCTTAAGGGAATAGCTAAGAAAACTAATAGAATGCATGAAATGGGAGCTGCAATCCTCCACTGAAGTTCTAATCGGTCTCCTAGAGTATTAGATTTAATTACATCAGAAAGTTTTTTACTATCAATACTTTCTATATAAGGCTCAACAGGTTGTTGGGCAGTCAAAATGCCATATTGATCAAATTCAGTAGTAGAAAACTCTTTTGTATTTGGAATACCCTCGTACCTTCGACCTTTTTGCAAAATAATATAGTTATCACCTTTGCTTGAAATTTCTCGATGACCATTGCTAGCAATCACCACGCCTAATTTATTATTGTGCTTTGTTTGTGCAAAAATATTTTTTACAGAACTTCCTAATTCATCAAAGCTTTCAATATAAAATACTCGATCTAAACTTTTTGATTCTTTAAACGTCCCTGGATTAAGCCTTGACAATTCATCGCGACTTTTTAATTGGCTCTTAAATTGATCGGCAGTTCTGACTGCCCAAGGGTTTAAAAAAAGTGAAAGAAATGCCACCATGAATATTGCCGGCAAAGCAAAAGAAGCAATTGGTTTAATAATCTTTGCGAGACTCAAGCCAGAGCTAAGCCAGATAATCATTTCTTGGTCACGATACCATCGAGAAAGCGTAAGAAGTACTGCTAAGAAAATAGACAGAGACAAAAGAAGGGGGGAATATTTGATAAGATTAAGCCCCAGAATTGTCATGATTGAATCATTCGGGATAGCGCCCTTAGCTGCAAATCTAAGATAAAATGTAATTCTTTGGGCCATTACTATACTCATAAGTACCAAAAGTGCCGTAACTGAATTAACAAGCAGTTCTTTTTTTAACGAGCTTTTAAATAGCATTGATTTTTCCCGTTTTTAAAATTCGAGAATATTTAAGGAATATATATGAAATTTAGCATAAAAACAGATCACCCGGAGAAACAACGATCAGATGTATTAGTCCTCGGAGTTTACGACTCACTTAAGGTTGCATATGACAAACCAATTTTAAGCACATCTACGATTAACTATATTGCTTCTATTTTGAAACATGGTGATATGAGTGGTAAAGCTGGCTCTTCTCTTATTTTATATAATGTGCCTGGAATAAAGATCCCAAAAATACTTTTAATAGGCCTAGGTAAAGAAAAAGAGCTAGATGGGAAAAAATACTGTGCCGCAGTAAGAGCTATGATTTATGCACTTAAGAAAATGGACGTTAAAACAATTTCATCTTATATACAAATTGCTCCAGTTATAGAAAGTGATATTGCTTGGAATATTGAGCACTTTATAAACGAAGTTATGGACGCGAGTTATGAATTCGCTGAGCTCAAAACAATCAATAAAAAAACTAAAAAAACTTTTGATTTTCTTGTGAATGTAGATAAGAAAAATCAAAAAATCGCTGAGGCAGCGCTAAAGAAATCCTTTGCATTAGCAAAAGGGATTGAGCTTACAAAAACGCTTGGCAATCTCCCACCTAACATATGTACACCCACTTATTTGGGCAAAAAAGCTCAAGAAATTGGAAAAGAACATGGCATGAAGATTGATGTTTTAGATCAAAAACAAATTGAAAAATTAAAAATGGGCTCTTTCCTTGGGGTAGCTAAAGGCAGCAGACAGGCCCCAAAATTTATTATACTTCAGCACAATAAAGGTAAAAAAACACAAAAACCCATTATTTTGGTAGGCAAGGGCATTACGTTCGATGCAGGTGGCATATCAATTAAACCTGCGGGTGATATGGATGAAATGAAATACGATATGTGTGGAGCGGCTAGCGTCCTCGGTACCTTTGAGACGATTGGCCTATTGAATCTCCCCATGAATGTCATTGGAATAATTCCAACATGTGAGAATTTACCTGATGGGTTAGCTTTGAAACCTGGAGATATTTTAACCAGTATGTCAGGCCAAACAATTGAAGTATTAAATACTGACGCTGAAGGAAGATTAATCTTATGCGATGCATTAACTTACGCAGAGAGATTTAATCCAGAGGTCGTAATTGATATTGCAACTCTCACAGGGGCATGTGTGATTGCTCTTGGGCATCACGCTTCAGCCTTGTATAGCAATGACGATAAGTTAGCTAAAGATCTTGAGTCAGCAGGTCAAATATCTATGGATCGTGTATGGCGTATGCCGTTGTGGGAAGACTATCAATCACAACTCGATAGCAACTTTGCAGATATGGCTAATATTGGCGGAAGAGCAGGAGGCAGTATTACTGCGGCTTGCTTCTTGTCTAGATTTGCAAAAAAATATAAATGGGCTCATTTGGATATTGCAGGAACTGCATGGAAATCCGGAAAAGCTAAAGGAGCCACGGGAAGGCCGGTTGGATTATTAACACAATATATTTTAAATAAAATATATTAAACTTTCATGACCTATATAGATTTTTATTTTAATGTAGAAAATAAATTTAATAAAATTCACGAAATCTTAGAAAAAGAAATTTTTCGAAAAAGAAAAATATATATATCAGTAAGTGATTTAAATGGCGCTGAGCTATTAAGCGACTTTCTGTATTCAGCTGCAGTCACTTCATTCCTTCCGCATATGATAGGAAGTTATGAAGAGAGAGCGCCTGTTCATATTGATTGGGAACATAAATCTTTAAGTGATGACTTTATGGTTAATTTAAAGTCAGATATTCCACCTTCTTTTTCAAGGTACTTGAGGCTTATTGAGATTGTGTCCAACGACGACGAAGACAAGAAAAAAGCAAGAGATCGTCTAAAGTTTTATCGTGATCGCGGTTACGAGATTAAGCTGATTGATGTTACAAAAGAAATTTAATTAGCGAGTGAGTTCGGAGTATTGAGAAGCGTCTAAAAAAAGCTCTTTGTTATTTATGTCATCTTGAGATGACATTTTACAAATCCAAGTTTCATAGGGCTTGTCGTTAATTGACTCTGGAGATTTTTGTATATTAGGGTTAATTTCCATCATCACACCATTGAGCGGCCCTATTAAATCAGAAGCTGTTTTGACTGACTCAATCGTACCAAAGGCAATATCTCTTGAGATCTGACTTTGTAATTTGGGGAGCTCTACAAAAACGACATCACCTAAAAGATTTTGGGCGAAATCGGTAATACCAATTTCATACGTAGCATCCCCAATGGATTTAATCCAGAGGTGCTCACGTGTATAGATAAGTGTATTTGGAATATTCATAATAAATTAGTTAAAGGCAATTTTATCTTTAAATACATTAAGTTAATGACAAATATGTTTTTTTTGTTTATTATCGCGTAAATTTAGTATGAATAGGAGATTACAGAATGAGAGAACGTATCAGACTTTTTTTCATCCTAAGCATTACTTTTTTTCTTGCATTACCTGCAATCACAGTCCAAGCAAAACCATCAAAAGCAGAGATAGCTCGCATATCTCGAGCAGATACCAAAACCAATAAAGACGGCCTTTTAAGGGTAGCCTCTTCAAACGCTCTTATTGTAAATCAAAATACTGGCGAAGTATTATTTGCTAAAGATACTGACGCTTTAACTTCTATTGCTTCAGTTACTAAGCTTATGACTGCTATGGTAACTTTAGATGCAAATCTTTCTATGGATGAAGAGATTGCCATCACGAATGAAGATGTAGATACGGTAAAAAATTCAAGTTCAAAATTGCCAGTGGGAACAGTCTTGCCCCGCTCAGAATTGCTTAAAATTGCTTTGATTGCTTCTGATAATCGTGCAGCATCCGCTTTGGGTAGAAATTATCCAACAGGAAAAGCTGGTTTCGTAAATGCCATGAATATTAAAGCTTTACAACTTGACATGACGCGCAGTGAATTTGCAGACCCTACAGGGCTTAATAATCATAATATGTCGACAGCTGAAGATCTTGTAAAGATGGTAAAAGCCGCATACCAATACCCTGAAATTCGAGAAATTACAACGACAGCTTCATACGAAGCTTACGTTAAAGGACATCGTGCGCCAGTAAATTTTAATAATACTAATGGACTGATAAGAAAGAGTGACTGGATTATTGGCTTATCAAAAACTGGCTTTATCCAAGAAGCTGGAAGATGCCTAGTCATGCAAGCCATAATAAGTGGACAGCCTATGATTATAGTATTACTTAAATCTTATGGAAGTGCTACTCGAACTGCAGATGCAAATAGAATTCGTAAGTGGATCGAAAAAACCTCTTCAATTTCTCATTTAAATCAATCTAAACAAGACAGCTAAACTTTTTTAGCTTTTACAGCTTTCTTCTTTGCTGCAGGTTTTTTAATAGCTTCTTTTTTCTCAGATGTTTTCTTAACAGTTGTTTTTTTAGCTGCTGTTTTCTTTTTGCCCTTGCTCGAAGCTTCTTTATGAGTAATTAGTATTAGAGCCTCTTCCAAAGTAATTTTTTCGATATCCTGATCTTTTGACAAGGTAACTTTAGTAGATCCTTTTTGAAGGTATATGCCATATCGACCATTAAAAATTTCAACCGAAAGGTTTGCTTCGGGATCGTTACCCAAAATTCTTAAAGGAGCATTTTTAGCAATAGCTTCTGCTATTAACTCAAGGGCTCGATCCAGTGTGATATCAAAAATAGATTCGGATCTTGGAATAGATTTAAATTTGCCATCATAATTTACATAAGGCCCAAAACGTCCAATATTTACAATCACTTTTTTGGCAGTTTCAGGGTGGAGACCTAACTCCTTAGGAAGGGATAGAAGATTTAATGCTATGTCTTCATTTAAATCACTCAATGAAATTTCTTTAGGAACACTAACGCGCTTAGGTTTCTTTTTGCTGTCTTCTTCTTGAACGCCTACTTGAAGATAAGGCCCATAGGGGCCTACCAAAAGAAGAACATCTTTGCCGGTTTCAGGATCTTTGCAAACAAGAACAGGCTCATTCGGAGCGCTTGAGTCACCATTTACATTTCTTGTGTAATCACAATCTGGGTAGCCTGAGCATCCAATGAACTTACCTCTCCTACCAAGTCTAGAGAATAAAGGTTTGCCGCATTTAGGACAGTCTTCATTAATAGCTTCTTGTGTAATTTCAGCTCGATCGATATTTGATTTTTCAATAATTGTTTTATTGAAGTCATCCCAAAAGCTTTTAAGAAGCGGAATCCATTCTTTATTATTCTCTGCAATTTCGTCTAAAGAGCTTTCAAGACCAGCAGTAAAATCATAATCTACATAGCGAGTAAAATGCTCAGTTAAAAATTTATTAACTACACGACCTACATCAGTAGGCATAAATCTTTTTTTATCGAGAATGACATATTCACGATCTTGAAGTGTTGAAATAATACTTGCATAGGTAGAAGGTCTTCCAATGCCATATTCTTCCAACGATTTGACTAGGCTGGCTTCAGAGTATCTGGGCGGTGGCTCAGTGAAATGTTGATCCCCATAAATTTTATCAATAGTTAGAATTTCGCCAGTTTCAAGTGGAGGTAATTTAAGAGAGTCTTCATCTTCATTTGAAGCGTCATCTAAGCTTTCAGTATAGATAGCAATAAATCCTGGGAATATAAGCGTTTGCCCCGTCGCCCTGAATAAATTTGCTTCAGAGCCAATTGCAAGATCAACACTCACTGCATCAAACTTTGCTGGCGTCATTTGGCTAGCTAAAGATCGCTTCCATATCATTTCGTATAACTTAAATTGTTCAGGAGACAATTTACCGATAAGGCTCTGGGGTGTTCGGCTAATATCTGTTGGTCTAATAGCTTCATGTGCCTCTTGCGCATTTTTTGATTTTGTTTTGTAAAAAATAGGCGCTTTAGGTAAATAATCTGCTTCAAAATTTGACTGAATGTATCCTCTAATTTGATTCATCGCTTCATTTGAGAGCGAGAGTGAATCAGTCCTCATGTAAGTAATTAATCCTACGGCACCGCTGCCAGTATCAAGACCTTCATATAGCTGCTGGGCAATTCTCATGGCTCGGCTCGTTGTAAAACCCAGTTTGCGAACTGACTCTTGTTGAAGTGTTGATGTTGAGAATGGGGGCGCAGGGTTGCGCGTTCTTTGTTTTTTTTCAACGCGCGTAACTTTTGTTTTTCCAGCACTTTCTAGAAGTAATTTACCAACAATATTTTCGTGATCTTCTTTTGAAGTAATAGTAAATTGCTCTACTTTTTTATTGTCGAGCTGAACGAGTTTTGCTTGAAATTTATTTTTAGACTTAATAGAATCTAAATGAATCGTCCAATATTCTTGGCTGATAAATTTTTCGATTTCAATTTCTCTTTCAATAATAAGCCTTAATGCTGGGCTCTGAACTCTTCCCGCCGATAATCCTCTTCTGATTTTCTTCCAAAGTAGAGGTGATAAATTGAAACCTACAAGATAGTCGAGCGCTCTTCTAGCTTGCTGAGCGTTGACAAGAGGCATTGATATATCTCGAGGATGTTCAATGGCATACTCAATAGCTGATTTCGTAATTTCCTGAAAAATGACTCTTTTAATTAACTTATCTTTAGTTAATTTTTTTTCATTGAGTATCTCCAGGATATGCCATGAAATAGCTTCTCCTTCTCGGTCAGGATCCGTAGCTAGATAGACTTCATCAGATTTTTTTACGGCCCTTGCGATTTCATCAACATGCCTGGAGTTTCTTTCAATAATTGCATAATTCATTTTGAAATTATTATCTGTTTCAACGGCACCTGTTTTTGGAATAAGGTCACGCACATGGCCATAAGATGCTAAAACTTCGAATTTATTGCCAAGATACTTTTGAAGAGTTTTGGCTTTAGATGGTGATTCAACAATTAAAAGTTTAGACATTAGGGTTTTCTAGATCAAAAATTTGGGTGAATAATAAATTTAAATCTTGATATATACAAGGTGTCTATACTAACTTAGTTAAATAAATTACGTTAATTAAATTTAAATAATGATTTTAAGAAGCAATATTTTCTTTAAAAAAAGCAATATTATTTAAGTCGGTATTAAGATTTCTGATTAAGTCTTCCGTAAAAAGAAGGTCATCCTTTTCTTCTTTGTTGGATTGATTAAGATTTTCGAAGTCATATAGTCGCCGGTCTCCTAAGTGTGAGGGTTCAACATTAGAGATGGCTTTATATATATTGTTAACTCGCCCCGGTTGCTCTTTCTCCCATTCCATCAACATTCCTTTTATTTTTTTCCTTTGAAGATTTTCTTGTGAACCACATAAATTACAAGGAATAATAGGAAAATTCATTCGAGACGCATAGCTTGAGATCTCTTTTTCGGAGCAGTAAGCTAAAGGCCTAATAATAATATTTTTACTATCATTGGAGATTAGCTTAGGTGGCATAGCTTTTAATTTAGAACCAAAAAACATATTAAGAAAAAGTGTCTCAACAATATCATCACGATGATGGCCCAAAGCAATTTTATTAATATTAAGTTCTTTTGCTGTCCTATAAATAATTCCGCGTCTTAAACGAGAACATAAAGAGCAGGTAGTTTTACCACTTGGTATTTTTTCTTTAACGATTGAATAGGTGTCTTCAGTAATAATAAGATGTTCAACGCCTAAATTTTTTAAAAAATTAGGCAATACGTCTGCTGGAAATCCTGGTTGTTTTTGATCTAAATTCATCGCAATAATATCAAAATGAATAGGCGCTCTCTCTTTTAGAGCTAATAAAAACATCAGCAATGAATATGAATCTTTTCCACCGCTCATACATACGAGGACTCGATCATTATTTTCAATCATATTAAAATCAGTTATTGCTTTGCCAGTTAAGCCAATAAGTTTATTGCGCAATTTGAGAAAGTTATTGGTTGCATCAATTGGCACTTGCGTAATCATAGTGAAATAGATCTTCCGCCATCGACAGCTAAAATATGACCTGTAATAAATGGAGCGTCCAGTACTAAAAATTTAACTGCCATTGCAACATCTTCTGGCGTACCCATTTTTTTTAATAGTGTTTGAGAAATAACTCTTTGTTTGTAAATATCGTTAAATTCTTCATTATTTTCAGGCCACAAAACCGGACCAGGAGCAACAGCATTAACCCTTACATCTGGACTTAATTCTTGGGCCAAGGATTTTGTTAATGTAGCAAGGCCTGATTTGGCAATACTATAAATAATATAATTTTTCTTTGGTTTATCTATATGGGTATCTGTAATATTTATAATGCAGCCCTTAGTTTTAATAAGCTGATCTGCTGCAAGTTGAGATAAAAATAAAGGCGCCTTCAAATTGCTACCAATAAGATCATTCCAATTTTTTTCATTCATCTGACCAATTTCGGTGGGGTAATAACTTGAGGCATTATTTATGAGGATATCTAATCTGCCATATGTATTGATTGTTTGCTCGATTAGACTGGGTAATACATTCATATTCACAAGATCAGCTTGAACAATACTTGCGGAATCTTTACGAATTTTATTAAGGTCCTCTTGCAGCTTTTTTGCTTCATCTGCTGAATGACGATAGTGAATCATTAAATCGATATCCGATTCATGAAGTATTTTACAAATTGCCTGCCCAATTCTTTTGGCGCCGCCAGTAACTAGAGCAATTTTTCTATTAGATTTCATAGGTTTATGTATAAATGATTTCACTCTATTATAATCTAATACCTATGCCATCCATGCCTATAGCCTCGGAAATTGAGATTCAATTAAGCGAGCAATTAAAAACAAAAATCATTCAATCTATTCATTCTAATCATGGATGGATAAGCTTTGATCGCTTTATGGAGCTTGCACTTTATGACCCTGAATTCGGTTATTACACTGGAAGTTTAAGAAAGTTTGGTGAAAAAGGTGACTTCGTTACAGCCTCTGAAATATCAAGTTTTTTTGCGAAAACAATTGCTATTCAGTTTAAAGAAATTTTTCGTTCATTAGATAAAAATATAATTGAAATTGGAGCTGGATCAGGCAAGTTTGCTCTTGAAGTGATCCAATCCATGGATAGCGAAAATATTGACCATTATTTTATTTTGGAAATAAGTGATTCATTGAGAAAGCACCAATACGAGCTTTTAATAAAACATTTGCCCCCACATTTGTTCAGCAAGGTGCTTTGGATTGATGAAATTCCCAAAGAATATAAAGGGATTGTTTTCTGTAATGAACTTTTAGATGCATTGCCAGTAGATTTGATAAAAAAAGTGGCAGGTATTTATTATCAAAAAGGGGTTGGTCTAGAAAATGATCTATTTATCTGGAAAGATAAGATCATCAAAGACCTCTCTATTTATGACCACATCAATCTAGAAAGTCTTCCAGACGATTATCTTATAGATGATGCAATTCATATTAAAAGTTGGGTTAATAAAATCAGCGAATCTATTGCCAAAGGCGTTGTAATAATTATTGACTATGGCTTCAATCACAGTGAATATTTTCACGAACAAAGATCTCAAGGAACACTCATGTGCCATTTTAAGCATCATGCTCACGATAATCCTCTTATTCAGGTTGGAATCCAGGATATTACAAGTCATGTTAATTTTAGTTATGTTGCAAGAGAGGCTTCTAACTTAGGGCTTCATATTAATGGCTTTATTTCTCAAGCAAATTTTCTTATTAATTGCGGCATATTAGAGTTGCTTGAAAAAGTAAATATAGAAGATAGCGCTTTATATATGAAATCAGTATCTGAAATTCAAAAACTACTATCCCCTTCAGAAATGGGTGATTTATTTAAAGTCATGACAATGGAAAAGAATATGGATATAAATCTTATAGGGCTTAAAAATAATAATAAAGTCACAAAGTTATGATTAATCAAGATAAAGAGGATATTAAAAGACGGCCTATTAGAAGTTATATTCTAAGGCAAGGAAGAATTACTAAGGCTCAGACAAATGCCATTCATGAAAGCTTTCAAAAATATGCTGTGATTTTTGAAAATAAACTAATCGATTTCAATGCTGTATTTGAAAATAAAAGTAGAGATCTTATATTGGAAATTGGATTCGGTATGGGAGCTTCTACTGCTGAGATTGCAAGGTCTAATTTGAATAAAAATTATATTGCGATTGAAGTCCACTCGCCGGGCGTAGGCAATTTACTTAAGCTAATTCAAGAAAATAATATTTCTAATGTGAAAATTATTCAACATGACGCTGTAGAAGTTCTTAATTCAATGATAAAGAATGACTCCCTAGATGGCATTCATATTTTCTTTCCTGATCCATGGCCTAAAAAAAGACACCAGAAAAGAAGGCTTATACAATTAAATTTACTAAAACTTATCGCACAAAAGATTAAGAAGGGCGGTTATTTGCATATCGCAACAGACTGGGAAGATTATGCTTTTTGGATTATTGATCTTTTGGATAAAGAAGAATTATTGCAAAAGACGTCTGATGATTTTTTCAAAAAACCTGATTACCGTCCTTTAACGAAATATGAAAATCGAGGCATTAAACTAGGCTACAAAGTTTGGGACATGATTTACAGGCGTATTTAACCATTTACCAACGACCGTTTCAACCTCATCAACGCCTTGTTTTTTTAAGCTGGAAAAAAGCTGAACCGTACATTCAATACCAACGGACGCCCCCCACTTTTCATCAATTTCTTTTTGAACGCTACGAAGTATTTTAAGTGAGGCTTCACGAGAAAGTTTGTCTGCTTTAGTTAATAAAATATGAATAGGTTTTTTATTTAACGAAAACCACTCTAACATCTGTTGGTCAAGAGGTGTAAGAGGATGCCTTATGTCCATAACTAAAACAAGGCCAAAAAGACAAGATCGTTCAGACAGATAAGTTGCTAGAATTTTTTGCCAATGATCTTTGATAGCGTGAGGTACTTTGGCATAACCATAACCCGGCAAGTCGACTAGAAAACGATTTTCACCCAGAGAAAAGAAATTAATAAGTTGTGTTCGCCCTGGTTGCTTACTTACAAAAGCAAGACGATTATGATTGGCAAGCGTATTAATAGCGCTAGATTTTCCTGCATTTGATCTTCCAGCAAAAGCAACCTCAATGCCAGTAGGGGGAGGCAAATCACTTAAATGGTGAGCAGATATATAATATGATGCGTTTTGAAAAATAGCCATGCGCTTTACCTAACCTGTTCAATCCAATCAAAATGCTATCACGAGAATGGGATTTTAGATAAAATGAAGGTCTTGAATCTACTTTAAATACGGAGCTTTACGCAATGAGTGGTCGAAATGCTTTTTTTATTATCATCTTGTCTTTTTTAATTTCAAGTACTGCGATTTCAGAAACAATTGCACAGAAAACTCCACCAAAATCGGTTGCAAATGTATGTGCAGCTTGTCATGGGGTCGACGGTAATAGTGCAATTTCAGCTAACCCAAAATTATCTGGGCAGCATCCAGAATATCTTTATAAACAGCTAACTAATTTTAAATCAGGCGCGCGCGCAAATGCTGTCATGTCTGGTATGGCAGGGATGCTATCAGATGCTGATATGCATTTAGTGGCAGAATATTATTCAAAACAAACCTTAAGTTTGGGCCAAGCTAAAACAAATGGTTCAGGATCTCTAGGAGAAAAAATCTACCGAGCTGGTATTCAAGCTAATGCTGTCCCAGCATGTGCCTCATGTCATGGACCAACTGGCGATGGGCTCCCTGTAAAATATCCACGTTTAGGTGGGCAACATACAGAATATGTTTTAAATCAATTAAGACAGTTTAGGTTAGGTGCTCGGGCAAACGATGAAGCAAAAGTGATGCGAACTATTGCAGCAAAGTTAACTGATCAAGAAATGGAAGCAGTAGCTGATTATATTCAGGGCTTAAGATAAGCCCTTCTTATCCTTATTTAATTACTGCAACTTCTCACCAGTTTTCGCAGTCAAAATTCTTCATTCTTAAAAATAAGTTATTTTGAAATCTACAGCATTTAATTCCAGAAAAATAAACCAATTGCTAAGCTCAATGAGCTTTGCAGTCTCGATGCTTGTATTTTTGGGCATCGCATCAATCATAGGCACGATTCTTAAACAGAATGAGCCTTATGAAAATTATATTATTAAATTCGGCCAATTTTGGTTTGTTTTTTTTGAAAAAATTGGTCTCTATGATGTTTACCAAAGCATTTGGTTTTTAACGATCCTTCTTTTTTTGGTCATATCCACAACCCTTTGTGTCACTAAAAATACCCCTATTATTTTTAAAGATTTTTTATTATTTAAAGATTCTTTAGAGGAAAAATCACTTTTATCGTTTACACATCACCTTGTTTTAAAAAATACAAAGAAGGTCAATCTTTCTCGGGTCATTAATTACTTAAAACTAGAGAAATTTAAAGTTAGAGAAAAATCAAAAGACAACGGCGATATTTTGATTGTTGCTAAAAAAGGAGACTTTCAGCGTCTAGGCTATATCTTTACTCATGTTGGCGTAGTTGTAATCTGTTTGGGTGGCTTATTGGATGGTAATTTATTCTTTAAAGCCCAAGAGCTACTAGGTTATAAAAAGATTGAAACGCTTGATATTCCAGCTTCAAAAGTCCCGAAAGTAAGTAGGCTAGATATTACCAATCCCTCTTTTAGAGCAAATATGACTCTAGCCGAAGGATCTTCAGATAACGTAGCTTTTGTAAGAAAGAAGGATGGTTATCTAGTCCAAGACTTGCCTTTTAAGATAACTCTAAAAGATTTTAGAATTGAACATTATTCGACAGGTATGCCAAAGTCATTTGAAAGTGATTTGATTATTTCTGATCCCGAACTTTCTCAAGATATAACAAAGACAATCACTGTTAATCATCCTTTTACCTATAAGGGGATTTCTATATATCAATCAGATTTCCAAGATGGAGGGACAAATCTTGATATTAAATTATGGAATTTATTAAATTCGAATGCCCCGCAAAAAATAAATGCAAAGATTTTTGAGAAAATTAAATTAGATAAAGATCAACTTACCTATGAATTTAATGATTTTAGGAAATTTAATATCTTAAATTTAAAGGAGGGCGTAAAAGAAAAGCCAAGAAACGTTGGGCCGAGCGTTACCTATAAAATCAGAAATAATTCAGGTCAGGCCCGTGAGTATATTTCTTATCAGTTTCCTATGCTCATCGATGACAGATCATTTTTTATTAGTGGGATGAGAGAGACGCCTCAAGAAGAATTTAAATATTTAAAGATACCCGCAGATAAAAAAGGTTCTATTGCAGAATTCATCTCATTCAAAGAAGCCCTTCAAAATAAAATTTTGATTGAAATGGTTGCAAAAAAGATGGCAAATCGATCTGTAAAATCAGATAACAATTCGTCTGTTAAGCAATCTTTCGAAGATAGTGTTAATAAAATTATGACCCTATTTGTTGAGGGAGGTTTTTCGAATATTGCTCAAAATATCGATAACAATATTCCTGCCAATGAAAAAGAAAAAGCAGTGCAGGCTTATTTAAAGATTATAGATATTGCATCAATAGAACTTTATAAAAGTCATTTTAATCTTTCAGATAAAGAGATAGACCAGTCTGCAATTAGGTTTATTCAAGAGGCTTTAAATGCTTATAGTGATATGTTTCTATTTGGTTCACCCTATTATTTTGAGCTCACAAATTATGAGCAAAAAGAGGCAAGTGGACTCCAGCTTACAAAATCTCCTGGGCAGTTTTGGGTTTATCTTGGCTCCCTAAGTTTAGTGCTTGGTATTTTCTCAATGATCTATTTGCATGAAAGAAAATTATGGCTCCTAATCAAAGCTAAAGGAGGGGCTATAATTGCAGTCAGCTCCAACAGAAAAAATATAGATTTTGAACTTGATTACAAAAAAGTTAGTCAAGCAATTAAGAAAATTATTCAATAAAAGGTTAGCCATGTTCACTAAATTATTTAAATCATCAAAAATATCATTTGTAATATTAAATGTTTTATATCTTTCCTTGTTATTGGGCGGCGCTTTATATGCATTAAAGACATTTAGTAGCTATATGGATATTTACGAAAAGGCAATTTTACTGAGTAGTGTTGGATTTTTTAGCTGGCTTGGCTGGAATTGGAATCATTTTAAGAAAATTATCATACTAGTATTTGCACTGAGCCTTTTTGCAATCCAACTCTATTTAGGAGTGCTAACAAATAATGAGCATGTCTTTTTATTAAAATATCTGTTGTCGAGTCAATCAGCCATTATGTGGATGAATGTTTTTTTTGTTTTGGCACTGGTGCTTTATTGGCTAGGATTACTTGCAAAAAATAATTTACTCGATGATATTGCATCCTCCTTTACATCTACAGCAGTTTTATTTGGATTCACAGGACTTTTGGTTAGATGGTACGAGTCTTATTTAATAGGATTAGATATTGGCCATATCCCAATTAGTAACTTATATGAGGTATTTATTTTATTTTGCTTAATCACATCACTTCTTTATCTATTTTATGAAGAAAAATTTAATACTAAAAAATTAGGTGCATTCGTATTGATTGTAATAAACGCTGCTGTAGGATTTATCTTATGGTACACGTTTGATAGGCATGCTGATGGTGTCCAGCCCTTAGTCCCAGCCCTTCAATCTTACTGGATGAAAATACACGTCCCTGCTAATTTTATAGGCTATGGCGCTTTCTCCATAGCAGCAATGGTATCTATAGCCTACTTACTTTCAGCTAAAAAAATATTAGCCTCTTATCTACCAAAGCTAGCTGTTCTTGATGATCTTATTTATAAATCGATCGCAATTGGCTTTATATTTTTTACCGTCGCAACTATATTAGGTGCTATATGGGCAGCAGAAGCTTGGGGCGGTTATTGGTCATGGGATCCTAAAGAAACTTGGGCTTTAATCGTATGGTTAAATTATGCAGCTTGGCTTCATTATAGAATCGTCAAAGGGTTGAGAGGTAATGTCTTAGCTTGGTGGGCACTGATCGGTCTCATTATTACGACCTTCGCTTTTTTAGGTGTCAATATGTTTTTGTCAGGACTGCATTCATACGGAGAGCTCTAATCCCATGTAAAATGGTGATTTTTAGAATTCATATCTAAATATGACCCAAAAAAATATCGTTGAAATTGAAAAATTATCTTTTGGCTACGATAATCGTATGCTTCATAAAGATATCAATATGGTTTTTCCTCGTGGCAAAGTCACAGCTATTATGGGTGGAAGCGGTTGTGGCAAAACGACTATTCTTCGTTTGATAGGTGGTCAAATCAAACCTAAATCTGGCCATGTCAAAGTGGACGACAAGATTGTTCATAAGCAAGATAGGCAAGGCATTTATGAATTGCGAAGAAAAATGGGTATGCTTTTCCAGCACGGCGCACTTTTTACTGACTTGTCTGTATTTGACAATGTGGCATTTCCAATTCGTGAACATACAAAATTACCTGAAAGCATGATTCGCGATTTAGTGCTTATGAAACTTAACGCTGTAGGTCTTCGAGGCGCTCATAAGCTCATGTCCACTGAACTCTCAGGAGGCATGGCAAGACGAGTTGCACTTGCAAGAGCCATTGCATTAGACCCGGATATTATTATGTATGACGAGCCTTTTGCAGGATTAGACCCCATATCTATGGCAGTGATTTGTGACCTTATCAGAACGCTCAATGATGCCCTGGGAGCAACTTCAATTATTGTGACGCATGATGTGGAAGAAGCTTTTTCTTTTGCGGACTATATTTATTTTATTGCAGATGGAGTCGTCGCCGCAGAGGGCACACCGAAAGAACTATCAAAATCTAAACTCCCTTTTGTGCATCAATTTGTTCATGGTGAAAAAGATGGCCCCGTACCATTCCATTACAATGCACCTAGTTACAAAAAAGATATTTACGAGCCTGTTGAATTATGAACCCAATTTTTAAAACTTTAAGCAGTTTAGGCAACCAAGTGACTTCAAGAATTTGGCGTCTTGGTTCTGCCACCCGTTTATTTTTATTAATCTTAATTTATTCAGGCGAAAGTTTTAGACGTATTCATTTAACAATCCGCGAAATTTATTTCACTGGTGTGATGTCTTTAATTATTATTATAGTGTCTGCTTTCTTCGTAGGCATGGTCTTGGGTTTGCAAGGGTATTACACACTTCAAAAATATGGCTCGTCAGAATCTATTGGTGTTTTGGTGGCATTATCGCTTTTAAGGGAGCTAGGCCCCGTTGTAACCGCCCTTTTATTTGCTGGGAGAGCTGGGACTGCAATCACTGCTGAAATTGGATTAATGAAGGCTACCGAGCAATTATCTGCTATGGAAATGATGGCTGTGAGCCCTATTGCTAGAATTATTGGACCAAGATTTTGGGCGGGCGTTATTTCAATGCCTATATTAGCTTCCATTTTTTCAATGGTGGGTGTGATGGGGGGTTATTTAGTTGCAGTGCCAATTATCGGCGTGGATCATGGCGCATTTTGGTCACAAATGAATGTGAATGTTGATTTTAGATTTGATGTGATTAATGGACTGATTAAGAGCTTTGTATTTGGAGTTGCTTGTACGATCATTGCCCTCTATGAAGGCTTCGACGCTCCCCCAACCGCCGAAGGTGTTAGTCGAGCCACTACAAGAACTGTCGTAACTTCTTCGCTAACTGTTTTGGGATTAGATTTTATTTTAACTTCGTTTATGATTGCGCATTAATATAGGACTGGAGCAAATATGGATAAAACAACATTAGATATTTGGGTAGGTTTATTTGTGGCGATTGGCATTGCGGCACTTATGGGTCTCGCTACGAAAGTAGGTAATCTTACAAGCAATACGCTTGGTGAAACCTATGCGGTCACAGCAAATTATGAGAATATTGGAGGCCTTAAACCAAGAGCGCCTGTTAAGAGTTCAGGTGTCGTCGTTGGTAGTATTGATAACATCAAATTTGATACGAAAACTTATCAAGCGGTTGTGACTTTAAAAATAGACAAAAGATATCCGTTTCCTAAAGATACTTTTGCAAATATTTATACATCAGGATTATTAGGTGAGCAATATATTAGTTTGGAAGCTGGAGGTGACGATCAATTTCTGAAAGAGGGAGATCGCATTTCTAAGACTCAAGATGCGGTTGTATTAGAAAAACTCATCAGTCAGTTCTTGTATAATAAAGCCACTGAAGAACCTAAAAAATAACTAAAATTTAAAAGGAATTTTAAACACATGAAAAAGTTTTTATTAGTGATTTTAAGTTTGATGATGTCAATGAGCATATTTGCTGCAGAGGCGCCTGATGTTTTTGTTAAAAAAATAGCCAATGAAGTTTTTGAAATTTTAAAAACGGATAAAGATTTAAGATCTGGCAATAAAGAAAAAGCTTATAAAATTACTGAAGAGAAGATATTACCTTATTTTAATTTTGATCGTATTTCTAAGCTTGTATTAGGTAAAGCCTATCCATCAGCAACAAAAGAAGAGCAAGAAGCCTTTAAAAAAGAATTCAGAACGATGCTTGTAAAAACTTATGGCAGCGCACTATTAAGATTTAAAGATCAGACGCTTAACTATAAGCCAGCGAGATTCGAACCGACAGACGAAGAGGTGTTAATTAAGACAGAGGTGCTGCAGCCAGGCGCCCCTCCTTTGCCTATTGATTATATGCTTGAAAAAGATGGTAATTCATGGAAAGTTTTTGACATTGTTATTGAAGGTGTGAGCTTAGTAACAAATTATCGCGGTCAATTTGGTAATGAAATTAGACAAAATGGCATAGCTTCTCTTATTACAAAACTTGCCGAGAAGAATGCTAATTATGATAAGACCTCTAACAAATGATCGACTTTGATAAAAGCCAATGGAATTTAAGTGGCGATCTTACGATTGAAAAAATACCTACTATTATTGATTTAATTAAAAAACAAAAAACAGATAAAAAAACGACAATTGATTTTTCAAAAGTGACTTCAATTGACACTTCAACCTTAAGTTTAATTTTTGAATTACAACGAGAGGCTAAAAAAAATCAATCACATTTTACTTTCAAGAATTTACCAAAGAATTTAAACAGTCTTGCTAAATTATACGGAGTGGAAGATCTCGTATCTTCCCTCCATTAAACACTTCTTCTTAAATTTCATTTTAAGAAACCTCCAGTATTTATTTCAATGAAAAAAGCCATTATATTTAATAAGGTTAAAAAGAACTTCGGTAAGCTAGAGGCTCTCAAAGGTATCGATTTAGTTATTGAAGAAGGCGAATTTTTTGCGTTGCTGGGGCCAAATGGTGCCGGCAAATCAACGCTCATTAATATTCTGGCAGGTCTCGCAAAACCATCTTCAGGTTCAATCAAAGTTATGGGGCATGACGTCATTCAAGACTATCAAAATGCGAGAAGATCGCTTGGTGTCGTGCCTCAAGAATTAGTATTTGACCCCTTTTTTAATGTACGCGAAATGCTCAGATTTCAAGCTGGCTATTTTGGTAAGGGTCGAGAAAATGATGACTGGATCGATGAAGTAATTGAAGGTCTTGATCTTCAGGAAAAGGCTAATACAAATATGAGAATGCTTTCTGGTGGCATGAAAAGGAGGGCTTTAATTGCGCAAGCACTTGTGCATAAGCCCCCCGTCATTGTCTTAGATGAGCCCACAGCAGGAGTAGACGTAGAGCTTAGAAAAAGGTTATGGCAGTTTATTAAAAAACTGAATCAAAAAGGTCACACTATTGTTCTGACTACACATTATTTAGAAGAGGCTGAGACGTTATGCAGCCGAGTAGCCATGATGGACCAAGGCAAAGTAGTTGCGTTGGATAAAACGAGAAATTTATTAAAGCGCTTTTCAGCAAAAAATTTAAATTTACGTTTAGATCTAAAGAATAAAAAAATCCCAGTAAGCGTTCAAAAGTTCATACAGTCGTCAGATCACAGTTTAATAACTTTCTTACTTGAAGAAATAGCAGAAGTAGAATTTATTATGAGTGAATTAAAAAAATCAAAGATTAAAATATTAGATATGGAGCTTACTAATTCAGATTTAGAAAAAGTCTTCTTGAAACTTACCGGAAGTAAAAGATGATCAATTTTAAAAATGAATTTTTGGGTACGTGGACACTTCTCAAAAAAGAACTATTAAGATTTTGGCGGGTAGTTTTTCAGACAGTGGCAGCCCCAGTTATTACTGCAGTTCTTTACCTACTTATTTTCTCTCACGTCTTAGCAGATCATGTAAAAGTTTACGATAATGTTGAGTACACTGCGTTTCTTATTCCAGGATTGATTATGATGTCCTTATTGCAAAATTCCTTTGCAAATAGCTCATCAAGTCTTATTCAGTCGAAAGTCATGGGAAATATTGTATTTATTTTATTAACACCTATCACCTATCTCCAATTTTTCTTAGCCTTCTTAATAGCATCAATTGTGAGGGGTATTTTCGTAGGCGTTTGTATTTACGCATTTGCTCTTTTATATGTAGATTTACCTATGTTGCACCCATGGATTATTTTTGGATTCGCAATGCTTGGGGGTGCGCTACTAGGAACATTTGGCATCATTACAGGTATATGGGCTCATCGTTTTGACCAGATGGCAGTTTTCCAAAATTTTGTGATCATGCCATTATCTTTTTTATCGGGGGTCTTTTATTCAATTCATTCTTTGCCACCTTTTTGGCAAAAGTTATCCCAACTTAATCCTTTCTTTTATATGATTGATGGTTTCCGATACGGATTTTTTGGGCAGTCCGACGTAGCTCCTTTGTTAAGTTTTTCAATCGTGACCTTCTTTTTCATTGTGTTAGCTTCCGTTACCTTAGGAATGTTAAAATCCGGCTATAAATTAAGAAGCTAAAAGATGACCGCTGACGATATTAAGCAATCGATTATTGAAAAACTTGAATGTGAGTTTATTGAAATTTTAGGTGAGGATGGTGCTCATTTTGAAGGCACGATTGTGAGTCGGTTATTTGAAGGATTAAATCGCGTCAAACAACACCAAATGGTATTTAATGCTTTAGGAGATAAGATGAAAAGTGATATTCATGCTTTATCTATTAAGACCTATACGCTAAATGAGTGGAATCAACTAAAAACATAATTTTGAGGAGTAAGGCATGAGCGCGCAAGATAAGATACAAAAAACGATTAATGAACATGATGTAGTTTTATATATGAAAGGAAGCCCCAAATTTCCTCAGTGCGGATTTTCGAGCCTAGCAACTCAAATTTTAGATGCTTGTGATGCTGATTTTCATGCTATTGACGTACTGCAAGATCCAGAAATAAGAGAAGGTATCAAAGTATTTGCTAATTGGCCAACTATTCCTCAACTTTATATTCATGGAGAATTTATTGGTGGCGCTGACATTATCAAAGAGATGTATGAAACTGGAGAATTAGTAAAGTTATTAAAGGCTAATTCATAACTTGGATAAGTTAGTTATTCAAGGACAGACCCCCCTTCACGGCGAGCTTGAAATATCAGGTGCTAAAAACGCAGCCTTACCTATACTTATTGCATCCCTTCTTACTGAAGACACATTATCGTTAACACATGTACCTCATCTGCAAGATGTTAATACAACTAAGTCTTTACTTAAATATATGGGCGTTGATATCCAGGTTGAAAACGACAAAACTGAATTAACTGCAAAAGAAATTACTAGTAAAAATGCACCTTATGAGCGAGTTAAAACAATGCGCGCTTCTATTCTTGTTTTAGGCCCTTTGCTTGCAAGATTCGGTGAAGCTCGAGTTTCATTACCGGGAGGTTGTGCCATTGGATCTAGGCCTGTTGATATCCATATCAAAGGGCTTCAGGCAATGGGCGCAAAAATAGATATTCATAATGGCTATATTGAGGCTTCGACAAAACATTTACCAAAATCGAAGTTACAAGGCTGTAAATTTTATATGGATATTGTTACTGTTACAGGTACCGAGAATTTAATGATGGCTGCCTCATTAGCTGCAGGGGTCACAATTTTAGAGAATGCTGCTAAGGAACCTGAAGTTGTAGATCTTGGGCAATGCTTAAATAAAATGGGTGCGAAGATTAAAGGTCTAGGGACTGACGTGATTACAATTGAAGGGGTCGACTCGCTTCATAAAGCAAATCATGACGTGATATTTGATAGAATTGAAGCAGGCACATATTTAGCAGCCGTTGCAATGACGGGCGGTGACGTACTTTTAAAAAATGTACAGCATAAATACTTAGATGCAATTACGCTAAAATTAATAGAAACCGGCGTTAAAATTGAATCACATGAAAATTCAATACGCATTAAAAGTGATGGGAAATTAAAAGCGGTAAGCCTAAGAACCGCGCCTTACCCTGCCTTTCCTACGGATATGCAAGCACAAATGATGGCATTAAATACTATTGCAGAAGGTGTATCAGAAGTCACCGAAACTATATTTGAAAATCGTTTTATGCATGTACAAGAGCTTATTCGCATGGGGGCACAAATCGACATTAGAGGAAACACGGCAATCATCCGAGGTAAGGAATATTTAGAGGGAGCTTCCGTGATGGCAACAGATCTAAGGGCCTCAGCAAGCCTGGTTATTGCAAGTTTGGCAGCAAGAGGACAAACTACGATTGAGCGTATTTATCATCTGGATCGTGGGTACGAAAAATTAGAGGATAAATTCAATCAACTAGGCGCCAATATTAAACGGATTCATTAAGATGAAAATTACAATTGCTTTATCTAAAGGAAGAATATTTGAACAAACTATCCCTCTTCTAGAGAGGATAGGGATTACTTGTAATGAGAATCCTGAAACGTCAAGAAAACTTATTTTAGATACCAATCAAAAAGATATAAAACTTATTATTGTAAGAGCGACAGATGTGCCAACTTATGTTGAATATGGTGCAGCTGATATTGGCATTACTGGCAAAGACATTCTTGATGAGTATATGGGCGAAGGACTTTACCAGCCCATTGATCTTAATATTGGACGTTGCAAAATGATGGTTGCAGCTAAACAAGATTTTGATTATGCAGGCGCTATTAAAAAAGGTGTGCGTTTAAAGGTGGCAACAAAATATGTAAAAACGGCCAAAGAGCACTTCGCAAAAAAAGGTATGCATATCGATTTGATTAAACTATATGGCTCAATGGAGCTAGCCCCCCTTGTAGGGCTTGCAGATGTCATTGTTGATTTGGTGAGTACAGGAAAGACATTAAAAGCTAATAATCTTGTTGCTGTTGAAGACATTTGTGATATCAGTTCTCGACTCATCATTAACCAAGCATCTTTAAAATTAAAAAGAGAGCTCTTACAGCCCATTCTTCGACAGTTTGAAAGTGCTCTCAAAGCATAATCGTACCTATGATTCAAATTAAAAAATTAAATACAAAAGATCCAAACTTTAAGGATCAGTTAAATAAGCTCATTTTCTTTGAAGCTGAAGATAACATTCAAATCGAAAAAACTGTCGCAGAAATTTTGAGTGATGTGAAAAAAAGAGGCGACCAAGCTGTGATTGAATATACTAAAAAATTTGATCATGTAGATTTTTCGCGCATGGAAGAGTTTGAAATTTCTAAAGAAGAATTAAATTTCGCTTTGGAAAATTTACCCGTATTGTCCAGAGAAGCTCTTGAGGAGGCTGCTAAGAGAGTTTTTGATTATCACAAAAAACAGTTAATCAGCTCTTGGAGCTTCACTGAAGATGATGAGACGTTACTTGGTCAAAAAGTTACATCATTAGATCGGGTAGGTTTATATGTTCCTGGAGGAAAAGCTGCATACCCTTCATCAGTATTAATGAATGCAATTCCAGCAAAAGTTGCAGGGGTTCAGGAAATTATTATGGTAGTTCCGTCACCTCGCGGAGAAAGAAACCAACTGGTATTAGCAGCTGCAGCTCTTGTTAAAGTTGATCGTGTATTTGCAATTGGTGGCGCTCAAGCAATAGGGGCTCTTGCCTATGGTACCCAAACAATTCCCCAAGTCGACAAAATTGTAGGGCCAGGCAATGCTTATGTTGCAGAGGCTAAAAGAAGAGTATTTGGTGTGGTTGGTATTGATATGATTGCAGGGCCTTCTGAAATACTAATTATTGCAGATGAAAAATCTAATCCAGATTGGATTGCTATGGATTTATTTTCTCAAGCAGAACATGATGAGCTTGCACAATCGATTTTAATTAGCCCAAGCGCAGAATTTTTAGCCCAGGTTCAGGAAAGTATTAATAAACTGATTGGAAGCATGCCAAGAAAAAATATTATTGAAACTTCTTTAACAAATAGAGGTGCAATGATCAAAGTAAAAACATTAGAAGAAGCGGCAGAGATTTCAAATTTTATTTCACCCGAACATTTAGAGCTTTCAGTAGAGGATCCAGATACCCTCGTTAATAGTATTAAACATGCCGGTGCTATTTTTATGGGAAGAAATACCTGTGAAGCTGTAGGCGACTATTGTGCTGGACCAAATCATGTTCTACCTACATCAAGAACAGCAAGATTTTCTTCGCCACTTGGTGTTTATGATTTTCAAAAACGTTCAAGCCTAATTAAATTATCTAATCAAGGTGCTCGTAAGCTTGGAAAAATTGCTTCAGTCTTGGCGAATGGTGAAGGACTTCAGGCACACGCAAAATCTGCAGAATATCGTATAGATAATGAGTAAATTTTGGAGCAAGGTTGTCCACGGCTTAACACCATATATTCCTGGCGAGCAACCCAAAATTCATAGTCTTGTTAAGTTAAATACGAACGAGAATCCTTATGGGCCGAGTCCAAAAGTTATTGCTGCAATTAAACAGTTTGCAGATGATACTTTAAAGCTTTACCCAGACCCAAATTCAGAAGCACTTAAAAAATCAATTGCTGATTATTTTAAAGTAAAGACTAACAATGTTTTTGTGGGTAATGGTTCGGATGAAGTTTTAGCCATGGCTTTTCAGGCGCTTTTAAAACATAACGCACCTATTTTATTTCCTGACATTACTTATAGTTTTTACCCCGTATACTGCAAGCTTTATGAAATTGACTTCAAGCTCATACCTGTTAATAGTTCGTTTGAGATTGCATTGAATGATTATTTAATACCTAATGGAGGTATTGTTTTTCCAAATCCAAATGCACCTACTGGCATTCCTCTTACTTCAAACCAAATTGAAACGTTTCTTAAAAAAAATAATGACTCTGTAGTTATTGTAGATGAGGCTTATGTCGATTTTGGGACAGAGTCTGTTATTCACCTTACAGAAAAATATAATAATTTATTGGTGACACATTCTTTTTCTAAATCGAGATCATTGGCAGGATTAAGACTTGGTTATGCCATAGGGCATAGAGATCTTATTGAAGCATTGATGAGAGTGAAAGATAGTTTTAACTCTTACCCAATAGACCGATTAGGATTAATTGCAGGCGTTGAATCCTTCAAAGATGATTCATATTTTAAAAATATCTGCCAAAAGGTTATTCATACGAAACTAAATTTTGTAGAGAAATTGACTGGCCTTAATTTTTCAGTACTTCCTTCAGGCGCCAATTTTGTTTTTGCTAAGCATGCTGCTGTAGAAGGAAAAATAATCGTAAGTAAACTAAGAGATCAAGGAATTGTGGTAAGGCGTTTTGATAATCCGATACGAATTTCCTCTTACATTCGATTCACAATTGGTTCTGATGAGGAAATGGATTCATTACTCAAAGCTTTAAAACTTATCCTAAGCGCATGAAATAATTGATGTTAATTACATTTTTAATGAGTTAAAATATCTTATCTACTTTAAGTAAAAAAATATGACAAGATCAGCATCCGTTTCAAGAAATACAAACGAAACTAAAATTGAGGTAAGTATTAATCTTGATGGTCAGGGGAGTGCAAAACTCAATACTGGCATTGGTTTCTTGGATCATATGTTAGACCAAGTGGCGCGTCACGGTATGTTCGACTTAGAAGTCACAGCAAAGGGCGATCTTCATATCGATGCACATCATACTGTTGAAGATGTTGGTATAGTCCTCGGACAGGCTTTCAGTAAAGCAATCGGAGATAAAAAAGGCATTACCAGATATGGGACAGCCATTATTCCGCTAGATGAGGCATTATCTAGAGTTGTGCTTGATATCTCAGGCAGGCCTGGACTTATATTTGATGTCGAATTCAAAAGGGCAGTTATAGGTGAATTTGATGTTGATTTAATACACGAATTTTTTCAAGGATTCGTAAATCATGCAAATATCACGATGCATATCGATAATCTCAAAGGTGATAATTCACATCACCAGGCAGAAACAATATATAAAGCATTTGGAAGGGCCCTTAAAATGGCCGTTTGTATTGACCCAAAAATTTCTGGCATAACCCCCTCAACCAAAGGTAGTCTATAAACCTTTTTTCACCAAAATAATAATGATCGCAATCATTGATTATGGAATGGGAAATTTAAAGTCAGTATTTAATGCCTTTAAACAAGCCTCACCCGAAACTGATATTAAAGTCACAAGCAATCCTGCTGACATTAAAAAAGCACATCATGTTGTTTTTCCTGGTCAAGGTGCTATGCCTGACTGCATAAGAGAGCTTGATGAAAGAAATTTAAGGTCCTCTGTTATAGATGCAGCAAAAACAAAACCTTTTTTAGGAATATGCATTGGTTTGCAGATGCTATTTGATAAAAGTGAAGAAGGTAATACAGATGGCTTAGGATTGTTGAGCGGCACCATTAAGCGATTTAATAATGAAGGTACAGCGGACGAAAGTGGCCATAAGTTAAAAATTCCTCATATGGGGTGGAATGAAGTGTCACAAACAAATGATCACCCTTTATGGCAAAACATTAGTAATAACGATCGATTTTATTTTGTTCATAGTTATTATTTAGAATCTAAAGATAAAAATATTGTGTCAGCTGAAACTTTATATGCGCAAAAATTTTGTTGTGCTATTGCTAAAGAAAATATTTTTGCAGTGCAATTTCATCCAGAAAAAAGCTCTACTGCTGGCTTGCAACTTATAAAAAACTTCGTTCAATGGGCGGTATAGGTTTTTAGTTTATGTTAATCATTCCAGCAATTGATCTAAAAGATGGTAAGTGCGTTAGGCTTAAGCAAGGCTTAATGGAAGAATCAACAATCTTTTCAGAAAACCCTGGTGAAGTAGCAAAACAATGGACAGATCTTGGCGCTAGAAGATTGCATCTGGTTGATCTAAATGGTGCTTTTGCAGGCAAGCCAGTGAATGAATCTGCGATTAAAGCAATTGTAAAAGAAGTTGATGGCGCGATTCCAATTCAGCTAGGTGGTGGTATTCGTAATCTCGATACAGTAGAAAAATATCTTAATAGTGGCGTTGATTACATCATCATTGGTACGGCTGCAGTTAAAAATCCTGGCTTCCTGCACGAGGCCTGTTATGCATTTCCTGGACAAATTATTGTCGGGCTTGATGCAAAGGAGGGAGAAGTGGCTATTGATGGGTGGGCTAAATTAACTGGACACAATGTAATTGAACTTGCAAAAAAATTTGAAGGATATGGTGTTGAGGGTATCATTTATACCGATATTGGACGTGATGGTATGTTAAATGGATTAAATATTGAGGCGACCGAAAAATTAGCTGAGGCGCTAACCATTCCTGTCATTGCCAGTGGCGGCATAACTAATCTAGAAGACATTAGAAACTTATCTTCAATTGCTTATTCGGGGGTCATTGGAGCAATTACAGGCAGAGCCATATACGAGGGCACGCTTGATTTTAAGGCAGCACAAGCACTCGCAGATGAGCTTATTAAATAAATGTCGCTTGCCAAAAGAATTATTCCTTGTCTGGATGTGACTGATGGCAGAGTGGTTAAAGGCATTAATTTCCTTGAGTTACAGGATGCAGGTGACCCCGTAGAGGTTGCAAAAAAATATAACGAACAGGGCGCTGATGAATTAACTTTTTTAGACATCACAGCAAGTTCAGATAATCGAGGTTTAATACTTCATATTATTGAAAACGTTGCAAAAGAAGTTTTTATTCCCCTCACTGTAGGCGGCGGCGTTCGAACTCTAGAAGATGTAAGAAATTTACTCAATGCAGGTGCTGACAAAGTCAGTATAAATACATCAGCAATTATTAATCCAGATATTGTTTATCAAACTTCATCCCGTTTCGGTTCACAGTGTATTGTCGTTGCAATAGACGCAAAGTTAACGGATCAAGGGGGTAAATCTTTTTGGCAAGTATTTACGCATGGAGGCAGAAATGCTACCGGGCTAGATGCAATTGAATGGGCAGTAAAAATGGCCTCATTAGGTGCAGGTGAATTATTAATTACGAGCATGGACCGAGACGGGACAAAAAAAGGTTTTGATCTCGAATTGATTAAGTCAATATCTGATAAAGTGGATGTGCCTATTATTGCTTCCGGAGGCGTTGGTGATCTTCAGCATCTTGTAGATGGTATAAAAATAGGTGGGGCTGATGCAGTCTTAGCAGCAAGTATATTTCACTTCGGAGAATATACAATCGATGAAGCAAAAGCGTTTATGAAGTCTAATCATATAGAGATTCGTCAATGAGCTGGATACATTCAATAAAATGGGACTCCGATGGCCTTGTGCCTGTGATTGCTCAAGACTATAAAACAAATAAAGTGCTTATGTTTGCATGGATGAACCAAGAGGCCTTAGAGCTCACACAAAAAAATAAGAAAGCTTTTTATTGGTCAAGGTCTAGGAAAAAAATTTGGGAAAAAGGCGAAGAATCCGGACATACACAAAATGTTCGCGAAATTAGACTTGATTGCGATGGCGATGTCGTCTTGCTAAAAATTGAGCAAGTTGAAAATATTGCTTGTCATACCGGACGTGAAACTTGCTTCTACCAAAAATTAGATGATAAAGGCATTTGGATAAACGATCATGCCGTGATTAGAGACCCTAAAGATATTTATAAAAAATAAAGATATGAATACTATTTTAAAAAAACTTACCGAAACACTCGAAGCTAGAAAAAAAGATGATCCGACTAAATCATATACAGCTTCTTTGTATCGTGACGGGTTAGAAGCTATTTTAAAAAAAGTAAATGAAGAAGCTTTTGAAATAATCATTGCTGCGCGCCAAGGAGACGATAAAGAACTTATTCATGAAGTCGCTGATCTTTGGTTTCATACTTTAGTATTAATGGCACATAAAAATTTAAGCGCAGAAGATATTTTGAATGAGCTTGCAAGAAGAGAAGGGACTTCAGGTATTGAAGAGAAAGAAAGCCGCTCTTCAAAAGTAAAATAATATGACATGCATTTTTTGTAAAATTATTGACGGCTCAATACCAAGCAAAAAAATATTTGAGAATGATGAATTGATTGCTTTTCATGATGCTCACCCTATCGATAAAGTGCACTTTCTCATTACGCCTAAAAAACATATTGAAAATTTGATAGCCTGCAGTGAAATTGAAAAAGACATCATATCGAATATGCTTTTATTAGCGCCTAAGCTAGCAAAAGAGTTAGGATTAAAAGGCTTTCGCACAATGATTAATTCAGGGGCCGAGGGCGGTCAAGAAGTTTTTCATATGCACTTTCATGTTTACGGTGGAAGTTCAAAATTAGTAAAAATTTAATAAGGGGATTGTTATGGGATTTTCAAGCATTACACATTGGCTAATAGTTTTATTAATTGTCTTCTTAATATTTGGTACAAGTAAATTAAGAAATATTGGAAGCGATTTAGGTGCCGCAGTTAAGAACTTTAAAGATGCAGTTAAAAATGAAAATACACCAAAAAATAGAGCATCAACTCGAAAGACTGCAAAAACTCGAGCTAGAAAATAAGCTTTATGTTTGATGTTTCATTTTCAGAGTTAGTCGTTATTTTTTTTGTAGCACTTATAGCTATTGGCCCAGAAAAGCTTCCTAAAGTTGCTAAGGTCCTAGGCAAGCTTACTGGAAGAGCTCAAAATTACATTGGGAAACTTAAAGAAGAGATTGAGCGAGAAGAAAAGTTTAAAGAGCTTCAAAAAATTCAGCGTGAAATTAAAAAAAAGTCGATTAAATCTCGGTGACTCACTTTAAACCTTTTATTCAGCAACTGATTGAATTAAGAAATACTCTGTTTAGAGCTTCAGTTAGCTTTATTATCATTTTTATATGCCTAAGTTTTTACGCAAATGATATCTATAGTTTTTTCTCAGCGCCACTTATTGCTAAATTAACAGACGGTAATAAGTTGGTAAGCACAGGTCTTACCTCTACATTTTTAGTCCCAATCAAAATTACAGCCTTCGTTTCATTTTTACTCTCACTCCCTTTTATTTTTTATCAGTTTTGGCGTTTTATTTCCCCTGGGCTTTATAAAAAAGAAAAAAAATTAATTTTATTTTCATTCGTGAGTGGTTTCATATTGTTCTTTATTGGAATGACTTTTGCTTATTACCTCATTTTCCCAATTATATTTAATTTCTTTATTCTGATGACGCCCACAAATGTAAGTCTAATGATAGATATTTCAAATTATCTGGATTTAATTTTGTCCTTGCTTATCTCATTTGGATTGGCATTCGAAGTGCCGGTAATTATTATTATATTAGTGACATTAGGATGGGTAAAAGTTAAAACATTGGAAGAAGCAAGACCATATATGATTGTGATTGCCTTTATCATTAGTGCTATTCTGACGCCACCCGATGTTATCTCACAATTTTGCTTAGCAATTCCATTATGGTTTTTATACGAAATAGGCTTATTAGTATCAAAACGAATCAACTTAAAGGCTTGATAAGCTGTAATTTAGTTTTGCCTGCTATTTAGATTTCGAATGAAATTTTGTATAATGCAGCAACTTTTGCAGAGTTCACGTCTCTCAACCATAATAATTTCATAAAAACATACTTACATTAAGATCATGGCAAATCATCAAGACGACAAAATAGACAAAAAGAAAAGAAGTTTTTTAATTGCAGCTACCACTGTAACTGGCGCAATTGGTGCAGGAGCGATTGCCGTTCCATTCTTATCAAGTATGACACCAAGCGAACGCGCTAAAGCTGCCGGAGCTCCTGTTGAAGTTGATTTAGGTAAGATTGAAGCAGGGTCTATGATTACGACTGAATGGAGAGGTCAGCCAGTTTGGATTATTAATCGCTCTAAGGCAATGTTAGATGATTTGAAAAAAAACGACCCCAATCTTTCCGACCCTAATCTTGATGTAATATCTCAGCAGCCAAGTTATTGCAAGAATGCGACAAGATCCCTTAAACCTAATTTGCTTGTTCTAGTTGGCATTTGCACTCATTTGGGTTGTTCACCAATTGCTAAATTACAAGCGCAAGGCGATATGGGCGAAAATTGGAGTGGGGGATTCTTCTGCCCATGCCATGGCTCTAGATTCGATTTAGCTGGTCGAGTATATAAGGGGTCTCCAGCACCAATTAATCTTGTAGTGCCTCCTCATAAATATATCAATGACAGCACCCTATTAATTGGTGAAGACAATAAAGGATAAGGGTTACTTATAAAGTATGAAAAAAGAAATTAAAACAAAAAAATCTGCAGCTGGATTAATGGCTTGGGTAGACGAAAGATTTCCGTTGTCGTCTTTAATCACAAATCATCTTACTGAATATTACGCACCTAAAAATTTTAATTTCTGGTATTTTTTTGGAGCACTTGCTCTTCTAACACTTGTTCTTCAACTGATTACAGGCCTTTTGTTAACGATGCATTATAAGCCTGATGCCGAATTAGCATTTGCCTCTGTTGAGTACATTATGCGAGACGTTTCATTTGGATGGTTAATAAGATATATGCACTCTACGGGCGCATCTTTATTCTTTGTTGTTATTTACCTTCATATGTTTAAAGCGATAATTTATGGATCCTACAAAAATCCAAGAGAACTTCTATGGCTCTTTGGTGTAGCTATTTTTCTATGTTTGATGGGGGAAGCTTTTTTTGGATATCTTTTACCTTGGGGACAAATGTCTTATTGGGGCGCGCAAGTTATTGTAAATCTTTTTTCAACTATTCCATTTATAGGCCCAGATTTATCTGAGTGGCTAAGAGGAGATTATTTAGTATCAGATGCAACACTAAACCGTTTTTTTGCTTTTCATGTGATTGCCCTACCTATAGTGTTGTTAGGCCTTGTATTTTTCCATTTGGTAGCACTTCATGAAGTTGGCTCAAACAACCCTGATGGCGTAGATATAAAAAAGAATCTCGACAAAAAAACAAGCATCCCTTTAGATGGTATTCCATTTCACCCCTATTACACCGTGAAAGATTTAATTGGTGTTTCGGTATTCCTTATTGTATTTGCACTGATTGTTTTTTATTTGCCAGAAATGGGAGGCTATTTTTTAGAGGCCAATAATTTTATTCCTGCTGACCCATTAAAGACGCCTGCGCATATTGCACCTGTTTGGTATTTCACACCTTATTATTCAATTCTCCGAGCTGTGCCACCTGTATTGAATTCACAATTTCCAGGTGTTGCTGCAATGGGATTGTCTGTCCTCGCATTTGCATTTTTACCTTGGCTAGATAGAAGTAAAGTTAGATCGATTCGTTACAAAGGTAATTTATTTAAACGATGGATTGCATTATTTGTTGTGAGCTTTTTTGTTTTGGGATATTTGGGTACGGAACCATCAAATGTTTGGGGCCAATTCTCTAATACAATTCCTTTGATTGGCGGTATTGATAAAGCGACAGTAGTTGCCCGAATTTTTACAGTGACTTATTTTTTATTTTTTGTGCTGATGCCTTATTACAGCCAAAAAAGTAAAACACAGCCAGTTCCTTCAAGGGTCACTTATAAATGAAAATTGTAATTAAATTATTTTTAATGCTTGCTCTTGTTTTTTCAAGTGTTGGATTTGCAAATGAGCATTCAACATTAGATAAAGCGCCCATCGATTTAAATGATCAAGCCTCCCTTCAAAGAGGCGCTAAAACATTCATTAATTATTGTTTAAATTGCCACAGCGCAAACTATATGAGATACAACCGCTTAAAAGATATCGGTTTGTCTGATAATTTAATCAAAGAGAATTTACTTTTCACAGCAGAAAAAGTTGGTGAGCCAATGAAAATTGCGATGACCAAAAAAGATGCTAAGGCTTGGTTTGGCGCAACCCCTCCGGATCTTTCTGTTGAGGTAAGGGCGAGAGGTTCAGATTGGGTTTATAGTTATCTAAGAGGATATTATCGTGATTCATCTACACCTACAGGATGGAACAACACTGTTTTCGATAAAACAGCTATGCCTCATATTTTATGGAAGTTGCAGGGAGATCAAAAGCTAAACGAAGAACACCATACTTTAGAAATTGTTAAACCAGGGACGCTTTCTGTGAAAGAATATGACGCGTTTGTAGGAGACCTTGTAAATTACCTTACATTCATGTCAGAGCCCTCAAAGTTAAAAAGACTCGATATGGGGTATTATGTTTTGTTATTCCTCGGCTTGTTATTAGTTTTAACAGTCAAACTTAAGAAAGAATTTTGGAAAGACATTAAATAATTATGATGAAATTATATTCAGGATCAATTGATCCTTTTAGCCATCGCTGCAGAATTGTTTTATTTGAAAAAGGCATGGACTTTGAAGTTGTAGATGTTGACTTAGCTAATAAACCTGAAGATTTAGCTGTATTAAGCCCGCATAATTCTGTTCCCGTTTTAGTAGAAAGAGACCTTGTATTAACAGACGCTAATATTATTAATGAATATATTGATGAGCGCTTTCCTCATCCTCAACTTATGCCAGCAGACCCAGTAATGAGAGCAAGAGCACGTTTATTTTTAAGTGATTTTGAGAAGCAATTATTTGTGCATATTCCCGCTTTAGAATCTTCTGATGAGACTGCTAAGGAAATAGCAAAAAAACATGTGCGTGATAATTTACTTTTAATCGTTCCCATTTTTTCTAAACAGCAACATTTGTTGAGTGATGAATTTTCGATGTTAGATGTTGCTATTGCTCCCTTATTATGGCGATTGGGCCATTATGGTATTGAGCTTCCAAATCAAGCAGCACCATTGCTCAAGTATGCGGAGAAATTATTCTCAAGACCACTTTATGCTGATGCAATGACACCTTCAGAAAAAGCGATGAGAAAATAATTTAGCATCAATGGCAAAGTCAGCCTCAACTAAACCTTATCTTGTAAGAGCAATTTATGAATGGTGTGTTGCTGAACAATACACACCTTTTTTGCTTGTAAAGATAGATCAAAATACTTTAGCGCCCAGGGCTTTCATTAAAGATGGAAAAATTCTTCTTAATTTAAGCCCTGGTTCTATTAAAGATTTGCTTATGGGGGATGAAGCAATAACCTTTACAGCGAGATTTAATGGCACCCCTGAAAATTTATACCTGCCTATTTCCGCTGTTGAGGGGGTTTACGCTAAAGAAAATGGCGAAGGACTGTTCTTTGAAGCTAAAGAAGATCAAGAATTAGGTTCAACCGAAACAAAAAAATCCCCCAATAAACCTAAATTAACCCTAGTTAAGAACTAAAAAACTAGTTCAAATTTAAATAAATTGGTATAGTAGCGCCTCCTGATAACGCCGGATTAGCTCAGTTGGTAGAGCAGCGCACTTGTAATGCGAAGGTCGTCAGTTCGATTCCGACATCCGGCACCATCTTAGTTTGTATTTATTTCTTATCTATAAGTCCCTCATTAGTTTGACAAAAATCAAAAAAACCAACATAATTTAGGGTTCGGTTTGGAGGGGTGGCCGAGTGGTTAAAGGCGACGGACTGTAAATCCGTTCTCTCTGAGTACGAAGGTTCGAATCCTTCCCCCTCCACCATGAGTAATAGCCTCTTTATGAGGTGACGTGGAGATCAGATCCATGGGTGTGCGGGTGTAGCTCAGCTGGTAGAGCATTAGTTTTCCAAACTAAATGTCGCGAGTTCGAACCTCGTCGCCCGCTCCAGATATATTGAGAATTTGGACACGCCCATGTGGCTCAGTGGTAGAGCACTCCCTTGGTAAGGGAGAGGTCGCGGGTCCGATTCCCGCCATGGGCACCAGTAGGTATTTTTGAAGAATGTAATTAATTAAGGATATAACATTATGGCAAAAGGCAAATTTGAACGTACCAAACCCCATGTGAACGTTGGCACAATTGGTCACGTTGACCATGGTAAGACAACACTTACAGCGGCAATCACAACGATTCTTGCTAAGAAATTTGGCGGAGAAGCTAAGGCTTACGATCAAATTGATGCGGCGCCAGAAGAAAAAGCGCGTGGTATTACAATCAATACAGCACACGTAGAATACGAAACAGCGAATCGCCATTATGCGCACGTTGACTGCCCAGGCCATGCTGACTATGTTAAAAATATGATTACAGGTGCAGCGCAGATGGACGGCGCAATCCTTGTATGTTCAGCAGCTGACGGCCCAATGCCTCAAACACGTGAACATATCCTTTTAGCTCGCCAAGTAGGCGTACCTTACATTGTGGTCTTCTTAAATAAAGCAGACATGGTGGATGACAAAGAATTATTAGAGCTCGTTGAAATGGAAGTACGTGATCTTTTAACGAAGTATGACTTCCCAGGCGACAAAACACCGATCGTCATAGGCTCTGCAAAATTAGCACTCGAAGGTGACCAATCTGAAATTGGTGAGCCATCAATTTTTAAATTAGCTGAAGCACTTGATTCTTATATACCAATGCCAGAACGTGCAATCGACGGTGCATTCTTAATGCCAGTTGAAGATGTGTTCTCAATCTCAGGTCGCGGTACTGTAGTGACTGGTCGTATTGAGCGCGGTATTGTTAAAGTAGGTGATGAAATTGAAATCGTAGGTATCAAACCTACACTTAAAACAACATGTACAGGCGTTGAAATGTTCCGTAAGTTACTTGACCAAGGTCAAGCAGGCGACAACGTAGGTGTGTTGTTACGTGGTACAAAACGTGAAGAAGTTGAACGTGGTCAAGTATTAGCTAAAGCAGGTTCAATCACACCACATACAAAATTCGCTGCAGAGATCTATGTGCTTGGTAAAGATGAAGGTGGTCGTCATACACCATTCTTTAATGGCTACCGCCCACAGTTCTACTTCAGAACAACAGATGTTACAGGGGCTGTTGATTTACCAGCAGGCACAGAAATGGTAATGCCAGGTGACAACGTATCAATCACAGTAACACTCATTGCACCAATCGCGATGGAAGAAGGTTTACGTTTTGCGATTCGTGAAGGTGGCCGCACAGTAGGTGCTGGTGTTGTTGCTAAGGTGATTGAATAGTTTTAAAGATAAATTTTATTTTAGGCCAGTAGCTCAATTGGTAGAGTATCGGTCTCCAAAACCGAGGGTTGGGGGTTCGAGACCCTCCTGGCCTGCCATTAAAAGAAAGAAGTATTAATGACTGATAAGTTAAAAATTGTTTTTTCATTCTTACTTTTTGTAGCGGGAATAGTTGGGTTCTATCTATTAAGTGGTCAAGCCTTAGTGCTAAGAATATTAGCAATTCTTGCTGGACTTGGATTTGCAGGGATAGTTTTTTGGAAAACAGCCCTTGGTCAAAAGACATTTGGATTTATTAATGAATCAATTGTTGAAGCTAAAAGAGTTGTTTGGCCAACAAGAAAAGAAACAATACAAATGACAATTACTGTATTTATTCTAGTTGCTGTGATGGCAGTTTTTTTGGCATTAGTAGATATAAGTTTTTCATTCATGATTAATTGGTTATTGGGACGGGGTTAGTAATGACAATGCGCTGGTATGCTGTCCAAGCTTTTTCTGGATATGAAAAGTTAGTTCAAAAAGGATTATTTGAAAGAATTGAGCGATCAAATCTTCAAAATCTTTTTGGCGAGATTTTAGTGCCTATAGAAGAGGTTATTGAAATGAAAGCTGGCCAAAAAAAATTAAGCGAAAGAAAACTATACCCAGGTTATGTTCTCGTGCAAATGGAAATGAATGATGAGAGCTGGCATTTAGTTAAAAGTACACCAAAGGTAACTGCTTTCATTGGTGGGAGTGCACTAAAACCAACACCGATTAAAGATAAAGAAGTAGAAATTATTTTACAACGCATGGATGAGAGTAAAACTAATCCAACGCAAAAACTTACCTTTGAAAAAGGTGAGTCAATTCGTGTTATTGATGGGCCATTCAAAGAGTTCTCAGGAACAATTGAAGATATTAATTACGAAAAAAGCAAACTTAAAGTATCTGTGGTTATTTTTGGTAGAGCAACACCAGTGGAGCTTGAGTTTGGCCAAGTAGAAAAAGAAGTTTAGTAGTAAAGCAGTAAAAATTAACTAGGGAGCTTTTTTAAAAAAAGCGTTTGCACCTAATTTAGGAGAATGAAATGGCAAAGAAAATCGTTGGCTATATAAAGCTTCAAATTCCAGCCGGCAAAGCGAATCCAAGTCCACCAGTAGGACCTGCGCTAGGCCAAAGAGGCTTAAATATTATGGAGTTTTGTAAAGCATTTAATGCTGCTACACAAACTGTTGAACCCGGACTACCTATTCCTGTTGTGATTACCGCTTTCGCTGACAAGAGTTTTACTTTTGTTATGAAAACGCCACCCGCATCAATTTTAATTAAAAAAGCAGCAAAATTAGAAAAGGGCTCACCAAGGCCACACACAGACAAAGTTGGAAAAATTACCAGAGCGCAAGCTGAAGAAATTGCTAAAACAAAAATGGCAGATCTTACAGCTTCTGATATGGATGCTGCAGTGCGAACAATCGCTGGCAGTGCTCGAAGCATGGGCATAGAAGTGGAGGGTGTATAAAATGCCATTAAATAAAAGAATTACAACATTAAGATCTAAAGTTGATCGTGATAAATCATATCCCGCTCAAGAAGGTCTTCAACTCGTTAAAGAAACAGCAACAGCAAAATTTGATGAATCAGTAGATGCAGTGATTAACTTAGGCATTGATGCTAAAAAATCTGATCAACTCATTCGCGGTGCATTAGTTCTTCCTAACGGCACAGGTAAAACAATACGTGTTGCCGTATTTGCTCAAGGCGCTGCAGCTGAAGCTGCAAAGGCAGCAGGTGCAGATATTGTGGGATTTGATGATCTCGCTGAAAAAATTAAAGGCGGCATGATGGATTTTGACGTTGTCATTGCAACACCGGATGCTATGAAAGTTGTTGGCGCACTAGGACAAGTTTTAGGTCCAAGAGGCTTAATGCCGAATCCAAAAGTAGGAACGGTAACGCCCGATACAGCAGCAGCAGTTAAAAATGCAAAAGGTGGACAAGTTCAATATAGAACTGATAAAGGCGGCATCGTCCATTGCACTATTGGCCGAGCATCTTTCTCTGTTGATCAATTAAAAGGTAATTTAGCGGCATTGATTGATGCAATTAATAAAGCTAAACCACCATCAACAAAAGGTATTTTTGTAAAAAAATTATCGGTGTCTAGCACTATGGGTGCTGGTGTAAGAATCGATTCAACAAGTTTAGTGTAAAGAATTAAAAAAAAGCGAAAGCTTTTTTAAAAAGAACTTTGGGTTCACTGATATGAAAGTATCGGTGAAGCTTTCAAAGACCGTAGGTGCTAACAAGTCTAATTCTAGTGATCATTTGCTAGAGCCTACGCAGATGGCGGTACCCCTAAAGGATAGCATCCTGATAAAGGTCGCCGTAATGTTGGTATTAAGTTTACTTAATACTTAATTTAACGGAAGGAGAAGACCTTGAGTCTTAATCTTGAACAAAAAAAGGCAGTGGTTGCTGAAGTTAATAAGCAAATCGCGGGCGCTCAAGCAGTTGTTTTAGCTGAAAACCGAGGTATTGGTGTTTCTGAGATGACAGCGCTAAGAGTTCAAGCCAGAAAATCAGGAGTATATCTTCGCGTCTTAAAGAACACCTTAGTTCGAAGAGCCGTAGATGGAACTGCATTCTCTGACTTAGCTAATGAAATGGTGGGTCCAATAGTGTATGGCATCTCAACTGATCCAGTTGCAGTTGCTAAAGTACTAAATGATTTTGCCAAGTCAAACGATAAGTTTGTTATCAAATCAGGAGCAATGCCAAATAAGGTAATGAGCGCTTCAAATATTGCAGCATTAGCTTCATTGCCAAGTCGTGAAGAATTACTCGCAAAATTATTGGGAACAATGCAAGCACCGATTGCGAAGTTTGTTCGTACGCTTAATGAGGTACCAACAAAATTTGTTCGTGGTTTAGCAGCAGTTCGTGATCAAAAACCTGCGTAATTTTAACGATTAATTTAAATTTTTTATTAGGAGTATTAAATGGCTATCTCTAAAGCTGAAATTTTAGATGCAGTAAGTGCAATGACAGTTCTTGATTTGTCAGAGCTTATTAAAGATATGGAAGAAAAGTTTGGCGTTTCAGCTACTGCTGCTGCTGTTGCAGCTGCACCTGCTGCAGCTTCTGCTGGCGGCGCTGCTGCTGCAGAACAAACTGAATTTACTGTGATGTTAACTGCTGCAGGCGAGCAAAAAGTAAACGTAATTAAAGCTGTTCGTGAAATCACAGGTCTTGGCTTAAAAGAAGCTAAAGACTTAGTGGATGGCGCACCTAAGCCAATTAAAGAAGGTATTGCAAAAGCTGCAGCTGAAGAAGCACTAGCTAAATTAAAAGAAGCTGGCGCTACAGCAGAACTTAAGTAATGCTAATTAGCATGGCTGACAGCTCGCTGTCAGCCATTGCTTTTTTGTTTTAAATAATTTTTAGGTTAAAACTTATAAAAATTTATAAAACAATATTCTTCGATCTGAAAAGTTTATTGTTTTATAAAAATTACACCAGGAGACGCAATGAGCTATTCCTTTACTGAAAAAAAACGTATTAGAAAAAGTTTTGCTAAAAGAGAGCGTGTGCAAGATATACCATACTTGCTCACCATGCAGCTTGAGTCTTATGCAGCTTTTTTACAGAAGAATACGCATGCCGAACAGAGACTTAGCGAAGGCCTTCAGTCAACATTCAATTCAGTATTTCCTATCACAAGTCATTCCGGTAATGCCCGACTTGATTTTGTAACTTACAATTTAGGCGAGGAAGCGTTTGACGTTAAAGAATGTCAACAGCGCGGCTTAACATATGGTGTTCCATTGAGAGTCAAAGTTCGTTTAACGCTCATGGATAAAGAAGCATCAAAACCAACAGTGAAAGAAATTAAAGAGCAAGAAGTGTACATGGGTGAAATTCCACTTATGACAGACAATGGTTCATTTGTTATTAATGGCACCGAGAGAGTTATCGTATCTCAACTTCATAGAAGCCCTGGTGTATTTTTTGAACATGATCGAGGCAAAACGCACAGTTCTGGAAAGTTATTATTTTCAGCAAGAATCATTCCTTATCGTGGCTCTTGGTTAGATTTCGAATTTGATCCTAAGGATTATTTATATTTCCGTGTGGATCGTCGCAGAAAAATGCCAGTCACAATTTTATTAAAAGCTTTAGGTTATTCACCAGAACAAATTCTAGAAACATACTACGATTTTGATTCATTCCATGTGACTGCTAAATCAATTGATTTTGAATTGGTCCCTGATCGTCTAAGAGGCGAGATTGCTAAGTTTGATATCGCTGATAAAAGAGGAAATGTGATTGTACAAAAAGACAAGCGCATTACTGTCAAGCATATTCGTGAGATGGAAAAAGCAGGCGTAAATAAAATTACAGTAGATAAAGATTTTATTTTGGGCCGCAAGCTTTCAAAAGCAATTGTAGATAAAAATACAGGCGAAGTCATTGCTAGTGCAAATGATGAAATCACAGAGTCAGTATTGGATAAATTTATTGAAGTAGGTGTAGGGCAAATTCATACACTTTATTCAAATGATTTAGATCATGGCGACTATATTTCTCAAACACTTACTTCAGATGAGGTCCCTGATCAATACAGCGCAAAAGTTGCTATTTATCGAATGATGAGACCTGGCGAGCCACCTACTGAAGATGCAGTTGAGGCTTTATTCAAAGGATTATTTTTTAATGAAGACCGATATGATTTATCTAATGTAGGTCGCATGAAATTTAATCGAAGAGCGCATCCAAAAGCATACGAACAACATGCAAACTGGTTGCAAAGATTTTATAAGCGCGTTGGCCCTCAAGGCGAAACTGGTGCAAATATTTTATCGAACGATGATATCTTGGCTGTGATTGGTGTTCTTATTGAATTACGAAATGGTCGAGGTGAAATAGATGATATTGACCATCTTGGTAATCGAAGAATTCGCTCTGTTGGTGAGCTTGTAGAGAATCAATTTAGAACTGGACTTGTTCGAGTGGAGCGAGCAGTTAAAGAAAGATTAAGCCAAGCTGAGGCAGACAATTTGATGCCACATGACTTAATTAATTCAAAACCTATCTCAAGTGCGATTAGAGAATTTTTTGGTTCATCACAATTATCTCAATTCATGGATCAAACTAATCCATTGTCTGAAATTACGCATAAGCGAAGAGTATCAGCCTTAGGCCCTGGAGGTTTAACAAGAGAGCGTGCTGGCTTCGAGGTCCGTGACGTTCATTCGACACATTATGGCCGTGTATGCCCAATTGAAACCCCAGAAGGACCAAACATTGGATTGATTAATTCACTCGCACTTTATGCAAGAACGAATCAATACGGCTTCTTAGAGACACCTTATAGACGTGTTGAAAATGGAAAAGTTACTGCAAAGATAGACTATCTTTCTGCGATTGAAGAAAGTGAATTTGTTATAGCCCAGGCAAATACTGAGCTTGATAATAAAGGACACTTTCAAGACGATTTAATTTCATGCCGTCATCGCAACGAATTTACGATGTCATCTGTAGATCCTATTCAATACATGGACGTAGCGCCTGGTCAGATTGTTTCTGTGGCAGCTGCATTAATTCCATTTTTAGAACACGATGATGCAAACCGTGCGCTTATGGGCGCAAACATGCAACGTCAAGCAGTGCCATGCTTGAGAGCAGAGAAAGCAGTTGTAGGTACAGGCATTGAAAGAACAGTAGCAACTGATTCTGGCACAACAGTTCAAGCTAAGCGTGGTGGAATTGTTGATTATGTAGATTCAAGACGTGTTGTGATTCGCGTGAACGACGATGAAGCTGCTGATGGAGAAGTTGGCGTTGATATTTATAATCTAACTAAATATACAAGATCAAATCAAAATACCAATATTAATCAAAGGCCACTTGTAAGAATTGGCAACAAAATTGCAAGAGGTGATGTGATTGCTGACGGCGCATCAACAGATGTTGGTGAATTAGCGCTTGGTCAAAATATGCTTGTTGGATTTATGCCTTGGAATGGTTATAACTTCGAGGATTCGATTTTAATTTCAGAGCGCGTAGTGGCTGAAGATCGATATACATCAATTCATATCGAAGAATTATCTGTTGTATCTAGAGATACAAAATTAGGCCCAGAAGAAATTACGCGCGACATTTCAAATCTTTCAGAAAGAATGCTTGGAAGGCTTGATGAGTCAGGCATTATTTATATTGGTGCCGAAGTTGAATCAGGCGATGTGCTTGTAGGAAAAGTTACACCAAAAGGCGAGACACAGCTTACACCTGAAGAAAAACTCTTAAGAGCAATTTTTGGTGAAAAAGCTTCTGATGTAAAAGACACAAGTTTGAGAGTGCCATCAGGCATGTCCGGAACAATTATTGATGTTCAAGTGTTTACGAGAGAGGGCATTGATAGAGATTCAAGAGCCGAACAAATTATTGATGATCAATTAAAGCACTTCAAACAAGATCTAGCTGATCAATTAAGAATTGTTGAAGATGATACTTTTGGAAGAATCGAAAGATTACTTACAAGTAAAGTCGCAACTGGCGGCCCAAAAGGCTTGAAAAAAGGCGAAAAAATATCTAAAGATTTTCTAGCCTCAATTAATAGATACGATTGGTTTGATATTCGCTTAGGTAATGATGATGCTTCAAAACAATTAGAAAGTTTGAAAGATAATTTAGCAACTGCTAAAGAACAATTCGACAAACGTTTTGAAGAGAAAAAAAGAAAATTAACACAAGGCGATGAGCTCCCTCCGGGCGTTCAAAAAATGGTTAAGGTTTACTTGGCAGTGAAACGTAGAATTCAGCCTGGCGATAAAATGGCTGGACGTCACGGTAACAAAGGCGTTGTTTCTAAAATTGCTCCTGTAGAAGATATGCCGCATATGGCTGATGGTACACCTTTAGATATTGTGTTAAATCCATTAGGCGTTCCTTCTCGAATGAATATCGGCCAAATTTTAGAAACCCATCTTGGATGGGCAGCTAAAGGCCTAGGTCTTCGTATCGGAGAAATGCTAAGAGAAGAAGTAAAAATTACTGAAGTTCGTAAATTTTTAGATCAAATTTATAACGACGCTTCAGGTAAAAAAGAAGACATTAAGTCATTAAACGATGATGAAGTTGTAGAGCTTGCTGAGCACTTGAAAAATGGCGTTCCATTTGCCACATCAGTTTTCGATGGCGCATCTGAGTCAGACATTCAATATATGTTAGATCTGGCTTACCCAGATAGCGATCCAAAAACCAAACTGTTGCAATTCTCAGCTAACAAAACGCAAGTTAAATTGTTTGATGGCCGCACAGGCGAGGCGTTTGAAAGACCTGTCACAGTAGGTTATATGCATGTACTTAAATTACATCATTTGGTTGATGACAAGATGCACGCACGTTCAACTGGACCTTACTCTCTTGTAACGCAGCAGCCACTTGGCGGTAAAGCGCAATTTGGTGGACAACGTTTTGGTGAGATGGAAGTTTGGGCGCTGGAAGCATACGGTGCTGCTTATACCCTACAAGAAATGTTGACTGTTAAATCAGACGATGTTGCTGGTAGAACTAAAGTATACGAAAACATAGTCAAGGGTGAGCATAAGATTGATGCAGGTATGCCTGAGTCATTCAACGTGTTGGTTAAAGAAATTCGTTCACTCGCTATTGATATTGACCTCGATAGAAACTAAGGAGATCACAGATGAAAGCTTTATTAGACCTATTTAAACAGGTTACACAAGAAGAAGAGTTTGATGCAATTAAGATTGCATTAGCATCTCCAGAAAAAATTCGTTCATGGTCTTATGGTGAAGTTAAAAAGCCAGAAACGATTAATTACAGAACATTTAAGCCTGAAAGAGATGGTTTGTTTTGCGCAAAAATATTTGGACCTATTAAAGATTACGAATGTCTTTGTGGTAAATACAAGCGCCTTAAACATCGCGGTGTCATTTGTGAAAAATGCGGTGTTGAAGTTACTTTATCTAAAGTGCGTCGTGAGCGCATGGGCCATATTGATTTAGCAAGCCCAGTTGCACACATTTGGTTTTTAAAGAGCTTACCAAGTCGTTTAGGTATGGTTCTTGATATTGCTTTAAGAGATATTGAGCGTGTTCTTTATTTCGAAGCATTCATTGTTGTTGATCCTGGCATGACACCTTTAACAAGAGGGCAACTTCTTACTGAAGATGACTATCTTGCAAAAATAGAAGAGTTTGGCGATGAATTCACCGCAGTGATGGGTGCGGAAGCAATTAAAGAATTACTCAAATCACTCGATATCAATAGTGAAATTGAAAAATTAAGAACTGAATTAGCTGAGACAGGCTCGGAAGCAAAAATTAAAAAAATTGCGAAGCGCTTAAAAGTACTTGAAGCATTTCAGAAGTCAGGTATTAAACCTGAATGGATGATTTTAGAAATTCTTCCTGTGTTACCGCCTGAGTTAAGACCATTGGTACCACTTGATGGTGGAAGATTCGCTACATCAGATCTGAATGATTTATATCGCCGAGTGATTAATAGAAATAATCGTTTAAGAAGATTGTTAGATCTTAAGGCGCCAGAAATTATTGTTAGAAATGAAAAGCGTATGTTGCAAGAAGCAGTTGATTCACTTCTTGATAATGGCAGACGTGGCAAGGTTATGACAGGCGCTAACAAGAGACCATTAAAATCTCTCGCCGATATGATTAAAGGTAAGGGTGGCCGATTTAGACAAAATCTTTTAGGTAAGCGTGTTGATTATTCAGGACGTTCAGTGATTGTTGTTGGACCACAATTAAAACTTCACCAGTGTGGTTTGCCGAAGAAAATGGCCCTTGAATTATTTAAACCATTTATTTTCCATAAGCTAGAAGTACTTGGCCTTTCTACAACTATTAAAGCTGCAAAGAAAAAAGTAGAAGAAGAGGGACCAGAAGTATGGGATATTTTAGAGGACGTAATTAGAGAGCATCCTGTTTTATTAAACAGAGCGCCAACATTACATCGTTTAGGTATTCAAGCATTTGAACCTATTTTAATTGAAGGCAAAGCAATTCAATTGCATCCCTTAGTGTGTGCTGCATTTAACGCCGACTTTGACGGTGACCAAATGGCAGTACATGTGCCTTTATCTCTTGAAGCCCAAATGGAAGCAAGAACTTTAATGCTTGCATCTAATAATGTTTTATCTCCAGCTAATGGCGAACCAATTATTGTTCCATCACAAGATATCGTGCTTGGTCTTTATTACATGACGAGAGACAAAATTGCTGCACGCGGTGAAGGTATGAAATTTAGTGATGTAGCAGAAGTTCACCGTGCTTTTGATAGCGGCTTAGTTGATCTTCATGCGCGCGTGACAGTTCGTATTAAAGAAACTGAATTAGGCCTAGATGGCACAACAACAGACAAAATAAATCGATATGAAACTACAGTTGGAAGAGCAATACTTTCTGAAATTCTTCCAGCAGGACTTTCTTTTGATTTAATTAATAAAGCATTAAAGAAAAAAGAAATTTCAAAATTAATTAATGCAGGATTTAGACGTGTCGGTATTAGAGAGACAGTAATTCTTGCAGATAAGCTAATGTATATGGGTTATACCTATGCTACAAAAGCAGGTATCTCAATCAGTATTCATGACATGCTTGTGCCTCCAGAAAAAGAACAACTCATCGAAGCTGCTGAAGCCGAAGTCAAGGAAATTGAAAATCAATACATTTCAGGCCTGGTGACGCAAGGCGAAAGATATAACAAGGTTGTTGATATTTGGGGTCGTGCCGGTGACAAAGTTGCTGATGCAATGATGAAACGTCTTAAAGAAGAGCCTGTTAAAAATGATGCCGGTGAAAATGTAAAAGGCAAAGATGGTAAAGATCTTTACCAAGAATCATTTAATGCAATTTATATGATGGCTGATTCTGGTGCTCGAGGATCTGCGGCTCAAGTAAGGCAGCTTGCCGGTATGCGAGGTTTGATGGCAAGACCTGATGGCTCAATTATTGAGACACCAATTACTGCTAATTTCCGAGACGGCTTAAATGTTCTTCAATATTTTATTTCGACGCACGGCGCACGAAAAGGTCTTGCAGATACAGCATTGAAAACAGCTAACTCAGGATATTTAACTAGACGTTTAGTTGATGTAACTCAAGATCTTGTTGTAACACAACACGATTGTGGTACAGAAGATGGTTTAGTCACGAAAGCGCTTATTAAAGGCGGTGAAGTTGTTGAACCATTAAGTGATCGTATTTTAGGTCGCGTAAATGCTCTCGATATTTACCATCCAGAAACTCAAGAAGTGGTTTATTCGAAAGGAACGCTGCTTGAAGAGGATCATGTTGAGAAAATTGATGCACTTGGTATTGATGAGGTTAAAGTAAGAACCGCACTCACTTGCGAAACACGACATGGTATTTGTTCTCAATGTTATGGTCGCGATTTAGGTCGCGGTAAATTAATTAGTCTCGGGGAGGCTATTGGTGTGATTGCAGCGCAATCTATCGGTGAGCCTGGTACTCAATTAACAATGAGAACATTCCATATTGGTGGCGCAGTTTCTCGAGCCGCATCAGTAAGTCAAGTTGAAAGTAAATCAAACGGAGTTATTCAATTTACATCTACCATGCGTTACGTTACTAATGCTCGAAATGAGCAAGTTGTAATTTCTCGTAATGGTGAATTAATTATTCAAGATGAAAGTGGCCGCGAAAGAGAGCGTCATAAAGTTCCTTATGGTGCAAATCTAGTTGTTCAAGATGGCAAGTCCATTAAAGCAGGCGGTGTTCTTGCAACCTGGGATCCGCATACACGTCCAATTATTTCTGAGTACGCTGGACAAGTTAAATTTGAAAACGTTGAAGAAGGTATTACAGTTGCAAAACAAATTGATGATGTCACAGGCTTATCATCATTGGTTGTAGTTGATCCTAAGCAGCGCGCGGGCCAGTCAAAAGGTTTAAGACCTCAAATTAAAATCTTAGACACTTCTGGAAATGAAGTTAAATTAGCGGGTAGTGATATATCTGTTAACGTAACTTTCCAGCTTGGTTACATTATTACAGTTAAAGATTCTCAAGAGGTAAAAGTGGGTGATGTGATTGCTCGCATTCCGCAAGAGTCCTCTAAAACGAGAGATATAACCGGCGGTCTTCCAAGAGTTGCTGAGTTATTTGAAGCAAGATCTCCAAAAGACGCAGGCATGTTAGCGGAAAGCACAGGTACAGTTTCATTTGGTAAAGATACTAAAGGCAAACAAAGACTTGTGATTACAGATCTTGAAGGCGTTTCAAAAGAGTTCTTAATTCCTAAAGATAAACATGTGACAGCGCACGATGGTCAAGTTGTTACTAAAGGCGAAACTATTGTGGATGGACCTGCAGATCCTCAAGACATTCTTCGCTTGCAAGGTAGGGAATCTTTAGCAAGATATATTATTGATGAAGTTCAAGACGTATATAGATTGCAAGGCGTTAAAATTAATGACAAGCACATCGAAGTAATTGTTAGGCAAATGTTAAGACGTGTTCGTATCACCGATGCAGGCGAAACTTCATTTATTCTGGGTGAGCAAGTCGAAAGAGCAGAATTGTTAACTGAAAATGAATCGGTATTGTCGCAAGACAAAAAACCGGCTGAGTATGAATATGTGCTTTTAGGTATTACTAAAGCATCATTATCTACAGATTCATTTATTTCAGCAGCTTCATTCCAAGAAACAACTCGCGTTCTCACTGAGGCTGCAATTCTTGGTAAGCGTGATGAATTAAGAGGACTTAAAGAGAATGTAATCGTAGGTCGTTTAATTCCTGCAGGCACAGGTTTGGCTTATCATGAAACAAGAAAAGCTGCTGCCGCTGGGGAAAATATGGACCCTGTTGAGGCTCCTCTAGATCAGATCGATGTTCCAATGGAAGAGGCTCAGGTAACTAGCCCTGAAATTGAAGCACCGACTGAATGATAGGTTGACTTTATGCAGGAACCAAAATACAATTTGCGGCTTTTTGGGATCTTCGCGTTTAGCGAAGCGCTCAAATAGTCATTATTAATAGTAAGTTAGAAATTTAAGGATTTAGGCGATGCCAACAATTAATCAGTTAATTCGTAAACCACGAAAAAAAGTAGAAACTAAGAGCAAGGTCCCAGCTCTAGAATCTTCGCCTCAAAAAAGAGGTGTATGTACTCGTGTTTACACAACTACTCCAAAAAAACCAAACTCTGCTTTGCGGAAAGTAGCTAAAGTTCGTTTGACGAATGGTTACGAAGTGATTAGTTACATTGGAGGAGAAGGCCATAATTTACAAGAGCACAGTGTTGTTCTATTAAGAGGCGGACGTGTAAAGGATTTACCAGGCGTTCGTTACCATATGGTTCGGGGTAGCTTGGATACTGCTGGTGTTAAAGATCGTAAACAATCTCGATCTAAATATGGTGCTAAACGACCTAAAGAAGCTTAAATTTTTAGAATACTAAATTAAGGTAAACATAATATGCCAAGACGTAGAGAAGTTCCCAAACGAATTATTCTTCAAGATCCGAAATTCGGAAGCCAGGAGGTTTCTAAATTCGTGAATGTATTAATGACAAGCGGAAAAAAATCCGTTGCTGAAAGATTAATTTATGGCGCATTCGATCAAATTAAAACGAAAACCGGAAAAGATCCTATTGAAGTCTTTTCTCTCGCATTAACAAATTTAAGACCAGTAGTTGAAGTAAAAAGTCGACGTGTAGGTGGGGCTAATTATCAAGTGCCTGTCGAAGTTAGACCATCAAGACGAGTGGCTTTAGCTATGAGATGGTTAAGAGATGCAGCGCGTAAAAGAGGTGAAAAATCAATGGATTTACGTTTAGCGGCTGAAATTGCAGAAGCTTCAGAAAATAAAGGCGCTGCAATGAAAAAACGTGAAGAAGTCCACAGAATGGCAGAAGCTAATAAAGCTTTCTCACATTTCCGTTTCTAAACTTATTTAATTAAAAGGTAATTCTAAAGTGGCTCGTATAACCCCCATTAATCGATATAGAAATATAGGAATTAGTGCTCATATTGATGCAGGTAAAACTACAACAACTGAGCGTATTCTTTTTTACACAGGGGTAAACCATAAGATTGGTGAAGTGCACGATGGTGCCGCAACTATGGATTGGATGGAGCAAGAGCAAGAACGAGGAATTACTATTACTTCAGCCGCAACAACCTGCTTTTGGAAGGGTATGGCAGGTCAATTTGACCAGCATCGAATCAATATTATTGATACCCCAGGACACGTTGACTTCACTATTGAAGTTGAACGATCAATGCGAGTTCTTGATGGCGCTTGTATGGTTTACTGTGCGGTAGGTGGCGTTCAGCCCCAGTCAGAAACGGTATGGCGTCAAGCAAATAAATATAAAGTTCCGCGTCTTGCTTTCGTAAATAAAATGGATAGAGCCGGCGCAAACTTTTTTAAAGTTTACGATCAAATGCGTTTACGTTTAAAAGCTAATCCAATTGCACTTCAAGTTCCTATAGGTGCTGAAGAAAAATTTGAAGGTGTTATTGATCTTATTAAAATGAAAGCTGTTTATTGGGATGAATCATCTCAAGGTATGAAATTTGATTATCGCGATATTCCTGCAGATTTAGTTGACACATGTAAAGAATGGCGCGAAAAAATGCTGGAAGCAGCCGCTGAAGCCAATGAAGAGTTAATGAATAGATATTTGGAAACTGGTGATTTAAGCGAAGAAGATATCAAAAAAGGTTTGCGCATTAGAACGATTAATTTTGAAATCGTACCTATGTTATGCGGATCAGCCTTTAAAAATAAAGGCGTGCAAGCTATGTTGGATGCAGTGATTGAGTATTTACCTGCTCCTACTGATGTTGCAGCGCTCGTATGTGAAGACGCCAAAGGCCAGCCTACAACTCGTAAAGCCTCTGATGATGAGCCTTTCTCAGCGTTAGCATTTAAAATCATGACAGACCCTTTTGTAGGTCAGCTTATTTTCTTCCGCGTATATTCAGGCGTTATCAAATCAGGCGATACAATCTATAACCCAATTAAAGGCCGTAAAGAACGTATTGGCCGTATTCTTCAAATGCACGCAAATCAGCGTGAAGAATTGAAAGAAGTTCGTGCTGGCGATATTGCAGCAGCTGTGGGACTTAAAGAAGCAACAACAGGTGACACTTTATGTGATATCAATAATGAAGTTGTTCTTGAAAGAATGATTTTCCCTGAGCCTGTTATTCACGTTGCAGTTGAACCCAAAACAAAAGCCGATCAAGAGAAAATGGGTATAGCTTTAAATAGACTTGCTCAAGAAGATCCTTCATTTAGAGTTAAGACAGATGAAGAAACAAATCAAACAATTATTTCAGGTATGGGTGAGCTTCACTTAGAAATTCTTGTAGATCGAATGAGAAGAGAATTTGGTGTTGAAGCTAACGTAGGTGCGCCACAAGTGGCTTACAGGGAAGCTATCAAGAAACCGGTTGAAATTGAAGGTAAATTTGTAAAGCAATCTGGAGGTAAGGGTCAATATGGTCATGTATGGCTCAAAATGGAGCCAAATGAACCGGGCAAAGGTTTTGAATTTATTGATGCAATTAAAGGTGGATCAGTGCCTCGTGAGTTCATTCCTGCGGTTGAAAAAGGATTGCGAGAAACACTTCCTGCTGGCGTAGTTGCCGGTTATCCAGTTGTAGACGTTAAAGTAACTCTATTTGATGGTTCATACCATGATGTTGACTCAAATGAAAATGCATTTAAAATGGCAGCCTCGATGGCATTTAAAGACGGAATGCGTAAAGCAGATCCAATCCTTCTTGAACCTATGATGGCAGTTGAGGTAGAAACACCTGAGGATTATTTTGGTGACTTGATGGGCGACCTTTCATCTAGACGTGGCATGATTCAGGGTATGGAAGATAATGCATCTGGCAAAGTTGTTCGAGCTGAAGTTCCATTAGCAGAGATGTTTGGATATTCAACAACCATGCGTTCGCTATCTCAAGGTAGAGCAACATATTCGATGGAATTTAAGCATTACACAGAAGCACCAAGAAACGTAGCAGAAGCAGTCGTTAATAAAAAATAAGTTAAAAATCTGAGGATAACATTATGGCAAAAGGCAAATTTGAACGTACCAAACCCCATGTGAACGTTGGCACAATTGGTCACGTTGACCATGGTAAGACAACACTTACAGCGGCAATCACAACGATTCTTGCTAAGAAATTTGGCGGAGAAGCTAAGGCTTACGATCAAATTGATGCGGCGCCAGAAGAAAAAGCGCGTGGTATTACAATCAATACAGCACACGTAGAATACGAAACAGCGAATCGCCATTATGCGCACGTTGACTGCCCAGGCCATGCTGACTATGTTAAAAATATGATTACAGGTGCAGCGCAGATGGACGGCGCAATCCTTGTATGTTCAGCAGCTGACGGCCCAATGCCTCAAACACGTGAACATATCCTTTTAGCTCGCCAAGTAGGCGTACCTTACATTGTGGTCTTCTTAAATAAAGCAGACATGGTGGATGACAAAGAATTATTAGAGCTCGTTGAAATGGAAGTACGTGATCTTTTAACGAAGTATGACTTCCCAGGCGACAAAACACCGATCGTCATAGGCTCTGCAAAATTAGCACTCGAAGGTGACCAATCTGAAATTGGTGAGCCATCAATTTTTAAATTAGCTGAAGCACTTGATTCTTATATACCAATGCCAGAACGTGCAATCGACGGTGCATTCTTAATGCCAGTTGAAGATGTGTTCTCAATCTCAGGTCGCGGTACTGTAGTGACTGGTCGTATTGAGCGCGGTATTGTTAAAGTAGGTGATGAAATTGAAATCGTAGGTATCAAACCTACACTTAAAACAACATGTACAGGCGTTGAAATGTTCCGTAAGTTACTTGACCAAGGTCAAGCAGGCGACAACGTAGGTGTGTTGTTACGTGGTACAAAACGTGAAGAAGTTGAACGTGGTCAAGTATTAGCTAAAGCAGGTTCAATCACACCACATACAAAATTCGCTGCAGAGATCTATGTGCTTGGTAAAGATGAAGGTGGTCGTCATACACCATTCTTTAATGGCTACCGCCCACAGTTCTACTTCAGAACAACAGATGTTACAGGGGCTGTTGATTTACCAGCAGGCACAGAAATGGTAATGCCAGGTGACAACGTATCAATCACAGTAACACTCATTGCACCAATCGCGATGGAAGAAGGTTTACGTTTTGCGATTCGTGAAGGTGGCCGCACAGTAGGTGCTGGTGTTGTTGCTAAGGTGATTGAATAGTTTTTTAAAATTAATACCGTAAGGTATTCGCTCTTTGGAAAGGTAGTAAAAAATGCAAAGTCAGAAAATTCGTATACGTTTGAAGGCGTTTGATTATCGTTTAATCGATCAATCAGCCCAAGAAATTGTTGAAACAGCAAAAAGAACGGGAGCTGTTGTTAAGGGACCTGTTCCGCTTCCTACTCGAATCGAAAGATTTGATATTTTAAGATCACCGCACGTCAATAAAACGTCGCGCGATCAATTTGAAATAAGAACTCATCAAAGATTGATGGACATTATAGATCCTACAGATAAAACAGTAGATGCTTTAATGAAACTGGATTTGGCTGCTGGAGTTGATGTAGAAATTAAGTTGTAAAATTTTAAAGCGTTAGGTATAATTCTGCGCTCTTTGTAGAAATCGGTCAATTGTAATCGGTTTCGTTTAATAATAATAATTTAAGGATACGATCATGAGCTTAGCGCTTATTGGTCGCAAAGTTGGTATGACAAGGGTATTTACAGAGGATGGCACTAGCATTCCTGTAACAGTTCTTGAAGTCTTACCTAACCGCGTGACACAGATCAAAACAATCGCTTCGGACGGCTACACTAGCCTCCAGTTAGCCTATGGTGCGACAAAAGCTACTAAGCTTGATAAGGCACTTACAGGACATTACGCTAAAGCAGGTGTAACAGCTGGTACTGGCTTACACGAAACTGCAATCAAAGAAGAAGATGTAGCGAATTTCCCTTTAGGGACAAATATCACCGTAGAAAACTTCAAAGAAGGCCAGCTTGTTGATGTAACAGGTACATCAATTGGTAAAGGTTATGCTGGTGTTATTAAAAGACATCATTTCAGATCAAATCGAGCATCACACGGTAACTCAAGATCACATAATGTTCCAGGTTCAATCGGTATGGCTCAAGATCCAGGCCGAGTTTTCCCAGGTAAGCGCATGTCTGGTCATTTGGGCGCTGTGAGAGTTACTACACAGAACTTAGTCATTGTTCGTGTTGACACTACAAAAAATCTAATCCTAATTAGAGGGGCAGTTCCGGGCTCCAAAGGCGGCGATGTTTTAGTTCGCGCAGCTGTGAAAGTGAGCAAATAATGGAATTAAAATTACTCGATAAAAACGGAAAATCCGCTAAGAAAAGCGTCACAGTTTCTGATGCAACATTTGGTCGTGAATTTAATGAGGCTCTTGTTCATCAGTTAGTTGTGGCATACATGGCTAATGCTCGTGTTGCAACTCGCTCACAAAAAACAAGAGGCACTGTAAAACACAGTACTCGCAAACCTTATGCACAAAAAGGTACAGGTAATGCACGTTCTGGCATGACTTCAAGCCCTATATGGCGTGGAGGTGGTAGAACATTTCCAAATTCACCTGATGAAAATTTCTCTCACAAAATGAATCGAAAAGCATATCGCGTTGGTATGAGATCTATTTTGTCTGAATTAGTAAGACAAGAAAGATTAAGTATTGTTGAGGAGTTTAAATTAGAGACCCCAAAGACAAAACAACTTGTCGATAAAATTAAAGATATGGGATATACGCAAGGCGTTTTAGTTTTAACAGATGCATTTGATGAAAATTTATATTTATCATCAAGAAATTTAACTAACGTTATGGTTGTAGAAGCGCAATATGCTGACCCAGTAAGTTTAGTTCAGTTTCCAAATGTTGTGGCCACAGCTGGCGCACTAAAAAAACTTGAGGAGATGCTAGCGTGAGTCAAATAGTTCATACACAAGATCGTATTATTCAGGTTATTTTAGCGCCACAAATTACTGAGAAAGCAACATTCATTGCTGACAAACATAATCAAGTGGCATTTAAAGTAAGAACTGATGCGACTAAATCAGAAATTAAAGCTGCTGTTGAATTAATGTTTAAAGTTGAAGTGAAGGCTGTGACATTACTCAATGTAGGCGGTAAGGTAAAAAGAGCAGGCCGTTCATTTGGTAAAAGAAATGATTGGAAAAAGGCTTATGTAAGTCTTAAGCCAGGCCAAGAGATTAATTTTGCGAGCGGTGAATAAGGATAAAAAATGGCTTTAGTTAAAGTAAAACCAACCTCCCCAGGAAGGCGCGCAGTTGTTAAGGTTGTTAATCCAGACCTACACAAAGGCAAACCCTTCGCACCTTTAGTTGAAAAAAAGAATAAGCATGCCGGAAGAAATAGCCGCGGTGTTATTACAATTCGTCATCATGGTGGCGGTCATAAACAAAATTATCGCATGATTGATTTCAAACGAAATAAAGATGGCATTCCAGCAAAAGTAGAGCATCTTGAATACGATCCAAATAGAACAGCAAATATTGCACTTCTTTTATACGCAGACGGTGAAAGAAGATACATTATTGCTCCCAAAGGTGTGGCTGTTGGTGCCGAGTTAATAAGTGGCTCCGAAGCGCCTGTTAAAAATGGTAATGCTATGCCATTAAGAAATATTCCTGTAGGTAGTACTATCCACTGTATCGAATTACAACCTGGTAAAGGTGCGCAAATAGCGCGCTCTGCTGGAACTTCTGTACAGCTTTTAGCAAGAGAAGGTACATATGCTCAATTAAGACTTCGTTCAGGCGAAGTAAGAAAAGTGCATGTAGATTGCAAAGCAACTTTAGGTGAAGTCGGTAACGAAGAACATTCTCTCAGATCTATTGGTAAAGCAGGTGCTATGAGATGGAGAGGCGTTAGACCAACAGTGCGCGGTGTAGTTATGAATCCTGTTGATCACCCACATGGTGGTGGTGAAGGAAAAACTGCGGCTGGTATGCATCCAGTAAGCCCTTGGGGGACTCCAACTAAAGGCTATCGAACAAGAACAAATAAACGTACTGACAATATGCGCGTCAGTCGTCGTCCAGCGAATAAGAGGTAATAGATATGGCACGTTCAGTTAAAAAAGGACCATTCATTGATGCACATTTGGCTAAGAAAGTTGAGGTTGCCTCTGGTAATCGCGATCGTAAGCCAATTAAAACCTGGTCAAGAAGATCAACGATCTTACCTAACTTTATCGGTCTTACCATTGCAATCCATAATGGAAAACAACATATACCTGTAATGATTACAGAAAATATGATTGGACATAAATTAGGTGAATTCGCATTAACAAGAACCTTTAAAGGTCACGCTGCTGACAGAAAGGCTAAGGTATAAAATGGCTACCGAAGTTTCAGCGATTCTAAAAGGCGTTCGTTTATCTCCTCAGAAAGCAAGATTAGTTGCTGATTTGGTCAGGGGAAAAAAAGTAGATTACGCGCTTAACATTCTTAATTTCAGCCCAAAAAAAGGTGCAGAAATTATTAAGCGAGTCGTAGAGTCTGCAATTGCAAATGCTGAACATAATAATGGGGCTGATATAGATGAATTGTTTATTAAAACAATTTATGTGGATAAAGGCATTATTTTAAAACGTATCCGTGCTCGCGCTAAAGGCCGTGCAGGGAAAATAACAAAACCAACTTGTCACATTAAAGTGACGGTCGGCAACTAAAGAGAAAAAATATGGGTCAAAAAATTCATCCAATTGGTTTCCGCTTAAGTGTTCAAAAAAATTGGACATCACGTTGGTATGCTAATAGTAAAAATTTTCCTGCAATGTTGAACAATGACATTAAGGTACGAGAATTTTTAAACAAAAAATTAGCAAACGCTGCGGTAAGTAAAATTGTTATTGAGCGACCAGCTAAAAATGCAAAGATTACAATTTACTCAGCAAGGCCTGGTATTGTAATTGGGAAAAAAGGTGAAGATATTGAAACATTAAGATCAAGTTTACAGGCGCTTATGGGTGTTCCAGTTCATTTGAATATTGAAGAAGTGCGTAAACCAGAGATCGATGCAACATTAATTGCACAAAGTATTGCCCAGCAATTAGAAAAACGTGTGATGTTTAGACGCGCTATGAAAAGAGCAATGCAGAATGCAATGAGGTTAGGTGCTCAAGGTATCAAAATTATGAGCGCTGGCAGATTAAATGGTATCGAGATTGCAAGAACAGAATGGTATAGAGAAGGCAGAGTGCCTCTTCATACATTAAGAGCTGATATAGATTACGGCGTGGCTGAAGCGAAAACAACCTATGGAATTATTGGCATAAAAGTTTGGGTCTTTAAAGGTGAATTATTCGTAGACAACACAAAAGCAACTTCACAGATATTAGATGCTGTAAATCCAGCAGTTGAAAAAACTGAAGAAGAAAAGAAACTTAGAAAACCAAGAATCAAAAAAGATGAAACAGTAGCAAAAGAACCAGAAAAAAAAGTGAGAAAGTCGAGGGCTAAAGATGTTACAACCGGCTAGACAAAAATTTCGTAAGATGCAAAAAGGCCGAAACAAAGGCATTGCAACAACAGGAAACAAAGTAAGTTTCGGTGATTTCGGTTTGAAAGCTATTGGACGAGGACGTCTAACAGCTCGTCAGATAGAAGCTGCGCGTCGAGTGATGACACGTCACATTAAGCGTGGTGGCCGAGTATGGATTCGTATATTCCCCGATCAACCAATTTCAAAAAAACCTGCTGAAGTTCGTATGGGTAACGGTAAAGGCAGTACCGAATACTACGTAGCTCAAATTCAGCCTGGAAAAATGTTGTATGAGATGGATGGAGTAACTGAAGCACTAGCGAGAGAAGCATTTAAATTAGCAGCAGCTAAGCTTCCAATTGAAACAACCTTTATTACTCGTCATATCGGAGGCTAATATGAAAACAGCTGATTTAAGAAAAAAAACAACCGAAGAATTAGGTACCGAGTTATTAGAGTTAAGAAGAGCTCAGTTCTCATTAAGAATGCAATTGGCAACCCAACAATTAAACAAGGTTGATCAAATTGCGAAAATTAAACGTGATATCGCAAGAGTTAAAACAGTTCTTGGCGAGAAAGTTAAACAGGCTTAAATATGACTGATACAAAAAAAGTTATTAGAACCTTTACGGGCAGAGTTGTTAGCGACAAGATGGATAAGACAGTCACTGTATTGGTTGAAAGAAAAGTAAAGCATCCTTTGATTGGCAAGGTAATTGTTAAGTCAAATAAATTTCATGCACATGATGAAAAAAATGAAAGTAAAGAGGGTGATTTGGTCGTTATTACAGAAAACCGCCCTATTTCAAAAACTAAATCATGGGTCGTTAGTAAAATAGTTACAAAGGCAGTTCAGGTTTAGATATAAGAAGTTGAGAATAAGAAACAAATAGCTTATAATGCGAGACTTTTTTGGGGTTCATAAACTATTAAGTTTATAAGCTAACCCCCCAATACTGACCGTAGTATATCGGCTAATTAAAAAGCTGGCCTTAGTAATAACGGATTAAGTTGGAGATAAACTCATGATTCAAATGCAGTCAAGATTAGAAATTGCTGACAATACTGGCGCACGCTCAGTAATGTGCATTAAGGTATTGGGCGGCTCAAAACGACGTTACGCAAGTATTGGTGACATTATCAAAGTAAGTATTAAAGACGCAGCTCCTAGAGGCAAAGTCAAAAAAGGAGAGGTTTATACCGCAGTTGTTGTGAGAACAGCAAAAGGCGTTAGAAGACCAGATGGTTCTTTAATTAAATTTGATGCAAATGCCGCCGTTCTTTTAAACGCTAAATTAGAACCTATTGGAACACGTATTTTTGGACCTGTAACTCGCGAATTGAGAACAGAACGGTTCATGAAGATTGTTTCATTAGCACCAGAAGTTTTATAGGAGTATACGGATGAATAAAATTCGTAAAGGTGACAAAGTCATTTTAAATACAGGTAAAGACAAAGGCAAACAAGGCGTTGTTTTAAGCGTTCTTAAAACAGGGCATGTTGTGGTTGAAGGTTTAAACATGGTAAAGAAGCACACAAAACCCAATCCTGCTAAAAATATTCAAGGTGGAATCGTCGGCAAAGAAATGCCACTTAATATTTCTAACGTTGCTTTACTTAATAACTTGACTCAAAAGGCTGACAAAGTCGGAATTAAAAAATTAGATGACGGCAAGAAAATCCGTGTTTTTAAATCAAACAACGAAGCAGTTGACGCATAGGAAAAGAAATGGCTCGATTAAAAGAATTTTATAAAACAGAAGTCATTAAAAAAATGACTGACCAATTTGGTTATTCATCACCAATGCAAGTCCCCAGAATTGAAAAAATTACTTTAAATATGGGTGTAGGTGAAGCAGTAGCTGACAAAAAGATCATGGAACACGCTGTAGGTGACATGGAAAAAATTGCTGGGCAAAAAGCTATTGTCACTAAAGCTAAAAAATCAGTGGCAGCATTTAAGATTCGTGACGATTATCCGGTAGGTTGCAAAGTGACTCTTCGAAGAGATCGTATGTATGAATTTTTAGATCGACTTGTCACAGTTGCTATTCCGCGAATTAGAGACTTTAGAGGGATTTCTGCTAGATCATTTGATGGTCGTGGAAATTACAATATGGGTGTTAAAGAGCAGATCATTTTTCCTGAAATTGAATACGATAAAATCGACGCATTAAGAGGGATGAATATCACAATTACAACGACAGCTAAAACTGACGAAGAAGCAAAAGCATTGTTATCTGCGTTTAGTTTTCCATTTAGAAACTAGGTTTAGACTATGGCTAAAATGTGCATGATAGAACGTGAATTAAAACGACGTAATATGGTTGAAAAATTTAAGACCAAACGTGCTGCTTTAAATCAAATTATCTTAGATATAAACGCATCTTCAGAGCAAAAACAAGAAGCGAGACAGAAGTTACAAAGTTTACCCCGTAATTCAAGTCCAGTTAGATTAAGAAATCGTTGTTCTCTAACAGGTCGTCCAAGAGGCGTCTACAGCAAGTTCGGGATTGGTCGAAGTAAATTAAGAGATTTAATGATGCGAGGCGAAGTGCCTGGCGTGATTAAAGCAAGTTGGTAATAGGAGAAAAATAATATGAGTATGAGCGATCCAGTTGCCGATATGTTAACCAGAATTAGGAATGGTCAAGGTACTAATAAAGTATCTATCACCATGCCTGCATCTAAATTAAAAAAAGCTATCGCAAACGTTTTAAAAGATGAAGGCTATATTGAGAATTTTGCTGAACACGAAGTGCAAGGCAAGCCAGTATTAAATATTGAATTGAAATACTACGCCGGCAGACCTGTTATTGAAAAAATTGAAAGAGTAAGTAAGCCAGGTTTACGAGTTTATAAAGCAAGCCAAAGTATTCCAGAAGTAATGAATGGTCTTGGTGTGGCAATCGTGTCAACATCTAAGGGAGTTATGACAGATAGAAAAGCAAAGGCTGCAGGTATTGGCGGCGAAGTGCTTTGCTATGTGGCTTAAGGAGAGAATATATGTCACGTATAGCTAACGCACCCGTAACGATTCCTCCTAAAGTAGAGGTTTCAATTAATGATTTGAATATTTCAATTAGTGGACCGATGGGCAAATTAAATCAGTTCATTACACCTAACGTTAAATTAAATAATGACGGTCAAGTAATTACATTTGCAGCGGCTGACGAATCTCAGCAAGCAAATGCAATGGCTGGCACAATGCGTGCACTTGTTGCAAACATGATGAAAGGTGTTTCTGAAGGATTCGTAAGAAAACTAACTTTAATTGGTGTTGGATATAAAGCTCAGGCGCAAGGTGCAAATCTTAATCTCGATTTAGGTTTTTCACATCCCGTTAATTACAAAATGCCTGAAGGCATTAAAGTTGAAACACCAAGTCAAACTGAAATTATTTTAAAAGGTTCTGATAAGCAATTAATAGGTCAAGTTGCTGCTCAAATTAGAGCGTATCGACCACCAGAGCCATATAAAGGTAAAGGCGTTCGTTATTCAGATGAGAACGTAATTATCAAAGAAACTAAGAAAAAATAAAGGTTGAGATATGTATAATACAAATCCCCGTTTACGTCGCGCCAAGAAGACACGAGCAAAAATCGCCGAGCTTCAAGTGACAAGACTCAGTGTTCACAGAACAAACACAAACATTTACGCCCAAATCATAAGTGCTGGCGAAAATAAAGTTTTAGCAAGTGCCTCTTCACTTGAAGCAGATATTAAAAAAACTTTAAAAAATGGCGGCAATATTGAGGCAGCAGCTCAAATAGGCAAACGTATAGCTGAAAAAGCAAAAAAAATCGGAATTACAAATGTGGCATTTGATAGATCAGGTTATCGCTATCATGGCAGAGTTAAAGCTTTAGCAGATGCTGCTAGAGAAAACGGCTTGTCTTTCTAACCCCAATAATTTAAATAGGTCAAAACATGGCAAAAGATTTAGAAAATCAACAAACGCAAACAGACGGTTTAAGAGAAAAAATGATTGCTGTTAACCGGGTTACTAAAGTAGTTAAGGGCGGCCGAATCATGAGCTTCGCTGCGTTAACTGTTGTAGGTGATGGAGACGGTTCAGTTGGTATGGGAAAAGGAAAAGCAAGAGAAGTGCCTGTGGCCGTTCAAAAAGCAATGGACGAAGCTAGAAGAGGCATGCTCAAAGTAAAACTAAATAATGGCACCTTGCAACATGCAGTCATGGGAGAGCATGGCGCTGCAAAAGTATTCATTCAGCCCGCTTCAGAAGGTACTGGCATTATTGCTGGCGGCGCTATGAGAGCGATTTTCGAAGTAATGGGCATTACTAATGTTTTAGCAAAATGTATTGGATCAACGAATCCATATAATGTTGTCAGAGCAACATTGAATGGACTTGAATCAATGAATACACCGGCTGAAATTGCTGCTAAACGCGGTAAATCAGTAGAAGAAATTAGAGGCTAATCAAATGGCAAAAACAAAAAAAGAAATTACAGCTGGTTTAAAAGTTACATTAATTAAAAGTTTAATTGGTAGAACTGAACCTCATCGGGCAACGGTGAAAGGATTAGGTCTTAGAAGAATACATCATACAGTTGAGTTGCAAGACACTCCTGCGATTCGAGGCATGATTAATGCAGTGAATTACTTACTTAAAGTCGAAAAGATATAAAGAGAAATTATGAAACTAAATACATTAAAACCAGCAGTTGGTTCTAAAAAAGTAGCAAGACGTGTTGGCCGAGGTATTGGTTCCGGTCTTGGAAAAACAGCTGGACGTGGCCATAAGGGACAAAAATCCAGAGCTGGTGGATTCCATAAAGTCGGTTTTGAAGGCGGTCAAATGCCGATTCAAAGACGTCTTCCAAAACGTGGATTTAAATCATTAACGCATAAATTAACTGCACGCGTTAGAACAAATGAACTCAATTTAGTTGAGTCAGACAATATTGATTTGCTCGTATTAAAAGCGGCAAAATTAATTTCTGATAATGCAAAGACAGCAAAAGTATATTTGTCTGGCGAAGTGAAAAGAAAATTAACAATCCAAGGTTTATTGCTAACTAAGGGCGCTCGAGCTGCGATTGAAGCGGCTGGCGGAAAAGTAGTAGAAGTTTGAGAATTTAATTTTGGCTCAAGATAATTTATTAGGTGCTTTAGGTAAGACAAGCGAATTAAAAAATCGCATATTGTTTGTTTTAGGTGCCATTATTGTTTATAGACTTGGCGCTCATATTCCAGTACCTGGGATTGATCCGCTTGAGCTTAAAAAATTATTTGATTCACAAAGCGGTGGCATCTTGGGAATGTTTAATATGTTCTCTGGAGGTGCACTAAGTAGATTCACCTTATTTGCATTAGGGATCATGCCTTACATTTCTGCATCGATCATTATGCAATTATTAACTGTAGTCTCGCCTCAGCTTGAACAGTTAAAAAAAGAAGGCGAAGCAGGTAGAAGATCAATAACAAAATATACGAGATACGGCACAGTGATGTTAGCCGCATTTCAGGCGCTTGGAATCTCTATTGCGCTGGAGTCTCAACCAGGGTTAGTACTTGATCCAGGATTAGCTTTTAGACTCACATCAGTTGTAACTTTAGTCAGTGGAACAATGTTCCTTATGTGGTTAGGCGAGCAAATCACTGAAAGAGGTATTGGTAACGGTATCTCAATTATTATTTTCACAGGTATTGTGGCTGGATTGCCAAGTGCATTGGGAAGCACACTTGAGCTAGCTAGAACGGGTGCATTTTCAATACCATTAGTTTTCTTCTTGTTTGCGGCAACTATTTTAGTAACAGCGCTGGTGGTTTTTGTTGAAAGAGGCCAGAGAAAAATCACTGTTAACTATGCGAAAAGACAAGTTGGCAACAAGTTATATGGGGGCCAAACCTCTCATTTGCCTTTAAAACTAAATATGGCGGGTGTCATCCCACCTATTTTTGCATCAAGCATTATTTTATTTCCAGCGACTTTAGCTGGTTGGTTTGGATCTAGTGAAAAAATGTTGTGGCTTAAGGATGTTGGAGCTGCGATTTCACCAGGACAGCCTATTTATATTTTTCTATTCGCAGTAGCGATAGTGTTTTTCTGCTTTTTTTACACCGCTTTGGTTTTTAATCCAAAGGAGACAGCAGATAATTTGAAAAAAGGCGGTGCGTTTGTTCCTGGTATTAGACCGGGAGAGCAAACAGCAAAATATATCGACCAAATTATGGGTAGATTAACTTTAGTAGGTGCTGTGTATATAACGCTTGTATGTTTATTGCCGGAGTTTCTAATACTTAAGTTTAATGTTCCTTTTTATTTTGGAGGTACATCGTTATTAATTATTGTAGTAGTGACGATGGATTTTATGACCCAGGTTCAATCTCATCTGATGTCATATCAGTATGAGGGATTGCTTAAGAAAGCTAACTTTAAAGGCGGCGCTAATGCGCTTAGATAGCCTTTAATCAATGGCAAAAGAAGATACGATTGAGATGCAGGGGGAGATTATAGAAAATCTTCCAAATGCAACTTTTAGAGTTAAGTTGGAAAATGACCATGTTGTATTGGGTTATATTTCAGGAAAAATGCGTATGAATTATATTCGTATTCTTCCAGGAGATAAGGTGACGGTAGAAATGACACCTTATGATTTAACCAGGGCAAGAATTACGTTCAGGGTTAAATAAGTAATATTTAATTAAAATTTAAGAGGTATAAAAATGAGAGTTCGCGCATCCGTAAAAACATTATGCCGAAACTGTAAAGTTGTTAGAAGAAGAGGTGTTGTGAGAGTAATTTGCTCAGATCCTCGACATAAGCAACGACAAGGATAAGGGTGGGTTGTTAATTGTTAAAAATTCAACAACCTGTTAAAATATAAGGCTTTTTATTTAATTTGCCATTTTTTTTGGAGTAAGTTATGGCTCGTATTGCTGGGGTGAATGTACCCGATCATCAACATGCAGAAATTGCTTTAACAGCAATTTATGGCGTTGGAAGAAACACCGCAAAAAAGATCTGTATTGCGGCAGGAATCATTGCGACTGCTAAATTAAAAGATTTGAACGATGCTGACGTGGAAAAGCTTCGTGATCAAGTTGCGAAAATTAAGGTTGAAGGTGACTTACGAAGAGAAGTCACAATGAACATTAAACGATTGATGGATCTTAGCTGTTACCGAGGCGTAAGACACAGAAGAGGTCTTCCAGTAAGAGGCCAAAGAACTAAAACGAATGCAAGAACAAGAAAAGGCCCTGTTAAAGCAATTAAACAGGCTAAATAAAAAAGGTTTAAGGATTATTTATGGCAACAAAAGCTAATGTTCGTGTAAAAAAGAAAGTTAAGAAAAATGTGGCAGAAGGTATTGCTCACATTCACGCATCTTTCAATAACACAATCATCACAATTACAGACAGACAAGGTAATGCATTATCTTGGGCAACATCTGGCGGTGCTGGATTTAAAGGCTCAAGAAAAAGTACACCTTTTGCAGCGCAGGTTGCAGCTGAGGCAGCAGGTAAAGCGGCTCAAGAGTGCGGTGTAAAAAATCTTGAAGTAAAGATTAAAGGACCAGGTCCTGGAAGAGAATCTGCAGTGCGTGCACTTAATGCCGCAGGATTTAAAATCACGAGCATTCAAGATGTGACACCAGTGCCACACAATGGTTGCCGTCCACCTAAGAAAAGAAGAATTTAATAAGTTGAGCATTGAATTGCTCATTGAAACAGGAGAGTTATTTTGGCAAGAAATCTAGATCCTAAATGTCGTCAATGTAGAAGAGAAGGCGAAAAACTTTTTCTCAAAGGCGAGAAATGTTTTACTGACAAATGCGCTATTGAAAAGCGTAATTTTCCTCCTGGCCAACACGGACAAAGAAGAGCGAGCCGCTTATCAGATTACGGCGTTCAATTAAGAGAAAAACAAAAGCTCAGAAGAATCTACGGAATCTTAGAAGCACAGTTTAGAAGTTATTACGCTGAAGCGGATAGAAAAAAAGGCATTACCGGTGAAAATCTTCTACAGCTTTTAGAGTGTAGATTAGATAACGTTGCTTATAGAATGGGTATCGGCGCTTCACGAACAGAAGCAAGACAAATTGTAAGACACAACAGTCTTCTAGTAAATGGCCGAAGAGTGAACATCCCTTCATATCAAGTTAAGCCGGGTGATGTTCTCTCAGTCGCAGAAGCATCTAAGCAACAATTAAGAATTAAAGGTTCAATTGAAGCTGCAGAGCAAAGAGGTTTTCCTGAGTGGATTGAAGTTGACGTAAAAGGTCTTAAGGGCACGTTTAAAAACAAACCGCTACGCGATGATTTACCAGCAACAATTAATGAATCGCTCGTTGTTGAGCTTTATTCGAAATAATTAAATAAGAATTATTGATAAGGATACATAATGCAAAATAGTCCTACAGAATATTTAAAACCAAGAATCGTAAATGTTGAAGTTATAAACCCGGTAAGAGCTCGCGTAACTCTAGAGCCTATGGAAAGAGGTTTTGGCTTTACTTTAGGTAATGCATTAAGACGCGTTTTATTGTCTTCAATTCCTGGCTTCGCAATTACCGAAGTAAAGATTGATGGCGTAGTTCATGAGTATTCAACTTTAGATGGCGTGCAAGAAGACGTGGTTGATATTCTTTTGAATTTAAAAGGTGTTGCATTAAAGCTTCATAATAAATCTGAGACAACTCTCACATTAAACAAAACTACCGAAGGTCCAGTGACAGCTGCTGATTTTGAAACAAATCACGATGCTGAAATTATTAATCCAAATCATTTAATTGCACACCTTACAAAAGGCGGAAAATTAAATTTAGAAGTTAAAGTTGAAATGGGTAGAGGTTATCAACCAGTTCCAGCAAGAAGAAAATCAAATCAGGAAGATAAAACTCTAGGTTTTATTATGGTAGATGCTTCTTTTAGCCCGATCAACAAAGTAAGTTATTTTGTTGAGAGTGCTCGCGTAGAACAAAGAACAGACTTAGACAAATTAATCATGGATGTTGAAACGAACGGCGTTATTGATGCTGAACAAGCAATTAGAGACGCTGCTAGAATTTTAATGGGACAACTTTCTGTATTTGCAAACTTGGAAAGTGCTTTAACTGAAGTTGAAGTGAAGCAAGCACCTCAAGTCGATCCAGTCTTATTAAGACCTGTTGATGATTTAGAGCTCACTGTTAGATCAGCAAACTGTTTAAAAGCAGAAAATATTTATTACATTGGCGATTTAATTCAACGAGGTGAAAATGAGCTTTTAAAGGCTCCAAATCTTGGAAGAAAATCACTTAATGAGATTAAAGATGTTCTCGCTTCTAAAGGCTTAACTTTAGGTATGAAATTAGAGAACTGGCCTCCAGCAGGTTTAGAAAAAGCGTAATCATTAAATAAGAAAAATTTGAGGGTAAGAGTATGCGTCACGCAAATGGTCATAGAAAACTAAATAGAACGAGCAGTCATCGACAAGCAATGTTGAGAAATATGGCTACCTCTTTATTAAAAAATGAGATTATTAAAACTACATTACCAAAAGCTAAAGAGCTTAGAAAAGTAGCCGAACCTCTTATTACATTAGCAAAAAATGCAACTTTATCTAATAGACGTTTAGCCTTTAGCCGTTTAAGAGATAGAGACATTGTGACTAAGTTATTTGCTGAGTTAGGTCCGCGATATAACACAAGAAAAGGTGGCTATTTAAGAATATTGAAGTGCGGCTTCCGAGATGGAGATAATGCGCCTATGGCCTTTGTTGAGCTTGTAGATAGACCTATTGTTGAAGTTGCAGCACCTGCCCCTAAAGAAGAGGTAGTAGCAGAATAAAGTACGATCAGATAAATAAAAAAAAGCCAGCTACTGCTGGCTTTTTTTTATTGTCTTTGTTAAAGCTTAAAATTATTTAATTTTTGCTTCTTTATAAACTACATGCTTTCTAACGACAGGATCAAATTTTTTGATTTCCATCTTGTCAGGCATGGTTCGTTTGTTTTTTGTTGTGGTATAGAAATGTCCAGTACCAGCACTAGACTCTAATTTGATTTTTTCACGCATATATATTCCTTAAATTTTCTGGCCAGCTGCACGCATTTTTTTAACAATAACATCAATGCCTAGCTTATCGATTGTTCTAAGCGCTGCATTAGTAATTCTCATTGAAACCCAACGATTCTCAGTTTCAACCCAAAATTTACGGTTTTGTAAATTAGGTAAAAAGCGTCTTTTGGTCTTGTTATTGGCGTGAGATACGTTGTTTCCAGACATTGGTTTTTTGCCGGTTAATTGACATACGCGAGCCATAATTTAAATCCTTTATTTGTTACAATAATTTCGAAAAAGAGTGCTATTAAACCACATAACCCACTGTCTTTTCAAGTGAATTCGTTAGTTTTTACCTGTACTTCCAAAGCCACCTTCACCTCGCTCTGTCTCAGGAAATTCTGCTACAAGGTTAAATTTAGCCTGGATAACCGGTACGATGACCAGTTGCGCGATTCGCTCCATAGGATTAAGCAGGAAAGCGTTCTCGCAACGATTCCAGCAAGAAACTAACAATTGACCTTGGTAATCTGAATCTATCAGACCTACCAAATTACCTAAAACAATGCCATGTTTATGCCCTAAGCCCGATCTAGGAAGAATGAGGGCTGCATAAGCAGGGTCCTTAATAAATATAGAAATACCAGTGGGTATAAGAAAAGTTTCGCCGGGATTAATCGTTTGTACGTGCTCAGTACATGCTCTTAAATCGAGACCTGCTGAACCTGGTGATGCATAATTAGGCAGCATTTCCTCGATACGTTTATCCAAAATTTTAAAGTCAATTATTAGGCTCATGTTATTTGTCCGAATTTATACGATGAGCTATTTCTTTTAAAATAGCTTTTGCTGCAACCATTTTATTTGATTTTGGTAAATCAATAACATCATTTTTGTCAATTATTGAAACTTTAGTATCTTGTAAACCCATAGACTCATGAATTAAATTTGCCACAATTAAATCTAAATTTTTGGTCTTTAGTTTTTTTTGTGCATTTTCAATGAGATTTTCACTTTCTGCAGCAAAACCTACTTTAAAGATTTTATTTTTAGATAATCCTACTTCTTTAAGAATATCGATTGTAGGTTTGAGTTGAAGCGTTATATCTAAATTGTCTTTTTTTAATTTCCCATTGAATTTCTCTTTAGGAGTGTAATCAGAAACAGCCGCAACACTTATAAAAATATCTTGACCATCGATATGCTTAAGGACAGCTTCATGCATCGAATGTGCATTACTTGCATCAATAACATTTATATTTTTTGAAAATTTTTGATTGCCTGACTTAATTACAGTGACTGATGCGCCCATAGATTCTGCAGCATTGGCGACTGCAGAGCCCATGTTGCCCGAGCTAATATTTGTAATTGCTCTCACGTCATCGATCATTTCAATTGTGCCGCCAGAAGTAATTAATATCTTTTTATTTTTGAGGATTTTAGGTGTGAGATGATTTTGAATTGATCTGAATAATTCTTCGGTATCCATCATTCTTCCAAGCCCTATATCACCACAAGCCTGCTCCCCTGAATCGGGACCAAAAAATAACACACCATCTTTTTTCAATTGTGAAGCATTTCGTTGAGTAGCTTCATTGGTCCACATATGAACATTCATGGCAGGAGCAACGGCAATCGGGCAAGTTCTTGCTAAGCATAAGGACGATAAAAGATCGTCAGCAAAACCATGTGCTAATTTTGCTAGGAAGTTAGCGCTGGCAGGCGCAATAACAATGAGATCGTAATCTCTTGATAATTCTATATGCGACATCCCATTATTAGCATTGCTTCTCCATAAACTCGTTAAAACTTCTTTGCCTGATAGAGCCTGAAACGTAAGAGGCGTTATGAAATGACTCGCAGATTCTGTCATAACAATTTGAACGTCAAAATCGTTTTTAACGAGAAGGCGAGTTAATTCAGCTGCTTTGTATGCAGCTATGCCTCCTGTAACGCCGATGATTATTTTATGAGATGCCAAGATAAGATTTACGCAGTCGCGATGAATTTAGTTATTTTAATTTTTATTAATTGCATATAATTAATAGATTGAGTGGGAAGTCAGTATATCAAAGATATATAAGGCAATAAATTAATTTAGATATCAGATCGGACACATTGTGATTAAAAAATACTTTAAAAATATAATTTGGATTCTACTAGCTCTATTAGGGGCTCTCGCATTTTCAACAATTGCACTGAGTCGCAATGAGAGTATCAACGCCGTTTGGTTTATTACGGCTGCTGTATGTATATACATGATTGCTTATAGATTCTATGCAAGCTGGATTGCAGCAAAAGTTCTAGTCATTGACGAGCATAGAAAAACACCAGCTCTAAGACTGCAAAATGACAAAGACTTTATTCCTACAGATAAATGGATTGTATTTGGCCACCATTTTGCCGCGATTGCAGGGCCAGGCCCTTTGGTTGGCCCTACGTTAGCAGCCCAGTTTGGTTATCTTCCTGGCATGTTATGGATATTAATAGGCGCTGTATTAGGAGGTGCTGTTCAAGATATGACCACATTATTTTTTTCGACGAGACGCAACGGAAAAAGTTTAGGACAAATGGCAAGGGATGAAATTGGTGTAATTGGCGGAACTGCTTCATTGATTGGTACATTTTTAATCATGGTTATTTTGATTGCTGTTTTAGGGTTGGTGGTTGTGAATGCCATGAAGCATAGCCCTTGGGCAACATCAACAGTTGCCGCAACAATACCTATCGCAATTTTTATTGGGATTTATTTAAGGTCCATTAGGACAGGCAGAGTCCTTGAGGCCTCATTAATTGGATTCGGATTATTGCTTTTGGCCGTTTTTGCTGGAGGGTTAATTGACCATTCCCAGACGCTACGAACTTATTTTGATCATGATAGTTTGACGTTGGCGTGGGCTATTATTTTTTACGGCTTTGCAGCAGCAGTTCTTCCGGTTTGGCTTTTGTTAGCCCCAAGAGATTATCTATCGACATTTGTAAAATTAGGTACGGTGATTGTTCTAGCGGTTGCAATTATAACCTTACAACCAGAAATCAAAATGCCAGCTCTGACGCAGTTTACAGATGGTACAGGCCCTATTTTTGGCGGCAGTCTATTTCCTTTTGTTTTTATTACCATCGCGTGTGGATCAATTTCTGGATTCCACTCTTTAATCGCTTCAGGCACAACACCTAAACTATTGGACAACGAAAAATATATTCCAATGATTGGATACGGTGCGATGCTTTTAGAATCTTTCGTAGCTATTATGGCCTTAATAGCCGCAACAGTATTGGAACCAGGTATCTTTTTTGCAATTAATAGCCCCGTGGGAGTTGTTGGATCAGAAGCTGTCGATGCCATTCAAAAAATAAACTCATGGGGATTTAAAGTGACAGTTGAGGAAATGGAATTGCTTGCAAAAAATATGGGTGAAACATCACTTTTTGCTAGAACAGGCGGAGCTCCTTCATTAGCGGTGGGTATGGCGAATATATTTGGTAAAGCATTTGGTACAAACTTATTGGCGATGTGGTATCACTTTGCCATCATGTTTGAGGCAATATTTATTCTCACAACTTTAGATGCAGGCACTCGTGTTGGAAGATTTATGTTGCAGGATATGATTGGTAACATTTACCCGAAGTTTGGTCAAACTTCATGGATGCCATCAATTATTTTAAGTAGCGCAATCGTTGTAAGCTGTTGGGGATATTTTTTATACATCGGCGTGATAGACCCTAATGGCGGTGTAAATATTCTGTGGCCTTTATTTGGTATTGCGAATCAAATGTTGGCGGCGATTGCATTATCTGTAGGCACTGGCATTCTTATTAAATCGAACAAATTAAAATACGCTTGGGTCACCGGACTACCTTTAATTTGGTTAATTATTGTGACCACTACTGCTGCTTATCAGAAAATATTTAGTCAAGATATTAGAGTTGGATTTCTGGCAGCAGCTAGAGATCTGACAGATAAAATAAATATAGGGCTCATCGAGGATAGTAAAATTTCCATTACTCATCAGTTAATTTTTAATCAAAAATTAGATGCTTTTATTACTCTATTCTTACTTATTATTTTGTGGACAGTAGTTATTGATATGTTAAGAATTTCATTTTTCAAAAAGAATTAATAAGCCATGCTAAAAGTTATTAAATCAATATATGCATTTCTACGCCGACTATCTGGAGATGACCTCTACGATCTTTATGTGATGAATCATAAGCAGTGTTCAAAGAAACATAAGCTCATGAGTAAACAACAATTTTATAAAGCAACACTTGATAAAAAATGGAGCGGTATAAAACGCTGTTGTTAGCTTTTTTTAAAGAGATAAATACCAGCGATGAGCATAGGAATTGATAGCCATTGACCCATTGAAAGATTAAGGAATAGTAAGCCTAAGAAATGATCAGGCTCTCTTGAAAATTCAACTAAAAATCTAAAAGTTCCGTATAGCATCAAAAAAACAGCAGATATCTGGCCTGTTCTCCTTTTTTGTTTTGAATAAAACCAAAGCGCTATAAACAGAATAAAGCCTTCAAGAAAGCATTCGTATAGTTGAGAAGGGTGTCTTGCCAAGTTGTCTACATTAGGGAAGATCATCCCTAAGAAAAAATGTGTGGGTCTTCCCCATAACTCTGCATTAATAAAATTTCCAATACGACCAAATGCAAGACCTAGAGGAACCAAGGGCGCGATGAAATCTAAAATCGACAGTAAAGATACTTTATATTTTTTGGCTAAAAGTATCATGGCGATAACTACACCTAAAAATCCGCCATGGAATGACATGCCACCTTTCCATAATGCAATGATCTCAATTGGCTGGTTTATATAGTATTGCAATTGATAAAATAAAATATAACCTAATCGCCCACCTACAATAACGCCAATAGCACCATAAAAAAAAGCATCATCTAACATCTTTTGATTCCAAGATAGCCATGGACGCGTCCTGATTTGAACCTTACCTAACTGAAGAAATCCCACAAAAGCCAAAAGATACATAATTCCGTACCAATGAATTTGAAACGGTCCAAGATTAAGTGCTACAGGGTCTATTTGGGGATGAATAAGCATAAGTTTGTTGTAATTATAAGTTAAAATAATTGTTTAAATTGATTGTAATTTTAAGAGGTCATTATGCCCGTATATCGCTCTAAAACGACTACTCATGGCAGAAATCAAGCTGGTGCCCGCGCACTTTGGCGCGCCACAGGCATGAAGGATGGTGATTTTACAAAGCCAATTATTGCAGTTTGTAATTCATTTACACAGTTTGTTCCAGGGCATGTTCATTTAAAAGATATAGGGCAGCTTGTAGCAAGAGAAATTGAAAAACATGGCGGTGTTGCAAAAGAGTTTAATACCATCGCAGTAGATGATGGGATAGCTATGGGGCATGACGGCATGCTATACAGCCTCCCAAGCCGAGATCTAATTGCAGATAGCGTCGAATATATGGTTAATGCTCACTGTGCAGATGCCATTGTTTGTATATCTAATTGCGATAAGATAACGCCCGGCATGCTTATGGCGGCACTAAGAATTAATATTCCCGTGGTCTTTGTTTCAGGCGGCCCTATGGAAGCGGGTAAGGTCAATTGGAACAGTGGAATCAAGAAATTAGATTTAGTAGATGCAATGGTAGCAGGCGCTGATACAAGAGTCTCTGATAAAGAATCCGATGAAATTGAACGATCAGCATGTCCAACATGCGGTTCTTGTTCAGGAATGTTTACAGCAAATTCAATGAACTGTTTAACCGAAGCCTTAGGATTAAGTCTGCCCGGTAATGGAAGTACTTTAGCAACTCATGCAGCTAGAAAAAAATTATTTCAAGAGGCTGGAAGAGTTATTGTTGATTTAGCGAAGCGATATTACGAAGGTGAAGATGAAAGTGCACTGCCCAGAAATATTGCAAGTTTTAAAGCTTTTGAAAATGCTATGACTTTAGATGTGTCTATGGGAGGCTCAACAAATACAGTTCTTCATTTGCTTGCGGCAGCTCATGAGGCTAAAGTAAATTTCACGATGAAAGATATAGATCGTATTTCAAGAAAAGTGCCTTGCTTAGCAAAAGTAGCGCCTGCCACAGATAAGTTCCATATGGAAGATGTTCATAGAGCAGGAGGTGTGATGGGAATTTTAGGAGAGCTTGACCGTGCAACTCTAATTCATAGGGATATTCCTACTATTCACTCTAAAACTTTAGGTGAAGCAATAGATCATTGGGATATTGTGACGACCAAAAATGAGGAAGTAAAAAACTTTTATCGTGCAGCGCCAGGAGGTATACCGACTACGATTGCGTTCAGCCAGAGTATGCTTTATCCAACTTTAGACGACGACAGAACCTCTGGATGTATTCGAAATAAAGAAAACGCCTATAGCCAAGATGGGGGACTTGCAGTACTTTTTGGAAATATTGCACGTAATGGCTGCATTGTTAAAACAGCAGGTGTTGATGAGAGCATTTTGAAATTTAAAGGACGTGCGCGTATTTTTGAATCACAAGACGAGGCAGTTACTGCTATTTTAGGGGACAAGATTATTGCAGGTGATGTAGTTGTTATTACATATGAAGGGCCAAGAGGCGGACCTGGCATGCAAGAAATGCTTTATCCAACCACTTATTTAAAATCAAAAGACCTTGGTAAAGTTTGTGCACTTTTAACTGACGGAAGATTTTCTGGAGGAACTTCTGGATTAAGTATTGGCCATGTCTCTCCTGAAGCTGCTGAGCAAGGGGAAATTGCATTAATTGAAGAAAACGATCAAATTGAAATTGATATTCCAAATAGAACAATTAATTTAATGATTGACGATGTAATCCTTCTTCAAAGAAAAGATAAGATGAATGCTGATGTTAAGAATGCCTGGAAACCTAAACCAAGAATAAGAAAAGTTTCTCAAGCATTAAGAGCTTATGCATTAATGACTACAAGCGCTGATAGAGGAGCTATTCGGGATATTTCAAAGTTAGAGGAAATTTAATTTTTAAAATGATAAGTGAAAAATATATATCAGCTGCTGAAAGCTACAAGATTACACAAAATGAAATTGGGTTAAAATTTATTACGATTGATAATAGGCTTGCCTCAGCCAAGATTGCGCTTCAAGGCGCTCATATTATGCAATGGAAGCCACATGATATAAAAAATGAAGTGCTCTGGCTTTCAAGTAATACGAGATATATGCATGGAAGATCTATTCGAGGTGGCGTACCTATCTGCTGGCCTTGGTTTGGCGCTCACCCTACAGATGGAAGCTTTTGTCCGCATGGATTTGCTAGAGTTATTCCATGGCGTATTAATGAGGTTATTGATTTGGAAAACGGAGCTACTAAAGTGACATTTGTAATGCTTCCTACGCCCGAAGTGAATAGACAACTTTCATATCAATTTAATTTAGAATTTTCTATAACGATTGGTAGTTCAATCCATCTTGATCTTAAAACAACAAATTTATCTGAACAACCTTTCTTGATTGGTGAGGGATATCACACTTATTTTCAGATAAGTGATATTGAAAATATTGAAGTGACTGGATTAGAAAATAAAATCTATTCAGACAAAGCGAGGGGATATAAAAAATTCACTCAAGAAGATCAAATTAAATTTGATGCTGAATTTGATAGAGTTTATTTAAATACAAAAGATACATGTGTGATTCATGATAAGGGATTTGATCGAAAAATTATTGTACAAAAAGAAAACAGTGAATCAACAGTCATTTGGACGCCGTGGGATAAAAAAGTTAAAACTATGGTTGATATGGGGACTGAAGATGAATGGAAAAAAATGATCTGTGTGGAAAGTGTTAATGCGCTAGAAAATAGTGTTATGGTCTACCCGAATGAGTCTCATAACCTAATAGCCGAGTATTTAGTTCAAGAATATTAATAGTATAATTTTATTTAAATTGCTTTTAATTCAAATAAAATTAGGAGTATTATAATAATTGTAAAATCAATTTAAGGACGGAAATAATATGAAATCAGTGATTCTAAGTATGGCAGTGGTTAGTATGTTTATAGCAAATCAAGCTCAGGCTGCAGATGCTAAAGCTGCTGAAGCATTAGCTCAAAAAAGCGGATGTTTAGCTTGTCATGCCGTTGAAAAAAAAGTGCTTGGACCATCTTATAAAGATGTTGCAGCTAAGTATAAAGGCGACAAAGGTGCTGAAGCAAAATTAGCAGCCAAGGTAAAAGCAGGTGGTAGTGGTGTTTGGGGCCCAGTTCCAATGCCGCCTCACCCACAAGTTAAAGATGAGGATATCAAAACAATCATTTCATGGGTTTTATCACTTTAATTAAGTTTTGAACCTAAATAAAAAACCGGCTTAGGCCGGTTTTTTATTTAGGTGACTATGTTTTATTGAATAAGTAAAATAAAAAACAACTCCAATTAACACCCATATTAAAAATCTTTTCCAAGTTTCAACCGGCAAGAAAAACATTAAAGCACCACATGAAAAAATTCCCAAGAGAGGGATAAGAGGATGCCATTTATTTTTAAAAGTTGCCTTATTATTTTTATGAAGTTTTCGTATAAAAATGACACCCAGTGAAACAATCACAAAGGCAGCTAATGTTCCAATATTCACTATCTCAGCTAAAGTGCCAAGTGGTATAAATCCAGCAATTAATGAGATTAGTAGCCCACAATAAACAATAACTTTTATAGGGGTGTTGGTATTTTTGTTCACTTCACATAAAGAATGAGGAAGTAACCCATCTCTGCTCATTGCAAAAATAATTCTTGTTAAAGCGTAATAAAGAACAAGCATTACGGTTGTGAGTCCAGCAATAACACCAGTAGAAACAACAGCAGAAGCCCATTGAAATCCAATTTTTTGCAGCGCATAAGCAACAGGAGAAGATACATTTAGTTCTTGATATGGAACAACACCTGTAAGCAATAATGAAACGATAATGTATATCACAGTGCAAAAAGCAAGTGAGCCAATAATACCTTTAGGCAGATCTCTTTGTGGATTGATTGCCTCTTCAGCGGCGGTTGAAACTGCATCAAAACCAACGTATGCAAAAAAAACTAAAGAAGCGCCTGCAAGAACACCAACAGTTTTTCCATCAGGTAATGTCGAAAACCAACCATAAGGCATAAAGGGATGCCAGTTAGCCGGATTCACATTGAACATAGCAACTGAGATAAATAGTGTGATGGTTAAAAGTTTTATAAAAACCATCACAGCATTAAATTTAGCACTTTGCTTTGCTCCAATAATAAGCAAGGACATAATTATTAGTATAATGACCATTGCTGGAAGATTAACTATACCGCCTAATGAAGGAGCTTTAGATAATGCTTCTGGAAGGCCTAGACCTATAGCGGTAAGAGCGTTATTGAAATATCCAGACCAGCCATTTGCAACTGCAGCAATAGACATTCCATATTCCATGAGTAGAATCCAACCAATAATCCATGCAAAGAATTCACCAAAAGCAACATAACTATAACCATAGGCGCTTCCACAGCCACCAATCGATGATGAAAGTTCTGCATAAGCCAATGCTGCAAAAGCGCAAGCAAAGCCTGATACTATAAAAGATAAAATAACTGCAGGACCAGCTTGATTAGCAGCCGCAATACCAGTTAAAACAAATATACCTGTTCCAATGATGCACCCTATGCCTAGCAATGTAAGATCTAATGCACTCAGACATTTTTTTAAATGCGCTGGATGTTTATGGTTAATATTTTTTTTTCGAAGAATTTTTTTAAATAGATTATTCATGACTCAGCCAATCTTTATTCGTTAAAAAATATGTATATAATTTTTCTTCTTTGCTACCTGTTTCTGGTTTCCAATCATATTTCCATTGAACCATTGGCGGCATCGACATTAAAATTGACTCAGTTCTACCATTAGATTGCAAACCAAATAAAGTGCCACGATCAAATATTAAATTAAATTCTACATAACGACCACGTCGATACAACTGAAAGTCTCTTTCTTTCTCTGTAAAATGAATATCTTTTCTTCTTTGAAGAATTGGTAGATAAGCATTTAAAAAAACATCACCTACGGATTTGTTTAAATTGAAAGATTTATCAAAACCTAAACTATTAAAATCATCATAAAAAATACCGCCAATCCCTCTAGGCTCTTTGCGATGCTTTAGATAGAAGTATTCATCACAATTCTTTTTAAATTCTGCATAAAGTTTTTTATCGTATGGATCAAGTATAGTTTTCAGTGTTTGGTGAAAATGAACTGCATCTTCGTCGAAGCCATAATAAGGGGTTAAATCCATACCCCCGCCAAACCACCATATATCGTCAAGACCCTCTTTTTTTGCAATAAAAAATCTTACATTCATATGCACCGTCGGGGCATATGGATTTTTAGGGTGCAAGACTAGTGATAACCCCATAGCTTCCCATTTTCTATTCGCTGCTTCTGGATGAGCAGCGCTTGCCGAGCCTGGTAACTTGTCACCTACGACATGCGAGAATCCAACACCAGCTCTTTCAAATATATTTCCATTTTCTAAAAGGCAAGAAGTCCCACCGCCACCTTCTTTTCGTTGCCATGAGTCATTAATAAAATTTTTCCCATCAACAATTTGAAGTGTTTCGACAATATTTGTTTGGAGATTATTAAAGTACTCAAAAACTACATTTGAATTAATCATATTATTTTCTAATTATTTTTTTACTAACAAAATCTTGAATCGTTGTAGGTTTTTTTTCACTACCAATATTCCCATCAATAATCTTCACTTTAGTCCTAAACAAATTTTTACATGCCCTAAGAGTTTTGATGGATTGTTTATGGCTTAAGTTAGCACTTGTCGAGGTGATTGGAAAGTTGATTGAATTTAATAAATTTAAAGTGCTTTTAACTTTAGGGAGTCTTATAGCAATATTATGACTGCCCCCTCTTAACCATGAGGGACAATAATTAGACGAAGGTACTAACCAAGTATGAGGGCCGGGCCATTTATCCATCATTTCTTTTTTTTGTGTCTCTGACAGATCTTTCATATATGCTCGCAAATGATTTATCTTGGAGCTAATTAAAATAAAACCTTTTGATCGAGACCTTTTTTTTAACCATAGAATTTTTTCTACCGCATATTTATTTTTTGGATCACAACCCAATCCATAACAGGACTCAGTGGGATAGGCTATAACACCACCTTGTTTTAGATAACGGATTAAGCGTTGGTTAGTCAATTTAATTATTATTTAATGCTCTGTAACCTATATCTTGTCGATATTGGGCGCCAGTAAATTTAACAGTACTGATAGCCTCATAAGCTTGAATTTGCGCCTCTTTTAAAGAATTACCAAGCGCAGTGACGGCTAAAACTCTTCCGCCTGAAGTTAGAAGTTTATTATCTTTGTATATAGTACCTGCATGAAATATATAGCTATCAGGAATAATGCGATCTTCAATATGAATTTCATCATTTAGCTTTGGAGACTCAGGGTAGCCAGCCGACGCTAAAACAACAGCTAGCGCTGTTCTTGTGTCCCATTCGATTTCTAATGAATCAATTTGTCCGAGAGCTGCCGTGTATAGAATTTCAAACAAATCACTTTTAAGCCTCATGAGAATGGGTTGTGTTTCAGGGTCTCCCATTCGACAATTATATTCTAATGTTTTTACATCACCCTTTTTAGTAATCATGAGACCTGCGTAAAGGAATCCAGTAAATGGAATGCCATCTTTGCCCATGCCATTGATAGTGGGGTAGATAATTTCATCCATGACTTTAGAATAAATTTCTTTAGTAACTATAGGTGCAGGAGAGTATGCTCCCATACCGCCTGTGTTAGGCCCCATATCATGATCTAAAAGTCTTTTATGGTCTTGACTTGTAGCAAGCGGGAGAATTGTTTTGCCATCACATATAACCATAAAGCTAGCTTCTTCACCTTCAAGAAATTCTTCAATTACAATTTTCGCTCCTGCATCTCCAAATTTATTGTCTACAAGCATAAAGTCAATTGCATCATGAGCTTCATCGACTGTCAGCGCAACAATGACACCTTTTCCAGAAGCTAACCCATCCGCTTTAATAACAATGGGCGCACCATGCTCATTAACATAGTGATGCGCTTCATCTGGCATTTTAAATGTTCTATATTTTGCAGTAGGAATGTTGTGCCTATACATGAAATCTTTGGCAAAATCCTTAGAGCTTTCAAGTTGAGCAGCTTTTTGAGTGGGTCCAAAAATATTCAAATTTTTAGATCTGAATAAATCAACAATGCCTTTGGAAAGTGGCAGCTCTGGACCAACAATAGTGAGGTCAATTTTTTCTTTAATTGCAAAATCTGAAAGAAGATTAATATCGGTCAGATCAATATTGTTGAATTTTGGATTGAGGTGCGTTCCGCCATTACCTGGCGCAATAAAAATAGCATTTATTTTTTTGCTATGAGAAAGTTTCCATGCCATTGCATGTTCTCTGCCGCCACTTCCAATGACTAGAACTTTCATAAACTAATGCCTAAAGTGACGATATCCAGTAAATAACATTACAAGACCTAAATCATCAGCTGCAGAGATGACCTCCTCATCTCTTAAGCTTCCGCCTGGCTGAATAACGCAATTTGCACCAGCTGCGGCAATCACATCAATCCCATCTCTAAAGGGAAAGAAAGCGTCTGAAGCGACCACAGAATTTGTTAAATCAAGATTTGCATTCTGTGCTTTTATAGAAGCAATCTTGGTACTATCAACTCTACTCATCTGACCTGCGCCGATACCTATAGTTTGATTGTTTTTACAAAATACAATGGCATTTGATTTAACATACTTAGCAACTCGCCATGCAAAAAGCATGTCAGCTATTTGTTCTTCATTAGGTTTAAGTTTAGAAACTACTTTGCAATGTTTAATATCTATATTGAAATTGTCTGGTGATTGGACAAGTAAGCCACCACCAATTTTTTTCAATTCAAAAGCATTAAAGCTATTATCGAGCGAAACTTTTAATAATCTAATATTTGGTTTTGATTCAAATATTTTAAGTGATTCAGTATCGTAAGATGGGGCGATTACAACTTCGACAAATTGAGAAATAATTTGAGATGCAGTATTTTTGTCTAACGAAACGTTTGAAGCAATAATGCCGCCGAATGCGGATGTTGGATCAGTTAAAAATGCTTTTTTATAAGCATCGAATAAGTCTTTTGAAGATCCGACGCCGCATGGATTAGCATGTTTTACAATCACGCAAGATGGTAGCTCAAAGCTTTTAACACATTCCCAGGCTGTATCCGCATCATTTAGGTTATTGTATGACAGCTCTTTACCCTGTAACTGTTGAAAGCTTGCTAGTGAGCCTTTATTGGATATTTCATCTACATAAAAAGATGCACTTTGATGTGGGTTCTCACCATAACGTAAATCCATTTTTTTGTTAAACGCGAGGTTAAGTTTGTTAGGGTAAGTTATATTTTTATTTATATCCAGTCCGTTAAGATAATTCGAAATAGCTGAATCATATTTTGCAGTATGCTCAAAAGCTTTCTTGGCCAAACTCAATCTCAAATCTAGATCAAGTGACCCATTATTTTGCCTTAAAGCATCTTCAATAAGTTTGTAGTCCGCTGCATCAGTAACAATTGCCACACCATTATAATTTTTTGCTGACGATCGAATCATTGCAGGACCACCGATATCAATATTTTCAATAGCTTCAGAAAGCGGGCAATTTTCTTTAGATATGGTTGTTTCGAATGGATACAAGTTCACTACTACTAAATCGATTAAAGGTATATTCGATTTAGCCATTGTTTGTAGATGGTTTTCGTCATCTCTCTTTCCAAGTATGCCGCCATGTATCTTTGGATGAAGTGTTTTAACTCTACCATCTAACATTTCTGGGAAGCCAGTGTAATCACTTACTTCAATGACAGGAATATTATTATCAGCAAACAATTTTGCTGTACCACCAGTAGATAAAATTTCAACTTTGTATTTAATTAGCGTCTTAGCGAATTCGATAATACCTTTTTTGTCTGAAACGCTTATGAGGGCTCGTTTGATTTCAATCATGACTAAATATCAATCTTATGTTGTTTTAATTTTTTTCTAAGCGTATTTCTATTAAGGCCAAGGATTTCTGCAGCCTTACTTTGATTGCCTTTTGAAATGCCCATGATGTAACTAATGAGTGGCTTCTCTACCATACCAATGACCATATCGTAAACATTCGTTGGGTGTTCGCCGTCTAGATCTTTAAAGTATTGATCTAGAGATTCGTTTACACAATCAGGAATATCTGTCTTCTTTTCCATTAAGCTACCAACATTTCTTCTTCATACTTTATATAAGGAGATTCGATCGAAAGAAAATTAAAATAATCTTCGATAGTTTTAATTTGTGCATCGACTGTTTCAATTGTATTCATATAGTGTCTAAAATTTGCAGAATTTTTTAATCCTTTTGTGTACCAAGAAATATGTTTTCTAGCAATTTTTAATCCTGCATTTTCACCATAAAAGCTATAAAGTTCATTCACATGAGCAATGGTAGTATTTTTGATTTCATCAATAGACGGATTATCTAAATGCATTCCTGTTTTAAGATAGTGATCAATTTCTCTAAAAATCCAAGGCTTGCCCTGAGCTGCTCTACCGATCATTACCCCATCTACACCCGTATAATCTAAAACATATCTAGCTTTTTCCGGTGAAGTGATATCGCCATTGGCGATGACGGGAATCTTTACTGACTGTTTCACTTTGGCAATGGTGTCATATTCAGCTTCACCCATATATAAACAAGCCCTCGTTCTGCCATGAATAGCTAATGCTTTAATGCCAATATCTTCAGCAATTTTTGCAATCTCTATAGCATTACGATTTTGAGTGTCCCAGCCAGTTCTTATTTTTAGTGTGACTGGCACATTTACAGACTTTACAACGGAAGATAATATTTTTTGCACAAGTGGCTCATCTTTAAGAAGCGCTGACCCAGCCATCACGTTACATATTTTTTTTGCAGGACATCCCATGTTGATATCGATAATTTGAGCGCCATGATCCACATTAAATTGAGCAGCCTCCGCCATCATTTTAGGATCAGCACCAGCAATTTGAACTGATATTGGATCTACTTCGCCTTCGTGATTGGCGCGACGAAGTGTTTTTTGGCTGCCATATAGAAGTGAATTTGATGTCACCATTTCACTTACTGCCATGCCAGCACCAAACTTTTTACAAAGTTGGCGGAAAGGGCGATCTGTGACGCCTGCCATGGGGGCGACTACGAGATTATTTTTAATGGAAATGGAGCCTATTTGCACTGTCGTATATTTACTTAGGGAAAGTTGCCTATTTTATAGGCAAATGGCTTTTTATAAAAGTGAAGACTTCAAATTACTTATGCCATTCATAGCCTAAATTAACAATTTTGACTTGTATTTCTAGCATGGCTTCAGCGACTAATTTTGATGGGCCTTTAACACCAAGCTCAATAGTCTTCATAGGTTCTAATTTTGGGAGGCTAAAAAGTTTAATTTCTGGATATTTTTTTACAATCTCATTCATCAAATCAATCAATTTACTTTCACTTACATCATTTATCCAAACCGAAGCTTCAGCAAAGTCATTTTGATTTAATAGTTGTTTATAGTGAGTATTGAGAATCCATTCAACCATTGGCCAGGCCATTTCTGGGAAGCCTGGTAGGAAATGATGACCATTAATTTTAAATCCTGGGATTTTATTAATCTCATTCGGAATCAATAATGCGCCCTTTGGAATATCTGCCATCAAGACTCTTTTAGGATATGCTCCCTCACCAAACTGTTCTTCAATCAGTTTCACAGCTTCATCATTTCTGGTTAAGTGAAGTTCAAAAGCGTCTGCAGCAGCCTGCCTTGTAAAGTCATCTGGTGTTGCACCAATACCACCAAAAGAGAAAACAATAGTATTGGATTTTATTGATTGTCTGATTGATTGAATAATATCTTTCGAATCATCTTGAATGTATTTCACCCAAGACAATGAAAGGCCATATTTTTTTAATGTTTTTTTTAAGTATTCAAAATGTTTATCTTGTCTTTTGCCAGATAAAATCTCATCGCCAATAATTAAAGTACCAAATTCCATTCTAGTGTGCCGTATCCCAATTCAATCCAACGCCGATATCTACGATAAGAGGAATATCAAGATTTGCAACGCCCTCCATTAAGAGAGGTAATTCTTTTCGTAAAATATTGATTTCGTCTTGAGGCACTTCAAACACAAGCTCATCGTGTACCTGCATAATCATTTTTGTTTTTAAGTGTGTGTTTTGAGAAAGCCATTGATCGACTGAAATCATGGCTAACTTAATGAGGTCAGCAGCAGTGCCCTGCATCGGGGCATTAATTGCTGCTCTTTCTGCTGCAGCTCTTCTAATACCATTCGAGCTATTAATTTCTGGAATCCATAATCGTCTGCCAAAAAATGTTTCTACATAACCTTTATCTTTAGCAAATAATTTCGCTTCCTCCATGTAGCGTTTAACGCCAGGGTATCTGGCAAAATAAGTCTCAATATAATTTGAGGCCGCACTGCGCTCAATACCAAGTGATTTTGATAAACCGAATACACTCATGCCATAAATCAAGCCAAAATTAATCACTTTTGCATAGCGCCTTTGTTCTTGGGAAACACTACCTAGGTCGCAACCAAAGATTTCAGCTGCTGTTGATTTATGAATATCTTCATTATTCTTGAAAGCTTCAAGCAATCGTTTATCTTGAGATAAGTGAGCCATGATTCTTAACTCTATTTGAGAATAGTCTGCAGATAGAATGGACGAGCCTTCATTCGCAATAAATGCTTCTCTTATTTTTCTTCCTTCCAGGGTTCGGATTGGGATATTTTGTAAATTAGGATCTGAACTTGCAAGACGCCCTGTAATTGCTACGGCCTGGTTGTAGCTTGTATGAATCCGCCCAGTGTTGGCATTAATCATTTTTGGTAGTTTATCTGTGTAGGTTGATTTAAGCTTAGATAGACTCCGATGTTCGAGTAATAATTTGGGTAAAGGATAATCTAAGGCTAAATCTTGCAATACTTCTTCATCCGTAGAAGGAGCGCCTGAAGGTGTTTTTTTCAAAGATTTAATACCTAGCTTATTAAATAAAATATCTTGTAATTGTTTAGGCGAGGCGAGATTGAAAGGCTGTCCTGCTAATTGATAAGCCTCTTCTTCTAGCAGTAGAATTTTTTTACCAATTTCATGACTTTGTGCATTTAATTTTTTGTCATCCACAAGCACACCGTTTCTTTCGATCTTTAAAAGGACTCCAGCGGCAGGCATTTCAATATTTTCATAAATAAATTTAAGTGACACATCACTTTCAATTGTAGGATTAAAGAATTGATTTAATTGTAAAGTGACGTCCGCATCTTCAGATGAATAATGAGATGCTACATAAATATCAACCTGATTAAATTTAAGTTGATTCACGCCCTTGCCAGCAACATCTTCATAACTGACACAGGTGTGACCTAGATGCCTTAAGCTTAAATTATCCATGCCATGGCTTTGATGACTTTCCGTCACATAGCTTTGTAACATTGTATCGTGCTTAATGCCTTTAAGATGTATGCCGTGATTTAAAAATACATGCGCATCATATTTAATGTTTTGACCAATTTTTTTAATTTTTTCATCTTCTAACATGGGCTTCAGTAAATTTAATATAGTATCAATTGATAACTGTTCGGGAGCTCCAGGATAATCATGCGCTAAAGGAATATAAGCTGCTTCCCCGGCATTTACTGCTATCGATATACCTACAATTTTTGCCTGCATAGTGTCGAGCGAGTTAGTTTCTGTGTCGACACAGACATATTTTTTTTCTTTAATTTTTTCTAGCCATACATGTAATAGATCTTTGTCGAATATTGTGTCGTATTTTATTTTAGAAATAAAATGACTAGGCGATTTGATAGATATTTTTTCTTCACTACTTTTACCTGATAAATTATTCTCAGAGCTACCTTCTTTAATTTCGTTAAGCCAATTCTTAAATTCAAATCTCTGATATAAATTTTCTAAAGTGGATGGGTCTTGCGCTTTAGGTTTGAAATTATCCCAATTTTTGTCGATATCAAGATCACATCGAATCGTAATAAGATCTTTAGCTTTAGGAATCCAATCGAGCGCTTTCCTTAAATTTTCACCGACGACACCTGAGAATTGAGCAGCATTATTTACGATATTGTCGAGTGTTTGATATTCATTAAGCCACTTCAATGCAGTTTTAGGACCCACTTTTTCAACGCCAGGGACGTTATCTGAGGTGTCTCCAATAAGCGTTAAGTAATCTATAATTTGATTAGGCATCAGCCCAAATTTGTTTTTGACACCCTCTATATCAAGTTTTTCATTCGTCATCGTATTAATTAAAGTGACATGTTTATTAACAAGCTGAGCTAAATCCTTATCGCCTGTTGAGACCACGACATTAAATTGATGTTGGGTGGCTTCCTTACATAAGGTACCAATCACATCATCAGCCTCAACACCCTCTTGAATAAGAATCGGCCAGCCCATCGCTGTAATGGCTTCATGAAGCGGCTGAATTTGAGCTCTTAAATCATCAGGCATCGCTGATCGATTAGCCTTATACTCGGGATAAAGATCATTCCTGAAAGTTTTTCCTTTTGCATCAAAAACGCAAACGCTATAATCAGAAGGGAACTCTTTGTGGAGTTTTCGGAGCATATTTAAGACGCCATAAATAGCTCCAGTAGGTTCTTGGCGACTGTTTCTAAGGTCAGGCAATCCATGAAACGCCCGATAAAGATAAGAAGAGCCATCGACCAATAATAGTGTTTTCATTGTTTAACTTTGAAAGTTTTTATGTCAGCAGATAAAAAGATACCTAAATTTAACGGCCCAGAATTGTTTGATGAAACTCATAACGAGAGTGAATCCTGGTATGCATTTGAAATTATGTCAGAATTTGTTGGCGCTACCGAAAAACTTAAAAAAATAACCCCTGCCGTATCCGTGTTTGGAAGTGCTAGGGTTAGCGAAGATCATCCTTATTACAAACTCACCGTTGATATAGCAGAGGCGCTATCCAACTCCGGGTTTAGCGTTATTTCTGGCGGTGGCCCCGGCCTTATGGAAGCTGTTAATAAAGGAGCTTCTTTAGGCAAGGGCCCTAGCATCGGGCTTAATATTAATTTGCCCCACGAACAAAAATCGAACGACTACCAGGATATTTCGATAAATTTTAAATATTTCTTTATGCGTAAAGTGATGTTTATTAAGTACGCTTCAGCTTACGTCGTCTTGCCAGGGGGATTTGGAACGCTTGATGAATTAATGGAAGTGATCACACTTATTCAAACGGGTAAATCAAGAAAAATTCCTATCATTTTAGTAGGAAAGGAGTTCTGGTCCGGCTTACTAGACTGGTTAAAAGACAAAATCGTAAATGAGGGCATGGCTGAATTAAAAGACTTGAATTTGATCCAAATTCTTGAGGGGCCTAAAGAGATTGTGGATGCAATATTTAGCCATTATGAATCGATTGGTTTTACGCTAACGCCCGCAGAGAGAAAAGCTCAGCTTTACTTGTAAATTATCAAATAAACCATACCATCTAAAGGTTTTTTGCTAGAATCTTGTGTATGAAAATACAAAACACAATTAAAGCTTTTTTATTGGCGACTGTCTTCATGAGCTTAAATGTAATGGCTGAAAAAAAACTTGAGCTTTTGGAAGAAGTGAAGCCACCACCAAAGAATTTTGAAAGCGATATTGTGGATGAGCCTCAAATTACCATCACCAAAAAAGGGGCTGATACGGTCGAAGAATACCGTATTAATGGTGAACTTTATATGATGAAAGTAACACCCCCCGCTGGTGGGCCTTCATATTATTTATTGAAGGAAGATCAAGATGGTGGTTGGGCAAAATTTGATGGCCCTAGCCAGCCTCTCAGTGTGCCTAAATGGGTAATATTTAGATTCTAAATTTTTTTGAAAGGGCTTTAAGCCCTTTTTTTTATGTCAGTTTACACATCAGTTAATATAAAAGAATTAAAAATCTGGCTTCAAGATTATGCTTTTGATAATCTCACTGATTATCAAGGTATTAAGTCTGGGATAACGAATACCAACTATTTTTTGATGACGGCGCACGATCGTTTTGTTTTAACGCTCTTCGAAAAAAATACTATAGAAGATCTCCCTTATTTTGTAGATCTGATGTCCCATCTAGCGACACATTCATTTTTATGTCCCAAGCCTATACTTAAAAAAAATGGCATAGCTTTAAGTATTTTAAAAAATAAACCCGCTTTAATCGTGACATGTTTAAAGGGTAAAGAGGTCACTAACCCTGAAGTCAATCATTGTAAAGCTGTCGGTAAAAGTCTCGCAGAGCTTCACGTGAAGTCAGCCAATTTTGTAGCTCAACATCAAAATACAAGAGACCTTAGCTGGATAAAAAAAACGGCTGAAACTTTATTTAATGAGTTACCTCAAGATGAGAGTAAATTATTAAAAGAAGAGATTCTTTACCAAGAAAAGCAAAATTATAAGCTTCCTAAATCTACTATTCATGGAGATCTATTTAAGGACAACGTTCTCTTTTTAAATGATGAGGTATCAGGCTTTATTGACTTTTATTATGCTTGCACAGACTATCTTATTTTAGATGTGGCTATAGCAGTAAATGATTGGTGCGTGAATAGCGATGGTTCTTTTGATGAGTCAAGACTGAATGCTTTCTTAGATGCTTATAAGAAGATAAGATCTTTTAATGATAATGAAGATCGAGCTTGGAATGATGTATTAAGATTAGCGTCTCTTAGATTCTGGGTTTCAAGGCTTAACGATTTCTATCATGCGGAAGAAGGCGAACTCACCTTCATAAAAGACCCTAACCATTTTAAGAAAATTTTAAAGAAACGCATTAGCGGATAAATTTTAAGGTAAATTGATATGAAAAAAATTACATTCCGAGATTCCATTCGCTGGAATAAAGAAAGCTTCAAACTCTTCAAAAAGACACCCAATCAATCATTGATGCTTAGCTTAGCTTACCTTTTTATTTTTATGCTATTGCCTTCAATGCCTATGATTCAAATCTTTTCAATTGCATCTATATTGATTTGGCCAATATTTTTGGTATTCGCAGTTAACTTCTACAAGACTCACGACAAAAATAAGGAAGAAAATTTTTTAGCCGTATTTGAAAAAATTAAACCTAGGCTTGCAACATTGCTAATGCTTGGCCTCATTTGCTTAATTTATGCGGCTATGGTGACGATGGTTTTAAATTCTGAAATGCAGGGCTTTATTAAACTATCAGAGAATAATAATGAGCTTGTGACAGTAATTAATAATTTTGTGCCCATGATTGGAAAATTAATCCTACTCCTTCTGCCGTTACTTATGGCGACTTGGTTCTCGCCAATGTTGATCGTTTATAACAACTATTCACTCTTCAAATCAATTAAATCTAGTATCGCAGGATGCTTAATGTATATTTTTCCTTTAGGTCTTTCATGGCTTATTTTTTCGACAATAGCGATATTATTTATGTTGTCATGTGGGCTATTAATTGGCGCACTCGCTTCACTCTTTCCCGCTATAGGACCTTCATTAATGGGGGCAATTATTTTCTTTGCATTGCTTGTGATCACATCAGTGATGTTTGCATTTCAATATATTAGTTACCGAGATATTTTTAAGTCTGCTAAAAGCTACTAGTGCTTAAAGAGTTTTGCGTATTCCATCGCAAGCCATTTGGTACCTGCTTTAGTAAATTTAATTTGGATTCTTAAATCATCAGCATTACCTTCATAACCTAAAACGGTTCCCTGGCCAAATTTTTCATGCATGACAGATTCACCAATACGCCAAGTATGTTTCTGCTGGGTAGGTTGTGAATAATTTTCTTCAATCTGATCTATATTATTTTTAAAATTGATTGTGTTAATGTTTTTAACAAGACTCTCAGGGATCTCTTCCAGGAATCTTGATGGCATACCATATCTTGTCTGGCCATGAAGCATTCTTGATAATGCATAACTTAGGTATAGTTTTGATCGAGCTCTTGTCACAGCTACATACATAAGCCTTCTCTCCTCCTCAAGCCCTTTGGATTCAAAAAGACTTTGTTCGTGTGGACATAAACCTTCTTCAAGGCCTGAAATAAACACTACGTCAAATTCCAGCCCTTTGGATGAGTGAATCGTCATGAGTTGGATGGCATCTGAACCCTCACTCGCTTGCATATCACCACTTTCTAAAGAGGAATAATTTAAAAAATCCCCAAGCGGATTTGTAGATTCATTATTATCATTATTAAGAAATGTTGCGGCTGCAGAAACCAATTCATTTAAGTTAGAGACTCTATCTAAACCATCTTTTTCATTGGTATAGTGGTCCTTAAGCCCTGACTCATTAATAATGAGATCAATCATTTGTGGAAGCGTTAATCCTTCAAAGCCGCTTTCAATATGTTTGATCAGATGGATAAAATAAGGTAAGCCTTTTTTGATTGTGGGTGTTTGATCTGATGATTTCACCGCAGCATCCCAAAAGCTGCAACTATCCTGTCTAGAAATATCTTGAAGAATTTCTAATGATCTACTTCCAATACCGCGCGTTGGAAAATTTACAATTCTTAAAAATGCACTGTCATCATTTTTATTTGCAATGAGTCTTAAGTAAGCAATCGCATGTTTAATTTCAGCGCGCTCAAAGAAACGTAATCCACCATATACACGATAAGGTAAGTTGGATGAAAAAATATTATGTTCGAGAACACGCGACTGCGCGTTGCTTCTATAAAGAATAGCAATATGATTGAGCGATACACCTTCCCTATGAAGCATTTTGATTTCATCTACAATAAACTTGGCTTCATCAATATCGGTATGGCCTGTATAAATACGAATGGGATCACCCTCTCCGGCGGAAGTCCATAAGTTCTTGCCTAATCTATTTTTGTTATGATCAATGATGGCATTTGCGGTGTTAAGAATGTTACTTTTAGATCTGTAG
>Ga0255117_1000007_pt1 | contig 73185 bp, 53 predicted proteins | sample Law_Atlam_RepA_8_2_FD_188583 | JGI IMG/M metagenome (GOLD analysis project Ga0255117, IMG submission 188583) | Freshwater microbial communities from St. Lawrence River, New York, United States - Law_Atlam_RepA_8h | ecosystem: Environmental > Aquatic > Freshwater > River | place: USA: New York...
AACAGCACTTGGTATCGTGCTTGGATTGCTTTTTTATCAAACTAAAAATATTTGGCTCAGTATATTGATGCATTTTTTAAACAACGGACTCATTGTAACGCAGCTCTATATTGTTACGTTGCAGGGTAAATCAATAGAAAAGGCCATGGATGAAAACTTTTCCATTTTGTCCGGGCTTAATGGGCTTATGATATTATGGTTATCATTTAATGCACTTAAAAAGTATAGCGCTACATTGGCTAAACCATTGTAACTTTACAATTGTAGTTGGTCTCATTTACTGAATCATACATTATGTCTTGGGAAAAAATATTTAGCACACGTGTTTTTGCAGAAGCTTCCATTCTTGAGGGCTTGCTTGCAGACAATGATGTGCCTGTGCAATTATTAAATAAGCAAGACAGTAGTTATCCTATGTTTGGTGATATACAACTCTATGTGCCTCACGACATGGTTTTATTTGCGCGAGAACTCATTGATCAACAATCAGAACATTTAGATTTTACCGTATAATATTTTGTATGGCACTTGATCTTCAAACTTTTAAAACAAGGGCATTATCGGCTATTATTTTTGTAGTAGTCATGCTCGGTGCTATCTTTTACAGCATCAATAGTTTTATTATACTTTTTTTAATTGTGCATACAGGTTGCTTAATTGAATACAATAAACTCACAAAAAATACGCCAACTATTCATACAAAAACAGCGCACCTGTTGTACAGCTTATTTGGACTTGCGTATATGACTATTAGCTTTTTTGCTATTACACATTTAGCATCTGCGCATTGGGCCTCCCTATTAGGCACCACACAATATTATGTATTACCCATGCTTGTTATAGTAAGTATTTGGATCAATGATACCATGGCCTATGTTGTAGGTTCATTTATTGGTAAAACGCCGCTTTCTGCTTTGTCTCCTAAAAAAACATGGGAGGGCACCATTGGTGGAGCCGTTCTTGCGGTGCTTGTGGTTGTATTATTAGGTAAAGTGCTCACGGATCTTTCTTATCAAATACTTGTTATTGTGAGTGCAACGGCTGCTATTATGGGCACTATTGGCGATTTAATAGAAAGTAAATTTAAAAGAATGGCCGGCGTAAAGGATAGTGGCAATATTTTGCCAGGGCATGGTGGTTTTTTTGACCGTTTTGATTCTTTGTTACTAGCGGGCCCAAGCGTATGGTTACTACTTACCCTTTTTACGCAATAGATTTTACTTTACATTTGCACCACAAATTAGCATTATGACAATTCACCGCGAAGGTTACCGTACCATAGGAATCACTGCCTTAATTTTTGGCGTGATTAATTTAATTTCAATTTCTTATCTCGGTACCTGTTGCCCAAGAGTTGCAGGAGCTATTTTTGGTCTAACACTTTTCTTCTTTTTATTTATCATTTCTTTTTTTAGAATTCCTAATAGAACTTTAACCATCAATGACAATCAAATTATTTGTCCTGCCGATGGTAAAGTTGTGGTGATAGAAGAAATCACGGATGTAGAATATTTTAAAGACAAACGTATTCAGGTAAGTGTATTTATGAGCCCAGCCAATGTGCACGTGAATAGAAATCCAATGAGCGGTAAAGTGGTGTATAACCAGTACCACAAAGGAAAGTACCTGGTAGCATGGCATCCAAAATCTTCTACCGAAAATGAAAGATGGAGTGTTGCGGTAGAAAATAACCATGGTACTATTTTATACAAACAAATTGCGGGTGCACTTGCCAAGCGTATTTGTAATTATACCACAGTAGGACAGGAGGTTAAGCAAACCGACGAATACGGCTTTATCAAATTTGGTAGCCGCGTAGATATTTTATTACCAGTTGGAACCAAAATTAATGTGGCACTTAATGAAGTGGTAAAAGGTGGTGTAACGGTACTTGCTACTTGGGCTTAATTGGCTAACAGATTCCTGTATTATAAGTCGCCTAATTGAGGCCTTAAAACAATATCTTCAACCACTGCTGTGATAGATAATGAGGTGACAGCTGTAATCATAGTAGCAACATCAGCCGCTTCCATAATTCTTTTAGGGTCAACACCCGATCCGTCCCAACTAGCTGTATAAACAGCTCCAGGATATACACCAGTTACCTTAATGCCATGCGGCTTTAATTCTTCGCGTAAATTTTTTGTGAATCCAGCTAGTGCAAATTTGCTAATGCTATAACTACCGCCATTGGCGTATGCGTTAAGCGAGGCAATGGAGCAAATATTAAAAATGTGTCCGGTTTTAGCGGCCATCATGGGAACTAGTAAGGCCCTCGTTAAATGATAGGCACTATATAAGTTTGATTCAATCATGGAGGTTAATGTACCAGGCGCTTCATTGTAAATACTGCCGGGTACAAAATGACCTGCATTGTTTATGATAATATCGGGCGTTCCTTTTTCTAAACACCAGGCTGCAAAAGCAAGTACTTCCGCTTCGTTGGACATATCGGTGGGCCTTGCTTTAATAGTTGCATCTGGGTAGGCAGTTTGTAATTCAGAAACCGTATTGTATAAGGCTGCTTCACCTCTACTACATAGTAAAAGGGTATACCCCTTTTTTGCAAATTCGGTAGCTACTGCTTTTCCGATACCTTTTGAGGCGCCTGTAATTACAACTATCATACTGCGAAGTAACATATTTTTTTTGTAAAACTAGTTTAACTTTGAGTCATGAAATACCAGCACCTTTTCTTTGACCTCGATCATACTATTTGGGATTTTGAAACCAATGCCAAAGAAAGCCTGCAAGACCTATACACTGCGCACAACTTGGTAAGTAAGGGCGTGGAAAACTTTGATCATTTTTTTGATCATTACAGCGCGCACAACCACCGCTTATGGGATAGGTATACCAAGGGTTTTATTAAGCAAGACGAATTAAAGTGGAAACGGATGTGGTTGGCACTTCTAGAATATAAAATTGCCGACGAAACCTTATCAAGGCAAATGTCACTAGATTTTTTAGAAGTACTACCTACTAAAAAAGGGTTGTTTGATGGCGCTACCGAGTTACTCACTTATTTGCAAGGGAAAGGGTATCAGATGCACCTTGTTACAAATGGGTTTGAAAATGTGCAACATCAAAAAATTAAGCATGCTGGCCTTGCGCCGTATTTTGGTGCTGTTATTACCTCCGAAGCAAGTAATAGTTTAAAACCCAACAAAGAAATTTTTGATTACGCATTTGCTAAAACGGGCGCCACAGCTACTACTAGTATAATGATTGGCGATAACCAAGACGCCGACATTAAAGGAGGTATCAATGCGGGTATGGATACTATTTTTGTAAATCATATTGGCGCCACGCCGCATGTAAAAGCAACGCATGAAGTTTTTGATTTACCATCAATCGCCAAATTATTATAAGTAAGTTCTTGTCAATAAAAAAGCCGCTAACATGTTAGCGGCTTTTTTATTTTCTATCAGGTTGTAAAATTATTTTTTTACAACGCTTACAGTTTTTGTGTCTTTCTTGCATTTTTTGCAATCTTTCTTGCAGTCTTTACCACAAGCTTTTTTCTCTTCTTTTTTGCACTTAGCGCAATCTTTTTTACCATCACATGCAAATACAGCACCTGTAGTTAGTAAAGCTGCAACAGCAAGCATCATTATTTTTTTCATAAAAAGTGTTTTAAGTTTATCACATAAAGTTATACAATATCGTAGATTTCGACCTGTTTTTCTGTTAAATATTTACCATTTTTCGTCTTCTGGGATGGAAGAAGGGTCCATTTTGTACTTTTCCCGAGAAGCCTTGGCTGCAGCAATACGTTCAATAATAAGTGTAGCAATAATATTGGCAGCATCGATACCCTTATTTTCTGCTAGTAGTTGACTTAGTTTTTTCTCGCTAACATCAAGGCGGTAAAGAACCAGTAGCAGCTTTTTAAAGTCTTGGGTGATCCATTCGTTAATTAATTGTACTAACGCTGCACGGTCCAGTTTTTCTATGGTTTCGAGGCTTAATTCCATACTATTAAATTACACATACTTTTCTATGACACCTAGTCCAAATAAAGCAAAATCATATTTTACGGGGTCCTTTGGATCAAGTGTTTTGAGGTATTGGGTAAGTTCTAAACCCGCTTGCCAGTCTATTTTTGTGCGGTCTAGTAATTGAAATCTTTTGGCAACCCGCGCAACGTGAAGATCAATAGGGCAAATAAGTTCGCTGGGCTTAATGCGGTTCCAAATACCAAAGTCAACGCCTTTATTGTCTTTACGAACCATCCACCTGAGGTACATATTAAGGCGTTTGCAGGTGGAACCTTTTATTGGTGTTGCAATATGCTTTTTGGTTCGGGGTGGGGCGTCGGGTAATGAAAAAAAATACTGATGAAAATAGTGTAGCCTCGCTGCTGGGTTATTGTCTGGTGCTAAACAAAAAGCAGTTTCTAAGCTTTCGTGTGTACTATAATGCGTTTTCAAAAATTCGATAAAATAAAGTAAGTCGGTGGTGTTAAATGTGCGGTGTTTAAAGGCGAGTAATTTTTTGAGGTCAGACTCCTCATGCCCTATACAAAATTGATGTGGTGCATTATCCATAAGCTGCATGAGCTCTTTAGATTTTTGTATGATCGTAGTTCTATTACCCCATGCAAAAATGCTTGCAAAAAAACCGGCAATTTCAATGTCTTGTTTTTTTGAAAACAAATGCGGTATACAAATAGGGTCGTCTTTAATAAAACTTACCTGATTGTATACCGCAACCTTGCTATCAAAAAATGCTTTAAGAGATGGTATGTTGGATTTATCTCCAGCCATCGCCATCTAATATATTACCAATGCCACCAAGTACACTGCCTTCTTCTCTTCTAGATGTTGTAGCGTATTGTAAAATTCGGCCAGCTAAACGGCTAATTGGTAGGGTTTGAATCCAAACAGTACCGGGTCCTCTAAGCGTTGCAAAAAATAAACCTTCGCCTCCGAAAATGCTGTTTTTAATACCGCCAATAAATTCAATATTATATTGAACACCAGAAGTAAAGCCTACAATACAGCCGGTGTCAATTTTTAATAAATCACCTTCTTGTAATTGCTTTTGTACCACATGACCGCAGGCGTGTAAAAATGCCATACCATCACCTTCTAATTTTTCCATGATAAATCCTTCACCACCAAATAAGCCAGTACCTAGTTTACGCTGAAATTCGATACCTACACTCACGCCTTTTGCAGCGCATAAAAATGCGTCTTTCTGACAAATAATTTTGTTTTGGTATCTCGATAAATCAAGTGGAATAATTTTACCCGGATACGGTGATGCAAAACTTACGGTTTTAATACCGCCCGTTGTATTGGTAAACGCTGTCATGAAAAGGTTTTCACCTACTAATAAGCGTTTTCCAGCATTCATCAGTTTGCCTAAAAAGCTAGACTGTTGATTACTACCGTCACCAAATAGTGTTTCCATTTGAATGCCATCGTCCATCATCATAAAAGCGCCTGGTTCGGCAATTGCAGATTCGTTAGGGTCTAATTCAACCTCCACATACTGCATTTCTTCTCCATAGATTTTGTAATCGATTTCGTGATTTTGTATCATAACATTTTATTTTAAAACCAGCTACCTACAAAAGTTTCGCCAGCGTTTTGTAATTTGTTTTTTCTTGCTTTCACCTTTATTTTTTGCTTAATCATTGCAGCCACCATCAAAAATAAGAAGATAAATGTAAATGGAGGAATACCTAAAAAGCTAATCCAAGTTCCACCAAACATTTTACGCATGGGTCTACGAAGGCGCTCAGCAATTAAGTACATACTAGGCACAATAATAAGTGTCATGAAAAAAGCAAACGCTAGTCCAAATATAATGGTCCAGCTAAGTGGTTTCCAAAACGCAACACTATCGCCACCTAAAAAGATGTGCGGATTTAGTTCCGAAAATAAAGTAATAAAGTTGATGTTAAAACCAATGGCAATTGGAATAAAACCAAGTATCGCAGCAACTGCAGTTAATAATACCGGAATAATTCTTGTTTTACCTGCCTGAATAATAGCATCTCTGGTTTTCATACCCCTGCTTCTTAATTCGTCGGCAAATTCAATCACTAGAATACCGTTTTTAACCACAATACCAGCAAGACCTACAATACCCAGTCCGGTCATGAGGCCTGACACTTCCATGCCAGTTATTGCGAAACCTAAAAACACACCAATTACACTAAATAAGATTTCACTTAAAATGATCACTGATTTACTTACCGAATTAAATTGTAAAACAAGGGTAAATAAAATGAGCATGAGTGCAATTAATAATGCTTTTCCTAAAAAGGCAACGGTTTCAGCTTGTTGCTCACCTTCACCAGTTTGCTTAATGGTTACAGCGTCTGTAACGCCTTTAAAATCCGCAATATGTTTTCCAATTACTTGGTTAACACCAGTGGCATTGAAACCCTCTGTAGTTAATACATTGGAGCGAAGTGTAATTAAACGCTTTTGGTTTTTACGTTTAACACTTCCTAATGTACTTGTTGGATCTACCTTTACAAGTGCACTGATAGGAATGTTTTTAACGGCACCGCCAGAAGCCATATCTCTAAATGAGATACGCATATTTAATAAATCTGTTAAGCTCTTGCGCTGGATAGCGTTATTACGTAACTGAATTTTATATTCTTCTTTACCCTCTTTGATTTTTGAAATTTCTTTACCAAAAAGTGCGGTTCTAATTTGCATACCAATTTGTGCCGTAGAAACACCTTCAATTAAGGCACGTTCTCTATCGATACTTAACGTGATTTCTGGATTTTTTAAATCCACATCCATTTTAAGCTCTTCTACACCCGGAACGCGAATAGAGTCTAAATAGTTTTTGAGTGAAGAAGCCGTTTTAATCATGGCATCAAAATCTTCACTAGCAATTTCTATATTAATTGGAGGGTCGGTTGGTGGTCCGCCACTTTCTTGGTTTACACTTATTTCTGTTCCAGGAATGCCTTGCACTGCTTGTCTTACTTTTTCTAGGTAAGGAGCTGTGCTTGTGCCATCTCTTTTTTCATATTCTACAAAAGACACTTGTATACGACCAAGTTCACTTCTTGTGGTACGATCACCACTAGTAGGGTCCGCGGCATTAACAGCTACGTTACTAATAATACTTTCTACAATAGGATTTGTTTTTCCATTGTCAGTACCTAATACTTTATTAACCCTGCCTTCTAATACACGCGTAATAGAATCGGTGTAACGAACATCAGATCCTACCGGTAATTTAAGGTATACAAATAGTTGGTTAGGATCTCCTTTAGGGAAAAAGGTAACTGGAATTCTTCCGCCAATAATAGATCCTACAAATACAAACAACGAAACAAAAAATAACGCGATAATACCTATTAATAAATGTACGGGTCTCCAACCTTTTAAAGCCCACTGTAATAATGACTCATAATGATTCATGATCCATGGTAACGCTTTGTTTTGGAAATTATGAATCGCATCAGTAATGAAATACCTGTTTAATACAACAAGTAGCATAAATACAATTAATAAGTTTCCAAAAAATGGAGCACCTGCAATATCTAATAAGATGCCAATACCAATAGCGATCCAAAATCCTTTCTTTTTAAAGATGGCAGATTTAGGTTCTTTATTATCTGTTTCTGGGTGATTCATGAAATCAACCGCAAATACAGGGTTGATAATAAAGGCAACTACTAATGATGCTGCTAGCGTAAATATGAGCATGGTAGGGAGGTAGACCATAAACTTACCAATGATTCCGGGCCAAAATAGGAGTGGGAAAAACGGAGCAAGTGTTGTGATGGTTCCAGCAAGTACCGGTATAAAAACTTCGCCAGCCGCCATTTTTGCAGCATTATTGACACTTAATTTGCCCTTGCCTTCTACAAATATGCGGTGCGTATTTTCTATCACCACAATGGCATCATCTACAATAATACCCAGTCCAAATAGTAGCGCAAATAATACAATAAAATTGAGGGTAACGTGTGTGCCAACAATTAAATCGGCGCCGGGTAAAAATACAAACGCAACAAACATGCTTAGTGGTACAGAAAGTGCCACAAAAAACGCGTTTACTACGCCCATAAAAAACATCAGTACAATAAGTACTAAAATAAATCCAATAATAATAGAATTTACGAGTTCATTAAATGAACTCCTAGTTTTAATACTCTGGTCACCAGAAATAACGGCTTTTAAATTGTTTGGGTAAATACTTCCTTTTCCTTCTTCTACCATCTGTTTTACACCATCCGAAGTTTCAATTAAATTCTCACCACTTCTTTTAATGATATTAAGTGTTACTACGTTTTTGCCATCTAAGCGTGCAAAACTTTCACGTTCTTTAGTGGTATCAGCAATGGTAGCAATGTCTTTGAGGTAAATAGGAGCACCACTCGTGTTTCTTACAATGATGTTAGCGATATCGCCAGCAGTTTTAAGTTGCCCTTTTAGTTGGAGCGTTCTTTTCATGTTACCTACCTCTAGTAAACCACCAGAGATATCCATGTTTTCTCTTTGGATGGCATAGGTGATATCATCAAACGTAATACCGGCGCTTTGTGCACGGTAGTTATCTACATTAATTTGAAACTCTCTTTCTGGAGCACCTACAATATCTACCCTATTAATTTGTGGTAAATTTTCTAGTTTATCTTTTAAATCGTCGGCATATTTTTTTAGTCGTGGTAAATCAAAATCACCACTTAGATTTACAGACATTATAGGCTGTTCACTAAAACTCACTTCAATTACCGTTGGCTCAATAGTTAAGTCTTTTGGGAGGTCTTGCTTGGCTTTATCTGTTGCATCCTTTACTTTTTGAAGGGCTATTTCGGTTTTTACATCGGTATCAAATTCCACCATGATAGCCGAAAAGTCTTGCTGAGAATTACTGGTGAATTTTTTAATTTTTGCACCAGTAATACTTTTGATTTGCTTTTCGATAGGCCTTGTAACAAGGTTTTCAATATCTTTTGGGGAGTTACCTACATAAACAGTTTGCACATAAATAGTAGGAATAACAATGTCTGGGAACTGCTCTTTCGGTAGTGTAACAAATTGATAAATACCGGCAAGGCTCACAAACAAAATCACTAAATAAATAGATGTTTTGTTTTTGATACTCCAGGTAGTGGGCCCGAATTCTTTAAATTTGGCTTTTATATTTTCTGTGAATTGCATACAATATTTTTATTTGTATTCTAATTATTTAGTGGCAAGTACAATGAACTGCCCATCATATAAACTTTGAAAGCCTTCTGTTACAATTTGATCACCAGCTTGTAATCCTGTTTTAATTTCTAGTTGATCTTTGTAGAATTCACCTACGGTTACCATGCGTTTACGCGCAATTAATTTTCCGTTCTCATTAACAGCAACTATAACATACTTACCTGTTTCATCATTTTGCAAGGTGTTAACCGGAATAGCAATGGCATTAGCGGTGCTATAATCTAAAATTTGTACAAGTGCAATTTGATTGGGTCTTAAATCTTTATCTGCAATTACTTTAGCTTCAATATAAAAACTTCTGCTGTTAGGGTTTATGATTTTACCTACCACTGAAATAGTCGCTTGAATGCTTTTTTGTAAATCAGGAAGGTTAATGGTAAGCTTGGTTCCTGTTTTAACACGTTGGCTGTAGTTTTCAGGTACTTCTGCAGTCACCTTTAATTTAGTTGTGTTTACTATTTTAATTTGACCAGGACCTGCAAAAATTTCACCTACACGCACGTTCACGTCTTCTACAACACCCTCTACATCACTATACACCGACGTAAACAGTACTTGCTCGCGGCTAATTTTTACCTGCTCTTGTGCTGTTTTGAGTTGGTTTTCTAATAATTCAACATTGTTTTTTGCTGATATTAGTTGTACTTCTGTTCCGATATTTTGTTCCCACAAGTTTTTTTGCTTCTGGTATAGTGTTTTTGCAAATGATAATTGTGTTTTTAGTGTTTCTAGTCCTTGCTCTGCTGCAATTACAGCTTGACGCTGAATCGCATCATCTAATTTTAAAATCAGTTTTCCTTTAGGGACCACATCTCCTCTTTTTACAAATACACCCTTTACTTGTCCGCCACCACCACGTGCAGTTACATACGATACACTCTCTGATTCTATTTTACCTTGTAAATCAATGTAATGGTTAAATGTTTGAGCAGTAAGAACTGCTGTTACAACTAGCTTGCCTTTTGCCTGATTGGCAGCTGCTGTATCTAGTGTTGTAATTTCTGATTCTAATGCACTCACTTCTTTTTTAAGTGCGGCTAGTTTATTTTTCTTGTCGTTTAAACTTCCACTTTTTTCATTTCCAGTACATGCCGAAAATGCGACTAAAATGCTAATAAGTGAGATTTTAATGAATGCTTGCATGGTATTTTTATTTACGTATTATTTTAATTATAATTTTCCGGTTGCTTTTAGGTAATCAACCCGAGCAATGATAGCGCTGTACATGGCACCAATATAATTGGTTTGTGCAGTTACTAAATCTGTTTGTGCAGCGGTGATTTCTATATTGGATCCGGTTCCTATTTCATATTTCTTTTTTGTTTGCGCATACACCGATTCTGCTAGTTGCATATTTTTCTTTTGATAGCTAAGCGTACTAATGGCCGTTGCAAAATTCATTTTTGCTTGAGTTACCTCTGCGTCAATGGTAAGCCTTAAATTTTGTAATTGATTTTCGGTTTGTTGTAAATCAATTTTTGCTTTTGTGATCCTCGCTTTTCTGGCAAATCCATCAAAAATGGGGGTACTTATATTAAGGCCAACAAAACTTGTTGTAAACCAGTCACCTCCTTTAAAAAAGTTGAACTGATTCCTTTGGGCATTTTTGGTAAATGCGCCCGACATGGCAATAGTGGGTAAATAGCTTAATTGATATCTTTTGATATTGTACTCATTTAGTTTTTTGCCTAAACTTACAGCTTGAAATTCTTTGCGATCGGTATACGCATAGTCTTGATTGCTAGCAACATCTGTTATGATTTGTTCTTCCGAAATTTTGTCTGTTAAAATGAGTATATCTTTTACTGGCATGCCTAGTAAAGTTTTTAGACCGATGTATCCAATTTCAATAGCATTAGTAGCTTTTAATTTTTCTGTTTGTAAATTGGCAATTTGAACCGCTATTTTATCGAGGTCTAACTTTTCTACAAATCCGTTTTTATAGAGCTCTCTAGTGTCGTGTTCTAATTTTTGTAGTCTTTCAACGTTCGCATCTAGTAATGTAATTTGTGTTTTACTTACAACCAACTGATAATAGATTTTATGAATATTGGTTTTTATCATTTCCTCAGTAACCTCTGCTGATTTTTGCTGGAGTGCAATGGTTGCTCTGCGGGCTTGAAGCGCTACAAAAACTTGACCATCAAATAACAGTTGCTGTAGCTGTAAACTTGCATTAGCATTGAATTTGGTACCAAATCTTACTGGGATGAAACTGCCTGCTGTCCCCCCAAAAATTTCACCTGGAAGTAGCGAAACAGGAAGTTCTAAATAATTTACACCACCAACGGTTGCAGTTACAGTTGGCAACGCAGAAGCGGTTACTTCCTTGTTAATGGCTTCCTGACTTTTAATATTTAGGAGCGCATTTTTTACTTGCAGGTTGTTTTTATAAGCATACTCAACACATTGTGTTATGCTAAATTCATTTTTTGTTTGTGCGTCAGCTTTGTTTGCAAACGCCATGAGCGTTATTACAAAGCTTGCAACTAACATCCGTTTCGTGTTCATGTTCATTTATTTTTTCTTTCTTGCTTGTATTGTTCAATTACTTGTAAACCACTTTGAGTAGCCATCCCATGTAAAAAATTATCAGTTGTTTCTGTGATAATTTCAATAGCTGTGAATTTATTGGATGGAAAATGTTCAAAGTCAAACATCAAAAACATATTGGCGAGTCTTAATCTTGTTAATATGTCAATGTTTAATTCTTTTCTGTAAATCCCTTCTGATCTACCTCTCTCAATATTTGTTTTTGTAATACTGTAGAAAAACGTGTTTTTGTGGGCTCTGAATTTTTCAAATGCTTGTCCATGGTATTTTTGTAAATCGTACATCACCGATGGATTCATATGTTTGAGTGTTTCTTGGATATTATCGATGGCTAAAAACACCTCATGTATCGCATTCTCGCTTTTGGCTGCATAATGCGTAAACTCGGTCTCATGTTTTTGTATTTCAATATCAATAACACCTTCTACTAGTGCATCTTTGTCTTTAAAGTACTGATAGATGGTTTTTTTGCTCATACCAAGGTGGTTCGCAATTTCATCCATACTTACGCTCCTTATGCCATATAGCATAAAAAGCTCATGTGATTTGATAGAGATTTTTTCCTGTATTTCCATTTTTGAATTGAGGGTGCAAAACTATGGAAACTTTTTATGTAATCAAAGTTTCCTGTAAAAATAATCCGTAATTTTGATGAGCGGTAGTTTGCGCGAACTATCCATTAACTTGCATCCAAATTTTAACCATGAATACGAGGTATAAGCAGCTTAGAGCCCAGGTCACATTTAAGCGTTTGCTCCAATTTTTCTTTCAGGGTCTTATTGTTTTAGCTCCAATAGCTGTTACCATATGGGTAGTACTAGGCTTATTTCAATGGGTGGATGGATTTTTGCCCAACTTAATTAATACATTGTTTCCCAGTGCTTTAGATAAAAATTTAGATGGTTCTTTGCGTAAAATTCCAGGCTTGGGTTTTATAGTTGTGGTTTTATTGGTACTATTTGTGGGATGGCTTTCTTCACTATTTGTGGTAGAGAAGCTTGTTTCTGTTTTTGATACCATACTTGAAAAGACCCCTGGTATCAAGTTCATTTATTCGTCCGTTAAAGACTTTTTAGAAGCTTTTGCGGGTAATAAAAAGAAATTTGATAAGCCAGTACTCGTTAATGTTGATGCTTCAGGCGTTTGGCGTATTGGATTTATCACCCAACCTTCCAACACAGAGTTTGGATTACCCGATCATGTTACGGTGTATGTGCCCCATTCTTACGCGATTTCAGGAATTACGTATATCGTTCCAAAAACAAATATTAAAATATTAGATAATGTTTCTGCTGCAGATGCTATGAAATATACCGTTTCAGGTGGTGTAACAGATGTTCATGACGATACCATTACCACAGCCCTCAATGAAAATGAAACTGCATAATTTTAATTCTGGACCTTCTATTTTACCGCCTGTTGTGATGCAAAAAGCAGCAGAAGCAATCATGGATTTTGAAGGTTCTGGTTTGTCTATTTTAGAAATAGGTCACCGAACTACACTTTTCCAAGATGTTATGCATGAAGCGGTGCAATCTGTAAAATCACTGATGCACATTGGAGATGATTATGAAGTGTTGTTTTTGCATGGAGGTGCTACTACGCAGTTTATGCAAGTACCCATGAATTTACTCGATGCGCATGAAACGGCTGCCTATTGCGATAATGGCATATGGGGTAATAAAGCCATCAAAGAAGCAGCAAACTTTGGAAACGTAGATATTGTAACAGATAGTACCTCAAATAATCATACCCGTATTGATAAAAATTTTCTGGTAGATCCTGCATCTAAATATTTGCATTTTACCACCAATAATACCGTAGAAGGAACGCAGTGGCATAACCTCCCAAATACAACAACACCGCTGGTTGCAGATATGAGTAGCGATATATTTTATGCGCCTCGTAACTTTAATCAGTTTTCACTAATATATGCTGGGGCTCAAAAAAATATGGGTGCTGCTGGTGTAAATATGGTGGTTGTAAAAAAGGAAATACTAGGAAAAATGGCTAGAAAAATTCCTACCATCATGGATTATCAAAAACATATTGCGGCTGGTTCTTTAATGAACACACCTCCTGTTTTTGCTATCTATGTAAGTCTATTAACACTCCGTTGGATTATTGAACAGGGCGGCCTACCTGAAATGCAATCGCGTAACACAGCGAAATCAAATTTGTTATACCAAACCATTGACTCACTACCTGTTTTTGAAGCACGTGTTGCTAAAGAAGATAGAAGTTTAATGAACGCTGTATTCTTTTTAAAAGATCAAAGTTTAGAAGAAAGCTTTTTAAGTTTATGTAAAGCAGAGGGCATGGTTGGTGTTAAAGGATATAGGACCGTAGGAGGTGTACGCGTTAGTATGTACAATGCGATGCCGCTGTCTAGCGTTCAAACTTTTTGTGAACTCATGAAACACTTTGCATCTGCGCATGGATAAAAAAATGATCAAATATTTTTTTATCCTATTAACATTAGTCTTTTTTACTAGGGAAGCAACTGCACAACAAACCATCATTACTGGTGTTGTAACAGATTTAAATAGTGGCGCACCAATCCCTTTTGCAACGATTGTTTTTAAAAATGGGAGAGGCACGGTGACGGATAGCACTGGCAAGTACAAGCTCGTGGGTACCCATCAAATTGCTAGCATTAAAATCTCCTATGTTGGCTATAAAACAATCACTAAAAATATTCAAGTTGGTAAATCGCAGGTGATAGATTTTATCATGGAAGTAGATCCTTTGCTTTCAAATAATGTAACCGTTTCTACCAATAAGCGCGCGCCGTATAAAAATAAAAAAAACCCTGCAGTTGATTTAATAAAAAGAGTGATAGCAAATAAGCCACTTAACAGACCCGATAGTTATGATTATATTCAGTACGATGAATATGATAAAGTAGAATTATCCCTTAGCAAAATTCCTGAAAAAATTACCAACAGTAAGCTCCTTAAAAAATATCAGTTTTTATTTGATAACCGCGATACCCAAAAAGTTATCGGTAAAACACTGATCCCTATTTATTTAGAAGAACGTTTGTCTACACATTATTTTAGAAGATCACCAGAAAAAACAAAAGATGTTATACTTGCGCAAAAGCGTGTAAACTTTGGTGACTACGTAGATAATGATGGTGTAAGTACCTATTTAAATAGGCTTGTGATGGATATTAATATTTATGAAAATAATATCCCTTTATTTACCCATGAATTTTTAAGCCCCATCGCAGATGTTGCCCCTACATTTTATATGTATTACATAAGGGACACCATTACTGATGCAAATGGACAAAAGTTAGTAAAGCTTTATTTTACGCCACGTAATACGAACGATTTGTTGTTTAGAGGTACCATGTATATTACACTTGATGGTAATTATGGGGTTCAAAAAATGACCATGTTTATCAGTAAAAATGCCAATGTAAATTTTGTAAGGGAGTTAAATATTGATTTGGATTTTGAACAAGGTACAGATAGTAGATATCACTTAATGAAGAGTACTGCATTTACAGAAGCAGCACTAACAAAAAACAGCAAAGGTGGTGTATTTGGAGGCCGAACAGTTTCCTATAAAAATTACACGATTAATAAAGCACTTCCAGACTCAGTGTATGCAGGACTATCGCTGGTAGTGAAATCAGATGCTGCCAATTACACAGATGCGTTTTGGAACACCAATAGACATGACACCCTTACTAAAGCAGAATCTAAGGTTTATAGTAATATTGATAGCCTAGAAAAAATGCCAACCTTTAGAAGAACGATGGCAGTGGTTACGCTCTTAGTGGCTGGTTACACAGCTATTGGTCCTGTTGATTTGGGTCCTGCTGCCACATTTTATAGTTTTAATCCAGTAGAAGGATTTAGACTTAGGTTGGGTGGCCGTACTACCCCAAAATTAAGCAAGCGAATTTATTTTGAAGGTTATGGTGCTTATGGTTTTAAAGATGAAAGATGGAAATATTATGGTGGTGTTACCTACTCTTTAAACAATCAAACGATTTATGCATTTCCCATGCATTTTGTGCGTGCTAGTTACCAGCAAGAAACAAAAATACCAGGTCAAGATTTAGAATTTGTTGCTGAGGATAATATTTTACTTTCATTAAAAAGAGGCCTCAACGACAAGTGGACCTATAATAAATATTTCAGAATAGATTACGTACATGAATTGCCTAGCAGGTTATCTTATACCATTGGGTTTAGAAATTGGCGACATGAAGCTGCAGGAGGGTTGGTATATCAAACGGTAAAAAATGGTCAAACAGTGGTTGTTCCCGAGATTAACACATCAGAAATTACTGGACAAATTAGATGGGCTCCACACGAACAGTTTTTTCAAGGAAAAGTATACCGCGTGGGGATGGTCAATAAATACCCTATACTAACCCTCAATTATACCGCAGGGTTGAAAGGGGTGATGGGTAGCAATTATAAGTACCAAAAAGTAAGTTTCACTTTTGATAAACGGTTTTACTTGTCTCAACTGGGATTTACAGATATCAATTTTGAAGCAGGGCAGATGTTTGGAAAAATTCCATATCCTTTATTAAGTATTCCGCGTGCAAACCAAACTTATGCCTACCAATTAAATTCATACAACCTTATGAATTTTCAGGAATTTGTTAGCGATAGGTACGCGTCTTTATTTGTTGAACATTATTTTAATGGATTGATATTTAACCGTATTCCGTTATTCAAAAAACTAAAACTGCGTGAACAATTAGCAGCAAGGGTTATTTACGGAAGTTTACGTGATGAAAATGATCCTTCAAAAAATCCGGACCTGATTGCTTTTCAAAATTATAATGGCGCTGTTACTAGTTTTAGCCTCAATCAAGGACCTTATTTTGAAGGAAGCGTAGGTATTGGTAATATATTTAAGTTTTTACGTGTAGACCTTGTTAAAAGGTTTACGTATACCAATAACCCATACATCACCAAATTGGGTATCCGAACAAGATTTAGATTTGATTTTTAATGCAGCGGAATATGAAACTGAAATATGTTTTTCTTTTTGTGCTAGCCATTTTTATGCATGTGCTTGAAAGTCATGCCAGTGCAGGTTTGGATTCTTTTCCTATTCCTAAAACAGGTCCTAAGCAACTTTTTTATTTGCAAAGAACCACCAATAGTAATACCATCATCTGTGATTTAAATACAGATGCTAACGGGCAGGTAATCAAAGACAATCCGGTACACGTATATTGGATACGTTATGACGAAGGGGGTGAAAAAAAAGAATTAAGTTATATTCAACAAACCTTTGCTTATGGGATGAAGCATGAACTACTTTCGAATGGATCTTATAAACTTCATTTTGTTTCCTATAAAAAACAAGTCTTTTATTTAAAGCGTTCTCCAAAAGACAATCAGTACAAAATGTATTTTGTGCTCAATAATAAAGAGTTTGTTTTGCATAAATTATTTGTTCGAATTGATGGTGGATCCTTTTGGGTGCCCAATGTAATTTATATGGAGATACTCGGAAAAGATGAATATTCTGGCACCCCATTTTCATATAAATTCAAGCCTTAATTGATAAGAATTGCCGATATTTGATTCATGGCAAAAATTCAACCTTTTAAGGCCCTGCGACCGCAGCCTCAGCTAGCAAAACAAGTAGCAAGCCAACCTTACGATGTATTAAGTAGTACTGAAGCAAAAAAAGAAGCAGCTGGTAATCCTGCCTCTTTTTTACATGTTACCAAAAGTGAAATTGACCTTCCTGAATCAGTAGATATTCATGACGCATTAGTGTATGAGCAAGCAAAAGAAAATATAACTGCTTTTATAAAACGGGATGTGCTTTTTAGAGAATCTAAAGAGTGCTATTATATTTATCAGTTAATTATGCATGGCAGGGCTCAAACAGGGCTTGTTTGTGTAAGTAGTGTAGATGACTATGAAAATGGTATTATTAAAAAGCATGAGTTTACAAGACCTGAAAAAGAATTAGACCGAATCAATCATATTAAAACCTCGGGTGCACAAACCGGAAATGTTTTTTTAGCGTATCGAAACAATGAAAGCCTAGATGCGTTAATAGAAAATTGGAAGAAAACTAAATCTGCGGTTTACGATTTTGTAGCAGATGATGAAATACAGCATACGATTTGGGTGGTGAGTGATGAGGCTGTTTCCGCTTCTATCACTTCTATATTTGAAAAAGAAATTCCTTGCACCTATATCGCAGATGGCCACCACAGAGCTGCTTCTGCAGCTAAAGTGCGCGCTGCACTCGGTGCTAACGCTACAAAAAATGCGGACTATTTTTTAACCACATTGTTTCCTTCCAATCAGTTGTATATTATGGATTACAACCGTGTGGTAAAGGATTTAAACGGTTTAACAACTGATGCATTTTTAGAAGCTGTTGCCAAACAATTTGACGTGGAGCAATTATCAAAAGAGCCATTTAGTCCATCTATGCTTCATGAATTAGGAATGTACATAAATGGGTGCTGGTATCAATTAACTGCTAAGGCCGGTTCGTTCACCGAAGACCCTATTGGCATTTTAGACGTTACCATTTTACAAAATAATATTTTGGATGCTATACTTGGGATTTCAGATCCACGAACTGATACACGCGTAGATTTTGTGGGTGGTATTAGAGGGCTTCAAGTACTCGCCGACAGGGTAGATAGTGGTCAATTTGCAGCAGCATTTAGTTTGTATGCTGTAACGATTGATCAGTTATTTGCAATTGCAGATAGTGGAAATGTGATGCCTCCAAAAAGTACTTGGTTTGAGCCTAAATTAAGAGATGGCTTATTAACGCATCTTATTTACGAATAGTTTAAACCTGCTGTTATGCATATAAAACGACTGTTTGATTGCCTCGATCACCAGCTAGCTAATTTTCCTAAAAAGGATATGTTGGCTGCTAAAGAAAAAGGTGTTTGGACCCCTTATAGTACTGCTAATGTTGCTGCTACCGTAAACAAATTAAGTGCGGGACTTTTGTCATTGGGTATTTCTGGAAAAGATTTTACACCAGAAGGGAGTGATAAAATTGCCATCATGAGTGGTAATAGACCCGAGTGGGTATTTACCGATTTAGCTGCGCAGCAAATTGGCGCCATTCTAGTTCCATTGTATCCTACCACCAACCCCATTGAGGTTGAATTTATTTTAAATGACGCGGCTGTACAATACATTTTTGTAAGTAACCTTGAATTATACGAAAAAGTAAAATCTGTTGTATCAAAAGTGCCTTCTATCAAAGGGATTTTTACGTTTGATACCATTGAAGGGGCTACACATTGGAGCGATCTCACCGCAAAAGCTACACCAGCTCTCCTAGATGAGGTTGCACAAATTAAAAATTCAATTCCTGTTACTCAGTTAGCTACTATTATTTATACATCAGGTACAACAGGTGTTCCTAAAGGTGTAATGCTAAGTCACCAAAATATTTATAGCAATGTGATGTTTTCAAAAGAGAGTTTCCCTTTTGAAGACGCCCCTGATTCAAAAGTGCTTAGCTTTTTACCCCTCAACCATATTTTTGAAAAAATGGTTACGTACATTTATTTGTACAGTGGCATTTCTATTTATTACGCCGAAAGCCTTGAAACCATTGGTGATAATTTAAAAGAAATTAAGCCGAATGGATTTACTACGGTTCCGCGCTTACTTGAAAAAGTATTTGAAAAAATAATGGCAAAGGGCGCCGAGCAAAAAGGCATCAAGAAAAAATTATTCTTTTGGGCAGTATCCCTTGGCGAAAAATATGATAATATACAAAGTGGTGGTTTTTGGTACAACCTACAATTAGCGGTTGCCAATAAACTTATTTTTTCGAAGTGGCGTGAAGCACTAGGCGGTAACGTTTCTTTTATTGTTACGGGTGGTGCTGCTTGTCAGGTTAAATTACTCCGCATATTTAATGCGGCTAATATTCCTGTGTTTGAAGGATATGGCCCTACCGAAAATAGTCCGGTGATTAGTGTGAACCGAAAAACAAAAGGCGGTACAAAATTTGGTACCGTAGGACCTGTTATTAATGGCATTCAAGTTAAAATAGAAGCGGATGGTGAAATATGTGTAGCTGGCGAAAGTGTTATGGTCGGTTATTACAAACGTCCTGATTTAACCGCAGATGCTGTGATAAATGGTTGGCTACATACCGGCGATATTGGTGTTTTTGAAAACGATATTTTCTTAAAAATTACCGATCGTAAAAAAGAATTGTTTAAAACCAGTGGTGGTAAATATGTTGCACCGCAACCCATCGAAAACAAATGTAAAGAAAGTCAGTTTATTGAGCAGTTTATGGTGGTTGGAGCCGATCGTAAATTTGTAGGGGCGCTTATTGTACCTTCTTTTGCAACGCTAAAAAGCTGGATGGAAGAAGAGGGCATTACGTATACAACAAACGCCGAAGCAGTAGCACATCCAAAAGTGATAGAACTATTTACCGGTATCATAGCTGAATACAATAACTTTTTTAACCACGTAGAACAGGTAAAAAAGTTTGCTTTACTAGATAAAGAATGGACGGTAGAGTCTGGTGAAATGACGCCTAAATTGAGTCTTAAGCGTAAAGTGGTGATGGAAAATTATAAAGCAGCTATCGAAAGTATTTATGCCGAATAAACCGGCAGGCTTTCAATAGCTGCTCCAATATATTTTTATTCTACGCCTGGTTGTTTTAACTGCCAGTTTGTTTTTTTCTTTTCTACGTCAACCATATTTTTTACATCACGTAGTAATTTTTTAGCGTCATATACAATGCCATCTTTAACGGTGTATTGAACGCCTCCAATTCTTGTAATTTTATTGTCAGGTGTTAAGTGTATGGCTCCTGTTCCGAAGAGTACTTGTAAATTTTTAAGCGGGTTTGCATTTACAATAACGATGTCTGCTAATTTACCCACTTCTACACTACCTAAATCCTTTTCTTGACCCAGCGCTTGTGCACCATATAATGTGGCAGATCTGATTACTTCCAGTGGATGAAATCCAGCTTCACGGAGTAACTCTAATTCTCTAATATAACCAAAGCCATAGGTTTCATAAATAAATCCATTATCAGAACCAGCCGTTACACGGCCACCTCTGTTTTTGTATTCATTTACAAAAGTCATCCACAGTCTGTAATTATTTTTCCATTCTACCTCCTGTTCGGTACCCCAATTCACCCAGTATGAACCATGCGATTGAAATGATGGTTCATAAAATTTCCAAAGTGATGGAAGCGTATAGTTTTCATGCCACTCTGCTCTGCGGGCACGGTGCAAATCACGGTTTGCATCGTAAATATTAAAAGTAGGATCTAAAGTAAAATCTACAGCTAATAAATCACTCATTACTTTATTCCAGTGTGGTGTATACGGAGCAGCAGCTTGTTTCCATAGTTTTCCAGCTTCTTCAAAACGGTGTTCTTCGTTGTTGTAATTATAATCTGCTGGGAAATTTTGAATGGTTTTATCTTCAAATAATGCTTCTGGTAAACCATACCAGTGCTCCATGCTAGTCATACCCGCTTTTGCAGAATTAACAACATTCCATCTTGCTACGTCTACTTGTGCGTGGTGACAGGTAGAACGAAGCCCCAATGCTTTATTTTCTCTGATGGCAGCGTCCATTACTTCTGGTGGTGCACCAAAAAATTTAATACCATCGGCACCATTTTTGGCATTTTCTCTTACCCAGGTTCTGGCTTCTTCTGCATTTGTAATAGGTGTTTTACTTCCTTGCCCAAATGCGGTGTATGCAAATATGCGTGGCGCAGTAATGGTGTTCTCTAAAGATTTTGTTTTATGATCTAACACCCATGAAAGGCCATTTCCCGCCGATGGGTCTCTAATGGTAGTGATACCATGCGCCATCCATAATTTAAAAACATATTCTGCTGGTGTGCCTTGCTCTTTTCCACCAATATGACCATGCATATCAATGAGGCCTGGCATGGCATACATACCTTCGCAATTGATTTCTTTACCACCTTCTTTTAACGCAGGTCTGCGCGCTGCATTGATGGGTAAGCTTGGGCTACCAACGTTTTGAATTTTTATAATTCTATTTTTTTCAATCACAATATCTACCGGACCAAATGGTGGTGCGCCGGTACCATTGATAAGTGTTACACCTCTAATAATTAGTTGCGTGTAAGGGCCATCACCTTCTTTAACAAGTGGCGCTTTTGTAATTTGGGCACCCACTACAAAACAAATTTGTACGAGTAGGATGCTGCTCATTAATTTTTTAAGCATAATTTATTCTTTAATGGATCTAAGGTATTTATCTCTGATGATATCTTGTACTTCTTTTCCTTCTATTTTGCTCTCTAACCAAGAAATTACGTCGAGGTACATGAATGCACGAGAAGCTAGTTTGTCTTTTTCTAGGGCTTTAAGGTTCTCCAACAGTTTTATAAATGCAGGTTTAAGTGCGTTTGGCTGTAACCTAAAGGCGCGTTTTAAGAAACTAAAAATTTCGGATTCAGCAAGACCCAAGTTTTCCATTTTAGCCATAAACCGAGTTACTGATTTTAATAAATGTTCTAAAATTTCAAAGTTTCCAAGTTCGTAATGTGCAATAAGATGCAGCAGTCTGGCATAACACCTTAAATCGGTTCTTAAATCGCCTTTCAAATCAATGACTTTATTTAAGTAGTCGATACTCATACTATAATTGCTAGCGCCAAAATATAAGGATGCAAATTTGTAATAAAATACAAGTACACGGTGTCTGTCTAAATAGAGTTCGTACTCCGTTAATTTTTCTTCTATGGATGGAATACTTGCAATACCTGCTTCAAAAGTGCCTTCCATAAAATGGCGATTAATTTTTGACAGGTTGAGGTATACAAATGTTTGAATTTTATTATTTTGATTTTCTAGTACCGTAGGCGTTTGTGTAAAGGCTTCAAACCTACAAATGGTATCATTAAATTTATGGTAATTGCGTAAATCAAAGTGGGCACTCATTAAATTGTGCATCCCTTTGATATAATGCGCCGTTTCAATTTCAATCATTTTTGGTTCTGTCTCAAATAAATCTACCCATTTTTGACAGTACCTATAATAGAGTAAAAAGTCTTGTAAAATAAAGGCATACCAGCAGTAGCACTGGTATTTGTATAGCTTTTCATAAAAGCCTTCACAATCTTTAGCCGCATCCATTAATGCTGGATCGAATAAAATATCTATGGCAGCTTTGTCATTTTCATTTCGGGCGTGCCCGTTTTTTATGTACCAACTATAAAGTTGCAGCGAGATATTTGATAATTTTCCAATGCTAACCAATTTTAAATTTACATCTTCAACTTCGGTGGTTAATAAATCGGCTCTATCCTGCATACTTCTGGTTATATGCAGGGCTTCAATTTTCTCTTCTAAAAAAAGTACTTGTAATATGTAGGTTACTTGGTTGTTAGCTTTCGCAAGCTCTTTTACTTTATCTAATATTTTAAGGCTTTGTAAATAGAGACCCTTGTTATAAAGCACACGTGCAAAATCTAACTGCTCGTGCAATTGTAAATCTATGTTGCTGTCTTTTTTAAGATCCCGTAAGCTGGCAAGCACTTCTTGGTATAGCCTGGCTTTTAAGTTGGAAAGCTGGCTTTTTTGGATGAAATCGTTTTTTTGCAGAAGGACCTCTTCGTCGTAATGGGTCATTTTTTCGAGGGCATCAAAGAGTTGTACCACTTTAAGGTCACCAGTAACCGCATCGGTTTTCATAAACAGCTTAAAATGACGCTTTTCGGCGCGTTCTAACGACTGTATCAGCTGAAATAAGGTATCAGTACTTCTGTTGGGCATGGTAATTCAGTGTCTATTAAGTAATTGAATATCAATTACTTAATATCTTTTATGGCTTGTTATACAGTGTAAAATAAGCCCAATTTTGCACTTTTTGGCCATTTAAGTAATGGTAAATTCGGAAAAGACTTTTCATGGCTGAACAAGTACACATATTTGATACAACCCTTCGAGACGGCGAGCAAGTGCCTGGTTGTAAGCTAAATACCAAAGAAAAAGTGGGCTTAGCCCTTCAACTAGAAGCCCTTGGGGTTGATATAATCGAAGCAGGTTTTCCAATTTCTAGCCCCGGCGATTTTGAGTCGGTTTCTGAAATTGCAAAGCTGGTAAAAAATGCAACCGTTTGTGGTTTAACCCGTGCGGTTCAAAAAGATATTGAAGTGGCGGGCGAAGCCTTAAAATATGCGAAGCGTTCTCGTATCCACACCGGTATTGGCACTTCAGATTTTCATATCAAAGCCAAGTTTAATGCCACCCGCGAAGAAATTATTGAAAGAGCCATCCAGGCTGTTAAGTGGGCCCGGAATTTTACAGATGATGTAGAATTTTTTGCAGAAGACGCGGGCCGCACCGACAATGAATATTTAGCGCGTGTAGTAGAAGCTGTTATTACAGCAGGCGCAACGGTGGTAAATATTCCGGACACAACGGGCTATTGCTTACCGCATCAGTACGGCGAAAAAATGGCGTTCTTAAAAAATAATGTTTCAAATATTGACAAAGCGATTTTGTCTTGTCATTGTCACAACGATTTAGGACTTGCTACGGCTAACTCAATTGCAGGTGTTATTGGTGGTGCTAGACAAATTGAGTGTACCATCAATGGACTTGGTGAACGTGCTGGTAATACAGCACTTGAAGAGGTAGTGATGATTTTAAAACAGCATGCTGCTTTAGGTTTTTATACAAACGTTAACGCTACGATGCTCAATCCAATGAGTAGAGAAGTTTCGGATATTATGCGCATGGCGGTTCAACCTAATAAAGCCATTGTGGGTGCCAATGCATTTTCACATTCGTCGGGGATTCACCAAGATGGATTTTTAAAGAGTGCCGAGACCTATGAAATTATTAATCCAGAAGCCGTTGGTGCCGAAGGAAGTAAAATTGTATTGACAGCAAGAAGTGGTAGAAGTGCACTTGCATACCGCTTTCAAAAATTAGGATATCAATTTGACAGAAACGATATCGATATTTTATATCCTTCTTTTTTACAAGTAGCAGATACTAAAAAAGAAGTGATGGAAGAGGATTTACAAGCATTAGCACTTGCACATGCAGCAGTGCTTGTACATTAATTGAAGTAAAGAGACGCGTTATGGGAAAAACACTATTTGAAAAAATTTGGGACACACATATTGTACAGGAAGTAACAGAGGGACCTTCGGTACTTTATATTGACAAACATTTTATTCATGAAGTAACAAGTCCGCAAGCCTTTAAGGGGATTGAGGACCGGGGTATTTCTATTTTTAGGCCAGATCATATTGTAGCTACTGCAGATCATAACGTACCTACACAAAATCAGCACTTGCCTATTACCGATGCCCTGTCTCGGTTTCAGGTGGATACCCTTATTGACAATTGTAAAAACCACGGTATTGAATTGTACGGCCTAGGGCACGAGCACCAAGGTATCGTGCACGTCATTGGTCCCGAACTTGGCATTACCCAGCCCGGCATGACCATTGTGTGTGGGGATAGTCATACGTCTACGCATGGTGCATTTGGAACCATTGCATTTGGTATAGGTACTTCCGAAGTTGAAATGGTTTTTGCATCACAATGTTTGTTGCAAACAAAACCAAAACTCATGCGCATTAATATTGAAGGTGCGCTTGGCAAAGGAGTGGTTTCAAAAGATATTATTTTATACATTATTGCAAAAATTAGTGCAAGTGGCGCCACCGGTTATTTTGTAGAATATGCAGGGTCTGCTGTTCGTGCATTATCTATGGAAGCGCGTATGACCATTTGTAATATGAGTATTGAAATGGGTGCAAGGGGTGGTCTTATTGCACCTGATCAAAGTACGTTTGATTACCTACAGGGTAAAACCTTTGCACCTACTGCTGCAGCATGGGATACGGCGCTTAATTACTGGCAAACTTTATCTTCAGACGCAGATGCTGTATTTGATCTAGAACTTAATATTGATGCCTCAGATATTGAACCTATGATTACCTACGGTACCAATCCAGGACTAGGTATTGGCATTACAAAAAATGTGCCTACCCCTGCAAACATGCAAGATGAGGGTGAGCAAAAAAATTTGGAAAAAGCACTTCGATATATGGGGCTTACTGCTGGTCAATCATTGATGGGTATGCCGGTGCAGCATGTTTTTATTGGTAGTTGTACCAATTCACGTATTGAAGATTTACGACTAGTGGCTGCACTTGTAAAAGGGAAAACAAAAAATCCGGATGTACAAGTAATGATTGTGCCAGGTTCTCAAAAAGTGGCCAAGCAAGTGGTACAAGAAGGACTTGATCTTATTTTTAAAGAAGCAGGTTTTGAAATTAGACAAGCCGGATGTAGTGCATGTTTAGGGATGAATGAAGACAAAATACCTGCAGGCGAATATTGTGTGAGCACCAGTAATCGAAATTTTGAAGGTAGACAAGGTGCGGGTGCCCGTACTTTATTAGCAAGTCCGTTAACCGCAGCAGCAGCAGCATTAACGGGTGTGGTAACCGATGTAAGAACTTTATTATAAAAAAAATGAACAAGATTAATAAAATACATAGCCGCTTTGTTCCCTTACAAGAAGAAAACGTTGATACGGATCAAATTATTCCTGCTCGTTTTTTGAAGGCAACAACGCGTGATGGATTTGGTAAAAACTTATTTAGAGATTGGCGTTATGCGAACGATAATGAATTAGAACCTAAGCCGAGTTTTATTTTAAACGATGCATCCTATAACGGACAGATACTTGTAGCTGGAAAAAACTTTGGTTGCGGTTCATCACGTGAGCACGCAGCTTGGGCCATTAAAGATTATGGATTTACGGTTGTCGTATCTAGTTTTTTTGCAGATATTTTTAAAAACAATGCGCTTAATAACGGTCTATTGCCTATCACCGTTTCCGAATCTTTTTTAGCAACCATTTTTGGATTGGATAAAGAGGCTACGCTTTCGGTTTGTTTGGAAGACCAAACAATTGCCATTGATGCAACCGGCGCCAAAGAAAAATTTGACATCAATGCCTATAAAAAAACCTGCCTTTTAAATGGATACGATGACATCGATTATTTATTAAGCAATAAAGCTGCTATTGAGATTTTTGAAAAAAACAGAAATTAATTAATAGAAACCGTGTGTTATGAATAAAAAAATTGCTGTTATACCCGGAGATGGTATTGGACCTGAAGTAACTGCGCAAAGCATTAAAGTGCTGAATGCCATTGGTCAAAGATTTGGTCATGTGTTTACATATGAATATGCCCTAATGGGTGCAGATGCAATTGATAAAACAGGAAATCCATTACCAGATGAAACCGTAACTACCTGTTTGGCTGCAGATGCGGTGCTGTTTGGCGCCATTGGTCATCCTAAATATGACAATGATCCTTCCGCAAAAGTGCGACCGGAGCAAGGCTTATTAAAACTTCGAAAAGATTTACAACTCTTTGCAAACATCAGACCTATTGATACCTACAAAGCGCTTAGTCATATGTCGCCTTTAAAAGCAAAGCAATTAGAAGGTATTGATTTTGTCATCTTTAGAGAATTAACAGGGGGTATTTATTTTGGAAAAAAAGAACTTGCCGCCGATGGACAATCTGCGAGTGATTTATGTACTTATTCGGTAGCTGAAATAGAAAGAATTGCACACCTCGCATTTAAGTACGCGCAAAATAGAAGAAAAAAATTAACCCTTGTAGATAAAGCCAATGTATTAGAAACTTCTAGGCTTTGGCGTAAAGTAGTGCAGGGTATGAGTGCAACTTATCCAGATGTTACCGTCGATTATATGTTTGTAGACAATGCTGCGATGCAAATTATTTTGTATCCCGCACAGTTTGATGTGATATTAACCGAAAATTTATTTGGTGATATTATTTCTGATGAAGCAAGTGTATTGAGTGGATCACTTGGCCTTCTACCTTCTGCATCTGTAGGGAATCAGGTGGCGCTTTTTGAACCCATTCATGGTTCTTATCCGCAAGCAGCAGGCAAAGATATTGCCAACCCACTTGGTTCTATCTTATCGGCAGCCATGTTACTCGATCATTTACAAATGCACGAAGAAGCTGTAGTTGTTAGAAAGGCAGTTGACTGGACGCTTTCTAATGGGTTTGTTTCAAAAGATATTGATCCAATTAATAATTACGCTACAACGGCTATTGGAGAAATTATTAGTGATTTTATTGAGAAAAAAAGAGACACCGAAAAAAATAACAATGATGGTGAAAATAAATCAACCATTATTTAAATAAGCGTAAATAAAAAAGTATGGCTTCCTATTATAACGAAAATACGGTCCTATTTCATAACGGTACATTTGTAAAAGCGGTGGACGCAAAAATAGACTTGTATAGTCAATCTCTGCACTATGGCTATTCTGTGTTTGAAGGCATTCGTTCTTATAAAACAGTATCGGGTGCTACAAAAATATTTAAAGCCACCGAGCATTTTGACCGCTTTAAAGCATCCGCCGAAGCCATTAACCTACCGTATACGTATAACACAGAAGACTTAATTGCGCAAACATATAAACTACTTGATTTAAACAATTTAGGTGACGCATATATAAGGCCTATGGTATACGCGCCGGCTAATATGTCATTTACGCAAAACACCGAATCTTTTATTTTTATTCAGGCATGGGAAATGGGTCCTTTTTTAGGAGACAAAAGAATTCGTGTGATGACTTCTTCTTTTCAACGTCCCAATCCTAAAGGATTTAAAATACATGCAAAAGCAGCAGGTCATTATGTAAACTCTATTATGGCAAGTCAAGAAGCAAAGGCTGCCGGTTATGATGAGGCACTACTTTTAGACATGCACGATCATGTAGCAGAAGCACCTGGAGCCAATGTATTTTTTGAAAAAGATGGCACGCTGTATACACCAAGTTTAGGGAATATTTTACCTGGAATTACACGCGCAACTGTTTTAGAACTATGTGCCACACATGCTATTCCAGTGGTAGAAACTAGTTTTGGCATTGATGCTATAAAAGGAGCCGATGCTGCTTTTTTTTGTGGAACAGCAGCAGAAGTGATAGGACTTGAATCGATAGACGATGTTCCATTCACAAAAAACTGGGATGACACCGCAAGTAAAAAAATACAATTGGGGTATCAAAAATTAATACGTACAAATTAATGAATATGGCAATCGAATTAAATAAGTATAGCAAAACACTAACGCAAGATGCAACGCAACCAGCTGCGCAGGCCATGTATTATGGTATTGGTTTAACAGATTCCGATTTAGCAAAACCACAAGTAGGTATTGCAAGTATGGGATACGACGGTAATACTTGTAACATGCACCTCAACGATTTAGCAGCGATTGTAAAAAAAGGGGTGTGGGAACAGCAAATGGTAGGTCTCATTTTTAATACCATTGGCGTAAGTGATGGAATGAGTAATGGAACACCTGGCATGCGTTATTCATTAGTAAGTAGAGATGTTATTGCTGACTCTATTGAAGCAATTTGTGGTGCACAATATTATGATGGTATCATTGCGATTCCAGGTTGTGATAAAAATATGCCTGGAAGCTTAATTGCTATGGGCCGTTTAAATAGACCTTCTATTATGGTGTATGGTGGCACTATTGCTCCTGGTCATTATAAAGGACAAGATTTAAATATCGTTTCTGCATTTGAAGCACTTGGTCAAAAATTAGCCGGCGAATTAGATGAAGCAGATTTTAAAGGGATTATTCAGCACGCTTGTCCGGGTGCGGGTGCATGTGGTGGTATGTATACAGCTAATACCATGGCATCAGCTATTGAAGCGCTAGGTATGAGTCTTCCCTATTCTTCTTCAAATCCAGCTTTAAGCGCCGAAAAAAAGCAAGAATGTATAGAAGCAGGAAAAGCGATGCTGCATTTATTGGAAAAAGATATTAAGCCGTCAGATATCATGACGCGTAAGGCGTTTGAAAATGCGATTACTATTATTATGGTACTTGGTGGAAGTACCAATGCCGTACTACACATTATCGCGATGGCAAAAAGTGTTGGTGTGGTAGTAACGCAGGACGATTTTCAAACCATTAGCGACCAGGTTCCGGTACTAGCCGATTTTAAACCGAGTGGCAAATATTTGATGCAAGATTTACAACAGTATGGCGGTGTACCAGCTGTGATGAAATATTTATTACAACAAGGTTTGTTGCATGGCGAGTGTTTAACCGTAACTGGAAAAACAATGGCAGAAAATTTAGCGTCTATTCCTGATTTAGATTTTGATGAACAAAAAATAATCAAACCACTTTCGCATCCTATTAAACCTACAGGACACCTTCAAATTTTATACGGCAATTTAGCAACTGGTGGTTCTGTTGCAAAAATTAGTGGTAAAGAAGGAGAACTCTTTGAAGGGCCGGCACGCGTTTTTGATGGTGAGGAGGAATTAATTGCTGGCATTCATTCGGGACGCATAAAAGCTGGAGATGTAGTGGTGATAAGACAAGTAGGTCCTAGGGGTGCACCAGGAATGCCTGAAATGCTAAAACCTACTTCTGCCATTATTGGTGCGGGACTTGGAAAATCGGTAGCACTTATTACGGATGGCCGTTTTAGTGGTGGAACGCACGGATTTGTGGTAGGGCACATAACGCCGGAAGCTTTTGTGGGTGGTTTAATTGCACTCGTCGAAGACAATGATGTTATTGAATTAAATATTGCCACTAAAAAAATGACATTAAAAGTTGATGATGACACCATTGCTGCAAGACGTGCAAAATGGGTAGCACCCAAGCTAAATGTAACCAAGGGTTTGTTGTTTAAATATGCGCAGTGCGTAAAAGACGCTTCGCAGGGTTGTGTAACAGATGAACTTTAAATACTAAAATAATGCAAGCAGAATTAACAAAACCATCTTTAGCTACACCTGAACATCCAATAGAAATATCTGGATCGCAGGCGGTACTCGAAGCATTTATTGCAGAAGGAGTGGATACTATTTTTGGATATCCAGGCGGTGCTATCATGCCCATTTATGATGCACTCTATGATTACCACGACAGGCTCAAGCATATTTTAGTGCGCCACGAGCAAGGAGGTATTCATGCGGGTCAAGGCTATGCGAGAAGCAGTGGCAGAACTGGTGTGGTATTTGCTACATCTGGGCCTGGCGCCACTAATTTAGTAACCGGTTTAGCAGATGCACTCATTGATAGTACCCCACTTGTTTGTATTACAGGACAGGTATATGCGCATTTATTAGGTACCGATGCATTTCAAGAAACAGATATTATAAACATTACAACACCTATTACTAAATGGAATTATCAAGTAACTGACGCCACAGAAATTCCACAAGTATTAGCGAAAGCATTTTTTATTGCGAGCACCGGAAGACCAGGTCCTGTACTTATTGATATTGCAAAAAATGCACAGCTACAAAAATTTAGTTATACGGGCTATACAAAATGTGATCATATCCGAAGTTATAGACCCAAGCCAATTGTGCGAAAGTCTTATATCGAAGAGGCAGCTGCACTTATTAATGAAGCCAAAAAACCATTTGTAATTTTTGGACAAGGTGTTATTTTAGGAAGGGCAGAAGCAGAATTCAAGGCCTTTATAGAAAAAGCAGGACTCCCTGCTGCGTGGACAATACTTGGTTTAAGTGCACTACCAACGGATCATCCACAAAATGTTGGTATGCTTGGTATGCATGGTAATTATGGCCCCAATGTATTAACCAACGAGTGCGATGTATTAATTGCAGTTGGTATGCGCTTTGATGACCGTGTCACTGGTAGGCTTGACAAATATGCAAAACAGGCCAAACTCATTCACCTCGATATTGATCCTGCCGAAATTGATAAGAATGTAAAATCTACAGTACCAGTTTGGGGCGATTGTAAAGAGACACTTCCACTATTAACTGCACTTGTTGAGGAAAAAAAGCACACCGATTGGCTCAATACATTTTATGGTTATACGAAGCAAGAACATGAAATTGTCATTGATCAGGAATTACATCCTGATAGTGGTGAAATAACCATGGGCGAAGTGGTGGAAGCATTGAATGAATTAACAAATGGTAACGCTATCATTGTAACAGATGTTGGACAACATCAAATGGTTGCATGTAGGTATGCAAAATTCAATGAATCAAAAAGTAATATTACTTCTGGTGGTCTTGGTACGATGGGCTTTGCACTTCCCGCAGCTATTGGTGCCAAATTTGGAGCGCTACACCGTGAAGTAGTTGCCATTATTGGAGATGGTGGATTTCAAATGACGCTGCAAGAACTAGGTACTATTATGCAGGCGCAGGTAGCTGTTAAAATGCTCATTTTAAACAATCGTTTTTTGGGCATGGTGCGCCAGTGGCAGCAATTATTTCATGACAAGCGCTATTCTTTTGTAGATATACAAAGTCCTGATTATGTGCAGCTCGTAAAAGCATATGGTATCGAAGGCAATAGTGTAGATGATCGTCAACATTTAAAAGAGGCACTACAACAAATGTTGGATTGTAAGGACTCTTACTTATTAGAAGTAATGGTTGGCAAAGAAGACAATGTATTTCCAATGGTACCACAAGGTTGTAGCGTATCTGAAATTAGGTTAAAATAATAATTATGAAACAGGAATATACCATCACCGTTTACACCGAAAATCAAGTGGGTTTATTAAACAGGATTGCTATTATTTTTTCTCGCCGAAAAATTAATATCGAAAGTTTAAATGTTTCTCCTTCTGAAGCAGAAGGCATTCACCGTTTTACCATTGTAATTAGTGAATTTGAAGAAGTGGTTCGCAAACTGTGTAGGCAAATTGAACGCCAGGTAGAAGTACTCAAAGCCTATTTTAATACAGGTGATGAAATTGTGTGGCAAGAACTTGCACTCTATAAAGTACCCACCGATGAAGTAGCCGAAAAATTACAAGTAGAAAGACTACTCCGCGAATTTGGTGCCCGCGCTGTAGTGATTAGAAAAGACTACACCATTTTTGAAACAACGGGTCACCGTGAAGAGACAGATAAGTTATTGGCTGTATTAGCGCCATATGGCCTCATAGAATTTGTACGAAGCGCCCGTGTTGCTATTATTAAAGCAAGCAACGGGTTTCACGAAAAATTAAAAGAATTTGAAGCAGTAGAACCTGCTTCTGAACTTATAGAAAACGAATTTTTAAACAAACAAGCCGAGGTATTCTCGATGTAAAATTTTAATCAATAAAAACAGCAATCATGGCAAAATTAAATTTTGGAGGTGTTGAAGAAAACGTGGTAACGCGTGACGAATTTCCGCTAGCAAAAGCGCAAGAAGTATTAAAAGATGAAGTAGTAGCAGTTATTGGTTATGGTGTTCAAGGTCCAGGTCAAGCGCTTAATCAAAAAGAAAATGGCGTTAATGTGATCGTAGGTCAGCGAAAAAATTCGAAAAGTTGGGATAAGGCGGTAGCTGATGGATTTGTTCCCGGTCAAACTTTATTTGAAATAGAAGAAGCGCTAGAGCGCGGGACTATTATATGTTATTTATTAAGTGACGCTGCACAAATTGCCATGTGGCCCACTGTAAAAAAACACTTAACGCCAGGTAAAGCACTTTACTTTTCACATGGATTTGGCATTACCTATAAAGAGCAAACAGGTATTATCCCGCCAGCAGATGTAGATGTGTTTTTAGTAGCACCTAAAGGATCTGGAACTTCACTTCGCCGTATGTTTTTACAAGGCCGTGGCTTAAATTCTAGCTATGCAATTTTTCAAGACGCAACCGGAAAAGCATTTGATCGTGTTGTAGCCCTTGGTATTGCCATCGGAAGTGGGTATTTATTTGAAACAGATTTCAAAAAAGAAGTTTTTTCAGATTTAACGGGAGAGCGTGGAACTTTAATGGGTGCTATTCAAGGCATTTTTGCTGCTCAATACGAGGTGCTCCGTAGTAAAGGGCATACCCCTTCAGAAGCATTTAATGAAACCGTAGAGGAATTAACACAATCTTTGATGCCATTAGTAGCAGAGAACGGAATGGACTGGATGTATGCCAACTGTTCTACTACCGCACAGCGTGGTGCATTAGATTGGTGGAAAAAGTTTAGAGATGCGACAAAGCCTGTATTTACTGAACTCTATGATAGTGTAGCTGCTGGTAAAGAAGCTGCTAAATCCATTGAAAGCAATAGTAAACCAGATTACCGCGAAAAATTAGAAATTGAATTAGCCGAACTACGAGATAGTGAATTATGGCAAGCTGGTAAAACGGTAAGAAGTTTACGTCCAGAGAATCAAAAATAATGAACGCGCTCATGCACGATACAAATGTTTTTCAATTGGATTTTTCTGGCGCTTATGCGCGTTTAAAAGATATTGTAAAAAAAACCCCGCTTACGTACAATCATAATTTATCACGTAAGTATGGTTGTGACGTGTATTTTAAAAGAGAGGACTTACAAATTGTTCGCTCTTATAAATTAAGAGGCGCTTATAATATGATGAGCCTTTTGCCAGCCAACCAACTTGCTAAAGGGGTTGTATGTGCAAGTGCTGGAAACCACGCCCAAGGATTTGCATATAGCTGTAAAAAGCTAAATGTACAGGGCGTGGTTTTTATGCCCATCATTACGCCCAATCAAAAAGTGAGTCAAACAAAAATGTTTGGCGAAGGCTTTGTGGAAGTTAAATTGGTGGGTGATACATTTGATGATTGTGCAGTAGCTGCAAAAAAATATACCGATGAATATGGACTAACTTTTATTCCACCTTTTGATAATATCAGAATTATTGAAGGCCAGTCTACGGTTGGTATTGAAATTTTAGAAGAACAGCAAAACATCGATTTTATTTTTTTGCCAGTTGGCGGCGGTGGCTTAAGTGCTGGCGTTGGAGCGTATTTTAAAACCTATGCACCCGCTACTAAAATTATTGGCGTTGAGCCAGAAGGCGCTCCTTCTATGCTTACCGCTATCAAAGCTGGGCAGCCAGTAAAACTTGATAACATTGATAGTTTTGTTGATGGAGCTGCCGTTAAGCGTGTGGGTGATGTAACATTTGAAATTTGCAAGCAGGTCATTGATGACATGCACCTAGTGCCAGAAGGAAAAATTTGTTCTACTATTTTAAAATTATACAACGAAGAAGCCATTGTGGTAGAACCAGCTGGTGCCATTTCTGTTGCGGCCCTTGATGATTATGCCGATCAAATAAAAGGAAAAAAAATTGTGTGTATTGTGAGTGGAAGTAATAATGACATTGAGCGTATGCAAGAAATTAAAGAGCGCTCTTTACAGTTCGAAGGCCTCAAACATTATTTCTTAATTCGCTTTGCACAAAGGCCAGGCGCTTTAAAAGAATTTGTGAACCAAGTACTCGGACCCACAGATAATATTACTCGCTTTGAGTATATGCAAAAAAATAAAAAAGATAGTGCACCTGCGCTCGTAGTGATAGAAGTACAATCGCATGAAAACTATCAAGTGCTCATTGATAATATGAAACTATATAACATCAATTATACAGCACTCAATAAAAACGATAACGTATTTGCTTACCTCGTTTAATTGTTCACAGTTATTTCACTCATAAAAAACCAACCTGGTGTACCTTTTCCTTGGTGCCAACTAGGTAGCTTTTTAATGGGTTGTCCTGTTATTTTCAAATATCTAAATGATGCAGTCGGATATTTTAACTCTAGCATTTGAGCAAAGGTTGCATCATTCATGGTAGGCATCTCAGGTTTAATATTTGCTAATGGCTTCCAAGTTTTATTGTCATTGCTTCCCCATGCGATAAGAGATACTGGTGGTAATATATAAGATGTAGTAGCGCGAAGGATATTCACCATAATCCTGCTAGTTTGAACACTACTTCCCATATCAAGCACTACCGTTGCTTCATTGTTTTGATAACCGAGCCATTTACTAGAAAAATCGGTGTAGTCTGCTAAATCCAAATCTGTTAAAACAGTAGCCGCATTCATATTGTATTTGGCATCAGGCGGTGTGGTTAATGTATAGCCTGCTATAGGAAAACCTGCTTTCATATAAAAATTTCTTACCGTAGCACTTCCTTTCCATCCTGCTTTAAATGCACGTACACTTAAGGTTGTGGTGTTGTCAAGCACAATTGGTTTTTTGTATTCAAGACTTGTGCTACTATCAGGATCTGTGCCATCAAGTGTATATCTGATGGTAACATCTTTGATCACATGCTTAATTAGGATAGGTTGATTTTCTTTAAAATAGCCACTTGGTAATGAAATAACCGGATCATTAAGTGTAATGATAAGTGTATCAGCACCATCAAAGCCGTAGTCTATTTTTATTTGTGCATACTGCTTACTTATAGCCTTAATATCAGAAGGTTTTATTTTGGTATCCCAAACAAAAATCTCTGTAATATTTTTATTGCCGAGTAGTGTTTTTAACCCTTGCATGGTTATGGCTGTACCTGCTACAGAAACAGCCTTTATTTTTTTCATGGAAGCAATTTCTGCTAAACTCTTATCTGTAATATTTGAATAGTTTACATTTAATCTTTTTAGATTAGGTAGTTTACTTATCCATGAAACATCTGCATCAGATACAGGCATTTTTGCAGCATACAAGTGAACAATTTGTTCTTTGATAGGATCTAGTTCTGTGAGATTGCTAGAATTATACTGCGTTTGACCATAAAATGAAACAGCAAGTGCTGGGGACTTTTCACCCAACTGCTTAATCACTCTATAATTTGATTTAAGTTTTTCTATGGTTGCTTCACTGGCGGCATTAAAGTCATATTTTTCTTCTTTTGCTAAATACGGCTTGATATATTCTTCTGCCAATATCCGAAGTGTATCCGCGCTATTAATACTTGTTATTTTTGTATCAAATGGTGCTCCTTTTTGAATCCATGCTTCTAATATGGCAAGCTCTGCAGTGGTTAATTGTGGCTTGTCTGATGGTGGCATATGTTTTTTATCAGAGAGCGGTAAATGTGCTCTAGTGATAACTAAACTTTTAAGTAGATCACCTGCTACTACCGCTTTTCCAGATTTTCCGCCAGTCATGATACCTACCGAATCGCTAAGGGATAATCCACCTTTTTTGTTGCTATTGTTATGGCAAGTGCTACATTTTTCTTTAAAAATGGTGGCTACTACATTTGGGTAAATGCGTGCTTCTGCTAACGTTAATGTGCTTGTCTCGTTTTTATAAAGCGGCGCCGTTAAAAATCCTTCGCCATGGGTTAGGGTAGCACCAAAATGGCCTGTTGTTATGGTTAAAAAAAACAGTAGGACACCACTTGAAATAGAAAGTTTTTTATTGGATTGAATAAAGCTAGCATAACTATACAGTATCCATGCTAGTATAGCTACTGCAGTACCTGACCATTTGTGCCATTGCAAAGTATCGCCACTAGTACCTTCTTCTGTGGCTAGTAAAATGCCCATGATAGCCGTAAAGATGGCTGTTAGTGCACCAAAAAGTCTGACATAGCTAAAGATAGTATTGGTAGAGGTACTACTTGGAATAAAATAGGAAACAATAGAAATGAGTAGTAGCGTGATCGGTAAGTGGAGTAGAAGCGGATGCATTCTGCCCGCTACTTGAAGCCATACTGGTATTTGAAGTTTATCATCAAATACAAATAAAATACCTAATAAAAACAGTCCTGCAAACGCAAGCGAACTTGCTACTTTCTCAATCCATTTCATAGTTCACTATGCTTGTGTTAATTTATACGGATACACTTTTCCAGAAGCCCACTGCGCCACATAAAGGCTACCTTCATCATCTACACAAACATCATGTGGATGTGCAAATATTTTTTCGATTTGTTGAAGGGTGTTTAATTTTCCGTTCGTATAAATAGGTTCTGAACCTCCAATGTTAGATACCACTTTGTTTTCTTTATTTAAAATAGTAACAAAGCCGCTTGCTTCTACGCCCATGTTTGGTGAACGTAAAACGGCAGCATATAAATAGTCGCCACTTATAACGGGTCTACACACGCCAGCGCCTGGTACATGAATTACTTCTAATAATTTTCCATCCAAAGAAAACCTTTTAAAGCAAGCTCTGTTTCGATCCGTTACAATAAGAGTAGGTGTTGCATTTCTATAATCGATACAAATACCGTGCGCGTTGTCAAGGTATTGTTCTCCTTCGCCTCTGCCGCCAAATGCGTTTTTTAATTTTCCATTGGCATCATAGTGTAAAATATATTGCGCACCATAACCATCTGCAATATAAAATTCACCATTATCTAAAACAGCGGTTTCTGTTGGTACAAATTTATCTTTGCTCGCATAAGGACCAACCTCTGCTGGTGGATCAATGGTAAATAAAATTTTACCGTCCATGGTTGTTTTGTATACCTGGTGTCTATTGGTATCTGTAATAAATAAAAAATCTTCTTTACCCGTTTTTTGAATCGATAAGCCATGTGCTCCCGGAAACTCGGTACCCCAACTTCCTTTTAGCTTGCCTGATTTATTGTAAATAATGATATTGTTTTTTGTTTCGTTGGTAAGTAGTATGATATGCCCTTTACTGTCCTGCACCATTTCATGACAATCATTTACAGGTGTTTTATCGGTGTTTAGGGTTCCCCATTTGGTATCCAAAAAATATTTTTTATCGTTATGGCCGTAAACGGGTCCTTTTGGTTTTGCCAATAAATCTTTAGTGATAAAAAAACTAGCGCCTGCTAAAGCAGAAGTTTGAATAAATTTTTTGCGGTTCATAGGTTTTATTTTAAGCGATAATATTATTGACAACGTTTCCGTATAAGTCTGTTAAACGGTATCTTCTTCCTTGGAATTTATAAGTTAATTGTTCATGCTCGAGCCCTAATAGGTTTAAAACAGTAGCTTGAAAATCATGCACGTGAACAGGGTCTTTGATAATATTATATCCAAAGTCGTCGGTTTCTCCATGCACAATACCAGGTTTTACACCGCCTCCTGCCATCCAAATACTAAAGCAGCGCGGGTGATGGTCACGTCCATAATTATCAACGGTCATTGGGCCTTGGCAGAAATTGGTTCTTCCAAATTCACCACCCCATATAACAAGTGTTTCGTCGAGTAAGCCTCTTTGTTTTAAATCTTTAATAAGCGCTGCCGATGGTTGGTCTACATCTTTAGCTTGTCCACGCATTTCATTGGGTAGATTACCATGCTGATCCCAACCTTGGTGATAGAGTTGAATAAATCGAACACCACTTTCTGATAATTTACGCGCTAGTAAACAGTTGGCTGCGTATGTACCAGGCACTAAGCAATCTGGCCCATACATTTTAATAACGCTATCAGATTCTTTAGAAGTATCTATAATTTCAGGTACTGCTGTTTGCATGCGGAAGGCCATTTCATATTGCTGAATTTTTGCAGCAATTTCTGGATCACCAAATTGTTCGTACTCTAAATTATTTAGTGTTGCTATTTTATCAAGCATTTTTCGGCGTGCATTTCTGTCCATGCCTACCTGATCTTGTAAATATAAAATAGGATTATCGCCACTGCTAAATTGAACACCTTGGTGCACCGAATCTAAAAATCCGTTGGTCCACAATTTAGAATAAACGCCCTGTCCATTTCCTTTACCTCTAGATAAGAGTACGCAAAACGCTGGAAGGTTATTATTTTCGGTACCAAGTCCATAACTCACCCAAGAGCCCATACTAGGCCTGTTACCTTGTTGTGCGCCTGATTGAAAAAAGGTAAGTGCAGGGTCGTGGTTAATGGCTTCTGTGTGCATCGATTTAATAATACATAAATCGTCAACTACTGATGCCATATGCGGAAATAAGTCGCTCACATAAGCGCCTGATTTTCCATATTGTTTGAAGTCGTAGTAAGACCCAATGAGTGGGAACTTACTTTGACCAGCTGTCATGCCTGTTAAGCGCTGACCGTTTCTAATAGACTCTGGTAAATCTTCGCCCATTCTTTCGCGAAGCATAGGTTTGTAATCAAATGTTTCAAGTTGAGATGGTGCTCCATTTTGAAACAAATAAATTACACGTTTTGCTTTTGGTGCAATGTGAGGCACTGCTTTCATGATGGCATCTTCTGCACTTTCCTTTCCACCAAATAAATCTGGAATCAGGAGTGAGCCAAGGGCTGCACTACCTAATCCAAGGCTCATTCTAGAAATAAATTTTCTTCGATTTGCGTTAAGGCCGTGTTCGAGTAATTCTTTTTCCATGGTTTATGTTTTTGTGATCGCTTCTTGCATGTTATAAATAACCTGAATGGTTTCCATAGCAGCAGCGAGATCAACGATTTGTTTTGTTCTTGGTTTATAGGTGCCTGGCTCAACGAGTGTAGCCGCTTTTTTTTGATCCTTTGCTAATTCTTTTTTTGTTTCTTCATAAAAAGCAACAAGCGTTTCAATTTCTTTACTACTTGCTTGTCTACACAAAATGGATCTAAAAGCTTTTTCGATTAATTTATTGGCTTCAGGTTGTTGTTGCAATAATTTATCGGCAAGTGCTTTTGATGCTTCCAGTACGGTTGGATCATTTAGCATGATAAGTGCCTGCAGTGGTGTGTTGGTGCGGTACCTTGTTACTTGACACTCGTCTCTATTGCTTCCGTCAAACATCATCATAGATGGTGGTGGTACGGTACGTTTTATAAAGGTGTACATTCCTCTTCTATAAAGTGCTTGCCCGGTATCTTGCATGTACTTATTTAATATCCCTCTACCAGAAGTAGCAAGCTCCCATAAGCCTGGCGGCTGGTATGGTTTTACACTCGGCCCACCAATTGTTTTATTTAGTAATCCACTGCTAGATAATAGCATGTCTCTTACAAGTTCTGCAGAATAACGAACCCTTGGTGCATAAGACCAATATGTGTTTAGAGGATCTACTCTTTGTTTTTTGTCAGAAATTTCACTTGATTGCTGGTAGGTTGCCGACATCAATATTTTTTTGACAAGCCTTTTCATATCCCATCCGTTATCTCTAAAATCTACGGCTAACCAATCTAGTAATGCAGGATGCGATGGAAGGTTTCCTTGCATACCAAAGTCTGCTGCAGATTTTACAAGGCCTTTACCAAAAAATTCTTGCCACATTCTATTTACAAAAACACGTGCTGTTAAGCTATTTTTTTTTTCAAATAACCACTTTGCTAATCCAAGTCTATTTTTTGGAAGTGAAGGATCGAATTGTAAAACAGCAGCCGGTGTACCAGCTTCTACCTCAACTGTTTTTGCTGCATAGCTACCTCTATCTAAAATATAGGTTTTACGCAGGGTATCTAAATCACCCATCACAGACACTTCAAGTTTATTGGTATCTACTTTATTGATGAATTTTAAAATCCCTTTGACGTCTTCGTTGGTGATGTCCATGCGTGGATTTTTAGCATAGGTAACAGGTCCGCCAACAGTAGATTCTAAGCCAACTTCATTAACGTTATTAAAAAATGCAAAGAGTTGATAGTAATCTTTTTGTGAAATGGGATCGTATTTGTGGTCGTGACACTTTGCACATTCGACAGTGAGCGCAAGAACGGAGCGTCCTAATGTATTGGTTCTATCTGATGCATATTCGATTCGGTATTCTTCATCTATCACACCACCTTCTTCTGTGATTTTATGATTTCTATTAAAGCCCGTTGCTAAAATTTGTTCTTTGGTCGCACCAGGAATTAAATCACCGGCTAATTGCCAGGTTATAAATTCGTCGTAGGATAAATTTTTATTGAATGCATGAATCACCCAATCTCTCCAAGGCCACTGGCTTCTATAATTATCGTCTTGATAACCATGACTGTCTGCATAGCGGGCAATATCTAACCAGCTGATTGCCATTTTTTCACCATACTGTGGCATGGCTAATAAACGGTCTACTAATTTTTCGTAAGCGTTATCGCTATTATCATTTACAAAAGCTTTTGTTTCGGCTTCGGTAGGTAATACACCCACTACATCCATGTATACACGTTTTACAAGGCGCTCTTTTTCTGCAACTTCGTTGGGTGTTAAACCTTTTTCTTCCATTTTATTTAAGATAAAATAGTCGATTTCATTTTTAGGCCAACTTTCGTCATCAACTTTTGGAAGTGCTTGTTTTTGTGGAATCGAAAAAGCCCAGTGCTTTTCATATTTAGCCCCTTGCTCAATCCATTTTTTTATGATGGCTACTTCATTGTCTGTAAGCCTCGGTAATTTACTGGATGCCACAGGCATCACAAGACTAGAATCTGTTGTTGTTATTCTTTGAAAAACTTCTGATAGTTCTGGTTTGCCTGGAACAATGCCTCGTTTGGTTGGGTGATCTTGTAAAGCTTTGTAGGCTTCACTTTCAATATCAAGGCGTAAACCAGCTTCCCTTTTTTTAGGATCTGGCCCATGGCAACTGAAGCATTTATCAGACAAAATAGGTCTTACATCATAGTTATAGCTTACAACATCTGGCACTTTTATTTCGTCCACCGCAGCGGTTCTAAAAGAAAAGTAAGCTAACACACCAACAACAAGGCAAACGCCTGTTAGGATGAAGAGTCGTTTATTAATCATAAGTAGCAGGTTGATGATGGCAAATCAGTACCTTAAATATACTTCTTTATAGGCCCATTTTTCTAGTAATATGTGGGGTTGATAAAAAAGTGGTCAAAACGGCTAAATAAGAGCAGTTTTAATAATAAATGTAAATAAAATATAATTCATAAAACATTAATAAATAATATTTTAAAAATAATCAATCGTATATTTTGCGTTAATATTGATGTGTAAAATGGCTTTTCTGTTGAAGCGGTATCCGCAATTTTGATTTATTTTTAAGCAGAAAGAAACAGTTATGCCATCAAAACAGCTTTTTCAGCAAAAAACGAGTGCTTTAATTGGCCTACTGTTACTGTTTGGCACTTATTTGGATGCTCAAACGGTTCTTTCTTCTTCCCTTCATTCCGAAAAAATGTACAAAGCCAGAATGGCAAAGCGGCCCATTAAGGTGGATGGAAAATTAAATGAACATGATTGGAAACAAGCGGTATTGATTTCAGATTTTGAAGACATTGAAGGTGCTAGTAAACCCAAGCCATCTTTTAGTACTACTGTTAAAATGATGTGGGATAGCCAGTATTTATATATTGGCGCTGTTTTGGAAGAACCGCATTTGTGGGGGACTTTAAAAAAACACGACGACATTATTTATCGCGATCATGATTTTGAAGTTTTTATTGATCCCATGGGTGATGGCGAACAATATTTTGAAATTGAAATAAATGTGCTCGGAACCATCATGGATTTATTTATGAATAAGCCGTATAAAAAAGGAGGAACCTTTGATATGGAGTGGAACACTACGGGTATTCAATCTAAAGTTATTGCGAATGGAACCATCAATAATAATTCTGATATTGATAGTAGTTGGACCGTTGAAATGGCCATTCCATTTACAGCCATTTCAAGAAACAATAGAATAGCGTCACCGTCTACTACAAATCCTTGGCGTATCAATTTTTCACGCGTGCAATGGACGCTAGAGCCTGATGGAAAATCGTACCGGAAAAAATTGAATCAAAATAATAAGCCTATTTCGGAACACAATTGGGTATGGAATCCAACTGGCGTTATTGATATGCACGTGCCGGTAAAATGGGGCTATTTACTTTTTAAAAACTAAATGTATTGTATGTCAAATAATCGTAGACAATTTTTAAAAAATAGTATTGGAACCGCTGCTGCTGCTAGCTTTGCAGCTTTACCTGCTATCGCTAATATGCCGGTAAGCACGGATGTAAAAAAGCAAAAAAATAAACATTGGATTTGGATTAATCCTGATAAAAAAGATGAAGTTGCTGTACTTAAAAAAAGATATAAAGCATATTATGATGCGGGTATCAGAGGACTTTTATTTGAAGCAGATAGCGAAAAACATTATACCGAAGCAAAAAATGCAGGACTAGAAGCGCACCGCTGGAATTGGACGATGAATAGGGGTGATGTATTAAAACAACATCCAGAATGGTCTGCTATTTCTCGTTCTGGTGATTCATGTGCTACTAAGCCACCGTATGTTGGATATTACAAATGGTTATGTCCTTCAAAACCAGAAGTGCAGGATTTTTTAAAAAATGAAGCGGACACTATTTTGTCAAAAAGTTATATTGATGGATTGCATCTCGATTATATTCGTTTTTGTGATGTGGTATTACCACTTAATTTATGGGATACGTATAAATTAGATCAACGAACAGAATTACCTGCCTACGATTTTTGTTATTGCAAAACTTGTAGAGATGCGTATGCCGCAAAAACGGGTAATGATCCCTTATCACTTCGCTATCCAGATGCGCAAGTGTCTTGGCGATTATTTAGATATAACGCTATTACTAATGTCGTGAACGAATTAGCAGTTGTAGCAAATAAGCACCATAAAAAAATTAGCGCTGCTGTTTTTCCAATGCCAGAGCTTGCCCGCCGAATGGTAAGACAAGATTGGACCAATTGGAACTTGGATATGGTTTTCCCAATGATTTATCATGGATTTTACCAAGAGGGTGTGACTTGGATTGGTGACGCCGTTGCAGAAGGGGTAAGGTTCCTAAAAGATGGTGTGCCACTTTATGCAGGTCTATTTTTATCGGACTTTAATAACCAAACAGAGTTAGCCGCTGGCATCAATTATGCCCTAGAAAATAAAGCTGCGGGTATCTGTTTTTTTGGTGGTGTTACAGATGAAGTATTGGCTACCTTAAAACAAGCCAGTTTATAATTATATATCACAATAGTTGTATATATAAGCTGCTTATATTAAATAAAAGTCTGCATCTCCATCTAATGGATTCGCGTGGTCTACAACAGGTAACGCTAACATGACGGATGGTAGTAGATTTTTTGGTACGACGGATGCGCAGCCATTAAATTTTCAAGTAGGTGGACTTGCTTCTGGTCGTCTTGATGTTTCATCGACGATCGGACAAGCTACACTTGGTTACGGTGCAGGCGCTAGCACCGTTCGTAACACGTCTTCATTACTTGGAACAAAAAATACGGCACTTGGTTACCAAGCAATTTTTAACACCAACTACGGTAAAGAAAATACGGCACTCGGGTATCAAGCACTCCTTAATAACTTCAACGGCTCTAGCTCCACTGCCATCGGTTATCAAGCACTAAGCAACGCTAATAATCTCAACAGCACTTCAGATTTTATTTCCTACAACACCGCCGTAGGTTATCAAGCAATGCAGGGATCCTCTACGCCTGCTTCCAACACCGCAACCTATAACACCGCTATCGGATATCAAGCACTAAAAGCTTTCACAACAGGTGGATACAATAACGCAATCGGTGTTTTTGCACTTGCATCAAACACCACGGGTAGTAACAACGCAGCACTCGGTTTTCAAGCACTCACATCAAACACCACAGGTTATCAAAATATCGCTATCGGTAGTTACGCGCTCTCATCTAATACCACCGGTATAAGAAACACAGCCATCGGATACAACACACTTTCCTCGATTTCAACAGGTAGCAATAACACTGCTATCGGTTTTAATGCTAACGTCACAGGTGACGTGTCCAACTCCATGGCGCTTGGTAATAGTGCTACTACAAACACTGCCAACACCATCCAACTGGGTAATGCAAGTATCGCTAAAGTAAATACATCGGGAGCGATTGTTACGACTAATGATATCACTGCTAAACATATCAAAGGAAATTCTGGTGCTTTAAGTATTGCTGCATCTACCGGTGCGGGTACATCGCCATCAGCGGTTTCTGTAACGGGTACAGATATGAGTGGTGTAGTGTCTTTAACAACGGGTACAAGCCCTTCCGTTAATGCGGTTTTAGCTACCATTACTTATAATACTGCCTTTTCAACAGCGCCTGTGGTAGTCATCACGCCAGCCAATGCTGCAACAGCTAGTTTAGCTGCTGCACAAGCTGTTTGGGTCAATATAACAACAACAGGGTTTACTATTAATACAAATGGGACGGCAGTTGGGGCTTCTACTGCTTACAAATGGAACTATGTTGTTATACAATAAGGTCGGTTTTGTCATTAAAAAGTCATAAAAGAAAAGCGCAATGCCGTTCTACAATTCTATGACAATTACCCCCTTTGTATGATCCACATTTGCATTTGAAATCAATGCAGATGCGGTTTAGAGGTTTGATAGTGGGGTTATTTTTTGGCTTTACAGTTGCTAACGGGCAGGTGGGCAAGATAACGCGCACAGACACTTTGTATGGTTCGGCCAATGAAATAGTAGTGACTGCCACTAGAACCGAAAAAAAATTAGGCAATGTTGCCGTTCCGGTAACACTTATTTCTAGCAAACAAATTGCACAAGCGGGTTCTGTAAGACTCGCCGATATTTTGCAAGAGCAAGCAGGTTTATTTATAACAACTGGATTTGGTGCTGGTGTTCAAATGCAAGGGTTAAATCCTGATTACACATTAATATTACTAAACGGTGAACCACTGGTAGGAAGAACCGCTGGCATACTTGATTTAAATAGAATCACGGTTGGTAATATCAAGCAAATTGAAATTGTAAAAGGCCCGTCTTCTAGTTTGTATGGAAGTGAAGCGATGGCTGGTGTGATAAATATTGTTACAACAACCCCTACAAAAAATGAAGTTGCATTGAGTGCTAGATACGGAAGTTTTAATACTTCCGATGTTAATGCTACATTCAATTTTTCAAAAAATAAATTTAGGTATCAAGGGTTTGCCAATAATTACTACACCAATGGGTTTAGTTTACGCCCTAATAGTCAAACCAGTTTTGTAACGCCTATTAATAGATTTACACAGCAACATCAATTAGGCTATCAGCTTTCTGAAAAAACAAAGATCACTGGTTCGATAAGATTTAATCAAGAGCGCATCACCAATGAAATTGCAGTAGAAAATAATGGTGTTATTGTAAACTCCCAAGGAAAAGAATCAAATGACGATGCCAATTTTTCGGCAACGGTAATGCATAAGTTTAGCAACAGCGTTAAAACGAGTGCTAAGCTTTATGCCACTTCATTTGCGAGTGAGCAGGAGTTAGCTACTTCATCAGGAGCGCCTTACACTGATTATTTTAAACAACATTTTTTAAGGTTCGAATCGCAAACAGATATTGCTGTTTCAAAAAATCTTGAAACCTCAGTTGGCGCAGGTTATTTAGTAGACAGAGCCAATAGCACACGGTATGATAAAAAAGAAAGCACCAAAGAGAATGCGGTAGGTTATGCTTTTTTTCAATCAGAATGGAAGCCACTTGAAAAGCTTGTTATTATAGGTGGTGCACGCTATGATCACAATGCACTTTTTGCAGCAGCGTTTAGTCCAAAGCTCGCTTTAAAGTATTCAATTAATAGTAAATTAAATTTTAAGGCAAGTGTAGGTCGAGGTTTTAAAGCCCCCGATTTTAGACAGCTTTATTTGAATTTTACCAATACGGCGGCTGGTGGTTACAGTGTGTTTGGTGCCATCGAAGCGCAAAAAATTATTACTGCACTCAAAGGGCTAGGACAAATTGCAAGTATCGAGCAGGATTATTACAGTCTTGCTGCTTTACAGCCAGAATTTTCTACAGGTTATCATGCAAGTTTCGATTATGCGCCATCTCAAAAACACAATGTATCGGTTGGGCTTTTTTATAATAATATCAACAATTTAATTGATAGTAGGTTGGTGGCGTATAGGCCAGGTGGAGCGCAAATATTTAGCTACCTCAATGTAAAAACAGCTTATACAAAAGGTTTAGAATTGAACGCCAATCATAAAATTGGGAAATATTATTTAATCAGTAGCGGGTATCAATTTTTATTATCAGGCGATGCTTCTGAACTTGATAAAATTGAACAAGGTAAAGTATTTACGCGCGATGCAAATGGATATAGTAAGCGATTGAATGCTTCCGATTATGTTGGCTTGCCCAATAGAAGTAAGCATCAGTTCAATCTAAAATTACAGTATCAAAAAGAGCAGGTATTTGCAACGTTGCGCGCGCTTTATAGAAGTAGCTGGTATGTAACAGATACGGATGGTAATGGCTTGTATAATACCAATGACAGCAAGGCTACCGGGTTCATTCAACTCAACGCAACCATTGGACTACCGCTTACTAAAAATATTACGATGCAAGCAGGTTGCAATAATATACTCAATTATAGAGACCCTATTAATATGCCCAATTTTATGGGGCGTACTGGATTTGTAAGCATCAACTATTCAATTAAACAATCAATCGAAAAATAGACACTATGAAAAAGATCATCTACACATTTTTTGCTTTTTTATTATTTACCGCTTGTACAAAAGAAAACAATACAACTAAGGTAGAGCCAGTTGTTTCTCTTACAGTTAACAATTTACCTGCCGATACCATCATTGGTATCACACCTGGTGTTCCGCCACTTGGAGGAATGCCTTATGGCGCGGGCAAGTATACTTTTTATAGTATTGAAAAAGGCGCAGTAGTACCTTCTACAGATAGTGCAACTACCAAATGGGATATCGCATTTCGAGGCACTGCTATTTTAACCAATAGTGGTAATGGTGGACCGGGCGCTGGTGGAGGTTTTGTTTATGTAGGTCTATTCGAAGATTTAAAAACAATTTCTTCCGACTCAACATTTAGAACAGAAAATGTTCCAACTTCCTATGCCATTCCATTTGGTAGCAATAGAGGTTGGTATGTATATGATGGACTTAAAAATTTGGTGACCCCAATTCCTGGTCGTGTTTTAGTCATCAGAACGGCGTCTGGAAAATTTGCAAAAATTGAAATTTTAAATTATTACAAAGGTGGTGTAACACCTGCTGCAACAGCTTCTGATAATGTTAAAATGAAAGAACAACGTTACTATACTTTTAGATATAGTTACCAGCCTAATGGCACTAAGTCATTCTAATATTTAGTTTATTTAATAAGCCCCCTATCAAATGGAATCTACATTGTTTATGTAGGTTCCATTTTTTTTAGTATTTTTCTAATATGAAAAAAGGATGGATTTTTTTATTTCTATTTTTTGTGGGCTTTCAACTACGTGCACAAGTTAAACAACCCAATATCATTTTATTTCTTGTTGATGATATGGGCTGGCAGGATTGCTCTTTACCTTTTTGGGATAAGCCTACAAAACTCAATGCTACATACCATACACCCAATATGGAAAAATTAGCTGCAAAAGGGATGATGCTAACTAACGCTTATTCAAATGCAGTTTGCACACCCACTAGGGTAAGTTTAATGACGGGTATGAATGTTGCAAGACATGGTGTTACCAATTGGACCAATGTAAATATCAATACACCTACCGATTTTAAAGACAGTTTATTACAACCGGCTACATGGAATTATAACGGACTAACGCCGGAGCGCCATTATACAGACGCGCTTCAGCTTACGATAGTGGCGACCCCTTTACCACAAATTTTAAATGAGGCTGGTTATTACACCATACATGCTGGTAAAGCACATTTTGCTTCTACAGGTATGCCAGGTGCCTCACCCATTAATATGGGTTTCGATGTAAACATTGGAGGAAGTGCAGCTGGGCATCCTGGTAGCTTTTTAGCATCCAAAAATTATCGTCAAAATGAAAAGGATATAAGCTGGGCGGTGAGAGGGCTTGAAAAATATATACCCGAAGATCTTTATTTGACGGAAGCCATAACAAGAGAAGCGATTCATACGCTAGACAATAGAAATAATAGCAAACCTTTCTTTTTATATTTATCACATTACGCCGTGCATGTGCCTTATGATAAAGACATTCGCTTTTATCAAAAATATATTGATGCAGGCCTTACCGATACAGAAGCTAAATATGCTGCACTCGTGGAAGGCATGGATAAAAGTTTAGGTGATATCATGAACTATTTAGAAAAAAATGGGCTGGATAAGGATACGTATATTTTATTTACTTCAGACAATGGTGGCCTTAGTTTAAAAGGAAGTAGATCTGGCGAGCCACATACGCAAAACCTGCCACTGAGGCAAGGGAAGGGGTCTTTGTATGAAGGAGGTATTCGTGTGCCTATGATTGCTGCTGGACCTCAAATAAAACCAGGCTCTGTATCTAAACAATATATTGTTTCGGAAGATTATTTCACCACTATTTTACAAATGGCAAACGCCTATCCAAAGAGTGTTAAGCAAATAGTAGATGGCAACAATTTTTTACCTGTTTTACATGGGAAACAAAAAGTTGTGGATCAAAAAAAATCAATAGTATGGCATTATCCCAATAACTGGACGAATGTTAATTTAAAAGGAATTTCATGGGCGTCTGCTATTAGGCAAGGTGATTGGAAACTGATTTATTTTCATAAGCAGCAAATTCTGGAGTTGTATGATCTTTCAAAAGACATAGAGGAAATGCACGATTTGTCCAGCCTAGAGGTTGCAAAAACAAAAGCCCTGGCTAATTTACTTACACAAAAATTAAAAGAACGAAACGCTTCTATGCCTTCATGGTTAGCAACTGGTAAAACGATAGCATGGCCCAACGAAATACCTGTTTTAACCAATACTAATAAGGTAATCAAATAAGTTGATATCGGTAGCAAGGCTTAGTTTTTTTCGAAGTCGATATCTGCTAATTTCTACGCCCCGCACAGAAATATTCATGAGTTGAGCGATTTCTTTAGTTGATAAGTTCATTCTTAAATAGGCGCATAACTTAAGTTCGTTATTGCTGATATTACTGTGTTTTTCTTTTAGTTTGACAATAAAATCGGAATGCACTTTATCAAAATGCTTGGTAAAGTATTCCCACTCTTGGTCTAAATTTTCATCTACATTTAATGCTTTTACCATCTTTTTTAATTCGGTAATAGCATATTCATTGTCAATTTTTTTTATGATACTAGCTAGTTCACTTTTTACTTTGGTAAGTAGTTCTCCTTTTTTTACAATATGCATTGCAGAAGAGGCTAGCTCAGAATTTTTAAATTCAATTTCAACTTCTAACTTTTCATTTTGAAGTGTAACTATATCGGTTTCCGATTTATTAATTTCTAGCTCATGAATGTACCTCAATCTTTGTTGCTCTTGCTCGTATTTTTGTTGCTGTAACTTAAATTTTTTACGTTGATATATATGAAGTTTATATGCGCCAAATCCAATGGCAATGAAGTAAAGAAGAAAAGCGAATAGAGTTTGGTACCATGGAGCTTTTATTAAAAATTGGTAACTTGAAACAACAGATTCGTTGCCCAAGTTATTTCGCACTTTAACCTCAAATATATAACTACGAGGTATTAAATTGGTGTATTCTTTTTCTGTTCTTCTTGTCCACGCAGACCATTTGTTTTCGAAACCTTTTAGCCTATAGCTGTATTCTAGGTTGTTTTGATAACCAAATGCAACTGAGGTATAATCAAAACGCATGGTTTTAAAACGGTAAGCAACTTCCGGTATAGCAGCTTTCTCTTGTACTTGATTTTCATTTACATTTTTGAAGTAGCCGCCAAATAAAGTACTGTCTAGATTGTCAATAATATGCACCGATCTGATTTGAACATTTAATGCCGGCGCTAGCTTTTTATATTTTTCATAATTGATGTGATAGAATCCTTTCTCACCACCTATAAAAATATTGCTACCATCTATCGCATATATATATTCAAACCCACTTAACATTTTGGCGCTCAATTCAGGAATGTAAATGACTTGTGGTTGATTGCCAGTATAGTCAATAACGCCCAATACTTTTTCATGAATAAACCAAATATTACCTTCTTTGTCTTCTTTCAAATAGCGAATACTTTGGTTGCCTATTAGTGATACATAGCTTGAGGCAACTTCAAATTTATCTTTTTCAGAATTATACTCGTACACCCCTTTTTCTGTACCAACTACAATTCTATTTTTTATTTTATAGATGTGGTTGTTTAGTAAAGCGGGTAGTCCTTCTTTTTTCTGGTATTGTTTAGTGGAATATTTTCCTTCAATATCTTTTTCAATTTTATATACACCATGGTAAGGATGCGACACCCAAATATTTTCTTCGGAATCTATGGTTACATACCTAGAAGATTCAATAAAGTTTGGAATATCGAGTGTTTGAAATAGCTGGTTTGCCTTGGTATCAAAAATAGTCAGACCTCTATATGTACCACCAACAATTATACTTGCTGGGGACATATTGCCAAGTGGTGTAAAGTTCCAAAACCCTGGTTTATTTGAAAAAGAAGTTGCTGTATTTGTGTTTACATAAAAAGCGCCTTCGTGATGCCCTAAAAGCAGCTTATTATTAATAAGTGATAGTCCCCATGTTTGCCCGCTTGTATTTTGAACCAGCGCAAAATCGCCTTTACTAAAACTTAAATCTTTTATAGGTTGAAGCCCAACATGATAAAGTCCATTGGATGTGCCTATATAGAGTTGTTGGTTTTGAATCATGGCAGTATAACCTGACTCGTCGAGTAATTTGGGTGAAATATGTTTAATGGCACTATTGTAGGCAATAAAATCTAGTCCATTATTTAAGCCAAGCCACAAATTTTGTTTGTTGTCTAAAAAGATGCTTAAAATATTATTGCTCTGCAGCCCTTCGGTACTTGAAAACTTCTGGATGATTTCGGCCTTATCATTAATAATATATACACCACTATTGCTTGTTGCTAGTGCAATCCATTCTTTATTGATTGCAATCGCATTATAAATCCGCTCATTTTGGATAAAATTGGCAGCCCCCGTTTTTATAGGTGTAATGGAATTGTTTGAAAAATAAAAAATTCCGCTTTTTAAAGTGGTAATGATGGCCCCTGTTCCCCTAGGAATCATACCTGTAATAGGATCGGTTTTTGAAAAACTGTAATTTGACACAACAGCTTGCCAAGCTTCATTTTCAAATGCCATGAGCCCTATTTGGTAGTCATGTGCGTATAATTTACCATTGCAGCTGGTTAAATAGGACCATTCGGAAGGGGCCTTAAACACTGTAATCGCACCATTATTGTACTGAAAGATTTTCTTGGGAGATCTAAAAAACAGAGACGATCCTAGTGAAACAATGTCCCAAACGTCTTCAAATGATCTGTATTTAGCTGGAATTAATGCGGTAAGGGAGTTGTAAACTAGATTTCCGTTCGTATTTGGGGCAAAATAGCCAAGTTCGTCCTGCCCACCCACGTATATCTTGTTGTCGCCTCCAATTGCCACTGATCTAACAATTGTTTTATTTGGGAGGGGGTATAGTTTCCAGTTTTTTCCATCAAAACTTAATAAGCCTTCATTATTGGCAAAATAAACAATTCCATTTTTATCTTGTTTAACATCCCAGTTTTGTAGTCCTGCGTTATAGGATAATTTTGAATAATTTATAATATCTGGAAGGCCAATGGTGTTTTGGCTGATTGCAAAAAAGGGGAGAAGAAGTAAAAAGACTATTTTTTTCACTGCTCAAAGATTTTTTTAAAACTTAAATATATGAAATGTTCATTGATGTAGTATTGAAGTAATTTACATTATTGATAATCAATTAGTTAAAAATAGTGATGTAGTATTGAAGTGTTAAACAATAAAGATTTTGTAGTGTCTGTTACTACTTTTACGTTGCCAAAAATTCATTTTTTTTCTTTCACATAAACGATTGCATTATGAAAATAAGATTTATTCTTATGTGCCTTGTTTTGATGCTCGGGCTCGGCGTACAAACGCTTTACGCTCAATCAATTGCCGTTACCGGTAGCGTCAAAAACAAAAATACTGGCGAATTGCTAGTTGGGGCTTCTGTTTCTGTTAAGGGCAAATCAGTTGCCCTCACCGATGCCAATGGCCGGTTTTCACTTAACACAGTTGTAGGTTCTGTTCTAGAGATCACTTACACAGGCTTAATTACTTCCAAGGTTACGGTAGTAAAAGCAGGTGAAGTTGAGGTTTCTTTAGAGCAAAATCCTGCAAACACACTTGGTGATGTAGTAGTAGTAGGTTATGGTACCCAAAAGGTGACCAAAATATCTGGTGCTATTTCAACTGTAAAGTCAAGTGATATTGAAAAACTAAAACCCGTAAGAACGGAAGAGGCTTTACAAGGTAAGGCGTCTGGTGTTAGTGTCATTCAATCTGGATCACCAGGCTCTAAACCAACCGTATTAATTAGAGGTATTCCTTCTTTTTCTGGTACCGATCCAGTTGTAATTATTGATGGTGTACCTCAAACACTCACTGATCTTAATGCAATCAACGCTGCAGACATTGAGTCAATTAACGTATTAAAAGATGCTGCTACCACTGCCATATTTGGTGTTAAAGGTGGTAATGGTGTCATTGTGGTTACCACCAAAGGCGGTAGAAAAAACCAAAAAGCAGCCATCACCATTAATAGTAATTATGGTGTGCAAGAAGTCATGAACACCCTAGGTGTATTAAATGCAACAGAATATGGTGCCATGATTAATGAAGGTAGTACTACTGCAGGTGGCCCTATTGTGTTTCCAAACCTTTCTTTATTAGGTGTGGGCACCAATTGGCAAGATCAAATATTTAGAAGAGCTGCTTTGCAATCTCATACGATTGCAGCTCAAGGTGGTAGTGAAAATATGACCTACTTTTTATCTGCGGGTTATTTGACCCAAGGTGGTATAGTAGGAGGAAATGATAAATCTCGTTTTGATAGAGGTAACTTTTCTGCCAACTTAACTTTTGATATTTCTAAGAAACTAAAGTTCTTATTAAATACTACAGGCGTTACGTTGAACTCTAAAGGGATCCAAGAGAATTCATTTAATAGTGTCATTGGTAGTGCGATCAATTTTGATCCTACCGTAAGCGTATTAAATAATGTACCTAACACAGCAGGTAAATATGGTTTCAGTAATTTATTATTATCTGAAATTTTTAATCCGCTAACAAAATTAGAGAATACCTATAATTCAAATGTAGGTTCTAAGATTTATGGAAAATTTGAGTTGCAATACAAGGTTTTAAATAACCTTACATTATCTTCTCGTTTTGGTTATACAAAGTATGATGGTAATGCTAAAAGCTTTGCACCACTTGTGTTTTATGGCCCATTAAACGTAGACAATTCAATGAACGCGGATGGTTCTACAGTTGTTGGTAGATTTAATAGTGTGGCGCACGAAAAAGTGAGCAACTTCAATTACACTTGGGAGTCTTTTGCAAACTATAATTTTAAATTAAAGCAGGATCATAATTTTGAAACCGTGCTTGGTTTTTCATTGGCAAAAGTAAGTGGAAATGCGGCAGGTGCTACGCGTCAAGATGTTCCATTTAACAGTTGGGAATTTGCAGACTTTACCGCTGCAACAGGTAATAACATAGCTACCAATACAAATGCTTTAGCAGGGTATTACTATCAATATTTTAGAAGAAACCTTTCTTATTTTTCTCGTATCAACTACGATTACCAAGACAAATATTTAGCTTCATTTAGTGCACGTAGAGATGGCTCTTATGCATTTGGTGTTGATAATAAATTTGGTAATTTCTATTCTGGATCTCTTGGATGGGTTGTTTCAAAAGAAAAATTCTTTAAAGCAAACTGGGTAGATCAATTAAAAATTAGAGGTAGTTATGGTAGTATTGGTAACGAAAATGTAAACCCACAATTTGTGAGTATTGTTACTGGTGGACCAAGCTACGGCCCTACTGCAAATAGCAATGGATATACATTTAACGATGTGTTTTATCCAGGTTCTACAGTAGGTTCTGCTGCTAATACTGCATTAAGATGGGAAAAGCAAATACAGTCAAATATTGGTTTTGATTTAGTTGTGCTTAATAATAAGGTTACTTTAAACGCAGACTATTTCCAAAAAACAGTTGACGGCTTATTGTTTACACCAGCAGCTTCATTGTATTTAGGAACGGTGCCTAGCCCAATTGCAAATATTGGTGCTACTAAAACCAGTGGTTTTGACTTTACTTTAAATTACAACGAATCAATTGGTAAAAATTTGAAATTCAATACTGCATTGACTTTCACTACTGCAACCAACTTAGTAACTGCAACCAATGATAATGGCACTGCTAAAATACTAGGTGGTTTTTACTTCAATGGTCAATCACAAAGCGTTACTGTTTTTGAAAAAGGATTTGCGCCAGGTTATTTTTATGGCTACAAAACAGCAGGTCTTTTCCAAAACGCCGCCGACGTTGCAGCTTCACCTAAACAAGCAGGTGCGCAACCTGGTGATATCAAGTATGTAGACATGAATGGTGATGGTGTTATCAATGCATCAGACCAAACAAATATTGGTAATCCATTCCCTAAGTTTACGATGGGTTGGAGCCTTAATTTGAGCTACAAGAATTTTGATTTCAATACATTCTTATATGCTTCTGTAGGTAACGATATTTATAGAGCATACGAGCGTAATGCTAACTTCTCTAATAAAGACCGTTCTGTACTAGGTCGTTGGACTGGAGAGGGTACTACAAACGATGCACGTTTACCAAGATATTCTTTTGTAGATGCAAATAGTAATATTAGAGTATCAGACAGATATGTTGAAGACGGTTCTTTCCTAAAAATCAAGAATATTCAACTTGGTTACACCTTTAATACGCCAGCTTCTAAAAAATGGTTCAACAGTATTCGCGTATATGCACAAGTGAAAAATGCTTTTGTATTTACAAAGTATACTGGATTTGATCCAGAAATTGCGGGTGGTATTTTAGATACAGGTATCGATCGTGGTGCATATCCTCAGGCCAGAACATTTGCATTTGGTTTCGATATTAAACTATAATCTTCACTACTTAAATATACAATTATGAAGATCAATTCAATAAAAATAGTAGGCCTGGTTTTAGTTATTACCACGCTTATATCTTGTACAAAGTGGGTCGATTACAATCCCCACGAAGATTTTGTTATCACAGAGCAAGATTATTTAAAGTCTGCGTCTGATTACAGAAATATGTTGGTTAGCGTATACACGCCACTACAATGGATTAACCAAGTAGTGCCTATTGGTGATATCGCTTCTGACAATGCAGTGTCTGGTGGTGAAAATGCTTCTGATGTTTTATCATTACAGCAAATTGACGATTATACGCATACACCTGTAAACGGAACCCTCCAAGAAATTTGGGTTTCTGCATACGAAGGCGTTAACCGTGCCAATTATATGGCACAAAATAAAGCAGCTAATTTAGCGGGTGAAAAAATTGAGTTTGCAGGTAAAGAAGCATTGTATGGAGAAGTTCATTTCTTGCGCGCCTACTACTACTTTACACTTGTGCGTATGTTTGGTGATGTACCTCTTTTTACAGATAAGCGTTTAAGCCTTGCACAATCAAAAAGCTTGAAGCGTTCTCCTAAAGCAGATGTATACAAGCAAATTGAAGCGGATTTAACGGCTGCTGTTACAGCACTTCCGGCAGTTCAAGTTCAAAAAGGTAGAATTACAAAGTATGCTGCGCAAGCCTTACTTGGAAAAGTATACCTCTATCAAAATAAATTTGATGCTGCTGCTACTACGTTAGAAAGTGTTATCACGGCTAATGCATTTACACTTGTTGCTGATTTTGGTACTATGTTTTTAGCAAGCGGTGAAAACGGAACTGAATCTGTTTTTGAAATTCAGTATTCTAATGTATCTCCCTACTATAACTGGGGTGGAGCAACACGTGGTCAAGGTAACTATGCGATTCAACAGTGTGGTATTAGAGGCTTAAATGGTTCAGCGCAAATGCCTTATGCTGCAGGTTGGAGCACCAATTTACCTACTCAAAATTTAGCGGCTGCTTATACTGCAACTGACAGACGTAAAAATGTAACCGTGTTGGATATTGAAGCGTATAAAACGGCAAATCCATCATTTAATATTACGTATCAAGTAGCTCCATTTAAAAATACCGGCTTGTACAATCAAAAGTATTTGCCACGTAAAGGTGAAACTTCTGGTCAAGTAGAATTAAACTACCTCAATAACTTTAGAATCATTCGTTACTCGGATGTTTTATTAATGGCGGCAGAAGCTTTTAATAGAGCCACTGCACCAAATGATGCTAAAGCGCAAGGTTATTTAAATCAAGTAAGACAAAGAGCATTTGGAAATGCTTCAAATAATATTACTGCAACCGGTACTTCACTTCGTCAAGCAATTTGGGATGAGCGTCGATTAGAACTTGCTATGGAAGGAGATCGTTTCTTTGACCTCGTAAGAACTGGACAAGCGGCTTCAAAAATTACTGGCTTTAAAGTTGGTAAGCATGAAGTGTTCCCAATACCTCAACAAGAGGTTGATATTTCTGGTTTAACCCAAAATGCTGGATATTAATCTCATTGTATAATCTATTGAACTAAATAGTATGAAAACATTAAAATACATATTGAGTTGCTTGATACTCATTTCTACATTCTCAGGATGTAAAAAAGAAATCAATGATGACGTTTCTTTCGTGCAAACGACTGCAACATCTGCAAAATTGGGTGCTATGTTTACCATTACCCAAGACAATACAGGACTTGTAACCATAATACCAAATGGTGAAGGGGTTGCAAGTTTTGAAATTGCATACGGACATGGAACTGCTGGTCCTGTAAAAGTTTTACCTGGTGGCAGTACTTCAAAAGTGTATCCAGAAGGCGTATACGATGTAAAAATTACAGGTACTAACGTTGCAGGTGTTTCTACAACTGTAACTCAAAAGTTAACGGTAACTTTTAGAGCACCTGAAAATTTAGAGGTAACAGCAGTTATCGATCCTGCTAATAAATACAAAGTAAATGTTTCTGCTAAAGCGTTGTATGAAACTTTCTTTCAGGTTTATTTTGGAGACGTTGCGAATGAAGTCCCAACTAATTTTTTAGAAGGACAAACGATTTCTAAAGTATATGCAAAAACAGGTTCTTACACTGTTAGAGTGGTTGCATTAAGTGGTGGTGCTGCTACAACTACATCTACGAGAGTGATTACAATTGTAGACCCTGTTGTATTACCTGTTACTTTTGAATCTACATCTATCAATTATGCATGGAATGATTTTAGTGGTGGTAATGTAACGGTTGTTGCAAACCCGCATAGCAATACTGCAAATCCTTCTACACGTGTAGCTAAAATGGTTAAAAATGCAGGTGATCCATGGGGTGGAAGTTGGATTGGTCTTGGTGGACCTATCGACTTTTCTGCGAATAAAGTGTTTCGTATGAAAGTATTTTCTCCAAGAGTAGGTGCTAAAGTGCTTCTTAAGGTTGAAAATGCAGGAAACGGATCTATTGCTTTTGAAAAAGAAGTAGTAACAACAGTTGCTAATGCCTGGGAAGATTTAGCGTTCGATTATAGAACTATTAATACTTCTAATGCGTACCACAACATCGTTGTTATTTTTGATAATGGAACTCCTGGTGACGGATCAGCTAATTTCACCTTCTACATGGATGATATTAGATTAACAGATGCGATGCCAAATTCTAAAATAGATTTACCTGTTACATTTGATGTGGCTGGTGTAAACTATACGGTAACTGATTTTGGAAACAACCAAACAGTAGATGCGGTGGATCCTACCAACGCAAATAATAATGTTAAAAAAACCACTAAGGTAAATGGTGCTGAAACTTGGGCTGGAACCACTATTGGAACCAATACTGGTTTTGCAACAGCTATTCCTTTAACAGCTGCTGCTTCTCAAATGAGCGTACGCGTTTATTCTCCAGCTGCGGGCCTTAAAGTTTTATTAAAAGTTGAAGACCATACCAACCCTACTCGTTCTGTAGAAACATTTGCAACAACAACTGTTGCGGGTGCTTGGGAAACCTTGATTTTTGATTTTAACAACCAAGCGCCTGGTACTGCTGCATTTAATGCAACCTACACATACACCATGGCGTCTATATTCTTTGATTTTGGAAATAGTGGAAACGGTAAAGTATTTTATTGGGATGATGTTAAAAAATTAGCAACCAATTTTGTAGAAACTGTTGGTCTTCCTTTAACATTTGAATCTGCTTCTCTTGCATACACCTTCAATGATTTTGATGGTGGCGTAGCAACGGTTGTTAACAATCCGCAATCTGGTGGTACTAACACAAGTGCTAAGGTGGGCAAGATGGTTAAAAATGCAGGTCAAATTTGGGGTGGAAGCTGGATTGGTTTAGCAGCTCCAATTGATTTCTCAACTAAGAAAACGTTTACAGTAAAAGTATTTTCACCAAGAGTTGGTGCTAAGCTTTTATTAAAAGTTGAAAACCAAAATGATGGTGGCATTAGTTTTGAAAAAGAAGTAACAACTACGGTTGCGGGTGCTTGGGAAACATTAACGTTTGACTATAGCGCTATCAATACTGCTAGAACCTATCAAAAAATTGTTTTGATTTTTGATTTAGGAACAGTTGGTGATGGCTCTGCAAACTTTACGTTCTTATTTGATGATATCACCTTAAATTAATTTGATAAAACCTACAATTATGAAAAATAATTTAAAATATATTGTTGCGGTTTTGTTTATCACAACCATTGGGTTTATTTCTTGCAAAAAAACCGAATATAGTTTTGGAAACATTAAAACGCCAACAGGCTTAACACTCACTGCAGCAGTAGTTGGTGTAGATGCTACAAACCCTAATGGTAATGGTACAGGATCTGTTACCATAACAGCTAAAGCAACAGATGCTTTAACCTATAATATTGATTTTGGTGACGGTAAAACACAAGTGATTCCTTCTGGAACCATTACGTATAAATATGCAACACCTGGTGTTAATGATTACAACATTACCGTTCGTGCTGTTGGTACGGGTGGGGCTGTTTCTGTAATTAGCAGAAAAGTAACTGTATTTGTTGCATTTACGATTCCACAAGCAATTTTAGATGCACTTACTGGAACAGGTTCTCGTACTTGGATCACAGATAAAGATGCACCAGGTCATTTTGGTGTAGGGCCTTCTGATGGCTTTGGTCCAATTTGGTATTCGGCAACACCTAACTCAAGAGAGGCTTGTGCATATGATGATGAGATCACTTTTTCTAAAGATGCACTCAATAATATTTCTATGGCCATCAACAACAAAGGTCAATCATTCTCTATTGGTGCGGCTAGTGCGTTTTACGGATTTAGCGGTGGTGATGCATGTTTTAACATCGTTACGACAGGTACTAAAAAATTAGCTTTTATGGATGCGACTTCTGCGTCTACACCAGCGGTATCGACACGAATTCAATTTATGGTTCCAGGTAATGGTATCATCAACTTTGGAACTGGCGGTACTACGTATGAAATTTTGAGCGCAACAGCTACAAGTATTCATTTAAGAAATATTGGTGCCGATGGTAACTCTTGGTATCAAAAATTAAAGGCAAAATAATTATTTAGAAAGTGCGGTTAACTTCTTCACTGTTGATTTTATTTACAAGTGTATCATCTTTTTGGGCTTGCTCAAAGGGTGATGCACCTGTTTTAAATCCTGCGCCTACTAATTTAACAGTAACGGCAACCATTAATGCTGACAAAAGCGGTAACGTAAACTTTGTAGCATCTGCTACTGGTGCTACCAACTATGATTATGATTTTGGAAACGGTATTTTTCAAACGGTTCCTTCGGGCACTGTTATGTATAAATACCCTGCATCCGGAAATTACAAAGTCAATGTTATTGCTAAAAGTGCTGCGGGACAAACCATTTCAAAATCAATTGATGTTGCGGTTACAGTCGCACAATCTTTAATTTGGTCCGACGAATTTGATGTGCCGGGTGCACCCAATCCTGCAAAATGGAATTATGACTTAGGTGCTGGTGGATGGGGTAATGCTGAGTTACAGTATTACACAAGTCGAACAGATAACGCTATTGTATCAAATGGCACTTTAAAAATCATTGCCAAAAAAGAAAACTATAGTGGTAGCGCTTATACTTCTGCTAGACTTTTGACAAAGGATAAATTTTCATTTAAGTATGGTAAAATTGAAGTGCGTGCAAAATTACCAGTTGGTATTGGAACCTGGCCTGCTGCATGGATGTTAGGCGCTAATATTAATACGGTAAACTGGCCAAACTGTGGTGAAATCGATATCATGGAACACAAAGGAAGTGATATCAATAAAATTTATGGAACGCTTCATTATCCAGGTAATTTTGGCGGTAATGCAGTGGGTGGAACTAAAATTATTACTGGAGCAACCACTGAATTTCATGTATATGCTTGTGAATGGACCGCCGTTTCTATCAAATTCTATATTGATGACGTCCTTTTTTACTCCTTTGCCAACAACAATACCTTGCCTTTTAATCAGAACTTTTTTGTCCTTTTAAATTTAGCCATGGGTGGAAACTTTGGGGGATCTGTCGATGCAGGCTTTACAAGTGCCACGTATGAGGTTGATTATGTGCGGGTGTATCAGTAGAACTTTAATACAATTAATTTATGCGTACGTTTCGAAATATAGGGTTGTTTTTAATTTTGGCGATTGTTGCTGTTTCAAGTCAAGCGCAAAAAAGAATATACAACAAGCTAGTGTGGCAAGATAATTTTTCGGTAAATGGTTTGCCAGATTCTACAAAATGGGGTTATGATATTGGAACAGGTTGTCCTAGAATTTGTGGATGGGGGAATAATGAGGCTCAATATTATACCAATGCACGCAAAGAAAATGCGCGTGTAGAAAATGGATATTTAGTTATTGAAGCTCGTAAAGAAAAATTTGAAGGTGCTAACTATACGTCAACCAGACTTGTTACAAAAAACAAAGGCGATTGGAAATATGGCCGACTCGTTATAAGGGCTCAAATACCTACTGGTAAAGGGTTGTGGCCCGCTGGCTGGATATTGCCAACTGATAAAGTTTATGGTGAGTGGCCAAAAAGTGGCGAAGTAGATATTTTAGAAGCAGTTGGTTTTGCGCCAGACTCTGCATTTGGAAGCGTGCACACGCAGCGTTACAACGGTATGATTGGAACACAGCGATCCGCTTCTTTAATTGTGCCAAATTTATCTACACAGTTTCATGATTATGAAATTGAGTGGACGCCTCAAAAAATTGATTTTTATATCAATAACAAATTATACAATACATTCAAAAATGAGCAAAACGGTTCAGATGCTTGGCCGTTTGATCAAACCTTTCATTTGATTTTAAACATTGCAGTTGGCGGCAATTTGGGCGGCAAGTTTGGAATTGATGATGCCATTTTTCCAGCACAGATGAAGGTAGACTGGGTTAAGGTTTTTCAATAATTTATATCCCCGCAGATTTGTTTAGGTCTGTTTTTGGTTAATGCCGGATAAATATCCGGCATTTTTTATGTACTGAAAGAATTTTTCTATTAAAAATCAACCAAAAACATATTACAAATAAATAAATAAGATAGCCTGTAGTTTCTACGTAATCGAAAATGAGTTAAATTTACTTCGTGTAATTATTACACATTTGGTGTACGATACCAAACTAACGCTTGTTTATGAGAATTTTTGTACTGCTATGCTGTTTGTTAGCTGCTGTGTCGGCACATGCACAATTGTTGCGTACAACACCTGTGTTTACTACAGAAACAACTTCTTCCATCACTATTTTTGCGGATGCTACAAAAGGAAATAAAGGTATCTTAAATATTACCGGTGATATTTTTGTACATATAGGTGCCATCACTTCACTAAGTACATCAAGTAGCAATTGGAGATATGTTCCTGTTGCTTGGGGTGTGGCAGATAATAAAGTAAAATGTACCAAGCTTACAAATAATGTTTGGTCGTTTACAATTAGTGGTGGTCTTCGTAATTTTTTTGGCATGACGAATGCCTCAGAAACCATTCAAAAAATTGCTATTTTATTTAGAGATGCTTCTGGTTCACAAGTGCTGCGCAATGCAGATGCTTCCGATATGTATATTCCGGTGTATGAAAATAATTTAGCTGTTCGCATCGATTCACCACTTACACAACCTATGTTTATTGCAGCATTGGAGCCTATTTCAAAGGCTGTTGGTGATACCATTTCAATAGCAGGTGCCGCAAGTAGTTCAGCTAATCTGTCACTTTTTGTTAATGATTCACTCATTGCTACAACAACAGGAACGAGCATTGCACAAAAATTTATTCTACAACGAGTAGGCACTCAAAAAATTCTGGTGCAAGGTGTCAGTGGATCTGTCACACGCCGAGATTCTATTTCGTTTTTAGTGACTGGTGCTACTAACCTTGTTGGACTTCCTGCTGGTGTGAAAGATGGCATTAATTATGAACCAGGTGATACTTCGGTAACACTTGTTTTATATGCACCTAAAAAATCTTCAATCACTGTTGCCGGTGATTTTAATAATTGGACACCTGGTCTTTCGCATGTCATGAAAATGACACCTGATAGTTTGCGTTTTTGGGTTCGATTAACAGGCTTAACGCCTGGTGTAGAATACGCCTATCAATACATTATTGACGGTGCTTTAAAAGTAGCAGATTATAATGCAACCAAAGTATTGGATCCTTGGAATGATCCATTTATTGCTGCGTCTACCTTTCCAAACTTGAAACCTTACCCAACAGGTAAAACCACCGAAATTGTGAGTGTCTTGCAAACTGCACAGGCAAAGTATAAATGGAACGATGCAAGCTTTGTACGCCCCAACAAAAAAAACCTCGTGGTGTATGAACTTTTGCTACGTGACTTTGTGGCCAAGCATGATTTCCAAACATTAAAAGACACGTTGCCGTATTTGAAAAAATTAGGTATCAATGCGATAGATTTAATGCCGTTTTCTGAATTCGAAGGCAATAGCAGCTGGGGCTATAATCCTAATTTCTTTTTTGCGACCGATAAATACTATGGTACACCCGAGGCCATCAAATCATTTATTGATGCCGCGCACCAACAAGGTATTGCTGTCATTATGGATATGGTGCTCAACCATGTATTTGGTTCTTCACCACTTGCTAAAATGTATTGGGATGGAACGAATAACAAACCTGCTGCAAACAATCCATGGTTAAACCCAGATGCCAAACATCCTTTTAATGTGGGTAACGATTTTAACCATGAATCAATGGCAACCAAAGACCTTGTAAATAGAGTTACTAAATATTGGCTTCAAGAATTTCATATAGATGGTTACCGGTGGGATTTATCAAAAGGATTCACGCAAGTGAACAATCCAACCAATGTTGGCGCATGGGGTAATTATGATGCTTCCCGCATTAAAATATGGAAAGCAATTTATGATACCATGCAGGCGACGAGTGCTGGTAGCTATTGTATGCTTGAACATTTTGCCGACAATTCGGAAGAAAAAGAATTGGCTGATTACGGTATGCTATTATGGGGTAATGCCAATCATAGTTTTGCAGAAGCAACGATGGGATACACTTCTACGTCAAATTTTGGTACTAGTTTTTCGAATGCGCGAAATTTTGCACAGCAGCATTTGGTAACCTACATGGAAAGTCATGACGAGGAAAGACTTCAGTATAAAAATATAAACTTTGGTAACAGTTCTGGTAGTTATAGTACAAAAAATCCGGCAACGGGTTTAAAAAGAAATGAAATGGCTGCTGCCTTTTGGGGACTAACGCCGGGCCCTAAATTAATGTGGCAATTTGGAGAACTTGGGTACGATTTTAGTATCAATACCTGTACCAATTTAACGGTTGATGCCAACAATTGTCGTTTGGCAGAAAAGCCCATCAAATGGGACTATTTACAAGACGCTAATCGTAAGGTGTTGTTTGATGCTTATGCCAAATTTTTTAAACTACGTGCAACACCTGCTTATGTAAATGATTTTGGATCAAATAAATATACGTTGAATACCGCTGGTGCCATTAAGTCTATGCAACTTAACGGCGACTCTATTAAGCTCGTTGTGCTTGGTAATTTTGATGTTACGCCGCAAACAGCTACCATTAGTTTTCCAACAGATGGTTTTTGGTATAGTTTATATTCTAACAAGTACCAGTTGGTTTCTGGTGGATCGGCTAGTGTTTCTTTGCAGCCAGGCGAGTACTTTGTGTATTCAAATAAAAACCTCAACAATGCAGTGGTTACTGCTACACCAAATATTAGCTTACCGTTATTAAATACAAACATATCTATTTCCCCTAATCCGGTAACCCAAGCAGCGATTGTTAAGTATCAATTGCCTGAATCAGGTAAGGTTCAAGTTAAACTTTTAAGTCAGGCCGGTGTCGTAGTGGATGGCATATTTAATGGATGGCAAAATAAAGGGCAACAACAATTGACAATCAATAAGAAAGGACTCCCTCCGGGCGTTTATCACATATTTATTCAATCAAATCAAAAACAAAAAACACAAACATTTTTAATCACTAATTAGTATTTATTCAAATTGAAATTGTAATTCTATGAACATTAAAAAAGCACTTGTTGCAATGCTGATGATGCTAACAGTATTCTGTTTGCCATCCATTGCACAAGACCGTACGGTTACGGGTAAAGTAACCAATGCAAAAGATGGTTCGCCGTTAGCGGCTGCCAGTGTCCTTGTAAAAGGATCTGGTGCTGGAGCACAAACAAATGCCGATGGGTCATTTAGTTTGAAAGTTCCTGCTAAGGCAACTACACTAGTTGTATCATCTTTAAATTTTGAAACCAAAGAAGTAACCTTAAACGGTAACACCGTAACAGTTGCACTTTCACCTGCTGTTGATCAGCTTAGTGATGTAGTGGTAATTGGTTATGGTAGCGTTCGTAAAAAGGACTTAACTGGATCTGTTGTAAACGTGTCTTCTAAAGACTTTAACAAAGGTGTTATTTCAACACCGGAGCAACTCATTCAAGGTAAAGTAGCGGGTGTACAAATCACGAGTAACAATGGTGCACCTGGTTCAGGAAGTACCATTCGTATTAGAGGTGGTGCATCTTTAAATGCAAGTAACGATCCGCTTATTGTAGTGGATGGCATGCCTATTGATGGTCGTGGCATTTCTGGCCAAGCAAACGCACTTGCCCTTATTAACCCTAACGACATCGAATCTTTTTCAATTTTAAAAGATGCATCTGCAACAGCTATTTATGGTGCAAGAGCATCTAATGGTGTAATCATTATTACTACTAAAAAAGGTAAGTCTGGTGCACCAAAGTATGCATTTAGCTCTCAATTGAGTGTTTCAAATGTTACTAAAAAATTAGATGTTTTTTCGGCAGATGAAATTAGAGATATCGTAAAAACAAAAGGTCCTAGTTATACTTCTTTGTTAGGTAATGCTTCTACCGATTGGCAGGATGAAATTTATCAAACAGCAATTACTACAGACAATAACATTTCTGTATCTGGTGCCTATAAAAAATTACCTTACCGCTTTTCACTCGGTAATTTAATGCAATCAGGTATTTTAAGATCTGATAAATTAAACAGAACAACAGTAGGTGTTAACGTAAGCCCTACACTTTTTGACAATCACCTAACGCTTAATGTCAATTATAAATTAGCAGCAAGCAAAACAAACTTTGCAGATCAAGGTGCAATTGGTTCAGCTACTTATTTTGATCCTACTAAGCCCGTATATTCTGGTACGCAAGCGTACAATGGATATTGGAACTGGTTAGATGCAACTTCATCTAATGGTCTTCGTGCTTTAGCACCTAAAAATCCACTTGGCATTTTATTAGATAAGGATGATCAAAGTAATGTTACTAGACATATTGCAAATGCAGTAGTAGACTATAAAGTGCATTTCATGCCTGATTTACACGTTGTTGTTAACACAGGTATGGATCTTGCAGAAGGTAAAGGAACAACAGTTATTAATGAACAAGCTGCAACTACGTATATGCGTTTTAAAGATGCAGCAGGTAAGTTTCATAGCGGTGTAAACAATCAATACCGTCAAACTAGAAACAATACCTATTTGAATGCGTATTTAAACTATGCTAAAGAAATTCCTTACTTATCTACAAGAGTAGAATTAACAGGTGGTTATGAGTATCAAAATTATTTAACAACCAACTACAATTTTGGCGATCAAACCTTTAATGGTACTGTTGTTAATACGCCTAATTTTGAATTTGACAAACCTGAATACCGTTTAAGTTCTTACTTAGGTAGAATGAATGTTACCGTAAAAGGCAAATATTTATTTACTGCTTCTGTACGTCAAGACGGATCTTCTAAATTTAATCCGGACAACCGTTTTGCGGTATTCCCTTCAGGAGCTGTTGCTTGGAAATTAAAAGAAGAAAACTTATTCAAAAATGTGAAGTCTTTATCTGATCTTAAATTACGTGCGAGTTATGGTGTAACTGGTCAACAAGATGGTATTGGTTATTATGACTATATCTCTTATTACAACCTAGGTTCAAATACTGCACAGTACCAATTTGGTAACACATTCACACAAATTTCTCGCCCTAATGGTTATTATTTTAATCGTAAGTGGGAGCAAACAGCAACTACCAACTTAGCATTGGATTTTGGTTTTGCTGATAATAGAATTACTGGTACCATTGAAGCCTACAAAAGAGAAACTTCTGATTTGTTAAATGAAGTAAACCAGCCAGCTGGTACTAACTTTAGCAATAAGATTGTTGCAAACGTAGGTACGATGGAAAATAAGGGTATTGAATTTACTTTAAATATCCAACCTATCCGTAATAAAAACACAACTTGGGATATCGCGTTCAACGCAACTTATAACCAAAACAGAATCACTAAATTAACGATCTCTGACGATCCTTCTTATGCAGGTGCTCGTTTTGGTGGCATTAGTGGTGGTACCGGTAACTCTATCTTAATTCATTCTGTAGGATACCAAAGAGGCGCGTTCTTTGTATACAAGCAAGTATATGATGCAAACGATAAGCCTATTGATGGTTTATACGCTGATTTAAACAGAGATGGCGTGATCAACGAAAGAGATTTATATCAGTATAAAGGGATAGATCCTCAAATGTTTTTTGGTTTAAGTTCAAGTGTTACACACAAGAAGTGGAATGCTGGTATCGTAATGCGTGCTAACATTGGCAACTACTTGTACAATAACATCGCTTCTAGTTCTGGTACTTTAAGAAATATCTTAAACCCAATTGGTTATATCAATAACGGTTCTAGAGATTATTTGAAATCAGGATTTAGTGGTAATGGTTCTAACTATTACTTATCTGATTACTATGTACAAAACGCATCTTTCTTACGTATTGACAACATTAACTTAGGTTACAATGTTGGTAAAGTATTTAGCGATAAAGCTTCTTTACGTATTAATGCAACTGTACAAAATGTATTAACAATTACTAAGTATACTGGTTTAGATCCTGAAATGAACGGCGGTATAGATAATAATTTTTATCCTCGTCCAAGAACCATTGTATTGGGTATAAATCTTGATTTCTAATTCAATCAATAGTACAAAAAAATATAACAATGAAAAATAATCTATACAAACAAATCATAGCCACAGTTGGAGCGATTGTTGTATTGGCATCTTGTAACAAAACTTTGGATTTGTTACCAACTAACGATGTTACATCAGCAACTGTTTATGCCGACGCAAATGGTTATAAGCAAGCTTTTGCAAAAGTATATGCGAGCTATGCTTTAACAGGTAATGCTGGACCTGCAGGTAACGGAGATATTCAAGGTATCGATGAAGGTACTTCTGATTTCTTACGCCTATGGTGGAAAGCACAAGAATTAAGTACTGACGAAGCTGTTGTTTCTTGGGGAGATCCAGGTATTCAAGACTTCCACAACATGAATTGGTCTGCGAGCAATCCAATGCTTACTGGCCTTTACTACCGTTGTTACTATCAAATCACTTTAGCAAACGATTTCATTCGTCAATCTGCTGATGCAACTGTTGCGTCTAAAGGAATTACGGGTGTGGATGCTGAAGCCATTAAAAAATACAGAGCAGAAGCAAGATTTTTACGTGCTTACCAATATTCAATCTTAATGGATTTATTTGGTAATATTCCTTTTGTTACGGATGCAGAAGCGTTAGGCTCTGTATTGCCAAAGCAGAGAACACGTGGTGAAATCTTTTCTTATATCGAAACAGAACTTAAAGCAATTGAATCAACCTTGGTTGATGCGCGTAAAAATGAATATGGTCGTGCAGATAAAGCTGCAGCATGGGCATTACTTGCTCGTTTATACTTAAATGCGCAAGTGTATACAGGTACTGCTAGAAATACAGATGCTGCTACCTACGCAAAAAGAGTATTAGACGCTGGTTATTCTTTAATTAGCGACTACACTAAAATAATGCGTGCAGATAACAATGTAAATACTTCTGAGTTTATTTTAACCATTAACTATGATGGTTTAAAAACACAAAACTGGGGTGGTACTACATTCTTAACACACGCACCTGTTGGTGGTAGCATGGTTGCTGCTCAATTTGGTGTTGATGGTGGATGGGGTGGTTTAAGAACAACTACTGGCTTATCTAGTAAGTTCCCTGATTTAACGGGTACCGCAGACAAACGTTCACAGTTCTATACCAGTGGTCAATCTGCAGATATTAGTGACTTAACTAAATTTACAGATGGCTATGCGATCACTAAATTTAGAAATATCAATATGAATGGTACACCAGGTAAAAATTTAACTTGGGTAGATATTGATTTCCCAATTTTCCGTTCTGCAGAAATGAACCTAGTATACGCGGAAGCGGTATTAAGAGGTGGAACAGGTGATGCAGGGGCTGCTTTAAGCTATGTAAATGCTTTAAGAACAAGAGCTGGTGCAAGCACTATTACTGCTGCTCAATTAAATTTAGATTTTATTTTAGACGAGCGTGCAAGAGAATTATATTGGGAAGGATTTAGAAGATCAGACCTTATCCGTTACAATAGATTTGTAGAATCTTCTTATCTATGGCCTTGGAAAGGTGGTGTTAGAGGTGGAACCAATGTAGATGCATTCAGAAGATTGTATCCAATTCCTTCTGCAGACATTTCATCTAATCCTAATTTAGTTCAAAACGTAGGTTATTAATACTGTCTGAAACATTTAAAATAAATTGTATGAAAAAAATAATTCAATCACTAGTTTACGTGAGCCTAGCTATCGTATTCTTTGCTGCTTGTGAAAAAGACGAGGCAAAAGATACTTACATTAGCGGTACGGCTCCTGTGCTTTCTGCTACTTCAAGAGATAGCATTGCACTAAACTTTTTAACAGAAGAAAATTTAGGTGTAACCTTTAATTGGACCAACCCTAATTATAAATTTGCTTCTGGTGGAAGTTCTCAAAACGTTAATTACACCCTTGAAATTGATACCGCTGGTGCTAATTTTAAAGGTGCCAGAAAAAAGTCTATTTCTATCAGTAAAGACTTGTCTGTATCGTATACGCAAAAGGCATTTAATATTGCTATTTCTGATTTGAATGTAAAGCCAGGAAGAGTTGCAAGAATTGAAGTACGCATTATCGCTACTTTAGGTGCTGCGCCAACCGAGTTAATTTCAAACGTGTTAGCATTTAAAGTGTTACCATATGCACCACCACCAAAAGTTGCAGTTCCAACTGCGGGAACATTATGGGTAACTGGTAATGCATTTGCTTCTGGTTGGTCTAACCCACTTGGTGCTCCTTTTGTTACTTCACAGCGTTTGGCCAAAGTAACTGAAACACTATATGAAGGCGTTGTTGCTTTTGTAGGTGGTGGAAATTACAAGATGATCCAAGAAAACGGCGTTTGGGGCACACAGTACAAAAAAGTAGTTGGCGATGCGTTTTCTGGTACACTAGAAAAGAAGGATGCGGATCCAGGTTTTGATGGTCCATCTGTTGCAGGTAATTATAAAATTTCAGTTGATTTCCAAGCAGGAACCTATACTGTAACCAAACAATAAGAACAACAACTAAAATAGTAAACAATGAAACAAATTTTAAAAACATTGCTTTTCACGGCCACATTTGCAGTTGCACTTTGGTCTTGTGAAAAAGTGGCACCTCTTACTGTGTACGAGCCAGGAAAGAGTGTTGTATTACAAGCTTCTACAACAACAATTGCTACTAAAACGGCGGATTCATTAAGTACTGCGGTGTTGTTCTCTTGGACCAACCCACAATATGCTACAAGTGATAATACGGTAAAATACGTTTTACAAATCGATTCTTCAGGAAGAGGTTTTTCTAAAGCAGCTTCTATCGTATTAAACGGGAGAATGAGTTATGCATTTACTGGCAGAGAGCTAAACGCAGTATTACTTGGGTTTGGCTTTAGCTATAACGTTGCCTACAAAATTGATGCACGTATTATTTCTTCTTATGGAAATAACAACGAGCAATTAACATCAAATGTGTTAACGCTAACTGCAACTCCGTACGTAATTCCTCCAAAAGTGCAACCACCAACCTCTAAAAAATTATTTTTAGTAGGTGCAGCAACATTAGGTGGCTGGAATAATCCAGTACCAGTGCCTACTCAAGAATTTAAAAGAGTAGACTCTGTTACTTACGAGGGCACTTTTTACTTAAAAGGTGGTCAGCAGTATTTAGCATTACCAGTAAATGGTGATTGGAGCAATAAGTATTCTGTTGCAAATAATTCAGTAACCGATTTAAATTTAGGTGGTGATTTTGGTTTTAATTTCAACGATAACTTCCCTGGTCCTTCAAAGACAGGTATGTATAAAATTCGTTTTGATTTCCAACGTGGTAAATTTACTGTTACTGCTGTTCCTTTTGGAATACTGTTTGTAGCGGGTGGTTACCAAGGTTGGTCTCCAGATAAAGCACCTTCACTAGGCTCTATTAAAAATGACGAAGACTTCCACGGTTTTGTAGACTTTGGTACTTCTGGTTCTGAATTTAAATTTACAAGCCAACCAGATTGGAATGGTAACAACTATGGTGGAACAGCTACAACCATTAGCACAAGCGGTGGTAACTTAAGCGTTGCAGCAGGTGGTTACTATTTAGTAAGAGCCAATACTAAAAATAGTACTTGGTCTAATTACTTAGTAACTGGTGTTGGTATTGTTGGAGGATTTAGTGGATGGGGTGGAAATCCTGACGTGGCGCTTACTTACGATAGTGGTGCTAAGGTTTGGAAAACTACTTTCACACTTGCTTCAGATTCTGAACTTAAGTTTAGATTTAACAGCTCTTGGGATGTAAACCTAGGTGATAGTGGTGGAGATGGTGTACTTGAATTCAATGGTGACAACCTTTCATTTAAGGCAGGTACATACGATGTTGTACTTAACCTTTCTAATGGTGGGTACTATACCTATTCATTTACTAAAAAGTAATAGCATAGTTTTTGTGAAAAAGGGCGAACCACGGTTCGCCCTTTTTTTGTGCATGTATTTGAAACTGCTATTTATGTTTATCTGATAATTCGCCCGCCGTAACCTTAAATGGGAGTTTGTTTTGCTGTGGTGGTATCGGGCATGTTGCATAAGGCGTGTAGGCGCAAGGCGGATTAAACGCTTTATTAAAATCAATAAACGTATTGCCATTTTTATCTGGCCTTGGCACATACATGTATCTTCCTGTATGGTAGGTGTTTATGCCGTTTGTAGCATCACAAAAAATCACAAACAAATCGCCAGGGCCTTCACTAATGGCGTCTAATTCATAATTTTTTCCTTGGTATTCAAAACTTATTTTACCCGCATAATCCTCGGCAGTAGTTTGTCCTAAAACATTGGTGATAAAAAGTCCGC
>Ga0255117_1000009_pt1 | contig 66605 bp, 68 predicted proteins | sample Law_Atlam_RepA_8_2_FD_188583 | JGI IMG/M metagenome (GOLD analysis project Ga0255117, IMG submission 188583) | Freshwater microbial communities from St. Lawrence River, New York, United States - Law_Atlam_RepA_8h | ecosystem: Environmental > Aquatic > Freshwater > River | place: USA: New York...
CACATTGCCTTCGCTACTAATGACTACTGTTGTTTTACCATCGGATCCTGGCCCAATAGAGAGTTTCTCGGGTACAGATACTTCCCAAACCACTCTACCGGTCTGTATATTTAATTTACTGAGAGTGCCGCGCATCGAGGCAGCAAACACATGACTGTCTGCCACCACCGGGCGGAAGTTTGCGGGCACGGAGCCACCGACACTGGCAGACCATACCTCTACTAAATCCACCTGATTGGTGAGGTTCACTAAATCAGCAGGTTTACGAACCTTAGACGAGCCAGCGCATGCTAAAAGAGCTAGCGATACCAACAGTACCGAAGTGGTTCGCACAAATCGCACTTACATACCTCCTACTGCATCAATCTTGACCTTCAAGAGACGCTTGGAGTCTTCCGGAAACGATTTATCTTTTTCGAGTAATTTCCAGGCGTCCAAATACTGCGTACGCGCATCGGCAGTCTTCTTTTGTGCCAAGAACCAATCACCGCGGCGCTCAATCCACAAGGGTTCAAATCCCTTAACCGCCTTCCCCTTCAGAATTTGATCGGCTTCACTCATCGTAAAGTCAGTCCCTTGATCAATTAATAGCCCCACTAATCGCAATTGTGCTAAAGCTCGATAGGCATCATCGCTCGCTTTGTTGGCAGCCCACTTCAAATAGATTTGTGCTTTGGCACCATCATTGGCATCGGCTGCAATTTTAGCGGCCACTAAACTACCCATCGCTGCGTAGGCAGTGCCTGCAAATTTTTTCTGCAGATCGTCAGCAGCCAGATAGGTTTTATCGCGCTCGTTCTTTGTGAGGGTACCTAATAAGGTCTCATAGAGTTTTGCAGCCTCAGCCGCTTGACTGCGCTGATACCAATTCCAGCCACTAAAAGCAGCATATGTAAATAGCGCCACAGTTACCACGCCAATAATGTACTTACCGAAGCGATTCCAAAAGGACTTCAGGTTTGCAATTTGTTCTTGTTCTTCGAGATCGAGTGCCATCGTGCTGTGCTAACTGTATATATAAGGATTTGAATAAACGCCTATTTTATGCCCAAGGCGCAAAGGACAGAGAATCCCCTATGAATCAACCAGTGCGTCAACAACTGCCCTCAGCAATCCTGCTAGGGGTATTGCCTTTTGTTCCCCTGTACCTCGTAGGTCTTTGAGTTGCGCTTCTTGGCGAGTAAGCTCATCGGGACCAATGATGAGTGCTAACTGTGCACCGCTGGCATCGGCTTTTTTCATTTGTGACTTAAAGCTACTGCTCTGACCATCAGGCGGGCAATGCAAAATCACATCCACCCCGGCACTCCGCAATGCCTCTGATGCAATTAACGCCTCCCTAAGGGTCTCACCACCCTGATGCAAGACATAGACATCGCATACTGACTCGGTCTCTGGCAAGCTTTCTGAGATACCCATCAACTCAATCACTCGCTCCATGCCCATAGCCCACCCACAGGCGGGGGCAGGTTTGCCACCCATACGCTCAATCAGAGGATCATAGCGACCACCGCCCGCAATCGTGCCTTGGGCTCCTAGGGCGTCGGTGATCCACTCAAAGACACTAAGGTTGTAATAGTCAAGTCCGCGCACTAAACGGGGATTGATCTTGAATGGGATGTTATTTGCTTTGAGCAGACTCTGTAAGGTCTCAAAGTGTAGTAGCGACTCTTTGCCCAAGAACTCTAGTAGTTTTGGTGCGCCCTCAATCAGAGTTTGCATCGCAGGATTCTTCGAATCCAAAATCCGCAAGGGATTGCTTTGCAGTCGTCGTTGCGAGTCTTCATCGAGTTGAGACTGGTGTTGGGTCAGATAACTCACTAAGGCGGTGCGATGTTGTAAGCGCTCTTCGGTCTGGCCTAAGGAATTAATCTCAAGGCGGACCCCTTTTAATCCCAGTTCATCCCACAAGCGTTGGCCCATAAGAATGATTTCTGCATCGATATCAGGTCCTGCAAAGCCGAGGGCCTCGATTCCAAATTGATGGAACTGGCGATAGCGCCCACGTTGAGGGCGTTCGTGCCGAAACATCGGACCGGTGTACCAAAGACGTTTGGGTCCCTCATAAATGAGGTTGTGCTCAATCACGGCACGAACGATCGCTGCAGTTCCCTCAGGTCGAAGGGTAAGTTGCTCCCCATTGAGTCGATCCTCGAAGGAGTACATTTCCTTCTCGACAATATCGGTGACCTCACCAATCCCGCGTTGGAATAAAGCGGTTGATTCCACAATTGGCGTACGAATCTGTTCATAGCCATAGGCACGAGTGAGATCAGAAAGCACTCTCTCTAAGTGCAACCATGCTGCCGACTGACTTGGCAGCATATCGTTCATTCCTCGGATGGCACTGATCTTTTGCATGAGATTGATGGTTGAATAAAACTGATTAGCGATAGTGTGTGTTGACGTAGTCATCCACTATCAGCTGGAACTCTTCCGCGATGCCCTCGCCTCGCAGGGTTTTAACTTTGACACCATCCACAAACACAGGTGCCGATGGGGTCTCTCCAGTACCGGGCAAAGAAATTCCGATATTGGCATGCTTACTTTCACCGGGGCCGTTCACAATGCAACCCATCACCGCCACGTTCATGTTCTCAACCCCAGGATGGGTTTTTTTCCAGACAGGCATTTGCTGACGCAAATAGGACTGAATCTTGGCAGCCAACTCTTGGAAGGTAGTGCTAGTGGTGCGACCACAACCAGGACACGCAATCACCATTGGCGTGAAATTACGCAAGCCCATGGTTTGCAAGATCTCTTGGCCTACGATCACCTCGTTCTCGCGCGGCGCGCCAGGATCAGGCGTTAATGAGATCCGAATAGTATCTCCAATGCCTTCTTGCAATAAGACCGACAGTGCTGCGGTCGATGCCACAATCCCTTTGCTACCCATACCGGCTTCTGTCAGACCCAAATGCAAGGAGTAATCGCAACGTCTTGCAAGATCACGATAGACTGCAATCAAATCTTGTACAGCGCTTACCTTGCACGAGAGCGTAATTTGATCGGGGTTCATGCCCAACTCGACGGCTTTACTAGAAGATTGCAAAGCAGACTGTATTAATGCCTCAATCATGACCTCTTGGGAGGTCTTCGGACTTGCCAGTTTGGCGTTGTCGTCCATGATCTGCGCCAATAGGTCTTGATCAAGACTGCCCCAGTTCACTCCAATCCGAATCGGCTTATCGTAATGACAAGCCGCCTCAATCATTTGCGCAAATTGTGGATCGCGTTTAGCTCCCTTACCCACATTGCCAGGATTAATGCGGTATTTCGATAAAGCTTTCGCACAATCCGGATAGTCTTTCAGCAAGGTATGGCCGTTGTAATGGAAGTCGCCAATTAAAGGCACCATCACATCCATCTTGTCGAGTTGTTCGCGGATATACGGCACTTGGGCAGCCGCCTCGGGAGTATTAACAGTGATACGCACTAGCTCTGAGCCGGCGCGCGCCAGTTCTTTCACTTGAATGGCTGTGGCAATGGCGTCTACCGTATCGGTATTGGTCATCGACTGTACCCGCACGGGCGCATCACCACCAACGGTGACCTTGTGATCACCCCAAGCAACCACCGACTGGCGTGAGACTCTGCGGACTGATGGGCCTAAAGGCAAAGGCGGTAAACAGGTGTTTGGATTACTCATAATGTCTCTATTATCGTTCCTGCCATTGCACCACATGTTCACTGCGCATTGCCCGTTCTTGACGTTGATTGCGATTGGTGCGATCGATCACATCACCCGCCAGCTGTCCACAGGCTGCAGCAATATCATCCCCACGGGTTTTACGCACTGTGGTCACGATGTCAGCATCTTGCAGAATCTGGGCAAACTCCTTTACCCGGGTTACCGAGGAACGCTTTAGGCCTGACTCGGGGAATGGATTAAAGGGAATCAGGTTGAGCTTGCAATGCAAGCCCTTTAATAAACGAATGAGTTCTTTGGCATGTTGATCGTGATCGTTCACGCCGTCGAGCATGCAGTACTCAAAGGTAATGAAGTCTCTGGGTGCAAATGGAAGATAGCGATCACATGCTGCAATTAGTTCTTTGAGGGGATACTTTTGGTTTAACGGCACCAATTCATTGCGTAAGGCATCGTTTGGGGCATGGAGCGATACCGCTAAGGCTACTGGGCAATCCTGCGCCAAGCGATCCATCATGGGCACGACCCCCGAGGTGGATACGGTGACACGGCGGCGCGATAAGCCATAAGCGTGGTCATCCAGCATGAGACGCAAGGCAATTAAGACCGCATCGTAGTTCAGGAGTGGCTCACCCATTCCCATCATCACCACATTGGAGATCACGCGACCCGACTGTTGAGCAGCGCAATCCTCGTCTAAGCGACGCACAGCATTGGGATCACTGCGTAAGTGATGTTCTGCAAACCATAGTTGACCAATAATCTCTGCGGGCGTTAAGTTCCTCGCAAAGCCTTGGGCTCCGGTGGAGCAAAAACGACAGTTGACTGCGCAACCGGCTTGTGAAGAGATACACAATGTTCCGCGATCATCCTCGGGAATGAATACCATTTCCACAGCATTGCCAGCACCCACATCGAGTAACCATTTGCGAGTGCCATCGCCCGCTCTATGGTCAGCAATTACTGGAAGACTACTAACCTCGGCGTCTGCTGCTAAGGTTGCCCGAAAGGATTTAGCCAAATCGGTCATCTGCGCTACATCACTGATACCGCGCTGATGCACCCATTGCATGAGTTGTTTTGCCCGAAAGGGCTTCTCATTTAGCCCCGCAACGTACTCTGCCATCTTGGCAGCATCAAAATTGAGTAAGTTCGTGCGGGCTGTGTTCAAGACAATCGATTAACGCGAATAGACGTTCATCCCGGGGAAGAAAAATGCAACTTCCACGGTGGCGGTCTCAGGAGCATCCGAACCATGTACCGCATTGGCATCAATGCTGTCAGCAAAATCAGCACGAATGGTGCCCTTGTCTGCCTTTTTGGGATCGGTTGCGCCCATGAGCTCACGGTTCTTCAGAATCGCATTCTCTCCCTCAAGCACTTGAATCATCACAGGGCCAGAGATCATAAATCCAACAAGATCTTTAAAGAAGGGACGATCCTTATGCACCGCGTAGAACTGCTCTGCCTCATTTTTAGAAAGATGCGCCATTTTGGATGCGATGATCTTCAAACCAGCCTGCTCAAAACGAGCATAAATCTGGCCAATTACATTCTTGGCGACGGCATCGGGTTTAATGATCGAAAGGGTGCGCTGAATTGCCATGCAAAAACTCCAGTAGTAAGGATTAAGTAAAAGGGGCAACTGTCTTAGGGTTGCGATGCGAAATTATACGTTGTTTTTAGGGTTTTACGCCCGTTAGGCACCTCTAAGCCCTTGAATTTCTTGGGTATAAGCCTTTATTTTGGTAATGGTATTTCCGAGGTCTTGATTTTTACCTATTTTGTCTATACTTAGTGCCTATAAAGCCCATGTTGGGCCTTTTATAAGGAGCTACTCAATGAGTGATCTGAACTCGTATGGTTTTGGTAATGGCGCAACGGTTGCTACAGCCCAAACCCGTAACCGTGTCCTAAGAAACACCTATGCCCTATTGGCATTGTCGATGGTGCCTACTGTTATTGGCGCATGGCTTGGTGTCGCAATGGGTTTCACCTTCCTTGAAGGTAGTCCATTTATGGGAGCTATCATTTTCTTGGCAATCGCCTTCGGATTTTTCTGGGCGATTGAAAAAAATAAGGATACTGGGGTTGGTGTACTTCTTCTTCTAGCGTTCACCTTCTTTATGGGTGTGATGCTATCCCGCTTAATCGGCATGACCTTGGGCAACTACAGCAATGGCGCTACCTTGATCATGGGTGCATTCGGTGGCACAGCGGCTATCTTCACGGTCATGGCTTCCATTGCAACGGTTTCTAAGAAAGACTTCTCTGGCATGAGTAAGTTTTTGTTCATAGGCGTGATCTTGTTAATCTTGGCTTCATTGGCAAACATTTGGTTACAAATGCCTGCTTTGATGTTGACCTTGATGGTCGTGGCAATTGCGATCTTCTCTGCCTTCATTCTGGTTGACGTCCAACGCGTAGTGAATGGTGGCGAGACCAATTATGTCGTTGCCACCCTTGGCATTTACTTAAGCGTCTACAACATCTTCTCCAACCTCTTAGCCCTCTTGGGTATCTTTGGTGGTGATCGCGACTGATAGCAATTAGTTCAGCTGTTGTTCTTAGGGCGCCTCGGCGCCCTTTTTATTGGTTCGCTAGCACTTTGCAAGCATTAAATTTCCTTTATTAATCTTTTTTTCAATAGTTGCAATAGATTTAGACTCACGCTTAATCTCGCCAAGCACTAAATTAATAAAGGTTTGCCAGCCCTGTCCCTTGGATTTATAAAACTTCAATGTATCTTTATCAATTCGTAGGGTAATTTGCTCCTTACTGCCACTGCCGACAGGCCTACCGCGCCCGCGAACGATATTTGGCTTAATACGTTTCCACTCCTTTTCAGTAAGTGGACGACTGTCTGGGTCAGACCTTGCAGCCTTAGTAATTAAGATATCTTCCTTGGTGCTTGGTTTAATCAATTTCTTCTTCATAATAAGTAAGCTCCCGCCTATTTGCTTTACGTAAACTAATGATTCTCCTTGTTGATTCTAAGATCACATACACAACATAATGCAGCCTTCTTTTCAATGGTACTAAACCTACCCATCTCTGTTCTCGGTAATTTTTTCTATCATCAACCCAAAAAATTCCTTCTTCCCAGTTAAGATTTTCGGCTTCTTGTAATGCGACTCCATGCTTTTCAATATTTTTTCTATTTTTTTCTAGGTCAAATATAAATTTCATTATATTTATTGTAGCTACAATATTATGCAATTATTATAACTACAAAAATAAAGGGTATTTAATTAGTCTCATAGTCAAACACCGCAATCGATTCAATATGCGATGTGTGGGGGAACATATTGATGATCCCTGCCTTACTCAGTCGGTAATTCAGCTCATGGCAGAGAATGGCGGCATCCCTAGCGAGGGTTTTGGGATTGCACGATACATAGACAATGCGCTTGGGATACTGATCTTTTGGTAAATCGAGCATCGCTTTGCAGATCTCCATCGCTCCTTCACGAGGGGGGTCAATTAACCACTTATCGGCGTAGCCCCAGCTGGCGATATCTGTTGCCGTAGTCTCAAATAGATTACTTTCTTGAAAGCGTGTGTTCTGCTCTAGACGATTATGCGTGGCATTTTGCATTGCTCGCTTGCTTAGGATTGAACTACCCTCAATGCCCAAGACCTCCTTGGCTTGAGTCGCGATTGGTATGGTGAAATTACCAATGCCACAGAAGAGATCAATGACTCGTTCATAGGGTTTGATCTCTAATAGCGATAGCGCCTTACTAACCAAGACCTCGTTCACCGTATGGTTTACCTGCGTGAAGTCCGTCGGCAAAAATGGCATCTCGATGCCAAACTCGGCTAATCGATATAGCATGTGTTGCTCGCTTGGGTAAAACGGTTTGGCACTCTCCGGTCCCCCGGCTTGTAACCAGATTCCGAGTGAATGGTGTTTTGCAAAGTCTTCTAATATGTCTAGGTCCGTTTTTGTTAGAGGCAAAAGATGCCGAATCACCAAGGCAATGTGTAGCTTGGTGCTATCTTCTTGGTTGTTGGGTCTATCTCCCACAGCAAACTCAATTTGCGGAACCCGATCCCGAATACTGAGTGAGCCCACGAGTTCTCGTAGGGGCATTAATAGATCCGATATTGTTTTGGGGATTACTTCGCATGCACCCATGTCGGCCACATAAGCGCTATTGTGCTCATGAAAACCTACTAAGACCGCTCCCTTCTTAATTGAGCGATCAACCACACTCAGGCGTCCCCGGTGACGATACTGCCAAGCCGGTCCTGCAATCGGTCGCATGATCTCCTCAGGCTTTAGGCGGCCGATATGCCAGAGATCATCTTCCAAAACACGTTGCTTGATGGCAATTTGCGCTATGAAGTCGAGGTGTTGCATGCTGCAGCCACCGCAAATACCAAAGACCTTGCACTTGGGACTCGTGCGATAGACCGCCGGTTTAATCAGTCGGTGAAGCTTTGCTTTTGCAAAGCGTGCCTTATCGCGCGTCAGGGTGTAGGTCACCTCTTCGGTGGGGAGTGCGCCACGGATGAACACCACCTTACCGGGTTGACCGTTCTCATCGAGCAAGCGAGTGATGCCTTGCGCATCGAGGTCTAAAGCTTCTACAAGCACTGGAGATGACTCGGGCTGTGAATTTAAGCGTCGGCTTCGGGTCATGACTCGCTAAAACTCAGGAGTTACTGCAACACGCTATTGCGCAAAGCCAGCCAAATACTCTGGCCAGGGTACCTTGCCCTGCTGTGCTTCCTGCTCCAATTGCTTCTTCACAAAAGAGAGCTCCTCTTCATACTCTGCGCTGGAGAACCCACCACGCATTTCTTGAAAGCGGCAATAAACTAAATAGGTGTTCACCACATCGGTCTCGCAGTATTGGCGGATTTGCTCTAACTGCCCCGCCTGGTATGCGGGCCATACTTGGCTACCATCCATGCCCATCTTTCCTGGAAAGCCACACAACTTCGCCATGGCATCTAGGGGTGCATTGGCACGACCATTGTGTTTAGCCAACACATCCATCAAATCAATATGACGCATGTGATAGCGATTGATATAGTTATTCCACTTAAAGTCTTTACTATCACTGTCATTACTCTCGCCCATTTCCCAGTAACGCGGTGCCGCAACCCGGTTGAGTAAGGCGCGATAATGCAAGACCGGTAGATCAAAACCACTCCCATTCCAAGAAACAAGCTGTGGAGTATATTTTTCGATAAGCTCATAAAAGGCGGTGATGATGGTTTTTTCATCATCGCCGATATGCCCAAGACTACCCACCTTAAATTGGGGCAAACCTTCTTTGGTGCTTCTGCGAATAACGCAGGAAATCGCAACAATCTGCTGGAGATATAGAGGCAAGAACTCACTACTACCCTCCGCCGCCCGCTGATCAGTGATCTGCTTGACCACTTGCGCATCAGTAAGCGTTTCAGAAAGGTTGTGCAAGCGCCGCAGCCCCGCGACATCGGGTACGGTCTCAATATCAAAAACTAAGATGCTCGGAGTTGATTTAGCCAAGACTTCTATTGCAAGAATTGCATCGGGTTCACAGGTTTACCATTGACGCGCACTTCAAAATGTAGCTTCACCATATTGGCATCTGAGTCACCCATCTCTGCAATGCGCTGTCCCTTACGAACAGTATCGCCCTCTTTGACGAGAAGACTGCGATTATGAGCATACGCAGTCAGGTACGTATTGTCATGCTTCACAATCACGAGATTGCCGTAGCCTCGTAGGCTATTTCCCGCATAAACCACTTTGCCATCACTAGCCGCCTGAATGGGTTCACCCAACTTACCAGCTATATCAATACCCTTATTTTTTCCTTCACTAAATTCTTCCACTACTTTTCCTTTTGCGGGCCAAGAGAGTTTGATGGGGGGATCAATCGCATCAACTTTAGCCTCAGCAACTGCCGTTTCTTTCTCATCGGTTTTCTTGGCTGCTACTTTTTTATCCGATGCTACTTTCGCATCTTTGCTCTCAGTAGGCTTGAGGGGTTCAATCGGCTTCGTTGCCACTCGGGGTCCAGGTGGCGGTCTTACCCGTAAAACTTGATCGACTTCAATCAAATTAGGATCTGTAATATTGTTCCATGCTGCAAGATCGCGATAGGACTGGCCATTATCTAAAGCAATACGCAAGAGCGTATCGCCGCGCTTGACCCGATAAAATCCTGGTGGAACTGCATCGGGCGTTGGAACAGTTGCACCGATGGTGCTACTACGATCTGTAATGGTCGCTTGCTTGGTCCGAGGTGGGGTTGAGCAGGCCACAAGACAAAGCACCAGTGCAAGCACAAGCAGTGCTCTTAATCCGTTGGTCGGCATAGTAAACGGTGCTTGGAAGATTGTTAATTTACTCATATCACCCCCGATTGTAAGGGTACAAAAAAGACCTCATCAAGTGCGGTCCTTTGATAACGGTGGGAACTCACCCGCTCAATTAAGAGAAGCTGTTGCTCGGTCTCGCTTTTTGAGACCGGGGCAATCAGACGCCCACCAATCGCTAATTGATCCAATAAGGGGTCTGGCACACCCAAACCAGCAGCAGCCAGAATAATGCCATCGAAGGGAGCCGCTTGAACGAGTCCCCGTATTCCATCCCCATAAATAAGGCGCAGGTTTGCAATCCGAAAGGGGCGTAATTTAGATCTAGCCAAATCATGTAAGGGGCGAATGCGCTCAATCGAATAGACCTCTTTGGCCAAAAGACTAAGGACGGCAGCCTGATAGCCGCAGCCCGTTCCAATCTCTAATACTTTACCGAGGGGTTGTTTGTTTTTATGAAGCAACTCAACCATGCGCCCTACTACCGATGGTTTTGAAATAGTTTGTTGATGACCAATAGGTAGGGCTGAGTCCTCATAGGCTTGTGCATGTAAACCCGCATCCACAAAGGTATGCCTGGGTACTGTTGCAATAGCTTGTAATACATTAGGATGCTTGACGCCTGCATCGTGGACCTTTCTAGCTAGGTCTTGGCGATGGGCTGTATAGCGCTCCGGTGATTTCATTCACGATCCCAACCAGAATCTCGCATGCTCGCTTGCCTGACATGATTGGTGAGGTCCAATTGCATGGGTGTGATCGAGATACATCCTTCGCTAATCGCATGAAAATCTGTTCCTTTAGAGAAATCTCTTGCTTCACCGGCTGGCCCAATCCAGTAAATATCTTCATTACGCGGATTTTTTTGCACAATCACTGGTTGAGAATGGTGACGTGTTCCCAAGCGCGTTACGCGCCAGCGTTTGAGTTGCGCATAATTACCATTAGGAATGTTCACATTCAGTAAGGTGGCTATCCCATCACCACGCTCAAGAGGCTCCTTCAAAGTTTGCTCGACAATATCGCGCGCCGCTTTGGCAGCATCTTCAATTTGAGCCCAACCGCGATCTACTTGCGAGAATGCTAGACCTGGTACACCGAACATTACACCTTCAATCGCTGCGGCGACCGTACCCGAGTACAAAACATCTTCTCCCATATTTTCACCCTGATTGATACCGGAAACCACTAGATCAGGTTTTTCATCTAAAAATCCAGTCATGGCCATATGGACACAATCGGTGGGTGTGCCGTTCACAAATAAAAAGCCGTCGCGCTCACCCCCCGCCACTCGATGAATACTCAAAGGCCTGGAGAGGGTTAACGAGTTTGATGCGCCGCTATGGTTTTGCTCAGGTGACACCACCGTAATCTTGCCAAGAGGTCGTAGGGCATTGACCAGGGCTAAAAGTCCTGGGGCTAGATAGCCATCATCATTGCTGACTAAGATATGGGGTGTACGACTCATAACTTTCCTATTTATGTAATTGATCGTCGGTCTAGTAAAGCCCGGGCTAAGGTCCCAGCATCCACATACTCAAGCTCCCCCCCAACCGGAATCCCTCGAGCAATGCGAGTTGCTTTGATGCCTTTAATCTTTAAGATCTCGCCGATGTAATGAGCGGTGGCCTCACCCTCACTCGTAAAGTTAGTAGCAAGCACGACCTCGCGAACGGGCCCACCAAACTCAGGCTTCTCGATACGATCGAGTAAACGATCGAAGTGGATCTCTTTGGGACCCATTCCATCCAATGGCGAGATGCGACCCATTAATACAAAGTACTGACCTTTAAAGCTCAGGGTTTGTTCTACCATCACCTGATCTGCTGGAGTTTCCACGACACAGAGTAAGGCAGGGTCGCGCCGTGAGTCTGAACAGGTTGTGCAAAGCTCGTGCTCTGAGAAGGTATTACAACGTTGGCAATGCCCAATCTTTTGGACAGCATCCCCTAAGGACTCTGCCAATACTGCTGCGCCATTGCGATCATGTTGCAACAAGTAATACGCCATCCGTTGTGCTGATTTTGGTCCAACACCCGGTAAAACTCTTAAGGATTCCACCAAACGTGCTAAAGCATCTTGCGGTACATCATGGCGGATATTTGAGCGGCTCATTCCCGATCTTAGAAAGGTAGCTTAAAGCCGGGTGGCATTGGCATACCTGCCGTTGCTCCAGACATTAGTGCCTGACTTGCTGCCTCCGCTTGTTTAAATGCATCGGTATAGGCAGTAACTAACAAATCTTCAAGCATCTCGCGATCATCCATCGCTCCTGGATCAATTTGCACCCGCTTCACCTCGTATTTACCACTGATGGTGATCTTGACCAAACCGTTTGCTGCCTGTCCAGTAATCTCCATCGTATTGAGCTCTTCTTGAGCCCGTTTCATTTTCTCTTGCATCTGCTGGGCTTGTTTCATCAAACCCGCTATTTGGCCTTTCATCATAGTGCTCACATCTCCAATCGTATTCTGTCATTCATAAAAGGGTAATCAATTTGCAATCATATGGGGCGCACCGATCCAGTGACCACCTTGGCACCAAACTCACGCTCCAACTCTTGTAAGAATGGATCTTTCGCCATTTGTTCTTCGGCATTCAGTTTTTTCTGTTCGTAGATCTTTGCGTCCACCTTGGCGACCGTATGACTCGCTTTGCCATCTCCCAATTGCATCTTCACAAGCTTGCCATAATGCGCTTTCAGTGCCTCGCCAAGACGCGCAATACTATCCGGGGTCGCCAATTGCGACATAGCAGTCGTAACGGTCACAAATAGTGTGTCGGGCGTATCGCGCCATTCTTGTAGATCAGTTTGAAACGCCAATTGTTGCACCAAGCCACGAAGTGGCAAGGCTTTCATTAGCGCATGCCAGTCAGGGGTTTCCTGACTATTGGCTATAGCCTTAGTGGGTGCAGGAGTTGCGGAGGGAGATGCTCCGGGACTTACAGCATTGCTTGTTTGGACTTTATTGCTAGGGGTCGCTGCCTTGGATGAGGGGTTGGCGGGACTGGTACCTACCGCTCCACTGCCTCCTGGTTTAAAGGCTAACATGCGCAAGAGCGCCATCGCAAACCCAGCCTGCTCATCAGGGGCTAATGTCAGATCAGCACGACTGGTTATTGCAATTTGATAATAAAGCTGGGTTTCTTCGGGGGTAAATAGCTTGGCTAAACGACGAATCTCATTCGCTTCGGGCCAATCATCCAGTATTGAGTTAGGCACAATTTGTGCAGTGGCAATCTTATGCAACAGACTAGCTAAATCTTGTAATGCAAGAGAGAAAGACATGCTACTCAATCCCATCTCTTCTGCAATATCGGTTAGGGTCTTACCATCTTTTGCTTGCAATGCATCTAACATCTTTATAAGGTAAGCATCATCAATCGTGCCCAGCATGGTCCGCACTGCTGCCTCAGTTACTGGGCCTGCCGCATAAGCAATCGCCTGATCAGTGAGCGATAAAGCATCTCGCATGGATCCTTGTGCTGCCTTAGCAATGATGCGTAATGCATTGGTCTCTGTGCTGACTGACTCCGATTGAAGAACGGCCTGTAAGTGCTCCACGATCACGGGCACGGGCATCTGCTTGAGATTGAACTGTAAACAGCGAGATAAAACCGTAACTGGTATTTTTTGGGGATCGGTGGTCGCAAGAATAAACTTCACATGGGGAGGAGGCTCTTCTAGAGTTTTCAGCATGGAATTAAATGCATGCGAGGTCAGCATATGGACCTCGTCGATCATGTAGACCTTAAAGCGCGCGCTGCTTGGAGCATAAGCAGCTTTCTCCAGCAAAGCAACCATCTCATCAACACCACGATTGCTGGCAGCATCCATCTCAATGTAATCCACAAAACGTCCAGCATCAATTTCGGTACAGGCTTGGCATTTGCCACAGGGTGCTGAGGTCATCTGTCCATAGCCATCCGCACCGGTGCAATTAAGCGCTTTAGCCATAATGCGGGCAATCGTAGTCTTTCCAACTCCTCGGGTACCTGTAAACAACCAAGCATGATGCAGTCGTCCTTGATCCAAGGCATGGGTCAAGGCTTTGACAACATGATCTTGCCCAAGCAGTTCAGAGAAGGTTTTAGGGCGCCATTTACGAGCTAGTGCAAGTGCAGTCATAGTGCAATTCTAGCAAGAGCTACAATAATGATGGACGGGCCTCCTCGCATGGTGGCTTGGCAACCTGGTCAGGTCGGGAACGAAGCAGCCATACCCAATAACTATCAGTGCCGAGGGTTTGGCTCGTCCTTCGCTAATCCAACTTCCTTATCATCCAACGCGTGCGGAACTCAGACCATTTCCCGTATTAAAGTCATCGTCCGATGACCAACCTGTGAGCCTACATAACAACCGTATAGAGGCGCGCTGGCATTCTTTCTTACAAAAATACTGCGAGTTCAATTAAAGAAAGTAAGTCCGACAAGGAGCAGGATCTTTTGAATGCGTTAAACGCCTACCGCACTCTGTAAGAAAGTGGCTGAGCGCTTCGAATTTGTAGGGGGCATTTCCACAATCCTTTTGGATAATGGAATAGGACTTGATTTTATAGACTATCTAGGTAAAAACACAAAGAATACTGTACATTATTACAGTTAATATTTTCAGTGGCTACTCCCGCTTAATATGGCTAATTTAGGTGGGTCTGACCTATACTTAACCATTACTTTTGCCTAAAAAAATGTCTATCAAAATTCCTAATCCCGTTGCACTTACGCAAGATTTAATCCGTTTTAATACGATTAATCCCCCTGGAAATGAGGATGAAATTTGTGGCTTTTTAGAAGAACTTCTTTTGAGCGCAGGCTTCGAATGTAAGTCAGTTGATTTTGCCCCTCGTCGCAGAAGCTTAATTGCCCGCATCGTGGGAGAACGGGGTGGGCCCAACATTTGTTTTACCGGTCACGTTGACGTTGTTCCACTAGGAGGTCGCTCTTGGCAATATGACCCTTTCTCAGCCCAAATCCATGACGGGAAACTCTATGGTCGCGGTTCAAGCGATATGAAAAGTGGTGTTGCCTCCATGGTCGTAGCCGCCATGAAGACTGCCTCACAGGCCAAAGCGGGTCATGGCATTAGTCTCATTATTACGGCAGGGGAAGAAACGGGTTGTGAAGGCGCTTTTCATCTTATCGCACAAAAAGAAGTAATTGACTATATTGGAACTGCCGGGTGCTTTGTAGTTGCAGAGCCAACCGCCAATGAACCCTTAATTGGTCACAAAGGTGCCTATTGGTTGCGGGCCAAAGCAAGTGGTATTACAGCACATGGCTCAATGCCTGAACGTGGTGAAAATGCATTCTACAAAATTGCTCGGGGCGCCTTAGAGCTGGAAAAATTCCAGTTTGATAATCCGCCCCATCCCTTAATGGGTCAAGCGACTCTGAATATCGGGACTGCTAAAGCAGGGATCAATATTAATTCCGTACCAGATGCTGCCGAAATGACACTCGATATTCGCTCGATTCCAGGTCAAAGTCATCAACATCTATTTGGCTGTTTGTGTAAAGTTCTTGGCCCACAAATTACTCTTGAACCTATTATTGATGTACAAGGTTTTTTTACACCCTCTAGTGATCCATGGATCCAGCATGTATATGCAAGGTGCAATGAAATTAATGGCGTAATGCCAACTGAGAAAACAGTGGCCTTCTTTAGCGATGCCTCTGCACTCAAGACGGTCATTGGTGATCCGCCTACGGTTGTTCTTGGACCTGGGCAGCCTGAAATGGCGCACCAAACTGATGAATTTTGCTATGTACAAAAAATTAGCGAGGCAACTACTTTATTTGAGCATTTAATTAATGATTGGCAATCAAACTAATTCTTCCAAAGGAATGCTATGAAAGTCGAAACAACGCAATTTAAAGAAGTGACTGCTATGCAAGATGAAGTTGATATGCAGGCCTACTGGATGCCATATACCCCAAATAGATACTTTCGGAAAAACCCAAAAATTATGGTTAGCGCTAAAGGGGTTTATTACACCGATGATCATGGTCGTAAATTACTAGATGGTGCCTCAGGACTATGGACGTCCCCGCTCGGTCATGGTGATCCGCGGATTATTGAGGCTATCCAACGTCAATACCACACGATGGATTATGTTCCTGCCTTTCAGATGGCTAGTAAAGAAACGTTCCGGCTCGCTAATCGAATTGCACAATACGCGCCAAATGGTCTAGGAAAAGTATTTTTTGTGAATTCAGGTTCTGAAGCTGTGGACACGGCTCTAAAGATGGCACTGGCATATCATCGCGCCAAAGGTGAGGCAAGTCGCACTCGTATGATCGGTCGTGAGCGCGCCTATCATGGTGGATGTGTGGGAGGAATTTCGGTAGGTGGAATTCCAACAAATCGGAAAATGTTTGGCGCAATCATGATGCCTGGGGTTGATCATTTACCGCATACACTTAACCTATCCCAAATGGCCTTCTCCCGAGGTCAACCTACTTGGGGGGCTCATTTAGCCGATGATTTAGAACGCATAGTCCTATTACATGACGCTAGCAATATTGCAGCTGTCATCTTAGAACCCGTGCAAGGGTCGACCGGTGTTATTGTCCCACCACTTGGCTACCTAGAAAAGATTCGGGAAATTTGTACAAAACACGGTATCTTACTAATTTTTGATGAGGTCATAACCGGCTTTGGTCGACTTGCTGCCAACTTTGGAGCCGATCGCTTTGGCGTTAAGCCCGATATGATCACCTTTGCCAAAGCAATCACAAACGGAGTGATCCCCATGGGTGGGGTCATTGTGCGCGATGATATCTACGAAACCATCACCGGAATCGGTGGTCAAGAGCAACTCATTGAATTTTTCCATGGATATACCTACTCTGGCCATCCACTGGCCACTGCCGCAGCCCATGCATGTCTTGATATTTTTGAAACCGACGATATCATGGCACGCACCAAAGTCCTCGATCAAGTGCTGGGGGATGCAGTCCACTCGCTTAAAGGGATTCCTGGAATTATTGATATTCGGAATTGCGGTGTTTCAGCAGCCTTTGATCTTGAGCCAATTGCAGGCAAACCCGGTCTTCGTGGAATGCAAATACTTGAAAGTTGTATCGAACATGGCATTTTAGTAAGAATTACGAATGATACGATTGCGATGGGTCCACCATTTGTAGCCAGTTCAGAGGAGGTTCAATCCTTAGTTGAAATCTTCTCGAAAGTAGTTAAAAAGGCATACTAGTTCGTGGTACAACTTGACTTACAAACGCAGTTACGCATCAATGCCGAGCGTCTTCAAGCTTCTTTGTTAGAACTAGCAAAAATTGGTGCCACTCAAAAAGGCGGCGTTTGTCGCTTAGCACTTACAGATATGGATCAACAGGGTCGCCACTGGGTCATCAATAAAGCAAAATCCTTAGGTCTTTCAGTAAGCGTTGATCAAATTGGCAATACCTTTATGCGTCGTGCTGGACGCAGCGCTCACTTACCCCCTGTCATGACAGGAAGTCATATTGATACGCAACCCACTGGTGGCAAATACGATGGCAACTATGGAGTATTGGCGGGTTTGGAAGTGATCGCCACCTTAAATGAACATGGTATTGAAACAGAGGCGCCCATTGAAATTGTCTTTTGGACCAATGAAGAGGGGTCACGCTTTACTCCAGTGATGATGGGCTCAGGTGTTTTTGCTGGAGCCTTTTCACTTGAGCATGCTTATAGTCGGACTGATCAAGCGGGTAAAACCGTTCGTGACGAATTAGAACGAATTGGTTTCTTAGGTAAAGATAAAATTGGTGAGCACCCTTGTGGCGCTTACTTTGAGGCGCATATTGAGCAAGGCCCAGTACTAGAACATCACGACATCACAATTGGTGTTGTGCCAGCAGTAATGGGTTTGCGCTGGTTTGATTGTGTGGTTCATGGTTTTGAAGCCCACGCTGGTCCAACCCCAATGGAAATTCGGCAGGATGCTTTGCAAGTTGCAAGCCATCTTATCCAATATGTCGTGACTTTAGCCAAAAACCATGCGCCTCATGGTCGAGGAACTGTTGGCATGGTCCAAGTTTTTCCCAATAGTCGTAACGTAATTCCAGGACGCGTTCAGTTTTCAGTTGACCTACGCCATCCCGATGCCACGGTGCTGTCCCAAATGAGTGCTGACCTCCAAAAGAAAATTGATTCTTTGAGTGCCACGCACGCCATGACTATTACTCTAGAAGAGGTCTCTTATTTCCCACCCTGCAACTTTAATGACGCTTGCATTAAAGCAATTCGAGAGGTTTCTAAGGGACTAGGCTATTCCCAAATGGATGTTGTTTCAGGCGCTGGCCATGATGCTATTTACATGGCACGCTTAGCGCCCACTGGCATGATTTTCATTCCCTGCAAGGATGGCATTAGCCATAATGAAATTGAGGATGCTAAAAAAGTTCATTTGGAGGCCGGTGCCAATGTTCTTTTGCACAGTATGCTTCGTTTTGCAAAACCCATTTTATGAGTTTACGTTTTGTAATCGCTCGGTTTCAACATGAAACCAATACCTTTTCTCCTATTACAACTCCATTGGAGTCCTTCTACCCGCAATGGGGAGCTGATGCCTTAATAAATCAAACGGGAGCCCGAACGGCGATGGGCGCCTTCATTGATGCAGCTAAATCGATTGGAGCCACTATTCAAACGCCTGTAACTGCTTATGCCAACCCAAGTGCAACAGTAGATGCAATTGCTTATCAAACAGTATGTGATGCCATTTGTTTAGCTGTTGCAGCAGGGTGTGACGCAGTTTTGCTCGATTTACATGGAGCAATGGTAGCTAGTGGCACAGAGGATGGTGAGGGTTCATTGCTTGAGCGTATTCGGAAGATTGCACCTCATACAACCATTGGAGTTGCACTTGATTTGCATGCGAACTTGACCCCAAGGATGATTGCTAACTGCGATGTAATGCTTAGTTTTAAAACCTATCCACATATTGATATGTACGAAACTGGGGAGCATGTTGCACGCTTAGTGCTGGCAATGCTAAGAAAAGAGCTTCAACCCTACATGACTTACCGACAGTTACCGATCCTATCTCATACTCTACGCAGCAATACAAATGAGGGTGCAATGCAACAAGTAGTGAAACAAGCTCTTGCGATAGAAAATGAAAAGGGAATATTAGGTACCTCCATTTTGGCAGGTTTTAGTTTGGCTGATTTTTATGATGCTGGAATGTCAGTAATTATAATTAGTGACGAACGTCATCCTAATTCCAAAATAATTGCAGAAAAATATGCTGAGAAACTGGCTCAACAAATTATGGATCTTGCAGACGATTTTATTTATACCAGCGCCCCATCCCAAACTAGCTTAGATGATGCTATTCATCTCCAGCAAAAATCAGGATCGGGGCCTGTTCTGCTGTTAGACCATAGTGATAATGTGATGTCAGGGGGCACCTGTGATACCACGGATATATTAGAACTCGCTTTAGCGACAGGCCTCAATAATCTAGCAGCAGGACCCATTGCTGATCCAATTACAGTTAATCAATTACTAAAGATTGGTCTAGAAAAAAAATGCACTATTGCATTAGGAAACCGCTCTGGCTGGACATATCAAGGTAAACCCAAAAAACCTCTTATCTTAGAAGGAGTTGTAAAAAAAATCCATTCGGGTGACATCCTAGTTAGCGGCCCAATCTTCACTGGGTCTATCTTGCGGATGGGTCCTAGCGTGTTATTTGAGACCCAACAGGCACAAATTGTAATTAGCTCAGAGCGTGTGGAGCCTTACGATCTAGGCGTAATGCTCGAACTCGGTATTGAGATTGAAAATAAATCATTTGTTCTTTTAAAATCACGTATGTATTGTCGCCCTGTATTTACTCCTCTGTGCAAAGGTTTGATTGAATGCGATTCCGATCAGGGTGGACCTACTAGTTCAAACTATGCCCGATTTGATTTCCAAAAAGTTCGTCGCCCAATCTTTCCGCTTGATGCATTGCCTGGCTAATTCCGAGGTGAGTCATGTATGAAATTATGAGTTTGCGCGAGCTGATTGCCTTACTTGTATTTTGTGCTGCAATGACTTTCTCTCCCGGGCCAAATACAATGCTTACAACAGCAATTGCAAGCAATGAAGGTTTACGCAAAGTCATTCCTTTTACTCTGGCAGTTCCACTTGGGTGGTTGCTCATTCTTCTGATTACCGGTCTTGGAATTGGCACACTTGTTATTCAACTACCAATTGTGCGCTGGTTTATTCAAATAGCAGGATGTGCTTATTTACTTTGGCTTGCTTATTTATTGAGTCGCCATCATCAATTAAAAACTATTGATTCTTCTAAGCTACAGATCACTTTTGGTAAAGGAGTAGCTCTGCAATTTTTGAATATTAAGGTTTGGCTTTTAGCTGTAACAGTGACTAGTACTTGGATTATTAATGCTGAAGGTCAAATAAGTACTAACCAATATGATCGATTGGCGCTCGCCTGCTTTGTAGTGATGTTTTTTGCTTTTGCAAGTAATTTTAGTTATGCGCTAGTTGGCTCGCTAGTCCGAAACTGGTTACTTCACGGCAAGCGCCTACTCATATTTAATCGAATCCTAGCTAGCTTACTTGCTGCAACGGCAATCTGGACTTTATTTATTTAGCTTGAAATGGCAAGCGACTGAGTGTCCTGGTGTAATTTCTTCTAGAATGGGTTCCTCCACTTTGCATCGTTCTTGAGCGTAACGGCAGCGTGTATGAAAATGACAGCCGTTAGGTCGGTTAATTGGGCTTGGCACATCGCCACCCAAAACAATTTGTTTGCGTTGATACTTCGGATCGGGCACAGGAACGGCTGATAATAAGGCTTCCGTGTAAGGATGAGATGGCGTTGAAAAGAGTAGTTTAGTGGGTGCCAACTCCACAATTCGTCCCAAATACATCACAGCAACCCGATGGCTAATATGTTTTACAACAGCAAGATCATGAGCTACAAATAAATAAGAGACTTGAAATTCACGCTGCAAATCCTCTAAGAGGTTAATTACTTGAGCCTGAACGGAAACATCTAGTGCGGAGACTGGTTCATCCAACATAATAAGCTTTGGCTTTACAGATAAAGCTCTGGCAATACCGAGACGCTGACGCTGACCACCAGAAAATTCGTGTGGGAAACGTAACATTTGATCTGGACGAAGCCCAACACGCTCAAATAAAGCAGATACACGTTCTCGACCTTGAGCCTTGGAAAGGCTCTCGAAATTCCGCAGAGGCTCAGAAACAATATCTGCCGAACGCATCCGTGGATTAAGAGATGAATATGGATCTTGGAAAACTGCCTGTATTTGTTGGCGGTATGGTCTCATTTGTGAGCGACTTAACTCGTCTATTCGCTCGCCACGCCAAATGATCTCTCCACGACTTGGCTCAATCAATTTAAGGATCGTCCGACCAACAGTTGACTTACCACAACCACTCTCTCCTACCAACCCAAGAGTTTCACCTTCGTTAATAGTAAAACTAATTCCATCCACTGCGTACACATATCCAGCTATACGACTAAACAAGCCTTTCCGAATCGGGTAATGCTTACAAAGATCTTTTACTTCTAATAAAGTCTTTGATTTTTTTGTATCCATAGTTATCATGCTGTACTTATTGTTTTGATTTCATTAGGATGCCAACAAGCCACTAAGTGACGATTTCCTATATCTTGCAAAGTAGGTGAATCGGTTTGGCAGCGCGCGCTTGCAGAAGGACAGCGTGGTGCAAAAGCACACCCAATAATCTCGGTTCGCAAAGAGGGTACCATTCCCGGAATTTCTGTTAGTCTTTTTTGTGAATCATCATCCAAACGTGGCATTGAATTGAGAAGTCCTAAGGTATATGGATGCAGGGGTCTATCAAAAAGATCAAGCACATCTGCTTCTTCAACTTTGCGCCCCGCATACATCACCACAACTCGTTGCGCCATCTCAGCAACAACTCCCAAATCATGGGTAATTAAAATAATTGCTGCACGCGTACGATCTCGTAGCTCCCGAATTAAATTTAATATTTGTGCCTGAATGGTCACATCCAGCGCGGTTGTTGGCTCATCTGCAATCAAAATTTCAGGGTCGCACGCTAAGGCCATCGCAATCATGATTCGCTGTCGCATTCCGCCTGAAAGCTGATGAGGATAGTTGTCGATACGGTTCTCAGGCTCGGGAATATTAACTAACTTCAGCATCTCCAACGTTCGACTACGAGCCTGTTCCCTACTGCACCCGCGGTGTAACTCTAGAACTTCGCCAATTTGTTGGCCCACAGTTAAAACAGGGTTAAGTGAGGTCATCGGCTCTTGAAAAATCATGGAAATTTTATCGCCCCGAATATCACGCATTTCATCGTCAGATAAATGCAAAAGGTCTTTTCCATGAAACTTGATTGATCCAGAAACGATTTTTCCCGGAGGAGAAGCAATTAAACGCAGGATCGATAATGAGGTCACACTTTTACCACAACCCGATTCGCCGACAATGGCTAATGTCTCTCCTTGACACACAGCAAAGGACATCCCATCAACTGAGCGGACCACCCCATCGCGGGTATAAAAATAGGTACGTAGATCATTAACTTCCAGAACAGCCTGACCAGAATGTTGATTATTAGTGCTCATGGTCTACATTCTGCGGGATAAACGTGGATCTAAGGCATCCCGCAAGCCATCACCTAAATAGTTAACTGCTAAAACAGTAATCGATAGAAAAATGGATGGGAATAAAATTAGATAGCCAGCAATTTGAAAGAGGCTACGCGATTCGGCCATGATATTGCCCCAGCTTGGAATATTAGGTGGGGTACCTGCTCCGATAAAAGACAAAATCGCTTCTGTGATCATCGCTGATGCACAAATATAAGTAGCCTGTACTAATAAGGGAGCCATAGTATTAGGCAATATATGGCGAATCAAGGTCTTCAATAAAGGTGTGCCTGATGCTGTAGCAGCTTCTACATAAGGTTGTTCACGTAAAGTCAATACTAAGCTTCGTACAAGACGAACTACCCTTGGAATTTCTGCTAAGGTAATCGCAATAATTACATTCTCAATACTAGCTTTTGTAAGAGCCATTAGAGCAATCGCAAGCAAAATCGAAGGGATCGACATTAGTCCATCCATGATGCGCATTACCACTGCATCAACTGCACGTACAAATCCAGTAATCAATCCAATCGCAAGCCCAATTAATGTACTTAATAAAGCAACCGAAATTCCAACTATTAAGGACACGCGTGCCCCGTACATAACACGGCTATATACATCACGGCCAAGCGCGTCAGTTCCAAACCAAAATTCACTGCTGGGTTGCTTTAATCGATTAAGAGGTGTTACTGCCTGCGGATCCACCGTCCACAAAAAAGGTGCAAATAAAGCAATAAAAATCATCGCTATAAGAATAAAAGCTCCTAAAACTGCAAACGGGTAACGTTTATATAGAGCAGGAATTCTAACGCTGGCAAAAGACCACCAATTAGCAATAGAAAAGTAAGGGCCTGTTGAAAAAAGTGATGGTGTATTCAAATTAGAACTTTTCTATTAGAACTTAATAACGAATACGCGGATCAAAAAAAACATATGATAAGTCAATTAGCAAATTAATAATTACATATGTTGCTGAGAAAATTAAAATGACACCTTGAATCACAGGATAGTCACGCCGCAGAATAGCATCGACTGTTAAACGCCCAATGCCAGGAATCGCAAATACTGTTTCGGTTACAACTGCTCCTGAAATCAATAACCCGATTCCAATACCAATAATTGTAATAATCGGGATGGCAGCATTCTTAAGTGCGTGATGAATCAGAATATTATGCTCTGCTAACCCTTTAGCTTGAGCGGTACGAATATAATCTTGTGCAAGGACATCTAGAACACTGGCACGTGTTATGCGTGTAATTAAGGCAGCATAGACGGTTCCAAGTGCGAGACTGGGAAGAATTAAATGCTTTAACCAAGGCCATATACCATCAGCAATAGGCCGGTATCCCTGAACTGGCAAAATTTGTAATTGAAGCGAAAATAATAAGATTAACAAATAGGCTAGTACAAATACAGGCAAGGAAAAACCGAGCACCGAAAATCCCATAATCGCTCTGTCTGTTTTACTTTCTGCGCGAGCAGCGGCAATTGCGCCCAATGGTACAGAAGTAATAATTGCCACAATTAATGTGCAAATAGTTAAGGATATGGTCGGCTCTACCCTTTGGGCAATTAACTTTGTCACCGGTAAATTGGTAAAGATGGAAATACCTAAATCTCCATGAAAAAGGCTCCAAACCCAGGTACCAAAACGAACTATAAAGGGCTGATCTAGACCGAGCGATTGCCGTATACGCTTGATGTCATCATCAGTTGCTACATCGCCAGCGATTACGGCAGCAGGATCACCAGGCGTTAAATACAGCAATGAGAAAACAATAAACGCAACGACAGCCATTACGACCACCGTTGCGCCTAAACGTCTTACTATGTAAGAAAACAAATACTAACTCCAATCACATTGAAAGTGGCAGAACTATTTTTTCTCCACGTTCCATAAAAATGCCATTGGTGCAACGATGATGCCTGAGAGATTGGTGCGATACGCCGTAGGCAAGATAAATTGCGCAGTGGGTACGTATGGCAAGAACTCAAAGGCACGGGCTTGAACAGCCTCGGCTGCTTTTTTAGCTGCAGCAGCATTTGGAGCCTCAAAGAATGCTTCGCGTAAGGACTCCAGTTTTGGGTCTGTAGGCCAACCAAACCAAGCTTTATCACCGTTACCACGAATTGCAAAATTCACCGCTGGGTTCAGAAGATCGGGTCCGACTAACCATGTATGGAATATTGACCAACCGCCCTTATCGACTGGCTCCTTGGAAGTGCGGCGCGTGATTAATGTGCCCCAATCGCCAGCCTGTAATTCCACATTTAAACCGAGTTTACGTAATAATTCAGTCGTTAAGAGGGATTGCGACTGAACAATTGGCTGGTCCGTTGCAGAAATGATGACAATCTTTTCACCTTTATAACCAGATTCTTTAATAAGTGCCTTAGCAGCGTCAAAATCACGCTTACCAGTTAATAATGTCGAGCCTACTGTGCTTGCTAGAGGTGTATCGCATGTAAAGTAAGAGGCACAAGGTTTACCATTTTTTGGATTACCTGCAATGCCAAGGACATAATCTTGCTGGTTTAAAACCATTGCCACTGCACGACGCATCTTCTCGTTGTTAAATGGTGCATGCAAAAAATTAAAACGGATCATGCCCATTGAACCTAGTGGATCAATATTATCTACTTTGACACTCTTATTTTTAGCAAGCAAAGGTATTAAATCTGGCGGCATTTGTTCCCACCAATCTGCCTCACCATTGCTAATGGCATTTGCTGCTGTAGCAGAATCGGGAATGTAGAGCCATTCAACACGATCCACCTTTACAACTTTGCCGCCTGAAGCCCAAGATGGGGCCTCTTTACGAGGAACATAATCCTTATTCTTCACATAAATCACTTTGCTACCAGGGACCCACTCATCTTTAAGCATCTTAAAGGGGCCGGAGCCAGTTGGATCAGTAATATTCGTAAAAGCATCCGTCTTTGCAATGCGCTCGGGCATGATAAAAGGAACATTAGAGGATGGTTTACCCAAAGCATCTAAAACGAAAGCAAAAGGCTTTTTCAGTTTCAATACGAAGGTTTTATCGTTGGTAGCGGACCATGATTCGGTTGCATCAGCCAATTTCTGTCCCAAACCGTCCCTTTTTGCCCAACGATCTAGCGATGCAATTACGTCAGCTGAGCGAACAGGAGCACCATCATGAAATTTGAGTCCATCACGTAGTGTAAAAGTGTAGGTTTTTTTATCTGCGCTGACCGTAAATTTATCTACCATCTGCGGCTTGATCTCAAATTTACTATCCATAGCAAATAAAGTGTCATACACCATGTAGCCGTGATTACGAGTGATGTAGGCCGTTGTTGCAATCGGATCCAAAATCCTTAGATCAGCCTGGGCTATAAATTTCAAGGTTTTTTGCGCTTGCGCCTCAGCGGCTGGGGTGAAAAAACCTACTGAAATTGCGAGACCAACTGGAGCCGCAATCTGGAGGAAGGAACGTCTAACAATATTCATAAAAGTCTCCAATACATTAAATTTAAAAATCTACCTACGATATTAATGAGTATCTAATTCTCTACCTAGTAAATGTGCTTCATTAAAGTGCATACAAGCGCATAAGAGGTGCATCTAAGTTTGTATCGCTATTTAAAAAAACGTCAGTTATTTACTTTCTTCAATCTTTTTACCACAGAAATCAACTGATGCTCATGATGTTTGCGTCCAATTAACTGAACGCCTGCCAAACTCTCGGCGGAATACACACCAGCTATTAGGGGTATCCCTAATATTGGCAAACCTGTTGCCCCCATTGCTAAGCTTAGCTCTCGAAGGGGCTTGGCCGCATTAGGTAAATCCTTTTGTACGACAGGGCCACAAGGAGTAAGCCCTACAGCAAATAAATCGACTTCTTTATTTGGTGCATCGAATGCTTCTTCAAAATAAGCGGCAAAACGACGGAGTGCTGAAAGGGCTTGATCCAAATCAGCTGATTTCAGATTTTTGGAGTTACGCAACTCGTTTAGTACAGGATTGCCTAAACAAGATGAAAAATTATCTACGTCTCCGCACATGAGAAGAAAATCGTCGTAAAACTCCTTTTGTAATACAACAAGGGCATTTTGTGTTGCAAGATCAAGACTGGGCCACTGTTGCTCCACAAAAAAAACTCGCTGAGAATGTTGCAGGGTATTCATCCATTGTGTAAAGGCAGCGCGTACATCTGTGCTTAAAACTCTTAATAATTCTGGGTCCCAACCGATTCGAATTAGATCATTACCTTGGGAAATGGAAGATTGCTTTGCATTCGGTAAAAAAAGATCTCCTAAAAAATAAGCGCAATCATCCAATGTCTTGGTTAGGGGCCCTACAACATCTAGAGTTCGCGAACGGGGAACCACTCCATCGAGTGAAAACGAGTTCGAGGAAGGTCGAAGCCCAACGATGCCACACCAGGCAGCTGGCATTCGAATCGATCCCCCTGTATCGGAGCCAAGAGCGGCAGGGACAATTCCCATAGCAACAGCCCTAGCACTTCCGCTCGATGAACCGCCAGAAAGACAGTCGTCTAAATAGGGATTTATTACATCACCATAGTGAACGCTTTCACCCGTCAAACCAACTGCCCACTCATTTAAATTTGTTTTACCAATTGGAATGGCACCGCGGTCAATTAGTTTCTGAAGAACTGGCGCTGTCTGTAAAGCCTTTTTAGAATATGCCCTAGGACTTCCTGCTGATGTTATTAATCCAGCCCAATCAATATTATCTTTGACTGCAATCGGAATACCAGCTAAATCCCCAACTGCTTCACCCCGTGCAATTTGAGAATCAATCCTATCAGCCAAGAACAATGCTTCCGCAGAATGCAAACTAATAAAAGTTGGAGAAACGTTAGAACCCAATATTTCATTTTTCGCTAAATCAAGAGCCTTCACCACTTGAGAGCGTGCCGTTATGGTGCCACTTTTTACTTGAGTGACAATCTCGCTTAATGGAGGCCAAAAATGATATGGAATCATGAATAGTGAGTAGATAAAAGAATGGCTAATTTTTATGAATTATTTTGATCTATTTTGTCATACAATCGTTTGTAAATAATTTCAGAAAAAATGGTATGAAAATATTTAAGTTACTTCTAATTTTTGGTCTTTTCTCTATCGCATTATTTAGTTTAACCGTTAAAGCTCACCACGGGTGGTCAGAGTATGAGCAAAATAAATTAGTGAAGCTCTCAGGTAAGGTCACACAAAATGGCTATGAACACCCGCATGGTTTTATTAAGTTTGATGCTGATGGTAAAGAATGGATAGTGATATTGGCGCCACCCTTTCGCATGGAAAATCGGGGATTGTCAAAGTCTGATATTACCGCTGGTTCGCAAGTGAGCGTTGAGGGCTACATTAATCGCACCAAACTCAATGAGATGCGGGCTGAGCGAATCATGGTGAATAACAAAACGATCGAGTTACGGTGAACACTCCCTTAGTGGCCTTGGAGAGTGTTTGGTTAGCTCAGGCCATGAAATACTCAACTTGGCTTTACCCCACTGTTGAAACTGTTCATATTTGGGGCATTGGCATGCTCTTTGGAAGCGTAGTAATCATGGATTTACGAGTCTTGGGTCTAGGCAAGGCTCTTGATTACTCTGCTCTCTCGCGTTTAGGAATCGCAGTATCTGTAATCGGATTTTTCTTAGCTGTATTAACTGGCTCGATGCTTTTTATTACGCATGCTGCCGATCTCATTGCCTCACGCTTATTTATCCTGAAGATGTGTTTGATCTTTCTTTTAATAGCAAATGCTACTTTATTACGGATGCGTGTAGTAATAAATCCTGTTACAAAAGCCCAAGCAGTGATCTCTTTAGTTGGCTGGGCCAGTGTGATTGGTTTGGGGCGTTGGTTAGCGTATGTCTAGCTGAGGCTAAATCAATTTTTAGTTAGATACGTTTCTTTTTCTGAATCGATAAATAAATGCCAATCAAGATCAGCGCAAAGGCAACCCCCTGAAATAACTCTGGGGGTTTTTGCAGGAGCAAGGTTGAAAGAATTGCGGTAAAGAGTGGGATTAGGTTTGTGAAGAATGTCGCCACCGTAGCCCCTGCCCCATTAACACCAAGCCCCCAACAGCGATAGGCAATCAAAGATGGGCCGATGATGACAAAGAGGATCATGAGGACGGTTGGCCACGACCATGTGAAGTGGCTGTACTCGAGTTGCCACTCGGTCACTGCAAAACCGATAGACCAACAAAAGCCAAAACCTACCTGAGCTAATAAAAAATAGCTCCATGGCCAAGTGCGCTCGGTACTCTCTTTTGGATGGCTTAGCATCCAGCTATAAGCGCCCCATAATATAGTGGCAAGGACCATATATAGATCGCCCACAACAAACTCAATCTCAATTAAACGCTCAAGCTCACCCCGAACAATCACAATCGATACACCAACAAGAGAAATCAGCGCACCAATGATTTGTTTTGCGTGTGAAGATTCCTTATAAAATAGGGCTCCAATCACAATGGCCCAAATCGGCATACTTGCACCAATTAAGGTGACATTAATGGGTGTTGAGCTTTGGAGAGCTAGGTAAAGTAAGATGTTATAACTACCGACCCCAAAAAGACTCAAGAGCAAAAAACGCTTGGTTTGTCCCCACAAAGGGCTGCTACCTTTAAACACACCCCATGCAAAAGGCAGCAGAATGAGTGCAGTTACTCCCCAGCGAATGGTATTGAGCAAAACGGGTGAACTGGATTGCACCAAAATCTTGCCCACAACGGCATTACCTGCCCACATCAGGGCAGCGGTCGTAAGATAAAAAGCAGTAAGGGCCGATAGATGCATCGGCCCTACTGTAACAAGTTTATTGTGCGAGTAGTGTGTATTACTCGGCAGATGCTCCAGAGAACTTCACGACCTTGGCCCATTTATCGGTCTCGGCCTGAATGATCTTGCCAAAATCAGCTGGGGTTCCGGTAATAGGCACTCCGCCTAAATCCGCTAAGCGCTCCCGAATTTTTGGATTGCTCATCACCTTATTAATCGCAGCGTTCATCTTATTAATGATGTCAGGTGGAGTGCCGCGTGGCATTCCAACACCAAACCAAGCGGTCGCTTCGTATCCGGGGATGGTCTCACCCACGGTTGGCACATTGGGCAAGGATGGCTCACGCTTTTCCGAAGTCACGGCCAAGGCCTTCAGACGACCTGACTTAATATGCCCAGCCGAGGATGGTAAGTTATCAAAAAGCACTTGCACTTGATTGCCCATGAGATCCACTAATGCGGGGCCAGCCCCCTTATAGGGAACGTGCAACATATTGCAATTGGTCATCGACTTAAAGAGTTCGCCCGACATATGCACAGACGTACCACTTCCAGACGAAGCCATATTAATTTTGCTGACATTATTTTTACAATACGCTAGAAACTCCGCCACGTTATTAGCTGGAAAACTGGGTGGCACGACCATCACATTGGGAGAACGAATAATTCCTGCAACCGGAGCAATGTCGCGGATGAAGTTGAATGGCAAACTTTTATAGAGAGTTGCATTAATCCCGTTGGCAGGATTAACCAAAAGCATGGTGTACCCATCGGGCGGTGATTTAATAACTGCATCCACACCAATATTATTGCCACCGCCAGCTCGGTTCTCAACAATCACTTGTTGACCTAGTATCTCACTTAAGGGTGGTGCAATAATCCGAGCGATCACATCGGTAGTGCCCGCCGGTGGATACGGCACAATCCATTTAATTGCACGATCGGGATACTGCTGAGCCCAGGCTGAACCGATGGCGGTCAAAAAGGCAAATACGCCAAGCACGAGCTTATGGTGATAACGCATGGTAAGGTCTCCTAGTTTTTTTAATGGTGTACTGCCACTACTTTAAGCCATTATTTATTGAATTTTTAATTTAAGCAACCGTACAAATAGCAGGGCGTTGTAGGCCAAATTGGGTTACTTGCTCAAAAGCGTACGCCATTTGCAAGACTGCAAGGTCTTGGCGGTGGCCTCCAACGATTTGCACTCCTACAGGTAAACCCGAATCGGTAAAACCCGCAGGCACTGAGATTGCAGGGTTCCCCATCGCACTAATAAAGTAAGCGGTCTTTTGCCAATCAATATAGGTTTCCATTTTGACCCCATTAATTTCACGGGGGTAATCCAGATCCACCGAGAATGGCACGACTTGGTTCACCGGCAACACAAAGAACTCATAAGTGTTCATAAACTCGCGCATCCGATGGTAGATCTCAGTACGTTTAGCCTCTGCCCGAGCCATCTGGGGTCCAGTGAGGCCTACGCCCTGCTCTGCATTCCAAATCACGGTATCTTTGAGTTGATCTTTATGTGAGGTTAATAACGGTGCAATTCGTAACTCGGTTCGCCACGCCCGCCACATCATAAATATCTCACCGGCTTCGCTTAGATCAATCTCGTCATCGATTACATCACAGCCCAAGCGTTCAAATACTTCTCGAGCTGCTCGCATGACCGTTCGTACTTCGGGCTCTAGGGGCAAGCCACCCAAATCCTCGCTGTATGCAACTTTACATCCTTTGAGGTTACGTTGAAGAGGTATATTAAAGATAGAACCTGGGGACTCCAGTGCAATCGGAGAGCGATCATCGGGTCCTGACAACACAGACATCATGAGTGCCAGATCCTCTACGCTACGCGCCATGGGTCCAGCCACACTCATGGTATACCAACCCAATTGCTCAGGCCACGTTGGTACACGCCCAACCGATGGGCGCATGCCAACTAAATTACAAAAGTTAGCGGGGTTACGTAGCGATCCACCTAAATCGGTTCCATCGGCTAGGGCAACCATCCCCGTTGCCAAGGCTACTGCGCCACCACCCGATGACCCACCACAAGTTTTAGTAAGGTCATAAGGATTTAATGTAGTACCAAAGACCGAATTAAATGTTTGACTACCGGCGCCAAACTCTGGGGTATTGGTTTTACCTAAACTAATCGCTCCGGCATTCTTCTGCCGCTCTACGGGTAATGAGTCCACCTGCGGAATATTGTCTTTGTAGATAGGTGAGCCAAAGGTGGTCTTCACGCCTTTGGTCAGAAATAAATCTTTATGCGCTACTGGCAGACCATGTAAAGCACCGATCGCATCCTGTCTCGCCAATTGTGCATCCGCCTCTTTAGCAGCTTGCAAGGCACTCTCGGCAGTCAGGGTAACAATCGCATTGAGTGTTGGATTAAAGCGCTCAACTTGATCAAGATGGGCCGTAATTAATTGGGTCACACTAATTTTTTTGGAACGAATCAACTGCTCCTGCTCACACGCCCCCAAAAAACATAAATCATTACTTGGCATATCAGATCCTATTTATTAATGGGTACATCAAACTGCTTTGCAGCATGAACAATATCAGTCCAGGTCTGATCATCGATCTCGATACCCTGTTTCATTCTAGTTTGCATGATCAGCAACTCTGGTTCACCCGCTATTTGGACGGGGCTTGATGGATGTGCTGCTGGACTTTGTTTGACCCATGAAACGAAAGATGCTACTTCTGTGTCAAATTGTTCTTGAGTATTCGTACTCTGTGGATTAATCAAGATACTAAGCATGCCATTCCAAATAGCTCGACTCTTTTTGGGTCTTGGTTTCCAGGTCCCACTTCCTGTTAATGCTCCCGCCAATAACTCGCAAGCAATTGCAAGGCCTGACCCTTTGTGTTCACCAAAAGGCATCAAGGCGCCCATCTTGCCATCCGCATTGGGTTTGACCACGACACCAGGATCTTGTGTGGGTCGCCCTTGCGGATCAATCAAATATCCTGGCTCCATGGTTTTACCTTGGTTAAAGGCCACGCGCATCTTTCCTTGAGCAACTCGACTAGTTGCAAAGTCTAAGATGAATGGTGCATTGTTTTTAATCGGCACACCGATACAAAAAGGGTTAGTGCCATGGCGTCCATCACCTCCACCCCAAACAGCCACTACAGGTAAAGAGCGAACATTTACTAAATGAATCGATACCAAACCTTGACTAGCTACAATCTCGGCAAAGTGACCAATCCGTCCGAGGTGATGGGCGTTAGATAAAGATACGATGCAACTACCGTGCTTATGAGCACGCTCAATACCCAGTTGCATTGCTTCTTCTCCCACCACTTGACCATAGCCCTGCTGAGCATCGAGCACAAGCAATGAACCAAGATCACTGCGCACCTGACATCCTTGATTAATTTTGAGCACTCCCTCTAGAAATGCCTCCACATATCTCGGAATCATTCCTACGCCATGCGAGTCGTGTCCTTTGAGATTGGCAAGCACTAAGTTATGAGCCACTGTTTTAGCTTCGGCTAGGCTACTTCCCATTGCCTGAACTATTTTTGTGATCTGTTTTTCTAATTCTTGGTGTGTAATAACGGGCATGGTGGTGAGAGGTTCTATTGTTTTAATGAATTTAGGTTCTCGTGTATATTAAATCATCACCTATCGCTCATTACGGATATCTATGTCTACTCGCAAGTTAAAAAAGCCCGAAGAGTTACGAAGTCATCGCTGGTATGGAGTTAAAGATCTCCGCAGCTTTGGTCACCGGTCGCGGACTGCGCAAATGGGATATACCCGCCAAGACTATGCGGGAAAACCTGTAATTGCCATCATCAATACTTGGAGCGACATTAATCCTTGCCATGGTCATTTTCGGCAACGGGCTGAGGAAGTAAAACGGGGGGTATGGCAAGCGGGCGGCTTTCCTGTAGAAATGCCAGCGATGTCACTATCTGAGCCTTTCCAAAAACCTACCACCATGCTCTATCGCAATTTATTAGCCATGGAGACCGAAGAATTATTGCGCTCCTATCCAGCAGATGCGTGCGTCTTAATGGGTGGTTGCGATAAGACCACTCCCGCACTTCTCATGGGTGCGATTAGCATGAACTTACCTACCATCTTCTTGCCCGCTGGTCCGATGTTGCGCGGTGATTACCAAGGTAATTACTTGGGAAGCGGTAGCGATACTTGGAAATATTGGGCAGAGTTACGGGCGGGCAATATTACCGAGAACGATTGGCGGAATATTGAAAACGGGATTGCACGCTCACCCGGTCACTGCATGACCATGGGAACCGCCTCCACCATGACGAGCGCCACTGAGGCCTTGGGTTTATCGCTCTCAGGCTTTGCCTCGATTCCGGCATCCGACTCGCGTCATTCTCAGATGGCTAGCATGACCGGACGGCGTATTGTGGAAATGGCCTGGGAAGATCTCAAACCCTCTGATATTTTGACCAAGGCATCTTTTGACAATGCCATGAGTACGGTCTTAGCGCTCGCAGGTTCTACCAACTCGGTCGTACATATGATTGCCGTGTCGCGCCGTGCTGGCTTTCCATTAACGCTCGATCATATCGATGCGCTAGCTCGTAAGGTTCCAGTTCTAGCCAACCTTCGACCTGCCGGCGAGTATCTGATGGAAGATTTTTATTATGCGGGTGGTTTACGAGCACTCTTAAAGCAACTATCGCCCTTATTAGATCTCACGCAGCAAACTGTAGATGGTAAATCCTTAGGTGAATTGATTTCAGAAGCGAAAGTGTTTAAGCCCGAGGTTATCCGCTCGCTGGATAACCCTTTAGTAGCCAGCGATAGCTTGGCGATCCTCAAGGGTAACCTTGCACCCGATGGCGCGGTCATCAAACCGCCTGCTGCTGAATCGCATCTTCTCAAACATACTGGCAAGGCGGTGGTATTTAAGAACTACGATGACCTCTCCGCACGCATTGATGACCCACAGCTGGATGTCGACAAAGACTCGGTAATTGTGTTGCAAAACGCGGGTCCCTTGGGTGCCCCAGGAATGCCTGAGTGGGGTCAATTACCCATTCCGCAAAAACTGCTCAAGCAAGGTGTGCGCGATATGGTGCGCATCTCCGATGCCCGCATGAGTGGTACCAGTTACGGCGCCTGTGTCTTGCATGTGGCTCCAGAGTCTTATGTTGGCGGGCCATTGGCTTTAGTCAGGGATGGTGATTTGATTGAGTTGGATGTGCCAGCGCGCAAACTCAATGTCTTAATCTCAGACGCAGAAATGACCAAACGAAAGCAAGCCTGGCAAGCCCCTCTCAAGAAATTTGATCGTGGCTTTGGCAAGATGTACAGTGCGCATGTCTTGCAGGCCGATCAAGGTTGTGACTTTGACTTTTTAGAAACGTCGCACCAAGAGCAATCTGGAACAGATCCTGAGATCCATTAAGTGAATAATCCTACGCAACTTCGTCGGTATAAGGCTTTATCCTGCTAGTTTTTTACGATTGATTTCAAGTCGTCGATCTACTAATGCCACTTGGGCATCAATGGCAGGGTGACTCATTCCCTTTGAGCGGGCAATTAACTGGACCAATTTATCAGCCCGTTCAATATTGGGCGCTCCATTTTGTAGGGCTCTAGCAGCAGATGCTGGGCGTGAGAGTGACTGTGCAGCAGCTGCATATTTCTCAAAAGGAACCAAGTCGTTTGGCTGAGCGCCAAGTGCTACACACATATCAAACACAAAGTTATAAACCGAACGCGACTCCTCGATATTGGCATGAACTGCATCTTGAGTATTACGCATTCCATCTTCAGTAATGCAGCGGTAATTCCCAGCTAATAACATCGACCATTTAGCCAATGGCACAAACAAGGAGTCATGCACCTTTAATTTGACCGGGAGTTCAATTTTTCCTTCTGGTGTCTCAAAACGGGCATTAGCGACATCCGCTTCTAGTTGGCGCAGTATGGTGTTATAGCGATCATTGTCAAAAGTAGCGCACTTGAAATTAGTTGGCAGGGTAACTTGCAAGAAATTTGCCTGCTCACCTTGTGGACGTATGGCCTGAGGATCTGGGCTATTGAGGGTCAGATTGGCTGGATCAAACGAGTCCCAGATCCTCGCATCGGTATACGCAGATTCAAGCGATTTGTATTCCAAGCCAGGTATGCGCTTAATGAAAGGCAATGGTGGCATGTTCATGATGGACATACAAGGTAAGCCCGAGCGACCAATTGCGTCCATCAACTCCCGAACTCCAGCAGAACGGTATTGTGGTTCTTGCATGCAAAGTCCTACCAAGTCATATTGGCTTAGATCATTCCCCTCAGCAGGTCCAGCAGTAACGCGACCTGGGAGCAATCGTGACTCCAGTAAAACGGGTTCCGTACGACCACGGATTGGGAGTCGAACCTTAAAGCCCTCTTTATTAATCAGTGTAGCCTCTTCAGGTAAACACACTAAGTGGATATGGTGGCCGCCATATAAAAGTTTTGAGGCCAAGAGAGAGCCATAGGAGGCTCCGAGTAGTAAGATTTTATAGGGCATATATTTTTAGGCAGGATTTAATTTCTTCATTTCGAAACGTGTAATTTATGTCACCAATACCAATCTTCGTCAGCATCATTGACAAAGTCACCTAACACAAGTGAATTTTGTTTAGATGAAGTAACTGCCATTGCATCTTTAGCCCAACCTGCGCGAATCTGCTTTTTTGGTTTTCGTAAAACGAGCATATTTCCCTCAACCGATAAGTGTGCAATCTTATCAGAACCAATATCCTAAATTAATACTTAGTTCGTCTTCAGTCTTGCTTCTTTGAGTCGCGGCTCTACCAGATGGCCTTTACGTGCTCGGTTGCCAGCAAATCCCTTCAATGCTTTTGCATCTAGGATAGTGTCGGTTGGTTTGCCACCCCTGCCAAGACCACTATAGCTAGCCCCTTCTGCTCCAAATGCGATTGCGGATCTCAAGAACTCTTTGGCATCAAGCCCCATCAAGATGACACCTTTGCCACCGGTTGGTAAGCGTTTGAGTTCATCAAGTGGGAATACTAACAAGCGACCATTTTCGGAGAGACAAGCAACCTGTCGCATCCCCTCCACTACTTTGGCTGCTCCAAGCGGTGCGTCACCCTGCATTTTTTTGTCTAAGCCCACAAACGATTTACCAGCCTTATTACGAGTAAACATATCCGCCACATTCGCCAAGAAACCATTACCGCCTTTGGTCGAGATCAAGACCAGATCATCGGCATGCCCTGCGTAATAGGCCACCATCTGCGACCCGGGGGCAAGATTAACAAAGCTCGTTAATGGCGAACCATCACCGCGCGCTCCTGGTAACTCACTCACCGAAACGGTATAAACCCGGCCATCGGTACCAAAGCCCAGCATCTGATCGACAGTACGGCACTCAAAGGTGTCATACAGAGCATCGCCTGCCTTAAACGTGAACTGTTGCGAGTCATGCTCATGGCCTTGGCGAACGCGCACCCATCCTTTTTGCGAGACGATGACCGTAACCGGCTCATCAATCACCTTGACCTCTGCCACTGCGCGCTCGTCTTGCTTCATCAGGGTGCGGCGCTGGTCACCAAAGTCCTTCGCATCAGCCTCAATCTCTTTAATGATGTGCTTGCGAAGCGAGGACTCATTGTTGAGGAGCTCATCCAACTCTGTTTTTTGCCCTTTGAGTTCTTTGAGTTCTTGTTCGATCTTAATGCCTTCTAATCTAGCGAGCTGACGCAGACGAATCTCCAAAATATCTTCGGCTTGGCGCTCACTCAATTTAAAGGCTTTCATCAGATCCGGTTTAGGCTCATCGCTGTTCCGAATCAACTTAATTACCTTATCAATATTAAGGAAGACGATCTTGCGTCCTTCCAAAATATGCATGCGATCTTTGACCTTACCAAGACGATGGGTCGTGCGCCGCGTGACCGTTCCTACTCTGAATTCAATCCACTCGCTCAAGATCTCCTTGAGGCCCTTTTGTCGGGGTCGACCATCGTTCCCAATCATCACGAGATTGATCGAGGCGTTGGACTCTAAGGAAGTGTGGGCTAAGAGCAGTGTGACAAACTCATGTTGCTCAATGTTCTTGCTCTTTGGTTCAAAGACGAGGCGGACAGGAGCGCCACGAGTTGACTCATCGCGAACGCTATCTAAGACATTGAGGATGGTTTGTCTAAGATTAATTTGTTCAGCACTTAAGGACTTCTTACCTAATTTCACCTTCGGGTTGGTGAGTTCTTCGATCTCTTGCAAGACCTTCTGTGTGGAGGTAGCAGGTGGTAACTCATTAACGACAACCTGCCATTGCCCACGCGCCAACTCTTCAATGCTCCAACGGGCACGCACTTTAATAGACCCGCGGCCGTTCTCATAAATTTGGGCGATCTCACTCGCCGAGGAAATAATCTGCCCGCCACCCGGAAAATCTGGTCCAGGTATGAGTTTGAGTAAATCCGCTGTACTTGTTTTAGCGGACTTCATTAAGGCAATGGTAGCTGCTGCAACTTCGCGAAGATTGTGCGATGGAATCTCAGTCGCCATCCCTACCGCAATACCCGATGCGCCATTAAGCAATACAAAGGGAAGGCGTGCTGGTAGCAGTTTAGGTTCTTTGAATGAGCCGTCGTAGTTCGGTACAAAATCAACCGTACCCTCATCGATCTCGGCTAACAGTAAATTAGCAATTTTGGTTAAACGCGCTTCGGTGTAACGCATCGCCGCTGCGCCATCGCCATCGCGTGAACCAAAATTACCCTGTCCATCAATCAACGGGTAACGTAAGGAAAAATCTTGTGCGAGTCGTACGAGTGCATCGTATGCCGATTGATCACCATGCGGATGGAATTTGCCTAAGACATCACCAACCACTCGCGCACTCTTCACTGGTTTGGCATCCGCACGCAGCCCCATCTCGTTCATCGAGAACAGAATGCGGCGCTGCACAGGCTTTTGCCCATCGGCAACCTCAGGAAGAGCCCTGCCCTTGACCACGCTAATGGCGTAATCTAGATACGCGCGTTCCGCATAGACTCCCAATGAAAGAGCTTCGTCTGCTAGAGTGATTTTTTTAGGGGGGCGCTCATCGACCATGGCAAATAGATCACCCTGATCAGAGACTTTCTTACTCTTGCTATTTTTAGAAATGGGGCTTGGTTTTTTACTGGGCATGATGGATCCTAAATATCGGCCTCGACCTCGTTGCCGCGCTCTTCTAACCAATCGCGTCTGGCACCTGACTCTGATTTACCCATCAACATATCCATCGTTTTAATCGTATCGCTCTCACTCATCTCTCCCAAACTCATAGGAAGAAGTCTGCGAGTATCTGGATTTAAAGTGGTGTCCCACAACTGCTCGGCACTCATCTCACCCAAGCCCTTAAAACGTGAGATCTGCCATGCACCATCGCGTACGCCATCTTTGCGTAACTTATCTTCAATTGCAATCAACTCGCTTTCATCGAGCGCATAAATCTTTTGTGCAGGCTTCTTGCCACGCGCGGGCGCATCAACCCTAAACAAGGGTGGTCTAGCGATATACACATTGCCATTCTCAATCAGTCTTGGAAAGTGTTTATAAAAGAGTGTGAGTAGGAGAACTTGAATATGCGAGCCATCCACATCCGCATCCGAGAGGATACAGATCTTGCCATAGCGCAAATTGCTGAGATTGGGCTCATCGGTCGGTCCGTGCGGATCAACCCCAATCGCTACCGCAATATCATGCACCTCATTATTGGCAAAGAGCCGATCACGCTCGGTCTCCCAGGTGTTTAGTACCTTACCGCGTAGAGGCAGGATGGCTTGATATTCTTTATTGCGACCCATTTTTGCTGAGCCACCGGCTGAGTCTCCCTCGACTAAGAAGAGTTCATTAAGAGCAATGTCTTGGCTCTCACAATCGGTTAGCTTACCAGGCAGTACCGCAACCCCCGAGGATTTTTTCTTTTCCACCTTTTGGCCTGCTCGGGTCCTTGCTTGCGCTTGCTTAATCACAAGCTCAGCGAGGGTGCGGCCGTAATCCACATGCTGGTTTAACCACAACTCCAAGGCTGACTTCACAAAACCCGAGACCAAGCGTACGGCATCCCTGGAGTTCAAGCGCTCCTTAATTTGCCCTTGAAACTGTGGGTCCAATACTTTGGCAGACAAAATAAATGAGGCACGAGCAAAGACATCCTCTGGCATGAGCTTCACACCTTTGGGTTGCAGCGCGTGGATCTCTACAAAGCTCTTCACTGCATTAAAGAGTCCTTCACGTAGTCCACTTTCGTGTGTTCCACCCGCTGGTGTAGGAATCAAGTTCACGTAACTCTCACGCACGGGAGCGCCATCTTCGGTCCAACTCACTACCCACGCAGCACCTTCGCCCTCGGCAAAGGACTCTTCCTCGCCAGCACCCGAGGCGTAGTGCTCGCCCTCAAAGGCTGGAATGACGGGCGCACTATGGCCCCCTTGAGCCAGAGACTCATCCAAGTAGCCCTTGAGTCCTTGAGCATAGAGCCAGGATTGGCTTTGACCATTCTTTTCGTGAACTAGGGTGACCTTCACTCCTGGCAATAAGACCGCCTTGGAACGTAAGAGTCGCTCAAGATCGGCTAGCGGAATTTGTGCACTATCAAAATATTTAGGGTTGGGCCACGCGCGCACTTTAGTGCCATGCGCTTTATCACCTTTGGTGGTAGCTTTGGATTTGAGTTTCTCGATCACATCGCCATCGGCGAAGGTAATGGTGGATACCTGTTGTTCACGCCAAACCGTGACCTCGAGTCGTTTGGAGAGTGCATTGGTGACCGATACGCCCACGCCATGCAGACCGCCTGAGAATGCATAGGCACCACCAGCACCCTTCTCAAACTTGCCTCCCGCATGCAGTTGGGTAAACACAATCTCAACTACTGGTTTCTTTTCTTGTGAATGGATCCCTACTGGAATACCACGGCCATCATCTTCGATGCTCACACTGCCATCGGTGTGTAAGGTAACAAGCACTTCCTTGCCATAGCCACCGAGAGCTTCGTCTGAGGCGTTATCGAGCACCTCTTGAATAATGTGCAATGGATTATCGGTCCGGGTATACATCCCAGGACGTTGACGCACCGGCTCCAAGCCCTTTAAGACTTTGATAGAGGATTCGCTGTACTGAGCAGTTTTACGAGTAGCCATGCGCAGAAATTGTAGTCATAACTCAGAGTCGGGGGCTAAAGCATGGGAAAATAAGGGTTATGGGTGCTCTCAGTCATATTCGTGTTCTTGATCTCAGCCGCGTTTTGGCCGGTCCGTGGTGTGCACAGAACTTAGCCGATTTAGGGGCTGAGGTGATTAAAGTGGAGCGTCCCAAGAGTGGAGACGACACCCGCCACTGGGGCCCTCCCTTTGCGAAAGATCCATTAGGTAAGGATACAAGCGAGTCTGCCTATTACATCTCGATTAATCGTAATAAGAAATCCATCACCCTCGATATCAGCACACCTGAGGGTCAAGAGATTGTGCGTGGTCTTGTTGAACAGTCTGACGTGGTGATCGAGAACTACAAAGTGGGGCAGCTGGCAAAGTACGGTTTGGATTACGAAAGTCTGAGAGCGATTAAACCCAATTTAATTTATTGCTCCATCACCGGCTTTGGACAAACCGGTCCGTATCAACACCGTGCAGGCTACGATTTCATATTGCAAGGTATGGGTGGGTTCATGAGTATTACGGGTGAAGCCGATCATCTTCCTGGCGGTGGTCCTCAAAAAGCAGGGGTCGCAATTGTCGATCTCTTTACCGGCATGTATGCCAGTTCTGCTATTTTGGCTGCGGTGATCCACCGCGATCGCAGTGGCGAAGGTCAATACATTGATATGGCACTGCTTGATACTCAAGTTGCCATGCTCGCCAATATCTCCAGTAATTATTTGTGTAGTGGCGTATCACCCCATCGGTGGGGCAATGCGCATCCGAATGTGGTGCCCTATCAAACCTTCCAAACCTCTGATAGTTGGATCATCGTAGCCGTTGGTAACGATGGTCAATTTAGACACTTTGTGAAAGCGGGCGATCGCGAATTGTTGGCCGACGATCCACGCTTTGCGACCAATCCTGCACGGATTGAGTATCGGGATGCTCTCATTCCCTTACTTGCGGCGATGGTGAAAGAAAAGACCAAAGTGGAGTGGATCTCACTTCTGGAATCGGTGGGAGTCCCTTGCGGTCCCATCAATAATTTACAAGAGGTGTTTGAGAACGAGCAAGTTGTTGCACGGGGGATCCAACTGAATGTGCCCCATCCGACTGCTGGCTCCATGAAACTTGTAGCCAGTCCGATGCGTTTATCCAAAACTCCAGTTACCATGCGCATGCCCCCACCGTTACTGGGTGAGCATACGGAAGAGATATTAAGTGCCACACTTCACTACACTTATGAACAGATCGCGCAATTGCGCTCCAAAGGAATCATCGATTGAACACCACACGCGCTCCCTCCTTATCGCTGATGCAAGTGCTAATTTTTGGCAGTCTGATGGTAACCCTTTCGATGGGTATTCGGCATGGCTTTGGTTTATTTAATTTACCCATTACCTCTGCCAATGGCTGGGGTCGCGAGACCTATGCCTTAGCAATTGCCCTACAAAACTTAGTGTGGGGCTTTGCACAACCAGTGGCTGGGGCATTGGCCGATCGGTATGGCCCATTCAAGATCATGGTGATCGGTGGTTTCTTGTACGGGCTTGGCTTAATTGGGATGGCACTCACTAGTGATCCATTCCTGTTTAATCTTGCAGGTGGCTTAGCCATTGGCATTGGCCTAGCAGCGACAACCTATAGCGTGGTCTACGGCATCTTAGGACGCAATGTATCGCCTGAGAAACGCGTTTGGGCAATGGGTATTACTGCTGCAGCAGGCTCCTTTGGGCAGTTCTTAATGATGCCCCTTGAGCAGGGGCTCATCAGTAATTTTGGTGCTAATGAAGCACTGATCTATTTGGGCTTACTTGCCTCACTCATGATCCCGCTGGCATTTTGTCTGCGGGAGACAGGCTTTACAGCCAACCAAGCAGGTGATCAAACAATTCGGCAAGCGCTGAGTGAGGCAATGGGTAACCGTAATTTTCGGTTCTTAATGATGGGTTATTTTGTATGCGGTTTTCAGGTGGTCTTTATTACCTTGCACCTCGCTCCTTATCTCAAAGACATGTCCCTCAAATACCCAGAGATCAATGGTGCAACGGTTGCTACCACCGCATTGGCTTTGATTGGCCTATTTAACGTGATTGGTACCTACTATGCCGGGGTCTTGGGTCAACGATTTCCAAAACGCTTTTTGCTATCGGGTATTTATATCTCACGCTCAGTAGCCATTACTTTATTTCTACTATTTCCGCTTAGTGCAACCACTACCTATGTGTTTGCAGCGGTGATGGGAGTTCTTTGGCTATCCACCATTCCACTGACCAATGCGATCGTGGCACAAATTTTTGGAGTGAAATACCTCACGATGCTCTCGGGAGTAGTGTTCTTCTCGCATCAGCTCGGTAGTTTTTGTGGGGCCTATTTTGGGGGCTATTTATACGACCTTACTGGCTCCTATCAAATCGTTTGGGGCATTGCAATTGCCTTGGGTGTCTTTGCTTGCCTCATTAATCTACCGATCCGTGAAGAGCCTTTGGTGCGTCCCGCAATGGCTTAAGATGCAAGCACGTACAGACGCTTTCGGTAGAATAAGTTGATGAGCAAGTATTTATTTCTGTCCCACGCGAGCCCTTCTTGGAAGAAGCGCTTCGGGTATGTGATTTCAGTTGTAGCACTTGCCTTAGTTTTTGCGCTCTACTCCATCCCCGAGGTGGTGATTGGTTTAGCTAATCAAGCTTGGGCTTTGTGTGGATGGTGATTCGTTTTAACCCGCTGTAGCACAATGGATAGTGCAATCGCCTCCTAAGCGATAGATCCAGGTTCGACTCCTGGCAGGGGGACCATTAAAGCCATGTAAAGTTTCTATTGGGATTAATCCCACTCCCTTCAAATTAAATCATGTCAAGCAGAATTTATTTATTTTTGCTGTGATGCAACTGAAGTTATCCACAGCGAATGTGGATAAATGTACGAATTGTTTTCTAAGTACTGATTTTGTATAGAGTGAACTAGGATGCTGAAAAATTGAGCAGTTATGAACGTACTTGTCGTGCGCCAAACTCACTGTATTTATTTATAGACACTCTGCATAAAAATAAAGTTCTTAGGTCTTGCCTTTTTACAAAAGTCGTATTAGGCATGAGCTCATTCTTATCGCCCAAGTTCTGATAAGCGCTTACTTGGGCTAATTGCTTCGGGATCAATCACGATCTCGATGATTGCTCCGTCTGGGCTCTTAAGCGCCTCTTGTATTGCTAGTGCAAATTGTTCAGTCTTCTCAACGCGGTATGCCGGCATGGAGAAGCTCTTGGCAAAGTCAATAAAATTGGGGTTGGTGAGTTCGGTGCCTGAGACCCGCGCCTTGTACTCCCGCTCTTGATGCATACGGATCGTGCCGTACATACCATTGTTCACAATAATCACGATCGGTTTCGCCTGATAGCGCATGGCGGTAGCCAACTCTTGGCAGTTCATCATAAAGTCACCATCGCCGCAGAACGCGACAGCAACGCGTGTGGGATCAACGATCTTGGCAGCAATGGCGGCGGGCAGTCCATAGCCCATTGACCCGTTAGCAGGCGCTAATTGGGATTTAAATCCCCCATAGGGATAAAAGCGATGTAAGAAGGCAGCAAAGTTTCCTGCCCCATTCGTTAGGATTGCATTGCGTGGCAAGTGACTTTGTAGTGCCGATACGATTTCACTTAATTGCACAGGACCGGGGATGGTGGTGGGCTTACTAAATGCGAGATAAGCATCGTGTGCTACTTTCATTTGGACTCGCTCAAGCTGTGGTCCCATGAAGATCTTGCTAAGTGCATCACAAAATGCCTGCGGTGATGCACAAATGGGGTAATCGGCGTAGTACACCCTGCCCAGTTCATCCGGACTGGGTAGTACATGAATCAATGGCATTTGTGGTTTGGGGACTGTGAGCACGGTGTATCCAGCCATGGTCATCTCGCCTAAGCGCTCCCCAATTACTAAGAGCATGTCAGCTTCTTGTACACGCTTTACTAATGCTGGATTCGCTGCAATGCCTAGGTCTCCCGCAAAACATGGGTCCAAGTTATCGAGTAGATCTTGAGAGCGAAAGCTTGTTGCTACTGGGACCTGCTCGCGATTGGCCCAGGCTGAGAGCGCATTGCAGGCTGCCTTGGTCCACGATCCACCACCCGCAATCACCATTGGTCGTTTGGCATTTGCAAATTGCTGCATGGCATTTGCAAAGAGTGTTTGATCAAGACCCGTTGCAATCATCTGTGCTGCTGGGGTTGGTTTCTCTTGTGCCTCTTTAAATAAAACATCTTCGGGGAGCGCTAAGACCACGGGGCCCTTTCGGCCAGACTGCGCTAGATGAAAGGCGTGCGAGACAAACTCGTCAATCCGATCGGTGCGATCAATACTCCCTACCCATTTGGAACACTCGGAGTAGACCTTGCGGTAATCCATTTCTTGGAAGGCCTCGCGCTCCACCATATCGGTTCCTACTTGACCAATCAGAACGACCATCGGGGTTGAGTCTTGATAGGCGGTATGTACACCGATTAAGGCGTTTGCTGCACCTGGTCCACGCGTCACCATGACCACCCCCGGTTTGCCGGTCAACTTGGCATAGGCCTCTGCCATATAGGCTGCGCCACCCTCTTGCCGGCAGGTAATAAAACGTAGGCGCTCCTGATGATCTACCAAACCATCCAATAGGGGCAAGAAGCTCTCACCGGGCACCCCAAAGGCAATCTCTACGCCCTGGCGTACCAAGGCATTCGCTAGGATCTGGCCGCCGTGCATCGTATTGGGGTGGGTTTGGCTCATGGTGCTCTTTCCTTGTTTTGCTAATACACTATTTAGATGAATAGTTTAACGACAAGTACCTTGGCCGCTCTCGAAGAAATGCTACAGAACGCCAAACGTAATCCAAGTTCAGATTGCTTACCGGTCTACTTTGAAAAAATATATGTGGGTAATATTAGCCGTCCATTGATTAGCGCAGTGGAGGATCTCTTAAAACATGGATCCTTTCCGCATATTCAGATGGATATTACGCGGATTATTTTAAAGAATGCACCGCCTGCCCAACTCAGTGATAGTCTTCGCGCCCTCGCGAATGGTCTGCATCAACTGGGATTAATCCCCGCTTGGCGTAATGAAGAGTTTGCGTGGTATGGAAGTGATGGTCATGAGTATTTTCGGGTAGAGCGTGCTGCGTTTCGTACGTTTGGCTTTCGCAGTCAAGCAGCTCATATCAATGGTTTTACCTCGACAGGAACGCTTTGGTTAGGTCGGCGTAGCGAGAGCAAACAGATTGATCCGGGTAAGCTCGATAACCTCAGTGCTGGCGGTATTAATGCCAATGAGACCGCAGTGCACTGTGCGATTCGTGAACTGTGGGAAGAGGCCGGTGTTCCACAAGGGATTGCACAGCAGATTAATCCTGCTGGAACATTGGTAATCCATCGCCCTCACCCACCCCATGGAATTCATCATGAAATGTTGTTCATGTTTGATCTTGAGGTGCCCAGAAATCTGGTTCCAGTGAACCACGATGGTGAAGTAAGTCGGTTTATTGAGCTTGATCTTGCAGAAGCTGCTGCCCGCATTTTGGCTGATGAATTCACCGACGATGCTGCTTTAGTTACTTCTGACTTTATCTTGCGTCGCAATAGATGATCATGGCTCAGGCCTAGAGCCCTTGCTTGATATAGCTCATGGATTGGCTTGGGGAATTCATGGTTAAATGTGGTTAAGGATGAAACAGGGGTGCCCCCACTTGCTAGTGGTGCTGAGAAAGACCCTTTAACCCGATCCAGATAATGCTGGCGTGGGGAGTTCCATCAGACCGACACCCGGTTTCGTCCACTCTATATCAATGTATTTTGCGAGGAGATGGACATGAGTGTTAGCACCGATACCAAGGATCAAAAGAAAAGTAAGCCTGAGGTTCCAAGCCTGAAAAGTTTGGAGCGTGATTTTGGGCAGAAGTTTGCCTACCCTGCCTCCACCAAAACCTATCTCGAGGGCTCGCGTCCCGATATCAAAGCACCAATTCGGATGATTGAGCAATTGCCCACCAAAACGGGTGAGACCGAAACGTCTAACCCACCCATCCCGGTGTATGACACCTCGGGTCCTTACAGTGATCCCGATATTGTGATTAATTTGGAGAAAGGTCTACCAAAATTACGCAGTCAATGGATTGAAGAGCGCAAAGATACTCAACAACTAACTGGCCCGTCTTCGGAGTATGGTGTTGCACGCGCGCATGATGCCGCCACAGCGAATTTGCGCTTTGCGCATATCGCCGCTCCACGGGTTTCTAAGTCTGGTGCGAATGTCAGTCAGATGCACTATGCCCGCAAAGGCATCATCACCCCCGAGATGGAATACGTTGCCCTGCGCGAGTCCTTAGGTCTTGAAAAACTCCGTCAAGATCCCCGCTATACCCAAATCCTTAAGCAGCACCCTGGTAAATCCTTTGGTGCCAATATTCCGGATGTAATTACTCCAGAGTTTGTACGATCTGAGATTGCTGCTGGGCGTGCCATTATTCCTGCCAACATCAATCACCCTGAGTTAGAGCCAATGATTATTGGTCGTAACTTCCGTGTGAAGATCAATGGTAATTTAGGGAACTCTGCAGTGACCTCATCCATCAACGAAGAGGTTGAGAAAATGGTTTGGGCGATTCGGTGGGGTGCAGACACCATCATGGATCTGTCTACTGGTAAGCATATTCATGAGACCCGCGAGTGGATTATTCGTAACTCGCCTGTACCGATTGGTACCGTGCCCATTTATCAAGCTCTGGATAAGACCGGCGGCATTGCCGAAGACCTCACTTGGGAAATGTTCCGCGATACGCTCGTAGAACAAGCTGAACAGGGTGTGGACTACTTCACCATCCATGCAGGCGTCTTACTCCGTTATGTACCATTGACCGCTGATCGCATTACGGGCATCGTCTCGCGCGGTGGCTCGATCATGGCGAAATGGTGTCTTGCCCATCATAAAGAGAACTTCCTTTACACCCGCTTTGATGAGATCTGCGAGATCATGAAGGCGTACGACGTCTCCTTTAGCTTAGGCGACGGTCTGCGTCCAGGTTGCATTGCCGACTCCAATGATGCAGCACAGTTTGGAGAACTCCACACCCTAGGTGAACTCACTGCCAAAGCGTGGGAGCACGATGTTCAAGTGATGATTGAAGGTCCTGGCCACGTTCCGATGCAACGGATTGAAGAGAACATGACCGAAGAGCTCAAGCATTGCTTAGAAGCTCCCTTTTACACCTTAGGACCCTTAATCACCGATATCGCCCCAGGCTATGACCACATCACCAGTGGTGTGGGAGCTGCTCAAATTGGTTGGTATGGCACCGCAATGCTTTGCTATGTCACACCTAAGGAGCATTTGGGTTTGCCAGACAAAGAAGATGTGCGCGAGGGCATCATTACCTACAAGATTGCTGCCCACGGTGCCGACTTAGCCAAAGGCTTTCCGGGCACTCAGTTACGCGATAACGCACTCTCTAAAGCGCGTTTTGAGTTCCGTTGGGAAGATCAGTTCAATCTTGGCTTAGATCCTGAGCGGGCCCGCGAGTATCACGATGCTACCTTGCCGGCTGAAGGTGCAAAGATTGCACACTTCTGCTCAATGTGTGGTCCGAAGTTCTGCTCGATGAAGATTACGCAAGATGTTCGCGATTACGCTGCCAGTCTCAAAGAAGGTGTTGACCCGAGTAAGGCAATGGAAGAGAAATCGATCGAGTTCAGAAAACGTGGTAGCGAGATCTATCAGTAAGGATCTTTGCATGTCACGGTCTTATGCCATTTTAGGTGCCGGTCTGATGGGCCGAATGATGGCCTATGCCCTTGCGAAAGACGGGGCAGTGATAGCTTTGTTTGAACGCAGCGGTCCTGATGCAGAGCAATCAGCTGCGCGGGTTGCTGCCTCCATGCTTGCTCCGCTTGCCGAGTCTGCAATTACCGAACCATCCGTAGTGCGCATGGGTCTGTATGGTCTTGATCGCTGGAAGAGCTTGATTGAACAACTCAATCGCGAGGTTGAGCAACAGACCTTCTTTGCCCAAAATGGCACCTTGGTTCTGTGGCATCGTCTAGATGCTGCCGAGGCACAACGGTTTGCCGAGCACCTCGAGCGTAATGTGCGGATGAACCCAGCACTCTCCTCGCCTTGGCATCTCGATAGCAAGGCCTTGGCTGAACTTGAGCCCAGTGTGGCGGAGCGCTTTGCACAAGGTCTGTTCTTACCCCGAGAGGGTCAACTGGATAATCGGCAGTTGTTAACCGCTTTATTGCAAGCTCTCCAGCAGTTACCTGTGACCTTTCATTGGGATACCGCCTGCGAGCCTGAAGAACTTAAAGGTCAGGCTTTTGATTGGGTGATTGATTGTCGGGGCTTGGGTGCTAAGACCTCGTGGTCCAACACGCACAATCCCTTACGCGGTGTGCGGGGCGAGGTTATTCGGGTGCATGCCCCTGAAGTGAAGTTGCAACGCCCTACTCGATTGATCCATCCGCGCTATCCGATTTACATTGCCCCTAAAGAGAATGATCTCTACGTCATCGGTGCCACTGAAATTGAGTCTGAGGATCTCTCTCCGGTGAGCGTGCGCTCCTCGATGGAGCTTTTGTCGGCAGCGTATTCGGTACACTCGGGCTTTGCAGAAGCGCGCATTCTAGAGTCTGCTACGCAATGTCGGCCCACCTTGAAAAACAATTTACCCGAGATCTGTGTACCACGTGCCGGCCTCATGCAAATCAATGGCCTCTATCGCCACGGTTATTTAATTGCTCCTGCGCTAGTCGATACCGCCCAAGAACTACTGCAAGAGACCGATAGCGCCCTGGCGAGACGCTTTGAGATTGCGGTTCATCATCACGATCGCATGAGTAGCTTTGCATGATGCGCGTCCTAGTGAATCAAAATCCCCACGAGCTTGCGCCGTCCTCGAAGGTGAGCGATCTCTTGACCTTGTTGGATGCTAAACCACCATATGCAGTTGCTGTTAACTTGCAGTTCATCCCTAAGTCGCAACATACTCTGCATGTTTTACAGGAGAATGATGCTGTTGAGATCATCTCACCTGTCACGGGTGGTTAATCTTTTTTATTCGAATTCTTTATGACCGCACCCCTTCCCGCCAAGATTGATGATCCCCTCATCCTGTACGGTGAGTCCTTTGCAAGTCGTTTGTTGCTAGGTACTTCCCGTTATCCATCGCCTCAGGTTCTTGAGACCGCAGTGCAACGCGCTCGCCCTGCCATGATTACAGCGAGTTTGCGCCGTCAGGGCTCTGCTGCCTCAGAGGCACATAGTGGTTTTTGGGAACTCCTCAAGAAAATGGCGGTCCCCGTGCTTCCCAACACTGCAGGCTGCCATCGTCCACAAGAGGTGATCACCACCGCACAAATGGCACGCGAGGTTTTTGAAACCAATTGGATCAAACTCGAGTTAATTGGTGACGACTACACTTTGCAACCCGATACCTTGCGCTTAGTTGAAACAGCCGAGCACTTAATTAAAGATGGCTTTAAGGTCTTGCCCTATTGCACCGAGGATTTAATTTTGTGTCAGCGTTTAGTGGATGTGGGCTGCCAAGCAGTAATGCCTTGGGCTGCCCCGATTGGTACAGGGCAAGGCCCTCTCAACCCCTATGCTCTGAAGCTATTGCGTGAGCGTCTCTCAGTTCCCCTGTTGGTGGATGCGGGCCTTGGCCTTCCCTCGCATGCCTGCACAGTCATGGAATGGGGTTTTGATGGGGTCTTACTCAACACCGCTGTTGCACTCGCTCATGATCCCGTATCCATGGCGCATGCGTTTGCGCAAGCGGTTGATGCAGGCCGTCAAGCTTATTTATCCGGGGCCATGCAAGCCCAAGACTCTGCCCAAGCCAGCACTCCACTCGTTGGCACTCCGTTCTGGCATCAAGACCCGGGGACAAATCCGTGAGCCATATCCGTGAGTTAGCAAAGCACATTGTGGAAGCGCATCGTGGCGATGATCTTTGTTTACCCTTGCCTGCGTTTAGCCCGAGTCATCCACCGCCGGTCATGAAGACCGAGAGCGGTCAAGATCAATATGAGCTTGCCGGCACTATTGCTGCGATTGAAATGGGCTTTATTGACAGCGATGCACGGGTCTTGGGGAAGGCATGGTCGCGAATGGTGAAGCAAGAAGGCGACTTCAATCCCAAGAGTTGGCCATCACGTCCCGAGTACTTTGATCTCATTTCCTTCACCCGCGACATTAACCCAAAAGCGTTTAAAGAATGTCCAAAGCGGTTGGGTCTGTATGGAGTATTTCCGGATGCCGATTGGATTGCACGCATGGTTGATGCCGAGCTTCCAACCGCACAATTACGCTTTAAGTCGGATGACCCCAAGGAGATCCGCAAACAGATTAAGGCTGCGGTCTCTGCCGTTCAGGGCAGCAATACCCTCTTGTTTATCAATGACCATTGGGAAGAAGCGATTGCGGCAGGCGCCTATGGTGTTCATCTCGGTCAAGATGACCTAGCAAGTGCTAATTTAGATGCGATTCGGGATGCCGGTCTGCGTTTAGGTTTGAGCACTCATGGCTATGCCGAGTTGATCATTGCGGATTGCTTCTGTCCGAGTTACATCGCCATGGGTGCAGTGTTCCCGACCAATCTCAAGAAGATGCCCACCGCTCCGCAAGGACTAGGGCGTCTGTATGCCTATGCCAAACTCATGGAGCATTACTCGTTGGTTGCTATTGGTGGCATTGATGAAAGCAGCATTCATGCAGTGTCACAAAGTGGCGTGGGCTCGGTTGCGGTAGTGCGAGCGATTGTGGCTGCAAATGATCCTAAGGTTGCAGTCAAACGTTTAAAAGAGTTGATGAAGACCAACTAAGAAATTTAATCGGGCTCTGGTAGTTTGGTGGGATAGAAGTCATGCATATGCCACAGGGGTCCTGGACCTTTGCCAATATCGAGTCTTTGTCCTGCTTCAATGGCTGCCGTTACAAATGAGATTGCCTTTGCGACTGAATGTTTTAGATCGTGCTGATCAGCCAGATAGGTAGCAATCGCAGACGATAAGGAGCACCCTGTTCCATGGGTATTGGAGCTTGGGATCCGTGGATGCAAAAACGCTTGCTGCAAAATAACGGGTTCGCCATCCTTCATATCGTGCCAGAGAAGGTAGTCCATTAACTCTTTGGGCTCACCTGCTAGATGTCCACCTTTGATTAAGACTGCTTTGGGGCCCATGGCCAAGAGCTCATGTGCAGCCTCTTCAAATTGAACGGTCTCATGAATGGGTCTGCCCAACAAGATCGATGCTTCATGCAAATTGGGGGTAATGATGGTGGCCAGTGGAAAAAGTTCTGCAACCATCGCTTTGGCGGTATCGTCCCCACCCAAGCTAGCACCTGAGGTCGCCATTAAGACTGGGTCTAAGACAATCCGTTTTATTTGGTGCTTTTTAAGAGACGCGGCAACGGTATTCACAATCGCAGGGCTGGCCAACATCCCGATCTTCACAACATCAACACCAATATCGCTGACCACGGCATCGATCTGAGCCTGAACCACATCAAGATCAATATCCTGAATGCGCGTAACACCCATCGTGTTTTGTGCCGTGATCGCTGTAATTGCGGTCATGCCAAAGCCACCTAAGGCAGTAATGACCTTCAGATCCGCCTGAATACCTGCGCCACCACCGCTATCAGAACCAGCAATACTCAAGACTCTAGGGATAAAGATCGGGCTGGGTGAAGAGGGTTTCATCAAATGGGAAAGGACTTAATCTATTCGCTATAATAGCGTCTATTCCCTGATAGCTCAGTCGGTAGAGCGACGGACTGTTAATCCGCAGGTCCCTGGTTCGAGTCCAGGTCGGGGAGCCAAATTCAGTAAGGCTTACAGCTTAATTTGCTTGTAAGCCTTTTTTGTTTTCTATGAAGCATTACTCAAGCCTACTGTCATTCCACCGCAGACATAATGTATTTGCCCTGTAATAAATCCTGCCCGATCGTCGAGTAAAGAGGCTACTGCATGAGCTACGTCCTCTGGCTGCCCCATACGCTTGACCGGAATACTTTGCACGATCTTAATTGTTTTGGGGTCACCAGGAGGATTGCCGGAGGTAAATAGTTCAGTTGCAATCGGGCCGGGCCCAATCGCATTCACTGTAATTCCATATTGCGCCATCTCCAGCGCCCAGGTCTTGGTCATGCCAATTAATCCCGCTTTGCTTCCTGCATAAACCGTACGCTCTTCCTTACCCAAGGCTGCACGACTCGCAATACTAATAATGCGGCCGAACTTAGCCTCTCGCATACTGGGTAACAGTTGTTGAGCTAAGAGCATCGGGGCTCTCAAATTGAGGGCCATAACGGCATCAAAGTCATCCACGGTGGTCTGCTCCAATGCGGCAGGCCGAATAAACCCTGCGTTATTCACCAAACGTACGATGGGCTCATGCTTTAAGAGTGTTGGGATCAGTTCATGAATAGCCTTCACGTCGGTCAAATCAATTGGATGAAAGGTTTCATCTTTGAATAGCGTCTTTGGTGCTTTCTTGTCTAAGTTAATCACGCGGTAGCCATCCTCTAACGCACGGGTTGCAATCGCTCGACCTATTCCTTGGCTGGCACCTGTGATTAAAACGAGATTATTAATGTTCATTGATTTTCCTTAAGGCCTAACGACTGACAGTTAATGCGCGGCACATCGAGCGCTGATCACTATTATTAATGAAACCGCATTGGCTAGTATCTTTATTGATAATGGCTCGACACATCGACCGTAGATCATTCTCCTGAATAAACCCACATTGGCTAGCGTTCTTCTCTGCTAGTGCGCGACACAAAGAACGGTAATTGCTATCTTGGATGAAACCACATTGGCTAGAATCTTGCGCAAATGTTGGGGTCGATAGAAAGCTAAGAAAAAGTAGCTTGATCAATAAGAGCCGCATGGACCAATCTTAAGGGAATTCCTATGGTCTGACAAATCCTATCATTTAATGCTAATGTATTAGCTTGAAATATTCACGAGGAGATTGATGATGAGCCTAAAACAACAAATTACTGCAATACTTGCTATCTGCTTTATCTGCCCTGTTTTTGCTCAAGATCTGAGTGCAGAACAGAGAATGATTGATCATTGCCAAAAACGTCATCCAGAAATGTCAATCGAGCAATGTCGCGCGATGTATCAGAATATGAAAAACATGACGCCCGAACAAAGGGTTGAGCGTTGCAAACGTAATCATCCCGAACTTTCTGCAGAAGCTTGCCAAAAGAAATATGGAGGATCGACCTAAGAAATTAGGCTCGCTCCGCCAGCATTTTTCTGGCGATGGTCTCTGCGATCAGCATCACGGGAGCGTTGGTATTACCGGATGTAATGCAAGGCATGGCCGAGGCATCGATCACCCGTAAGCGTGCCACGCCCCGCACCCGACATTCTGAATCTAAAACTGTATTGGGGTTCTCTACTCTGCCAGATGGATCCACCTTACCCATCACACAGGTACTCACTGGGTGAAAGATGGTGGTGCCTAAGTCTCTAGCCGCCCCTTCCAAATCTTGATCGCTCTGAATATTGAACCCAGGTAATACTTCTTTAGGTTGATAGAAGTCCAATGCCCTGCTCGCCATAATCTGACGGGTTATTTTGAGACTATTCACAGCCACCGCGAGATCATCTGGAGTCGACAAGTAATTACACTGAATCGTTGGCTGATCTAAGGCATTTGCAGTGGCCGCTCGCACCCAACCCCGACTGCTTGGTCTTAGATTACAAACGCTCGGGGTGATGGCATTAAATGCATGGAGGGGCTCACCAAATTTAGGGAGCGATAGCGGTTGCACATGCCACTCGATATTTGCGCTCGTTTGACTTGGATCACTCTTGGTAAATGCACCCAAGGTGGAGGGTGGCATGGTGAGGGGCCCCGTACGCTTGAGTAGATACTCAAGGCCCATGCCAATCCGAGTGAATAAGTTCTTATAAAGAGAGTTGACCGTTTTACAGTTCTCCACCTGATATACGGTGCGGATTTGTAAGTGATCTTGTAAGTTCTCCCCAATCCCCGGCAACTCCACTTGGGTTTTCACCCCAATACTCTCAAGGTGGGATCGGGATCCTATTCCGGAGACTTGCAGTAGATGGGGAGAGCCAATCGACCCGGCCGCTAGGATGACTTGATCGCTGGCATGAATGGTCTTTTTGCTTCCTGCGTGCAAGACAAGAAGACTAGCAATCTCATGCTGAGCACCATGCCATGCTTTTTGCGTAAAGCGGTTTTGATTGTAAGTTTGCGTGGTAATGGGCTTGAGATTTAGACGGAGCACTTGCGCTTGAGTGAGGATGGTCAAGTTCTTGCGGTGTCGGATTGGATGCAAATAAGCATCTGCCATAGACCAACGCACACCCCGCTGTTGGGTCATCTGAAAGTATGCACAACCCTCGTTATTGCCTCGATTGAATTCTTCAATCTTCGGAATCCCTTGCTCGTGAGCAGCCTCACGCCATGCATCCAAAATATCCCACTGCACCCGCGGTCGCTCTACCCGCATCTCACCACCATCACCATGCCACGGATTAGAACCAGCGTAATAGCTCTCTAAGGATTTATAGGTCTCTAATGTGGTGGGCCATTGCCAGATGGCATCGCCGGTCATCTCGGACCAGCGCGCATAATCACTGGCTTGGCCGCGCATATAAATCATGGCATTAATCGACGAGGAGCCGCCAATCACTTTGCCTCTGGCGTAATGAATCGATCGTTGATTGAGTCCTGGATCTGCTTCGGTCTTAAAACACCAATCGGTTCTGCGATTAGCAATTGTGAACAAATATCCCACGGGGATCTTAATCCAGAACCAATCATCTTCACCGCCTGCTTCGAGTAATAGAACGCGGTGCTTAGGATCAGCTGAGAGCCGGTTCGCCAATAAACAACCTGCACTACCTGCCCCAACAATAATGGTGTCAAACTCCAGAACGGGTAAAGACGTATTCATTTAAGGTCTTATATTAAATGATCCCCGTGATTACTTAATGCTCATCCGCAATCGAATTACTAAGAATTCCAATCCCTTCGATCTCCACTTCGCAAATATCTCCAGGCTTCATGAACACAGGTGGAGTTCTGGCATAGCCAACGCCGGCAGGGGTTCCGGTAATAACCACATCACCAGGCTCTAAGGTCATGCATTCGGTGATGAGCACAATGGTCTCGGCAACACCCCAAAGAAAATCCTTGGTATTAGCATTCTGCATGAGTTGACCATTTAAGCGAGACTGAATTTGTAAACCGCTTGCACCTACTGGTAACTCATCGGGGGTAACAAGCCATGGGCCAAAGGCACCTGTTTGGTCAAAGTTTTTACCAATGGTCCATTGGGTTGACTTACGTTGGTAATCGCGCACACTACCATCATTGAAAATGCTATATCCCACTACATGCTCTAGCGCGTTTTCAAGAGAGCAATGCTTAGCCCGCTTACCCATCACAAAGGCTAACTCTGCTTCGTAATCCAGCTTTGTCGATGCCTTTGGACGAATGATGGGGGCTTGATGCGCTGTGAGAGAACTTGGGCCGCGCATAAAGAAGCTCGGATAGTCTGGTCTAGCATGTCCACCCTCTTTGGCATGATCGGCATAGTTCAAACCCAAACAAATAATCTTTTCAGGGCAATGGATTAGAGGTGTAAAGTGGATATCACTCAGATTGTGAATAACAGCCTGTGGATTGAGCAAAGCTCTTCGTGCTTGGGTGAGCTCACGGTCGCTCTGAATAAGTGCTAAGAGGTCTTTAGGAATATTGGGATCGGTGGCACACAGATCGATGTATTGAGATGAATCTTTTTCTAAAAGAGCGCCAAGAGAGTGATGGCCCTGCTGGTCTTGAAAGCTAAATAAGCGCATAGTGAGAATAATTGATAAGTAATCTATTTATAATAGTCTAGATCAATTCGGGGCCCCTCTTTTTATATCTTCTAGATTAAATTGACGCGTTACCCTTGGGAATGTACAACTAAATTTCTTAGCATCACCGATAATGATATAAATCTTCATAAAAAACCTCATGCCAAAAATTACCCATGTCCGCCACCTGATTGTGGTGCTTGGCGACCAACTCAATTCAGACTCCAGCGCCTTTAAGGGCTTTGATCCAAAGCGTGATTGTGTTTGGATGGCTGAGGTTCATGAAGAATCAACCCATATTTGGTCCTCCAAGCAGCGGATTGCACTCTTTATTAGTGCCATGCGGCATTTTGCGAAAGAGCTGGAGAAGGCTAAGGTCCCCTTGCACTACAGTGCCCTGGAAGATTCTGACAACACCCAGTCGCTTGATGGCGAATTACTCCGCGCCATTAAGACGCTCAAACCACAAGCCCTCTTGATGACGGCCCCGGGAGACTGGCGCGTACTTGAGAAGATTAAAGGTATTGCCAAACAGACAAACATACCGCTAGAGATTCGGGAGGACGACTATTTCTTTTCTACCGTTCGTGAATTTGCCCAACATAGCAAGGGGCGTAAACAGATCCGCTTAGAGTATTGGTATCGGGAGCTTCGTAAAAAACACAACATTCTGATGGAGGGCAATCAACCCGTCGGGGGTGAATGGAATTATGATCACGATAATCGCAGCGCCTTTGGTAAAGAAGGACCGCCAACCATTCCAGGACCGTTACGCTTTAAAGCGGATGCAATTACCAAAGACGTCATTCAACTGGTTAATACCCGCTTTGCAGATCATCCAGGAGAATTGGCCCCCACTTCCGAAGGATTTGGATGGCCGGTAAGGCGCGCCGATGCACTTTTAGTGCTCACTGATTTTATGAAGAATCGTTTACCACTGTATGGTCAGTTTCAAGATGCTATGTGGACTAACGAAGCTTGGTTATTTCATGCACACATTGCAAGCGCCCTCAATCTGAAATTACTTTCTGCACAAGAGGTGGTGGACGCAGCTCAAACCGAGTTCTTAAAAGGTCGAGCGCCCATTGCAGCCGTTGAAGGCTTTATCCGACAAATATTAGGTTGGCGTGAATACGTCCGAGGTATTTATTGGACACAGATGCCCAGCTATTTAGAACGTAATGCATTATCTGCTAATACCCCACTACCGGCTTTCTTTTGGACAGGTAAGACCTCAATGAGCTGTCTTGAACAAACGATTACACAAAGCCTGCGCACGGGATACGCCCACCATATTCAGCGCTTGATGGTGACTGGTTTATATACCCTGCTATTGGGCGTGCATCCCAAAGAGGTACACGCTTGGTATTTAAGTATGTACGTCGATGCGGTCGAATGGGTTGAACTTCCCAATGTCATCGGCATGAGTCAGTTTGCCGATGGCGGTCTTATGGCTAGTAAGCCCTATGTTGCAACCGGAAAATATATCGATCGTATGAGTAATTATTGCAAGGCCTGTATTTATAAACCTGATCAAGCTCAAGGCAAAGATGCCTGCCCATTTACTACCCTCTATTGGGAGTTTTTGATGCGCCATGAATCAAGTATGAGTAAGAACCCCCGCATGGTGTTACAAGTCCGTAATCTCAACCGTATGACTAATGAAACGAAGCAAGCAATCAACGCTCAGGCTAAAGAGCACCGTAAGGCATTAATCAGCAAGCAGTGAGACTATTTTGTAGCGTCCATCACTGCTCATGAGCTTTAGCGTGTACTCTTCAATGAAGACCGCATCACTTAATTTTGGGAAATAAAAATCGCGCGACTTACCGCGACGCTCATCGACAACAAAGACGAGTTCTTTAGCCAGGTCAATTTTTGTTATTCGGTACATAGATACTGATTACTGGGCTACGCGAAACGAAGATTATTATTAAAATAAATGAATGCTCATTGAGTATCCCTATCTACTTTTACACGTCCAAGGAAAAAATGCAAGCAGGAACTCCCCTTAGTTACCAGCTAGAAGTAGATGATGGCACTATCTGCTTTAAGAACCAAAACACTACCATTGGCTACTGCCGCTATGCCTCTAATGGCGATATTGAATACATTTACGTCCAACCGATGTATCGTCTGATGGGCTTTGGCAAAGCCCTGGTTGACCAAGCTCGTATACAGACCGGACAAAAAGGACATCCCCAAGAGCCGATCTCACCCATGGGCAAGCGTTTTTTTGCAGCCCTTGAGCAACGCCCTTCATGATTATTCTTAATGACCCCTATTAAAATAATCTATGTATTTAGTGTGCTGATCATTCTGTTCAGCAGTACTTTAGGCTCTCCCGCAGTCGCTCAGGTCCTGACAAAAAAAGTTGATCCGCTACGTCCTATTATTGAGATAAAGACCCAAAAAACTCTCACGGTTGAAGAACTCATCGAAAAACTAAAGCGAGCCAATTACACATTACTTGGAGAGTTTCATGACAACGCCAGTCATCACCAACTGCGCGGCGATTTAATTCTAAGGCTAAATCAATCTAAGCAAACAGTAGTTGTGGAATATCTACTAGCTGGTAAAGAAGTTCAATTTTCAGGCTCGACCTTAGAGTCATTACATACTGCTGGTTTTAATTCTAAAGCATGGCCTTGGTCGATCTACGGTCCTCTCTTTGAAACACTTCGTATTAGTCAGCGACCCATCGTTGGCAGTAATCTTGATCGCTCAATTTCAAAGGCGATCTTTTCTGGGGCAAACAATCCGATTCCTAGTTCATTAAAAGTAGATTATCAAAAAAGTTCTTTATCAGCGCCAGCGATGGCTGCGCTGGAGCAAGATCTCATTGAGGGTCACTGTGGCAAGTTACCCCCTGCCTATTTAAAACCAATGATGCTAGTGCAACGCCTAACAGATATCTCCATGGCACGGGTTTTATTAGAGCGCTCTTCTGGAATTCTATTGGCTGGCAATGGCCATATACGCAAAGATTACGGAGTTCCGCAGGTCCTCAAGGCGATTGCTCCCCATCAATCCGTCGTCAATGTCGCCTTTACCGAAGATGATGGTCTTGACTCAAAGGCTATTGCTAACTATCGAGATCGCTATGATTACGTTTGGCTTACCAAACCCATTGAGCGCAAGGACCCCTGTGCCGATTTACAGTTTGGTAAACCGAGTTCATGATGCCCCGCATTGAATCCATCTCGGCTGGTATCGTTGTGCCATTATGGATCCGCGAGGATGGTGAGTTACGCTCGGTCATGTCGGGAATCAAGAAGTCTGTGATTAGCACACTCACCAATCCTTCTGCCATTGAAATCACGGCGAGCGGTATTGCAAGGGATGAGCAAGCCGATCACCTAGCCCACGGTGGAATCGAAAAGGCGCTGTATGCATACCCCATTGAACACTATCCACATTGGACTAATTATCTTAGTCAGGCTAAGAAGACCGTAATGGACCTCCCGCACGGCTATTTTGGTGAGAACCTCACCATTAGTGGTTTAACGGAAGACTCCGTATTTGTCGGCGATCGTTGGCAAGTGGGTGGTATTGAATGCGTGGTCGTGAAGTTGAGGACCCCTTGCTATAAGTTTACTGCTCGAACGGGAGTAAACACGGTTGGCAAAGAAATGGTTCGAACTGCCCGCAGTGGTTGGTATCTTAGTATCATCAGTCCTGGCTCGATTTGTGCGGGTGATGCCATCACGGTGATTCCAGGGCCTCGAGAAATTAGTATCTTGTCGCAAAATCAGAAATTGCTTAAAAACCAATCCTAAGATTAAAGCGGAGTTGATTTTGAATGGCTTACTCGTTTTGCCAGTCGCAGAAAGAATGGCCCAATCAGCCCAGAGATCGTATGCCGATACTTCGCAAAGAATCGGTATGAAAGGTTCCAGATCGGTCTTAATAAAGGCCTAGAGAACAGCCAAGCTAATAAAGGCAAGTTGGCACGGCGATAGGCCTCTGCAAAAACAGGTACTCCATGTATTGCCGCTTGCCCCTCTAATTGTCCATACATACGGGCTAAAGCTTGCTCACAACTTACGCCGACTGATTGGGGGTCATACTCAGGACCATTAATATCCACAAAATACAATAAGCCTTGGTGATTGCGTGAAGCGAGATACACAATCTCTGCCTGACATAAAGGACATGCACCGTCATAGAACAGTGTTAAAGGTTTTAGAGCAAGGCGCGCAGGACTCATTCGTTTTACAGATACACTCATACTTATTGATAATCATCTATTGTCCCTGAAATGCGCCTTCTTTACATTTGGAGTACTGGTCTTGCTCTTACTGCCTGCGGTCAAGCAGACTATAGTACGTGGAATTGCTATGCGGATGGTCAATCCGAGCAAAAGATGGTAATGGTTCTTCAGGAATCTACCATGAAGATTGGGGATCAGAAGCTGAGTTACTGCGGTAGCTTAGGCTTAGTAAGTTATTTTGATCGCTCCTGTAAAGTGGAGACCAAAAACTCCGTGGCACAGTTGATTCCGAGCCAATCGCTATTAAGTCTTAATAAGCAGCAATACCGGTGTGAGAAGCTCTAAATTATTGGGTGCGCTTGAGTACGATTTGCGCGGTCATCCTACCCGAGAACACAAGATCCATCTCCAGTCCGTCTTGCGATTGTTGGATACGAACGCCATCCTGACTGGCGGGCTTGGTTTCCTCCACTGCAAAGAGTTGATTAGGCCAAGCAAATTTCATATTAGCACTCATGGGTAAATAACCATCAAATAAACGGCGCATTAGAGGTCCGGCATTGAGCTGATACATTCCATTCCCTAGAGAGTCTAATGCACGTGATTGCAAATCAATGCAAATTGAACCACCCTTTTGAACCTCACTGAGAATCACTTGATTATTTCGTACCTCCGCCATGGCAATGCCATCCAAACTGCGGACTTGAATATCTTTAATGCGATCTTTATTAAAAAGAATTACAACCTTGCGGATAGGATCTAATTGCTTATGGCAGGTCTGTATCTCGACAACACCGGACTCTAGGCTAGCTTTACTGATTGTTACTTTTGATTCATAGGTATATGCACTAGGATCAGGCCGATTTTTTAAATAACGAATTTGTCCTTCGCCAACCACATCGGAGATCTCTAAAGCATTTGCAATACCCGAAAAAATGAAAAGGCATACCCCGAGATGTATGCCTAAGTGCTTTCGTGATGAGTACATCACATCAAGGCTGCGATGTTAATAAACTTTTTTACGAAGACGCTCATCACGTTTATCAATCATTAACTGCAAAAACCACTTACCGCGTTTTGTGGGTGATTGCATCATATTATTGATGAACGCCTGAAAGCATGCTGCTAGATTCTGATTACTCATGATCACTTCCTTAATTTAATCATTTCCATTGTAATTAGTTTACCGCTTATAAGCTTAAATTAAGCCTAGGCCCTTGCCAGCAACAAATCGTCCAATCGTTTTAGCCTCCCCAAAGCCAGCTTGCTGCAGGAGTTGAATGACATCCTCCTCAACCTGCGGAGCACAAGAAACTAATAAGCCACCACTCGTTTGCGGATCAGTTATGAGATGTTGTTGCCATTCCTTCATAGTAGCTGACAGATTAATCTCGTGACCATAGGCCTGCCAATTACGAGTGGATGCGCCAGTATAGATATCAGCCTTTGCAAGCTCTACCGCTTCGGTAACAAGTGGTATTTGGTCCCACTGAAGCTCGGCTCGTAAATTTGCACCACGAGCCATTTCAAGTAAGTGCCCTGCTAGCCCAAAACCAGTCACATCGGTTAATGCATGTACATCAGCCATTTTTGCTAAGGCCACCCCTGGTTTATTAAGTTGTGTAGTGAGAGCAATCATTTGCTCATACCCCGATGCTGATAAGCGCTCTTTCTTTAAACCTGCGCTCAGGATACCAACCCCGATCGGTTTGCTGACGATAATGCAATCGCCCTCCTGGGCACCACTATTCCGTTTTAAGTTATTCGGATCCACAATCCCGATCACAACCAAGCCATAGATCGGCTCGACGCTATCGATCGAATGGCCGCCGGCAATCGGAATTCCAGCTGATTGGCAAACAGACTCACCGCCTGCAGTTATTTTTTGAATGGTCTCTATGGGTAGGACCTGAATTGGCATTCCCAACAGAGCAAGTGCAAATAATGGTTGCCCACCCATGGCATATACATCAGAGATCGCATTGGTCGCTGCAATCCGTCCAAAATCAAAAGGATCATCCACAATTGGCATAAAAAAATCAGTGGTTGCCACAATCGCTTGCCGATCATTTATTTGATAGACCGCTGCATCCTCATTATTTTCAGAGCCTGCCAATAAAGATTGTGAGATCGTTTTAAATGGTGAATCCTTCAAAATATCACTCAGGATGCCGGGGGCGATCTTGCAACCGCAACCGCCGCCATGTGATAAGGACGTTAGTCGACCGTTATAAATAGGGGTAGCGGAATTCACCATTTCATCTCAATATAAACTACTGTTTTTGGAAGAACTTCTTAATATTGGTAACTGCCTCTTTACCCAACTGCTGGGCACTGTCGCTTACATTTCGTAACGTATCGGTAGCAACATCAAGGTAAGCTGTAACACTCTTTATGGCGGCCTGCTTAACAGCAGGAACAATGGCATTCACAATCTTGCTAACGGCTTCTTGCGTACCAGCACCATTCTTACCGGTATCGATATCTACAATATGAATGTCATCTAACTTTAAATTTACTGTTGTGCTAACAATGCGAGTATCTCGGTACGATAAATTAGCCTTCTCAATATCAAACTTCTTTATCAGAATTCTGGGCTGTTCACGGCCCTTATCTTTCGAACCCCCAGGCTTATCTGAACTTTGACTATCTTTGGTAGAGCGCGTAGCTTGATCTTGCAAGCGTGATAAGTTGTCCGTTTGCTTGGTCTTGATATAGAACACCATCGGGCTATTGAGCAAAATACGATCAATCACGACTGAGTCTAGTTTAGATTCTTTGGAGTTCAATGTAATCTCGATCAGCCCTGCTTTAAATGCTATCGGATCATCAAAACCAGGTGGGTTTGCAATCTCCAGATTCGTAATTGTGGCAGTGGTTTGGAGCAAACTAATATTAACTTCTCCAACACTCACTTTGGTTCCCAGTGACTCCGATCCATACTTCTCAATCGCAGTCTTCACATACGCGTCAATCTTGCCCGAACTGTAATAGGCGATGCCAAGGGCGATGGCTAGTAGCACGACGATTGAAATAGCAACGATCTTAAGAATTTTCATGAGTAAGCTCTTACAAACAGAATTTTATTTATGTACTTCCCGGATCTTCATGATCAGAATGCTTAATGCAAAGGCTAAGGTTAACGAATTGGTCACAATTAGCGGCATGCTATTGATCACAAGGCCATAGGCAAGCCACAAGGCGACGCCACTAGCAAACATGCTGTACATCCCCACCGAAATACCGGACAGATCCTTAGTTCTCCAGGACTTTACTGCCTGAACTAAAAAGGAGAATGTTGTTAGGCATGCCGCCAAATAGCCAATGATATCAACATGAAACTCCATAGGAACTTGATTATCCAGAAACCTTCTTGCCTGCTTTAACTAATTCGGCCACTAGCACTTAAGTCCCTCACAATCGTGTTCTCACAACCACCGGCCGTCAAGTTCTCAATTTCTACAGTCATTTGATTTGCCATCATTCTATCCTTGAGAAAGCAGTTTTTTTGATTGTAGGCCTTTATTAAGTTTTTAGCTGTTTAGCAAGATCCAGAAAATCGCTAGCATGGTAGTTAGTCCAGCTCTCACGATGCAAATCGTCTCTCGAGTGCTCGGAGCCAAACTCCAGTGGCCGCTCAATAAATGCTGTTTGCAGGCCACAGGCATGAGCAGCTTGGAGATCGTCCTTGTGAGAGGCAACCAACATGACCTCGTGGGGCTTTAATTCAAAGACATTACAAACCCCTAAATAGGTCTCTGGATCAGGCTTGTAGTGCCGAAATACCTCTGCCGATAAGATGAGATCCCAAGGCAAATTTGCGTTCTTCGCCAGATTGGCTAAGAGCCCTAAATTACCGTTAGAGAGTGTCACGATAGTATGATCCTGCTTTAACAGATTTAGTCCCTTCACCGTATCTGGCCATGGATTTAAACGGTGCCATACGAGATTCAAATGTCTTTTCTGAGATTCGGTGAGCCTATCAATGCTGAACTCTGTTAAAACTTGGTCGAGGATGATGCGGTGTAAATCATCAATTCGGGTCCACCCAAACTCCCCAGAACGCACTCTCGCCATGGCAGGTTTATAACCACTTCGCCAGCGACTGGTAAATGAAATGGCATCGATCTCCGGAATCAGGCTAGTAAGCTCCGCTGTAATCGAGCCATGCCAATCAACCACCGTCCCAAATACATCAAAAGCCAATACTTTAGGTTTCATATCCAGTAATCCGTCAGAATTAAGCAATAATCCATAATAGACAAAAAATACCTTTTACCTCAATAAATAACCCTGAACTCCATACTCCATGCCTATCATTACCAATATTGAAGATCTGCGCGTTTTACATCAAAAACGTACCCCCAAAATGTTTTATGACTATGCCGACTCCGGTTCGTGGACCGAGTCGACCTATCGCGCCAATGAATCCGATTTTCAGAAGATCAAATTACGGCAACGGGTGGCGGTCAATATGCTCAATCGGACCACCAAAACCAAAATGATTGGCCAAGACGTTGCAATGCCTGTGGCATTGGCACCCACTGGCTTAACGGGCATGCAGTACGCCGACGGGGAGATCCTTGCTGCCCAAGCCGCAGAAAAATTTGGGGTGCCATTCTGCTTATCGACCATGAGTATTTGCTCGATTGAAGATGTTGCCGAACGCACTACAAAACCATTTTGGTTCCAGCTCTATGTCATGAAAGACCGTGGTTTTATTGAGCGCTTAATCGAACGGACCAAAGCAGCGAATTGCTCAGCACTAGTTCTTACATTAGATCTTCAGATCTTAGGTCAACGCCATAAAGACATTAAGAATGGCTTGAGCGCTCCACCAAAATTGACCATTTCTAATATTCTGAACATGATGACCAAGCCACGTTGGTGCATGGGTATGTTACAAACTCCCCGCCGCACTTTCCGTAATATTGTTGGGCACGCTACTGGTGTTGGCAATATGTCTTCACTGTCCTCATGGACCGCGGAGCAATTTGATCCAGGACTTAATTGGGGAGACGTTGAGTGGATTAAAAAACTTTGGGGGGGCAAGCTCATCATCAAGGGCATCTTGGATCCTGACGATGCCCGTGCCGCAGCCCAATCGGGTGCCGATGCTCTGATTGTTTCTAATCATGGTGGCCGTCAACTGGATGGTGCTGTATCGAGTATCAAAGCGCTGCCCAGTATTGTCGATGCAGCGGGTAAGGATATTGAGGTATGGATGGATGGTGGTATTCGGTCGGGCCAAGATGTCCTCAAAGCGTGGGCTTTGGGGGCCAAGGGAACAATGATTGGTCGCTCCTTTTTATATGGCTTAGGCGCTATGGGTGGCCCTGGTGTTACTAAATGCTTAGAGATTATTCATAAGGAGCTAGATCTCACCATGGCATTTACCGGTCATCGTGATATTCAGAATGTGACGAAAGATATTTTGTATCCGGGGACTTACTAGATTTATTTTGCATTAGGGAAGAAGGACTGCTCACCAGCAACCTTGTAGGATGCAATCGTACCCTGACCCTCTTTCGAAATCAGCCAATCAATAAATGCTTGGCCTTCTGCTTTCATCACCGTTGGGTGCTTCGCAGAACTCACGAGCATCACACCATATTGATTGAAGAGTTTTAGGTCACCCTGAACCAGAATGGTGAGATCGCCACGGTTCTTAAAGGTCAGCCAGGTAGCACGATCTGACAAGATATATCCATTCATACCCGATGCAGTATTGAGTGCTGGACCCATACCAGAACCAGTTTCTTTATACCAAGGTTGCGAGGAGGATACTGTAATATCGGCCCCCTTCCAATAACGCAACTCGGCAGCGTGTGTGCCGCTCTTATCGCCCCGCGACACAAAGATTGATTTACTGTCTGCTATTTTCTTAAGAGCTACTTGAATATCTTTCCCACCAGCAACCTTGGCTGGATCGCTCTTAGGTCCAAGAAGTATGAAGTCGTTGTACATCACTTCA
>Ga0255117_1000017_pt1 | contig 55834 bp, 69 predicted proteins | sample Law_Atlam_RepA_8_2_FD_188583 | JGI IMG/M metagenome (GOLD analysis project Ga0255117, IMG submission 188583) | Freshwater microbial communities from St. Lawrence River, New York, United States - Law_Atlam_RepA_8h | ecosystem: Environmental > Aquatic > Freshwater > River | place: USA: New York...
GAAGTGCAGCCATTGGTCCAAGACCAGCAACAGTTGGTGCTTGGACTGCTGCCTTAGCAACCTGCGCTACTGCTTGAACAACAGGCGCACCCGCTTCTCTGGTAGTCGATGGGTCAAAGTCAGCAACAGGTGTATACTTTGTACCACCAGCCTTAGACTTAGTGGCAATCAAACGTTGTTTACGATTACCGCCTTCTTTCTTAATCGATGCATGAACCCAGCCAGAATTCTTATCACCAGCAGCATAGAACTCAAGGATAACCTGGTCAAACTCTAGGTTATCAGCAACCCAGTCAGCAACCTTCTTGTTGTCTACACCCTTAACTTCGAAGTCAATTGCTTGACCATTAACATGCTGTGAAGTCTTCGAACCACCTACTGCCTTGTTAACAAGAGGCGCACGGTAAGAGGAGTTGATTGTTACTGGACCAAACTTCGCTCTTACTGGCTCAAGAATCTTCTCGCAACAGTAACGCATGTTTTCAATATGCTCGGCTGTTGGTGTGTTAGGGATGCCTAGGCGCTTGGCAGTAGGCGATACTGTCATTTCTGACAATGCAAAATGTTCTGTTAGCTGTGTCATTAGAATGGTCCGTGGTCTTCGTCTGAATCTTTATACTTATCAATTGCTGCCATCAGTTTAATTTCTGTATCAGCTTCAATTGATTCTGCTTGAGCATTAGTAACATGCGCCTCTGCTAGGGCTTTATGATCAGTCTTACCTAGCTCTTGAACTTTGACATTGGGGTCTAACTCGGATACTTTCATACCCATCATCGTAGCAAATGCACCGACGAAAGCACCGACGATGGTAGAGAATGCTGGACCAATAATCTTAAAGATTTCGTTGTTATCGATTGTCTCGTTTGGAACAAAAAGGCCAATCATCATAGTCACAACAACTGACATCATAATGATGCCGAGAATGGCCGCAGCCATCTTCATGATGGTAAGTTGGATCTTACCCTTCTCAATTTCTAGTTCTTGAAGAGTATCAATCTCTTTTCCAACTGAGAAAAAATTTAACAAACTCATCGTGCATTCCTTCTTATAATTTTCTTCGTCTTTTTATAATTTGCTTGTGCTTTCTTAGAAACACCAGGTTCGGCTTGATTTGGAATATTTGGATTGTTGATACCAATACCAGCAACAGCACCGCCAGCAACACCCATCTCTGTCACAAACTGTTTAAATGATAGCGTCTTATTCTCCAGCTCTTCTGCTAGAGCAATAACTTCTGGGTCTTCATGTGCCATGTAGAATAGTTCCTCTAAAATATCGTCATCATATTCTACACCTTCTTTTACCAATGCAACCGCTGCGGCAAAAGAAAGAAAGTTCTTACTTTCTACTGGCACCATATGAATAATTCTTTTCAATCTAAAAACTAAACGATGGAGATAAGTATATGCTTCTCTCTCAACATCGGTATTTAGTTTTGAAATTGGTGTGATTTCTTTGCCCTTCTTGTCGATAATGCCCAAGCGGTATGCGTCCGTTCTTTCAAACGGAGTAGTGAGCATCCATAGGACGCGCAGTGCCATAGCATTATCAATTAACTTAGCCATCTATTTTCCTTAATGCCGCAGCAACTTGTAAATCTAAAGGCACATCTGGTATATCATCTACAGTCATTCTATTTAGATAAACTAGAAATGTTTTCAGGTATGACCAATACTTATTTTCTAATTTATATAAAAGCATCAAAGTGGTTTCATTACCGAATACGTTATACAAAACTATTAAGTGATTGAGTATCAATCTTTCACTTAATACATCTGTTGTTACATATCTACGAAATAATCGTTTGATATACTTAAATCGTTTTAAATCTTCTTCAAGGTCAGACATACCAAGGCAACCTCGATTGTCATAACTCTTAATAGCAAAGATCAAAAAATTATCATCATTTAGTTCAAACATATTATGTTACTGTCGCCGTTCCTCCAATGAAATACCAGACTGTTCCTTGGAACATAAGTGTCGCGGTATCTCCTGCCCCATTAAAAACAATACTAGAATGACCAATATTGGACGTAATACTTAGTGTATGATTTGCGGAATTTGATTGCATGATGATAGTTTTAATTTGGCCATCAACACCATCAACAATGGTTAAAGTACCACTAGCATCAGGTGACGTAATCCTTGTTACCGAAGATGTAATTGAAATGGCACCCCCAGACGATAAAGTCTGCGGAGTGCCACCCAATACTAATTTGTCTTCTAAAACTACCGGGACAGGAATGCCGCCGAACAGATTAGCAATAGTAATCTTATGATCATATGGACTTGTATTTGGTTTCACTAGATAAATCACATCAGCCGAAGCGACTTCGGTTGCTGGATTCATCGCTGTTACTTTGCTATCTGCCATTGTTTAATGCCTTATGCGTCTGGGAATTCAATATCATCAGCAGCATCGCTAGATGCAATAGCATTCTTAGAGAGTGCCACAAGAACTTCATACTTCACACGACCAGCATGAGCACCAGTTCCAACTGTGCGCTGCACCCAACCAGAGTGAGGAGCAGAAGTACCAGTTTCACCAGTACCCTTAGCAGCAGTTGCAGTTGCTTGATCAGCAGATGCTTGGATTTCGAAATACTGAGCATTGTTACCAGTGCCAGTTAGATTAAAACGACCAGTCGATATGAATGTCTGCGAGTTGTTACCAGTGCCGCTAATATCGATAGCAGCGCCACCCGAAGTCAATGCTAGTTGGAAAGTATCAGTAGTCTTATTGACAACAAAGTAATCATTACCCGAAGTCAAACCAGTAATACTCGTACCACCTTGGTTGTTGTAGTTAAGTTCTGCACCATTAACTAGTCCATGGGCAGTTGAAGTGATAAAATTAGTAGTTGTGTTAACATTAGTAGTAGCAATAGTCATATTAGCAACAGCAGTGGCACCACGAGCGGCAGTGTTATACAGGATGAAAGCACTTGAATTTACTTGTCCTGGATAGTAAGATGTTCCGTTTGTCAGACCAGCAAGTTCAGTACCACCATTATGATAATACTTGATTTCTTCGCCAGCAGTTAATCCGTGATTGGCATAAGTGATGGCTTCTGTTGTAGTATTAACGCCAGATGTAGGAATAGTGCGCTTTGGTTTCGCAATAGCAACAGTTGGCACAGTTTCATATGACGAACCAGTGTTCGTTACTGCGACTGCCGTTACTAATCCACCTGCGATGGAAGCAGTTGCAGCGGCAGAAGAACCACCACCACCTGAGAAGGTAACTGCAGGAACTTCGAGGTAACGTGTGCCACCTTGAATTAGTGCAACCGAGGCAACATTGTCACCACCAGCAGCGATTTCAGTATTGTCAACACCAAAGACTTGGGTTGATTGGAAATCTGTTGTCGAAACCGAAGCGATTGAGGTTGGTTTTTCACTGATTGTATAATTCTCACCAGAAAATACAGTAAGAACTGTTCCTGGGTTCGCATTAATTACCGTAGCAACTGTGTCGCTGGCAACAGCAATAGCAATCATTTCCTGATCAGCAACACGAACAACATCACCAACTGCAAGAGCAGGATCGAAGTTTGTGCCTGAACCTGTTAGAGTAGCACGACCGTAATCTAGACTTAGTGTGAAGGTATGTGAAGCACCAACACCGTCAGTCGAAGCGATTACTGTTGGATCATTATGTAGTGCCTGTGCCTCAGTAGCAGCAACCATAAAAGTATCTGTAGTAACATTGGTAACATAATATGTGCTACCAGATGTTAGTCCAACAACAGAGGTTCCTCCGCCGTTTGCATATGCAACAGCATCACCAAGTTGGAATGGATGTGCTACAGAAGTATACACGCCAGCGGCATGACCTGTAGCACCATTGAATGTGATAGCAGGTGCAGTAAGAGTTACCGTTCCTGCCGATGTTTTATCGTCTTTATTACCCCATGCGGACATTAGTTGTCTCCCTTTTTATATTCTTGATCTACAAAGTTAAAAAATTGTTTGCGTTTTTCTTCATCAAGTTCCGAGGGAGACTTGATACCATACTGTGTAAGTGCTGCATCAAATGTGGTCTTATAAGATTCATTCATCTGTGTGAAGGCAGCGATATCAGCCATTGCTTCGCCTCGACGAGATTCAGTTGCCATAACCTTTGCCTTCTTAACGCCTTTCATTGTGCCACCCCAACGCTTACGACCAGCAAGTTCGCGACCCTTAGCACGATGATCGTCAAAACCACCTAGATTATCTGCTTCTGCCTTTGCTTTTCGAGCATAGCTCCCAACAGTTGCCCTTGAAAGTTCATCGATTGTTTCGACTTCTTCGTTGCGGGCACTTTTCAAATCGGCGGCGCTAGGTGCACCTTCGGAACCAGGCTTGCGCATACGCTCACCCGATCCAGCTTTAATTCTCTTACGCTTGGCATGAATGTTATCCCAGAGGCCGCGCTTCTCTTCGACTGGCTCGGCTTCTTCATTCTTCTGCGCATTCATTGCCTTCTTAGCAAGATACTGTGGAACATTCTTTACGGTGTTACCGTATTTGTCTTTGCGCTCACCGGCTTTTTTATATGGACCTTCGAACGGCATACCATCTTTTGATTCGTTCATCTCACCTTGCATATAGTTGCTTGCGGTCGAGATGTAATCTTCTGCCAGAGTAATCTTAGACTGCACCCATTCAGGTAGGTTAGTGTCATCGGAAAGCATGTCATGCATACGTTGCGAGTTGGCAATGATTGACTTCAGTTGGCTCATTGCCATGTCACCTTCGTAGTCATACTCTGTCTTTTCTTTTGCTTCAGTAGCATAAGTCTTAGCACCCACTCTAGCTTTATTAAAGATAGCATCATCACCCAGAACCATGAACATCATGGTGTTTAAGAAGTTTGCCATGATGTCGCGCTCGGCACCTTGAAGAGGGTATCCACCTTGTATCTTAGCAATACCTTTGCGTAACAAAGGAATTGTATTCGATGGCATTAGTCCGGCGCGAACCAGTTGCTGCAACCGCATATCTAAATCTACTGACTCTGCTAACAGAGTATCTTTAATTGTTTGTTCGAGTGACATTAGTATCTCCTTATCCTCTATATTTATGACTTAGAGGATGCACGGATCATCCAACCGTGTTTAGCATGAACATCTAATCTTTCTTCAATTAAGTTCAGTAAGCCTCTATTATTTTCCGCGTCTGCTAATTTATGGGCTGAATTTAAAGCCTCAATAACAGATGCGTTTGCGTCATTAAGGTCGGCCAGCATACCAGATACATCTACACCATAGATATTTGATTCTTTGATAGTAGTAATCGAAGCCAACTCTGTCATATTATATGGAGCATATTCATCCAATGCTCTAATCTCTTCTGCGATGGTATCTACAGCCGCAAATAGTTCTTGATAGATACCAGAAAAAAAATCATGAAACTGTGAGAAGTCTTTACCTTCTACATTCCAGTGAAAGCCATGTGCCTTAAAATACATTGCATATGTATTTGCCAGAACAATTTTAAGGGAAGTATTCAACTCATCCATATTATTTCTTCTTCGTTCTTGCGTTAGTCACGCGGCTCTGATCACGCTTTCTTTCGCTTTGTTGTAGGCGGATTGAAAGTCTTGATACCATAGGTGCCATACGCTTTACTTGTGCTTCGATACGTGCCTTTTCAGAGGCTGATACAGAAGATGGGTCGCGGTTACGTAGAATGCGCTTGTAAACCATTCTACGAGCGGCACGAATTGAGCGGCCCTTAATTACATCTGGTGTAGCGATACGCTTTAGCGCCATATTCTTTGCAAGATTACGGCGAGTCTTGTTGCGCATTGCAGCAAATCTTTTCTTTAGACGACCCTGCGGAGTGATAGCTTCATCTAGTTCGCCTTCATTATCATCTTCGTCTTCTAAATCTTCGGCATCATAGTATTTACTCAGGTCTTGCCATGAAGAGGATTCAATTTCATTAGTGACATCGGCTTCAATTACAGCCAAGTCTGCCTCGGTGTATTGGTTTGCCTCGTTGTCGGCGTTCATGTCCTCTAAACCAGGTAGAGGTGATACTTGATACGGCGAAGGATAATTTGCAGGCGAAATACCATCTGTGCAAGGTCCCATAGTCTGACCCATAGTCTCTTCTGAGATTGCCCTCATGAAGTCCGCATGTGACTTGTGCGCTCTCTTTACTAGACCTTCTTTTTCGATTGAAGACTTCAATGAGTGATAGCGGTCGTTGAACTTCTCTACATGATTAGGTGCTACGTGGTGTTCTGCACCATCATAGAACTTAACCTTTGAACCAATAGAAGTGGCTTTACGAAGTTGCATAACAAGATGTTTAGGTTCTTCTGCTCTCTGGACTGCCTTTTTCTTTGCAATATCTTTCTTGGCCTTTGCGATTTTTTTCGGATCGGCAAGTGTCTTTCTTAGTTTGGCAGCAAATTCAGAACGCTTCTTGGCACCTAGAGCCGAGATTTCGTCGAGTTGTTGTTCTTGGATAGCATCACCAGAAAATGGATTCATCGCTGGAATCTTATCAGCCGCTAGGCCTTCTTGACCGGGTGTCATAGCTGCCCACTTCTTGCGAAGTTCTGGGCTACCCCATTCGTCTTCTTTACCTAGTTCTTCTTTGACAGTGCTGTTGTTTAAACGTTTTGCCATGCCAGCACGAATTCGCGAGAGAGACCCAACACTGCTCTGTGGTGTTCTTGGTTTTTCAGCAGCAGGATGCATCGTAGGTTTAGCAATCGGCGGACGTTTTGGTGGCGTTTTCGGCGTATAACCATTACTAACGCTCTGCGCATTTTGATCAATACCATACTCGTTGATCTGTTCGATTTCTTCGTTACAATTCCAGCGACGAAGTGACATAGCCTTACGAGTTGGACGACCCTTCTCATCCTTCATTGGACCTTTCATGCCACCCATACGGGCGCAGAATGATCTACGACGACCAGCAGCTTCGCCTTTGGGGTCTAGCTTACTAGGAGGTGTAGTAACGGCAGTCTTAATACCCATGGCCTTTGCACCCTTGCGAGTTAAGCCAGCGCCATCTTCTGTCTTGCGATAGTGACCCTTAGAATCTTCGCCACGTTCCGTGATATCTTGAACTTCTTCGGGTAAACCTTTTTTGCGGCGCGCGGCGGCTGTAAAATGGTCTGGGGTTCCTGTATCTGGATCCATCTTTAGTTTCGCACCTGCTTTTTTTGCTACTGCGGCCTTTGCTTTGGCAATAATATCTGTTGCTTCAGGCACACAGTTAGGAACCATGCGCTTACCCTTTTTCTTCATGCCGACACGCTTGTAGCCGTCCCAGCATGCCTCATCGACTGCTTCTTCAGGAAGAACAGAAGACTTAGTTACCTTTGACTTGAATACTGTGTGGTCAACACCGACTCTCTTTGCTGCAACCTTATGTGCATGAGCGGTGTTCTGAGCCTTAACATGGACCGAACCAGCAGCAACAGCTTTACCAGCATGTTGCTTAGGGAAGTCTACCTTCCACATACCATATGCCTCATCAACCGTGTTTGATACTTCGGTAGTCTTTGCATTCAATGGCTTGCGACCCTCTTTCTCGGTTGCTTTCTTATATGCAACGTCCATATCTTGGTCTTTATCGCTCTCTTGAGGCTTTAGACCAGGATTTGGATGATAACCATAGTCGCCTTCTTTAGGAAAGCCTTCTCTTGGATAATTATCAGTGGCTTCTTTGACATTGCGACCCATGCCGCTCGAATAGGTATTCAATTCATATGGGTGTGTGCCACCCTTGTTGAATACTTGGACATGTACCATGTGCTTCTTGCCACTAGTATGAGTGGCTGGCATACTTACAGAAGTGGTATTACCTTCGCTTGGCTTCTTTGAGCCAACACCAACGTGCTGGAATCTATCATCGTCACTTACATTAAGACCGAACTTTTGGTGGTGTGATAGTGCGTGATTGATTGCATCTGTATACGATTTGTGATACAGTGTGTAATCAGAAACACGAGCCTCTTTCAGTCGCGCCTTTGCTTTCTCAATAATATTAGCCATTAAAAGTATCTCCAGAAGCTAAACGTTTGCTATATTTATAACAATTACTTCTTCGATTTCTCGGAGTTGATACGATCAACCTCAGTTTTGTTATCTGCAATCCACTTCTGTAGGGCAATCAATTGCTGGGCGTTTTGCTGGCATCTGGAGTAGTTTGTGATGATTCCGACGAGGGCCGTAGTGTCTGTAATTCCTGAGGAGGACGCATCAGAAGCTCGGGTGGGGTCGGCATCACTGGCAGTGGCACTAGAGTCGTGCGTGAACACCCAGCCGTTAGACATAACAGACTGGCTAGGAACAATGTTTTTAGCGGTATCAATGTAAACATATTCTTTCTCTCTAATTGTGTTTGTTCTATCAACATATTCAGTAACTACATTGTTACTTATTTCAGCATTCTTTTTCTCAAGTTCGGCAACTTGTGTGCTTGCCTTAGCAGCAAATCTTTGAAGTTCTGCTTCAGCATAGGCTGATCCCTTCATGTATCCATATAAGAATACACCAAGTATTAAAGCAGCGCCTGCTAATAATTTATATGGGAGAGGGATCATACCGAACATATTTAATTCCTTATTCTTCTTCTGACTTCTTGGTTGGTTTCTTTGGTGCAAACTTTTCTACACCAGTAATACCAAGAGTGCCGATAACAATATACATTACACCGTTGAAGATGAATTCCTCGATGGTGAAGTCCCAGAATAGATTTGCAATATAACCAGTAGCAATAAGCAGAGTAGATATAACTGCAACCCAACGTTTAGTTGAAGGATTACCACCGTCTGACATCATGTCTTTAATGTATGTTAGCAACCCGCCCATCTTAGAGTCCTAGAAAGTTCTTGAAGGACATTGCTTCATGGAGTCCCATTCCATGGCGAACATCTTTATAGAGTTCGCTCTTATGCTTTGTGGACATTGCACTGGGTGCCATCTTATGAAATTCTTTCTCATTGCCAGCAGCGGCATGTTGACGCATCTTGGTACCAGATGCACCAGCTACACCAGTGTCAGCATCCGAACGTTCTTTACCAACAGTATGAATGGTAATCTTCTTAAAGTTGTAGTGACCGTGACGACCTTCTTTGCCGTTATACTTATGCGCAAGGGCATGAAACTCGTGGGCCCTGTCTGAACCAACGTGTAAGTGTAAGTGAGTAACGCCTTCACTATGAAGTCTTGACATTTGATGTAGCAGAGTGGGATGTTCTTTATCTAGCAGACGCACATTAGCACCCGGGAATGCCCTCTTAGCATGTTTCAACTTCTGTTCAGGCGTCAAAGGATTCTTCTTAGCATCATGTGTGCCAGTAAGAACGATGGTATGTCCGTGTGAGCCAGCAGTGTTACGAACCTGGTTTACAACAGCTTCATGTCCGACTGTAATCGGATTCATTCTACCTTGTGTGATATGATGATGAACGTCAGCCATTATTTACCCTTGCTTGCTCTTAGAATTGCACTACGCTCTCGGTTAGCTTTCGAGAAGCCTTCGCGGTCAACAACTTTAAGGCCATGAGCGACATAGCCTTCGCCGCCAGCGGCTGCACCATTAATATGTGTCGAGAACCCACCACCACCGGCACGATCTAATCCTCTGGCAAGATGATTTGTCGCCTGTTGTAGGTGATGGTGAATTTGAAACGATTTTTGGAAGTGCTTCTTGTTGGCATCTACTTGAGATAGATGAGTATTCATAGTAGCAGTCTTGCGCTCTTTAGCAGCCGGAGTCTTGACGGCATCTATCAGTTTCTGGTGCGAAGTTTCTAAATGCTTCCTGTATCCTTCGACTGAAGGTTTTTCACCGCTTGTAACAGTTCTATTGATATATGTTCTTAGGTGTATTTCGTGACCCGGCAGATGCTGATACGAGTGACTTTTCATTAACTTTTCTGCCGCGCTCAGATGCTCTTCTGCTTGGGACTTAACTGCGGAAGAAAGTTTACGCTCTTTGTCTGATACAAGATGTTGTACCATGTGAACATCAGGATGTGATTGAAAGTGCGACATGTCCGTGATAGGATGCGCGGTTCTTTCTGGCCCCTTTAGCTCCGTATGTATAGTAACACTAACCTTGGATTTCTTTAGCTTCTTTGCTTCTTCGCTACCAGCATCTGCACGATATTCAATCGTATTTGGAGTATGCGAGATGTGTGTTGTGTATTCTGATCTTCCAGAAGGTTCGCTCATATATCCGCCCTGGTATTCACCGGGCTTTTTTGGAATAACTTTACCTAGGTGGGCATGAAGTGCTTTCAGAGGACCAACAAGATACGGTTTATGGCCATGTTGCTTTTCAATATCGTCGGCGGAATAGTTGTAGTGAGAACCAGCGCCCTTATACTTGACACCAATCTTACCCTCTGGTGTCCGAATTACATGGAAAGACATTCTGTCATCTATCTTACGAGTAGATGGTGTTTTCCCACGTGCAACACCACGCAGAGTTTCCAATGCGTGGTGTGCAGCGTCTTGACTATCAAATGATCTATCAGAGGGATGCTCTATGTGAGCAATACCACCAGTGTGGGTCGCCTCAGTGATAAATTGTGTAAAGGATAACATAAGGGTCTCATCTCTATTGATTACCCTATATTTATAATACTTTCGAAACACACTCTCTCTTTTCTATCTACTATTATATAGTAGCAGATTCTGAGGAAATGTCAAGCGGTATTTTTATGCCAGTATAGCACTCAATTCTTCGGTAACATCCACTGCGGTAAGATCGATAGGAGGAAAATCGATTGCGCCATTTAGATTGGCTTGGAATGTTTCAGAATTTGTAGGGGCTTCTGCAAAATAAATTTCAAATCCAGCTACAGTTTCACGAACAAATGAATCGCCGCCCTCAAACATATGAGCGACCTTATCAAGTTCCTGATTAATCATTTCAAATGTTGGTTCGCCAGTAAAATACTTGACGATATATTCTTTTGCACCCACTGTCTTCCATAATGGAAGATCTGAACTGCCAACATTTGTCCACACAAATGAAGATACTACAAGTTTAAGATTCAATTCGTCCATATTATTTCCTAAAAACTGGTGCGCCCGGTAGGACTCGAACCTACTACCTCAAGATTAGAAGTCTCGCGCTCTGATCCAGATGAGCTACGGGCGCATAATTACTTTATACTACATTTATAATGTGTTGTCAAGTTAAAACTCAAACTTTGAGAAATCTCTTCGCTTGCCAATGGTAGTATTTTCAAACACTGGAACATCATCTTGTCCAGAGTCCATAATACCAGCCTGAGCATCATCTTCCAAGTCATACAGTTTCATCTTGCCACGGTCGATACCAACCATGAAGCGTTTGTTCATACCTGGGTCGTTGTAACGATTCTTCAACTGCTTTATCATCAACTGGCCCATCTTGTCGAGTTCTTCTGTTGCGATAAGGGCAAACATCAAGTCAGCCGTAGCTGGTAGACCAAATGATTCCGACGTATCTGTCAATTCAACATCTGAATTGGCATAACCACTACGGGTTGTCTGAGTAGCAGAGACGATTGGCAAATCAAACTCTACAGCCAGACCACGGAGTTCTTCTGCGATACCCTTAATGACAGTGTAAGAGTTGGCACCAGACGATGCTTTGTAGCGACTAGAGGCACAAATATTCAGATAGTCAATGAAGATAACATCAGGCTTGAAGTTTCGTTTCAACTGAAGTTCATTCAACAGAGCCTTGAAGTGACCGACATGGGCACTGGCTGTTGGATATTCCTTGACAATCAAACGACCTTCTGTCTTTGAACGTATCTTGGCAATGCGCTGGTCGAACATTGACTTAGACAGGTCTTTTAGTTCTTGGATGTTGACATTCATTAAGTTGGCGTCAATACGTTCTGCGATACGTTCTTCTGCCATTTCCAGAGTGATATACAAAACGTTCTTGTTCTGACCCAATGCACCTGCAGCCATGTGGCACATGAACAGAGACTTACCAACACCAGTACCAGCAAGAGCAATGTTCAATGTCTTATTTGGTAGACCACCATTGGTAATCTTGTTGAACATCTCGAGGTCAAACGGCAACTTAGTTTCTGCCCGGTGATAGAAATCAAAACGGTCTTCGGCGTTATCAATGTAGTCATGTCCTACGTTGTTATCAAACCCAACTGCCAATGCATCTTGGAGAATGGAAGGAATACCATCTTGCGAATGTACCTTGTCTTCGCCATCAATGATTTGAATTGATTGCATAATAGCATTATACACGGCTCGGTCTTTACAGAACTTTTCCGTCTGGTCTAGAAGCCACTTCTCATTGGCATCCACATCATCATCAAGTGCGGTTAGAGTTTCTGTAACGTGCTGATACTCTTTCTCATTTACCTTGCGGTCATTTTGTAGAGCAATGTTTATGGCATCGATGGTAGGAAGAGAATTGTATTTTGTCACAAACTCATTGATATAACGATAGATTAACTTTTCAGCGTTGTCTGTAAAATATTCATCTTTAATGAATGGGATTACCTTACGCAGGTAATCCTCATCCGAAATCAACTTACTTAGGATAATAGTTTCAATTTTCTTCTGCAACATTCACATCCTCTAGTTCAAAATATTCTTCATAATCATTAGCAATCTTCATACAACAATCTTCACATACCCACTTCTCAAAAGTTAGGCCATGTTCTGAACCATGTAGGCAGATTGCGGCATCTTTCTTAGGATTGATGCCGCAACCACATTCGTCACAGATTTTCGTATTCTTCTGAAACATCTTCATCAAGAATTTCCACATTTTCACCCTCCATCATTTGTCCACCTGCCATGCGGTATCGTTTTTCAATCCAGTCACTGAATGTTGGGTCGGTCAGAACTGGCAGCCAGAATTCTTTATTGTATGTATCATTCAAGCGATGCTTCTTTTCTTCTGTTGCCAACTGGTACCAACCATTCGATGGCTTGATAACGTGACCGCTTTCTAGTGCCATATCAAGTAGACCAGACCACTTACTGATACCACCTTCAAAGGTAACTTCAATAGGAATCTTTGACTTCTCACGAACATAACGAGACTTTTCGACGTTAATGATAAAGTTGTAACCAACTACCTCAGTGCCTTGCTTCTCTTGCTGGCGACCAATAATAAAGATATTATCAGCCGAGTAGTAGATGCCGGTACCACCAGAAACGATTGCCTTAGGGAACATACCGATTTCCATGTAAGTATGATTGACAACTACCATAGGAATGTCCTTGATGGTAAGATGTGGCGTAATCATACGAAACAGAGACTTCATCTGCTTGGCGCGGGTCATATCTGCAACCGACTTACCATCTAGGGCATCATCAACTTCTTTCTTAGAAGCAAGGTTACCCACAGAGTCAACTACAATCATGACACGGTCCTTGCGTTCAAGTTCGTTGACTTGCTTCATGATATCATGTTTCAATTGTTCAATGTCTGTGATGGGAGTATGAACGACCTTACCAGTATCAATGCCAAAGTTCTCAAAGTATGACTGAGGAGCACCAAACTCGGAGTCATAAAACAGGACGATACCATCATCATACTTGTCCAAAAAACTCTTCACCAACATCATGGCAAATGCAGTCTTAAAGTGTTTCGATGGGCCAGCAAAGACAGTCAATCCTGGTGTCAGACCACCATCTAACTTACCAGACAGAGCCACATTCAATGCGGGAACGGAAGTCTGGATTAAATCCTTGGTGCTAAACAGTTTGCTTTCTGATAGCACATTCGTTTCTTTGATGGTGGTATTCTTTTTCAGTTTGTCAAGTAGTGCGTTCATGCGAATAGGTCCTCCAATGTTGCTTTAGGTTCAGTAGACCAGCCTAGGCCGTCTACAATCATGTTAAGTGGGTCAAGAAATGCTTTCTGGAACATCATCTTATAGTCTATATACCGGTGAATGTCAAGTTCTTTTGGCATTATTCCGAGAAAAGCAATACAATTTTCGTGCATTGTATTAGGCTCTTTGAGATAAAGAAACTTAATCTTTTCACCCTCTTGAATTAATTCATACTTCTTGTCAAGATTTGCTTTCTTGATCATATGGTTATACATCAAGGCACCACGAACGTGCATCGGTGTCCCCTTGCCGTAGATATCAGCCGTAGATGTATACTTAGACAACCCATTTACACCTCGTGGGAATGCAATCTCTTCAGGTGACATCTTGTAAAATGCCGCACGGGTTTCTTCAATGAACTTCTGTAGAGTTGCTTCGTCGGAGGTCAGGCAGAGTCTGACGGCTTCTTTGAGGCTCTTGCGGACGGGCGCTGGCGTAGACGAGCGGACGATTTCGAGGCCCATGACTTTGAGTTTTGGCTCATCGTAACGGACGCCTTCGTTGTCATAGACATTAAGTGCATACCTCTTTTTTGCAACCCAGATGCCACGTTCCGCGATTGCCTCGCGTTTGAATATAATTTTCTTCTGAAATGCATTCGTGTAGTCCGCAAGTCCATCGCAACTCTTGTTGATCGCCTCTGTGATTTTCTCTTCGCAGATTTTATCGAGAACGCCAATGAGTTTGTCGCGGTCCATATCAGGATAAAACTTACTAACAAGAGGCTCCAGGGAAATATAACAAGAATCAGTATCACTGTAGAAAGAGTAGTTGTGTCCATTTGTTCCTACGACCTTGTTGAGATATGCGTCAAGTGCCTTACCTACTTCCTGAATAATATACTGGCCAGTCATAGTGATGCCTTCAGCCACACGGGCATCATAATAACGGAAGTATTCATTACCCATGGCACCGAAGAGAGAGTTCAACTGAATCTTTCTTGCCATTTGAAAGTTATTATACTTCGAAATGTCGTTCTTTAGTTTGGGATTTTTAGTAGCTTCATATTCTTTTTGGGCGGCAATCATCAACTTCTTATAGCGTTGACGGTCATCGAAGAACTTCTCTACGATTTCTGGAAACAGACCTTGCTTCGTGCGATTATAGCAATACCCATTCGAAGTCATACAATAGTCATTGTCTTTTAGGTCATCGAGGTCAAAAGTTTTATCAAGAAGGCCGCGGACTGTGGTGTCTTTGACATAACCATTTACCATGGTTTCAGGCGACATGTTATACTGCATAATGATTGATGGATACAGAGATGTAGCATCGAAAGAAACTACCCAGTCATACTTACCGGGCTTAGGTTCTTGAACGAAAGCACCTTCGATGCCACGACCCTGCTGGTCTTTCTTCTGCGGAATGTGAATGTTCTTATCATACAGGTGATTGTAGAGAAGGCAATCCCATGTGCGAACCTGTGAGAAAACGTCATTGTAATTACACTTGGCATCATAAGCCATTGTGAGAATTAGTTCAATCAACTTCAACTTACGTTCAAGTTCGTCCACAATTTCAACGTCTCGAACGTTGTATTCAACAAACTTCTGCCAGTCTTTAGTATAGAACTCACGGAAACTTTCATAGGGATTTTCCAGTTTGTTCTTACCAAGTTCTACAGAAGCAATATGGTCTAGCTTGTAGGACTCTTGGTTAGAATACGTAAACTTCTTAAAGAGGTCCAGATAATCTAGAACCGCGATTCCCTTCATTTCATAGGTAAACATCTCGCGACCCATGACGTTCATGTTCTTGCGCTGCACTAGACCCCAAGGAGAAAACTTTTTCTTAGTGGCATTTTCATCATTGAACAGCCGCTCTACACGGGCAATCAAGTATGCAATATCGAAAAGTTCAACGTTCCAACCAGTGATGATATCTGGATGGTTGTCAGAATGAAAACGGACATAAGTTTCTAGCAGGTCACGCTCATTGTCGCATTTAACATACAGAAACTTATTACCAGTGGCACGAAGGGTGGTAATTTCTTCTGAGTTTACATCATCAAAATCACCACAACCAAAGGTAATAATCTGGCGAGATACTAGGTCTTTGACCGTGATGAGAAGAATCTCTTCAAGAGGATTATTGATATCTGGAAAACCAAACTCGGTTTTCGTTTCGATATCAATCGTCTGAATCTTTAGAGCATTCATGTCCCATTCAATTTCACCAGGAAACTTATGTGTGATATATTGGTAGCCAAAGTTTGTCTGACCATAGATAGGAAAGTTATCTACTTCACCATAGGTTTGAATAAACTCTTTGGCGTCATTGTTACTTTGAAACTCAACCGGCTGAAGATTGTCGCCATACAGAGACTTGTGGACACCCTGTTCTTTACTCTTTACATAGAGAACAGGAGAGAAGTCTTCTCTACGATTAAAGCGCACACCATTATGAACACCTCGAACAAGAATCTTGGAGCCATATTGGTGTGCGCTGGTATAAAACTTCATGTAGACCTCTTTTCAATTCAAATACTAATATACTATAAAACATGGCAAAAGTAAAGAGGTTTATTTTTTCTTTCTTCTTGATAATAGTAATTCTAAGTCCATATCTTTTGTGCCTCCATCATATGGCAGAGCATATCCCTCATCAATCATCTGGTTATTCAACGAAGTCTCTTGACCATTGATGAACAGATGACCGATGATACGGCCATACTTCTCTGTGCTATCTGGTAACTCAGTCTTAATTAGAATATCTTTAGCGTCTGCAAGAGTTTTCTTCATCCATTCTTTAGACTCAAGTCCCAACGCTTTTTCTTTGAGGTTTGTAGTGCGACTTTCTGGAGTATCAATACCCGCAAGACGAATTCTTTTAGTAAGGGAAATATCAAAACCAAGGTCGATATCTGCATCAATCGTGTCTCCATCTACAACTTTGGTAACTGATTTGATGCGGTAAATATATGGAGTTATGTTTAATTGTGTCATACGATAATCTTACTTTCCGGTAGAACAATTCCACTACCAAACCGAACATTATACTCGTTAACCATTCCAGTATCTGGTTCGAAAATAGAAACAACTGCACCAGCGCGGATAGGAATGTCCCCGGTCTGAGCATACGGACAAAAGGGTGCTAGTCCAATACCAAACTGATTATTCTGGTTAGGTACCATCATAATCAATAGAGGCTTTTTCAGAATAACGAGGCCTTCAATACTCTCATCAATATCAGCAATGATTTCCTCGCCACTGATTAGCTTTATACATTTAATATTGGACATAGCATTCACCTTCTTAAATTATTACTTAGTTTTACCTTCTGCCAAAAATTCGGCAGCTTGTGATGGATATTCGTTATCCCCATCGGTAATGTCAATCTTCTTAGCTTTCTTTTCTTCTGGAATAAATGCTTCCAACCAAATTTTCAGCATACCATTAACCAGAGAAGAGCTTTTTACTTCCACATTGTCAGCAAGAGTGAATTCGCGTTTGAATCCTCGCTCTGCAATTCCCTTATAGAGATATTCGGTGTTGTCAACAGAGTCGATTTTACCGCGTATACTCAATAGACCTTCTTGCAATTCAATATCAATTTCCGACTTACCGAAACCAGCAACGGCTAGTTCGATTACGTAGCGACTTTCATCGACTTTCTTGATATTGTATGGGGGATATTTAATTGGCATCATTTGCGCCGATTGGTCAGCAATGTCTGCTAATCTCTTCATGACGCGGTCCGCGCCAACGAAATACCGATCCATCTGTGGGATCATTGTTGTATCAAATTTCATAGTTTGCTCCTATTAAGCGAGTTTAAAAAGGGTACCATCCGAAGCATGGCACCCCTTATTTATACTATACTTTTAGAAGAAAGTCAATTATTTTTTAAGTATTTCCCATGTTCCATCATAATTTTCTACAAGAGCAGTGCAACTTTCACACCAGTCACCGTCGTTCATGTAAACAATCTCATCATATTGTGTAATTTCTGCATGATGAATATGTCCACAGATAACTCCATCATAACCTTTGCGTTTACAATAGTAAGACATTTCTTTTTCGAACTCACCAATATAATTGGCAGCAAGTTTTGCTTTACGCTTCAAATACTTTGCCAAACTCCAAGGTTGCATCCCGAGCAGTCTTCTTGATGTATTCAAAACCTTATTGATGTAGAGCAGAGAGTCATATGCAAAGTCTCCGAGATGCATGATGAATCGACCAGTCTTTGTTCGCATTAAATTGTCGAAGAGGTCACCATGCACCACCAAGTAGCGTTTACCATTCACCCCAACATGGACACAACGATGCTCTACTGCAATTTTACCGATTTTAATGTTGGGAAATAACCGAAAGATTTCATCATGATTACCAGTGACATATATTACTTCTGTCTTTTCTGACATCTTGAGTATTTTTCTGACAATTTGATTGTGTATTTTTGGCCAATACCATTTCTTTTTCAGACGCCATATATCCACAATATCTCCAACGAGATACAACTTTTCAGTTCTAATCGTAGATAGGAATTCTAGCAATGCATCAGAGTTACAATGCTTTGATCCAAGATGTAAGTCTGAAATGAATACCGATTTGTATTTTTTACCAGCATTCATTGTCATATACAGATTTACTTTTTACGACCAATATTATATTTTTGGATAAGTTCCCAGTCGTTCTTTTCTTTGTAAGCAATTACTTTGATTTGATTCAGAGGCGCTTTGTCCTCATGAATTTCTGGATTGAGGATAGTAATCAGACCCCAGTCCGAAAGAAGATGTGCGACGGTATTTCTACGTTGCAAGTCATTGTCGCTAAAGTCGGCATCTTTACCATCTAGGGCAAAGAGTTCCTTAAAGTGAACAATGAAATACCTACCCTGCTTATGAAGGATATGGCATGACTGATAAAGAATCTTATCCTTACGAGACGCTACCCCAATACGCGAAAGAGTTTCACGAACCTTTAGAAAGTCGTCTGGATTCCCCAACTTAACTTCCAAAGGAGCATACCCAGGATAGTTAATATCAAAAAAATCTTCGCTCATTTTCTACCACCTTTATACAATTTCTCTTTTATTGTTTTCTTTTGTTCTTCGGAGAGAATTGTAAGAGCCTGACTAGCTTTTTCATTACTATAGCCATAATACTCCTTGATCATCTCAACTTCGGCATCGTCTTCAATTTTGATCCATTTATCAAAACGCTTTCTAGACCTAATTGTATTTATAAGAAAAGTATTTTGCAGTGCTTTATCAAGGTGTGGGCGGCAGTTCATCTCGTTGGCTGGAATAACAGTGTCCGCACTGAAACTCAATCCGCGATTGATGATCCACGGGTTGTATTGCTTCTCTGACCACTCATCTACTATGAGATTGGTCTTCTTGTGGTTAATATCGTTGATGAAATCAAAGGGAGAAATCTTGGCTTTTTTCTCCACATAATCTTCTGGCTTGTATTCTACCTTTGGATCACCAAGGCCCTCTAGAATACCGTCCATTACTTCCACTCCACTCCAGCCATAATCTCAACCAGACAGGCTACGAGATTGATTTCTTGGTTGGTGGCGAAAGCAGACTTGTATTGATAGTCGGCCAATAGAACAATAAGAGCCGCAGGATACTTGACATCATCAAGAAGGGTATCATAAATCTTACGGAAGATGATGCCAGCATCGTTGTCGATATTATCTACAACCCACTGACGGACTTTCTTGAAGTCCTTACCGCGAAGGGCATCAACCAGTTCTTTCATATTGATTTCTTGGACGTTGGCTAGAATGCCAGCATCGATTGTACCGCCTACGCTGTAACGCTGGAGTTCATTAAGGACACGGCGATAATCAGGAAAGTGCTTCTTGAGAACTTCTGCCACAACCTTGTCATCATACTGCACATTCTCGGTCTCAAGAATGTCACCGAGGCGCTTCATGAAACGACCAGCCATCTTGGGTCGGTCAGCCTTAGTCAGCTTGAATTCAATCACGGCCGTTCGACTATGCAGAGGTGCAATGATACGGTTCTTGAAGTTACAGGTAAAGATGAAGCGGCAGTTGTTAGCAAACTCTTCAATGAAGGCACGAAGGGCTGGCTGAGTGGAGTTTGGATTCAGGTAATCCGCTTCGTCTAGAATAACAACCTTAGTCTTGCCGCTAAACGAGACAGAGGATGCAAACTCACGAATCTTGGTACGGAGAACATCGATACCAGATTCTTCTGAACCATTGATAACGATATAATCACATCCCAATTCTTCACAAATGGCTCGGGCGATAGTAGTCTTACCTACACCAGCCGAGCCACACAGGAGCATATTGGGAATCTCACCAGTTGCCACAAACTGGCGAAAGGTATTCAGTTGTTCATCGGGAAGGATACAATCGTCCAGCTTACGAGGACGATACTTCTCAACCCAGAGGAAGTCTTCACGCATAATGATTCTCCATAATAAAATAAAATGTCCGTCGCGATGTTAGTGCATCCACGGACGCTGGCTTAGTGACCAGTATTCACTATATCAGTTATTGCGCAACCAGTCAAGAATATTTTCTGGTGAAGTCACACCATAAGGATCATCCGCGCAGTTGTCCTCAACTACATCACCTTCAATGAACCACTTCTCAATCTGACCGTTATTCACAATAACAGCATATCGCCATGAACGTTCACCAAAGCCAAGATTGTCCTTCTGGACATTCATTCTCATCTTACGAGTGAACTTACCAGAACCATCAGGAATCATCTTAACCTTCTTGATCTTCTGATCTTTCGCCCAGCAATTCATGACAAAGGAATCATTGACAGATACACAGTAGATGTCCTTGATACCAAGTGCCTTAAACTCAGCAAAGTTCTTTTCGAAACCAGGTAACTGGTAGGTCGAACATGTTGGAGTAAAGGCACCAGGAAGAGAGAACAAAACTACACGCTTACCAGCGAAGTAATCATAGGTTGTCTTATCTTCCCAACGGAATGGGTTAGGACCTTCAATCGAGTCATCGCGGACACGGGTCTTGAAGACTACTGCAGGAACAATCTCAGGTAGTTCCTGGTCGCTGGCTTCATCGTCCCACTCCCGCTTAAATTTAAACTTCTCTGCCATTATACCACAGCTACCTGCGCATCAAAGTCATTAAGAATGAGGAGCTTGTTAAACTGGCGAACAACTTCATCAAGGTCACTGGTGGTAAACGCAATGGTTACATCACGAGGGTCTTCTTCTGCATCATAAGGAATGCGGGCATTAAATGTGAATTCAAACTTAGTCATATTATTTCTCCTTAAATAGAGGAAGTAGGGTCCATTGCAATGTAATAAACGAGTTCGCGACCCTTGCTCTTAAACTCCATGGCGCGCTTCTTACCGAGCGTGACAGTGTAGTTATCAGAGAGGACTTTGAGGTTCTCGGTCTTCACTCGGCAATCAAACACAGGAGCGGGATCGGTGCTGATAGTCTTAGTGTAGGAGTTTGCAGATGAATTAGTGGGGTCGCCAACCTTGAGTTGAACCTGAGCGCCATCCGATACAATGCTGATGATTGGTGCCGAGGTGATTGATGCGGCGCGGAGAATCATACTGATTGCATCCGCCGAAAGATCGAACGACCACACAGGTTCAATCTCAAGGTTTTTGTCGGGAGCAGCGGTCACGGTGCCAGGATCGGAATAGAAGTATTCGAACTTCGAGCCGTCCTTACTAACCTTGATGCTAGTCTCGCCAAAATCTACGTCCTGATCTTCCATAAGGGTCAGAAGTGCCAGAAGGCTATTCAGGTCATAGATGGCAATCTCACGCGGAAAGGTTTCAGTAACCGTGGCACGTGAGAAAATGTTTTTCCCAGGACTAACGGTACCAATCACATTACCCCGTCGAAACAGAATATTGGTATTGATACCAGCATAGTTCTTTAGAAGAGAAAGTGTTTCATTAGAAATTTTCATAATATATTAACCTTTTTTCTTGTTGGTCTTAGTACCAGTATTTGTTATAACAGAAATTGTGTCAGTTGTCAAGAGAGAACTGGTGCCCATATTATAAGTTGACCAGTCGGGCGTAGAGGTAGGCAAAGTAGCAGAAATCGTACCGCCGGATATCGTAGATGGTAATACACCAGTGAAAGTAAGACCTTCTACTTCTAGGTTGACATCCATGTCAAGTCCTGCTAGACTGGGCTGTTGTGACTTATCATGGACATGCAGTGCAATGATGGCATAGTGAATGACCTTCATCAGGTCCTTACGCCAGTCTTCAGGAGTTCCCTTATGGCCATAACGCTGGGCATACTTCATGATATTTCCAACCGTGAAGCCTACACCGTGTCCACCATCAATGATAAACTCGGTAGCTTGGTACTTGTTCTGCGAATAGTGCTGCCCATAAGTGGCGTTCACATACTCGGTGACCTGCCGAAGCAGGTCACCTTCGTTATACTTATATTTAATTGTCATACTATCTCCTTAGAACGGTGTCTCTTCAAAAAATGCGTCTTCATTGACGTTATCGGTAGGGCCTGTGTCAATCTTGGCATCAACCTTACTGTAGAGGTCAAGAAACGCAGACTTGGTATCGCCATCAAAACGGTTTACGCAAAGTTCAACTGCCTTCTGGCGAGACTTGAACATGGCGAAGGCGTTAACAATGTGTTCAAGACGGCGAGTCGAAATCAGGTCGTCAATGCCACCATCGTAGAAAGTCTTACGGATGATTTCAGCCCAAGTAACAAGGTTGTCGGCGAATTCTTCATCAATCGCACCAGCCTTTTCCATCTTGTTCATAACAATCTTCTTTTCGACCTTAGCCGATGGGTATTCTTGCTCAACTGTGATGGCGAAACGCTCAAGGAAGGCGTCATCAAGAATCTGGGCCGAGATGAACTTGCCATCGTCTGAACCACGCCCCTTAGTGTTAGCCGTTGCAATGACGTTGAAGCCCTTAGCGGGGAAAACAGTCTCGCCAGTCTTCTTATTGAAGTAAGGCTTGCCTTCCAGAATAGCCTGGATGCACATCAACTTGTTGGAACCGCGGTCGATTTCATCAAGAATAAGAATTGCACCACGCTTCATGGCAGTCAGAACAGGACCTTCGCGGTACACTACGTTACCATCGACAAGGGTGTTGCCACCAATCAGGTCGTCCTCATCGGTTTCGACCGAGATGTTGACACGGAGACATTCGCGCTTCAACTTAGCGCAAGCCTGTTCGACCATCGTGGTCTTACCGTTACCGGACAGACCAGAGATGAACGTGGGATAGAAGGCTTCTGCCTTGAGGACCTTAATCAGGTCGGTGTAAAAGCCAAACGGAACGTAGGTCGCATCAAGACGAGGAACCAGATTGTCAATAATGACTTCCAGTTTAGGCTGCATCACAGTCTTGGCTACGGGCTTCGAGATAATCTCAGCAACTGGTTGCGATATCGCAGGTGCAGGCTTGGCAGTCACGCCAACCATTGCAGCCGATAAATCGTAAACGCCACGAGAAATCTTCTCGCCCTCTTCCATAATCTTGTCTGCAATTCGGCTCTTGAGTCCAAGAGAATTGGACACGGCGATAACATCTTTCTTTCGAAAGACACCACCATTTGTATCGACGGCACGAAGGGCAGACAACATGTCTTCACGGGTATTAATCATAATAAAATCACCTTTTCACAAACAAACATCATCAATCACATTATTTACTATAGACGATTCGCGACCAAATGTCAAGAACAAAATGCCTTTTGTGTCAACATTATTCATAGCGAATCACTTTCTCTCTTCTGTCTACTATTTTATAATAGCAGAATCGATGGAGAAGTCAAGCGGTAATTTTAGGCTACCGCTTCGACCATCTTGGTCAGTATCACACGACCGATAGATTTCTTATCTTGAAAGGCCTTGAAAGCCTTGGTCAGTTCCTTCTTATCGTTGGAGTCTACAGTCAGAGTATCTTCCGTGATTTGCAGGCTGCTGCCAGCCTTAATCAGAAACTGGTCATCAAAGCCATTGGTGTTCTTGAGGAGAGCGGCGCTCTCCTTCTTGAAAGCCTTGCGGGCGGCATCACTTGCAACACCAGAGAGAAGCGAACGAGCCAAGAAATACTTGAGGTCATAAGAACCCATTAGGTAAAAGTTAATCATTCGCGAACCCGTGGTCTCACGATACAGGTCTAAAAGAGCCTTGCAATAAGACTTGCTGCGATAGCTATTGCCATCATATTGCTGCAAAAATGTGCGACGAGTCTTAGAGTCAACAATAGCTAGGTTCTTACGGTGATAATCATTGTGATGACCAACAGTTTCAAAGTTACAATCACCTTCACCATCGGTCAAGAATACCGACGAAAGAACTTCAACCCGATTGCGGTTCTTGAAGTCTTCGGCGATGTAACGGCCAAGCAGAATGGCTTCTTCTAGCGGAGTGCTGCCAAGACCAAAAGAATTGGCAGCGGTACCGTCTAGATAAAGGTCATGAAAACTGCGGCTGTAAGAATTACCGAGAGCCAAAAGATTTGCCATCTGGGTCTTGAACTTACCGCCAGAAACACCGGTAGCCACCAGCTGGAGCATACGGAAACTGGGGTCAGAAATCATCAGGTTGTTTGGGTCCGACAAGTTATTGCGGCTGCGCACTGTATCGAAATACGTTTGTGGTGCGCTAGAGTTTGTGATGAAGCCGTAAACTTCAAAAGGAATGCGAACTTTCTGGCAGAACGAAGCCAGCAGAACCAGCTGCTCCATGGTACCAGACATGTTGGAAGACATACTGCCCGACATATCAAGGTACAGAAGCATGCCGTGGTTCTGACCATTAGGAACAACCGTGTTCTGTAAGAACAGGTCTTCTGTAATCTTGTAAGCCCACACTTTGTCCATGTTGATGCGGCCAGTCTTGGAAGTCTGGGCGCGCATAAGCGACTTGGCTTTTTTCTTACGTTCAAAGTCCTGTGCCATTGAACTAAGGTACTTGCTGTTCTTGGCAAGAAACTCCTTGTAGAGTTCCATCTTGACTTGTTCAGCAGTCTTGCCTGCTCGGTATGCGGCGCCACCAACAGAGAACTTCAACATCTTTTCAACGGTGTTAATACCGACAATAAAATCAGCCGGGTTCAGAATAGGGAGCTTGGCATAAAACGTCTCACGGGCGTTTGCATCAAGCAGGCTGTCTTCATTCCGACGAAAGTTCTCATCGGTGAACGAAGTCGGCTCAGGGCTTTCTTCTGTATCATCAGACTCACTGTCATCAGACGAACCGCCTTCTTTCTCTTCTGACTTTTCTTCTGACTTTTCTTCGGTATCATCGGACGATGAAGACTTAGGCTCTTCTGTTTCGTCTTCTGATTTCTGACCCGTAGAAGAAGGCGTCTGTGGCTTTTCTTTGTCATCGGAGTTGTCCGAATTAGGAACTTCAACGTAGTCCGCACTCGGGTCGAATTCACCGTCACCATCTTCCATGATATCACCAAGGGCGTTCATGAATTGTTCGAAGTCAAGTTCTTCGGTCGAGTTTTCGGCACGTTCGTAGAGTTCGCTGGCGAGAGCAACCACATCTTCCCACGTTTCAAGGGTGTCAAGACGATTGACAATCGCTTGTTCTTCGTCCGAGAACTTGACGTTCAAAAACGAACCGACCTTGGCGTGAAGGTTGATGCGGTCAATGAACTTTAGCTTATTGACATCCATACCTTCGACACCGAAGAAATTCTTTTCGAAGAGTTCTTGGTAACCATTGTAGAACGACCGACGAAGACCGGGGTAACGGTTCTTCATCTTGCGTTCGATACGAGCATCTTCAATGATGTTGAGGAAAGACTTGAAGCCCACACCCTTCTCAGAGATGCTGGAGTGCCAGCCGTCAGCAGGCGTTTCAAGAGCGTGACCGACTTCATGGCCGATTAGCAGGTCATAAAGGTCAGCCGAAGTCTCTTTGAAGATCGGCAGCACGACCGTGCGGGTCTCCAGATTGAAGTAAGCGGTACTTGTCTTCTGGTGTTCTACATGGATATTTTCTGTCGCCAACAACTTGGCGAGAATCGACTTTTCAGCAAACTGGGACATCACAAAACCTCATCAATCAATCAATCATATAATTTACTATAGTCGATTCGCGACCAAATGTCAAGCGATTCTTTTAGAAACAACGGCGCTCACGGCGAATATATCGATTGCCGTAGTAGTCATATTCAGTAACTTCTGTGGTACGGCAGTTACGGTCGCGGCGATAATATGCATCACGGTTACGATAGTGATATTGATACTCGCGGTCATAAACTTCGCGCTCAACTTCCTCGTCGCGGCTATTGTTGTTTTTAATAGCAGCACCAAGAATAAATGCGCCTAGACCGATAGCAATAGCTTCGCCCGTATTAATATGATTGCCGCGTTTGCGCTCGTGGCGTTCAGTGCGGTGTTCACCACGACCCTTGGCTTCTGCTACTACAGGAGTAGCAAGAACACTGACCGCAATAATACTAGAAATAATAGACTTAAACATAATCATTCTCCTTATATTATTAGTATACACGAAACGATGGTAATGTCAAGTTAAAAACGTGTCATTGACCCATCGGCATGAGCCAAGAATGGCTCAAACTTAATGTTTGGATATTCATCTGCCAAATCTTTGAACATCTGGAGATTGGAAACGGCATCATCAAAGAGACGAGCGCGAGTAAATTTACCAGTGTCAAGGTATTGTTTAATAAAGATTTTCTTGGCTGGAGCAGACGGCATAGCGCCTAGATTGCCAGCACGGTGAACATGGATATCATCAATATCGATACCTTGTTGACGAAATGTATCCAGAAAAATATCACGGTCATCGAAATCTGACCGAGCGGTAATGACAATCATCTTACTGCCACGGGCCTTAATATTTTTATGCATTGCAATCAATTTGCGAATCGCTTTAGCGATAGGTTCGCTGGTGTCACGAAAATGCCGGGCGTCCCTAAACTCGCTAAAGTCAAAGGATTCACCCGGCTGTAAATTATATGTATTGTATTGCTTGTTACCCAGTGTCTTGATTATCTTACCGTCTTTGACGATATGGACACGGGCTTTGGTACGGAACAATGTCTCGTCAATATCCCAGATAGTTAATCCGGCACTGTCTTGCGACTCACTTATAAACTCTTTAAAACCAATCATATTTATATACTACTCGATTCGTGAGTGAATGTCAAGTAGTATTTATACAGGCGGGGCTTTCTTTCGAGTTTTCTTGGGCTTTGGAGCCTCTTCTTCTGCGTCTGCTTCGATACGGTTCTTCAAACGCTTGGCAACTTCTTCCGCATCAAGCCAGATGTCCTTGTTATCAAGCATAGACTTAATTTCTTCTGGCGTCAGGAAGTCTTTATAGAAAGAAGCAAACAACTTCTCAGACCATGCACGGAAGTGTGTGATTTGGTCATACATTTCGCCGCCTTTACCAATGGTGCCACTTGAATAGTTGTGAAACATAAACATGGTATGGTCAGATAGTTCAAAGCGGTCCGCACTAAGGAAGATAAGAGTTGCAGCCGACATACAGATGCCTTCTACCGAACAAACGATAGTAGCATTTGATTCTTGAATTGCTCTTACTATCTGGAGAGCGGCAAACAGGTCGCCACCTTCACTATTGATACGAATGTAGATAGTATCTGTCTCGCCAGCCGCTCGAAATAACTGGAACCATTCTACATATTCTTCGGCAGCTTTAATTTCGCCGCACAGATATAGATTTACTACAGTAGCTACAGGTTGCGCAAAGTATCTAGCCTTAGAAGGACCATCAAACTCGTTCATAGTATCTTGTGATTGCGGTGATCTTTTCAATTTGGTTATCAATTATGGGTGTCCTATTCGGCCAGTGGATGTATTCCTTTTCAGGATTTTTCATCAGGTTATACATTAAAGGTAAAATTAAATCTTCTACCTGCTTCAACTTTTCAGAAACTTCCATTTCTACCAGCCGCTTATGTTCTGAGATAAGTGTTGACTGGTCTACCGTGAGAAGTCTGGCTTCAAGATCATAGAGTTTGGCCATAATCTCATCTTTAAGATCGCTGGCACCTATATCGTCGTTAGGATTATATGGTTCTCGAACGTGAACCACAGTTTCGGTTGGGTCTTCGAATGTAAATCCGAAATCATAGGTTGTGTTGGACATATTTTCTAATATACCTTTTTGCTCGTTTTTCTAGTGACTTCATAGCCATCTTCATTTTCATTTCAGAAGCATGGTCAGAGAAATTCAACCCAAGCATATGATCATATTCATGCTGAAAAATTCTAGCGGGCAATCCCGTGAACTCTTCTACTATATATTCACCTTCTACATTCTGATATGAGGCAGTGATGGCGGCTGGGCGTTTGATAGAAAGCCACAGACCAGGATAACTTAGGCAGCCTTCTTTAGCTAGATTGGTTTCTTCCGACGAGGAAACAATCTTTGGGTTAAATACATTCTTGCGATTATCATCATCTGAACCCATCACAAAAACTTTGGCATCAATTCCTACCTGATTTGCAGATAAACCTAAACCTCGAAGTTCACGACATTTTGTCCATAGTCTATCTACCAAATCTTTAGCATCTTCTTTGCCAAATTCAAAAGCTGTTGGCTCTACCCGAAGTGTTGGGTCAGTAAATTTAATTAATTCCATTATATCACCATTTCACTATAGTTATTTTTCTTTTCAAACTTAATAAGACTGCGGAACTTATCAAAGAGTTGGTCGCCCTTATGACTGATAACAAATACATTCGTGTCTTCACCCAATGTATCAAGTAGAGACATAACGTAATCGGTACCGTTGTTGTCAAGAGAACTATCAAATACCTCGTCCAAGATTAGAAGATTGGTAGCCACGCTGTTCTTCATCTTAGCGATTGTTCGCCACGTAAACAGAAGAGCCAGGTCGATACGTTGCTTTTCACCTTCCGAGAAGGATGCGTAACTGAAATCGTCACGATGGCGAGATTTGATAGTTTCATCAAACTTCTCATCCAGATTAAACTGCACAAAGAAGTCCATGGACTGTAGGTATTTATTCACCAGTTTATTGATAACTGGAAGATACTGCCGAATAATCTTAGTCTTAATACCAGTATCCTTGAGGAGAGTGGAGACAGCATCCATGTAATGCTTTTCTTCATTCAACTTGGCCTTTTCTTCGTTCTGAGACAGAACTTCCTTAGCATAAGTTTTTAACTTATTTTTCTCAGTATCTATATTACCGGTTTTAGATGTAATATCAGCCAGTTCCAAATTAAGAGTCTGAATCAATCTCTGTTGAACAATGATTTCATTATTGTGCGTGATAATCTCAGTATTCAACCCAGAAATTTGTTCGGAAAGAACCTCATTTTCCGCAATGAGTTCTTCAAGTTTTGTAAATTCTTCTTGGAGTTTCTCCATTCCAGAAGAGAGTTCTTGAATTTTCTCTTGTCTTGATGAGACGATAGTTTCTTTATGGTCGTGGGCAATCCCTTGCTGACATGTAGGACACTCATCTGTTTCCTCGTAGAAAGCAACCTCTTTTTGAAGATCACGGAGTTGTGCGGAAAATTTGGTTTTAAAGGAGTCGAGTTTCTTTTGCTTGGTCGCGAGGTCTCCAAGATTTTTTTGGGTTTCTTCAATCGAAACTTTCTGCCCCGCCAGATCATTGGTGAGATTGGTAAGACTCGATATCTTCCCTTCGCCAGTCTCAATACGTTCCAATATTTCATCGACTCTCTTCTCTCGATTCGCTTCTAGGGTGTCAACATATTCTTTCTGAATTGATGCTTTCTGCTTTAAAACTTCCAGCTTACCGTCGGCATCTTGTAATTGATCTTTAAGAGCATTCATCTTGTCACGCAACACCACATTCATTGTGGTAAAGATTTGAATATCAAGTAGGTCTTCGATGATTTCTCTGCGGGTACCAGAAGGTAACTGCATGAACGGGGTGAATGACGCCGAACCTAGAATGACAATCTGGGTAAAAGACTTGTAGTTCAACTTGAGAATGGATTCCTCAAGATACTTTTGATAATCTCTAGCGGCCGCATCTTGATTCAACAGTTCGCCATCAACATAGATTTCAAAAAGACCGGGCTTGATGCCGCGAACAATCTTATACAGTTTACTGCCTGTGTGAAATTCTACCTCAACCAGAAGTTGCTTCTTGTTAATGGAGTTTACCAACTGCGGCTTGTTGATGTTGCGAAACGGCTTACCGAAAAGAGAGAAGCACAATGCATCAAGCATCGTGGACTTGCCGCCGCCGTTTTCACCGACTATGAGGGTACTGGGTGAACGGTCTAGTTTAATTTCAGTAAACTGATTGCCCGTGGAAAGAAAGTTCTTCCAACGAATAGTGTTAAAAATAATCATACTGTAACGTTCTGTGCCTCAACATAGAGTGTCTGTAGAATAGACTTAATACGGTTCTTTTCCAGATCGGTTTGAATAGTGTCAACAAAATCTGAGAGAACAGACATAGTATCTTCTACATTTAACTCTTCATCATCCGTAGCTTCTGTTTCAAATTCAGAAAAGTCTTCAATGATTTTAAGTTCAATTAGATTTAGGTCATACAGCTTATCAACAAAGCGGTCAAACTTATAGAAGTCTGTCTTCTTCACAACTACCAAACGAACACAAGATCCAACCATAGGTAGAAGGTCGATAGCAGAAGGGTCACCATTAGTATCATCATAATAGATTTTATGGAAGATTTTAAATGGGTTCTCAAAGAATTCTACCTCATTTGTTTCCGTATCATATAAGTGATAGCCTCTCGGATCATTATAATCATTCCAAGTAAACTCATAGGTATTACCAAGATAGACAATGTTACCAGACCGACTGCGATGATGGAAATGACCGCTACAAACGAGAGGAAATCTATCAAAGTCAACAGTGTCCATTCCGTGATCATTTTTATGCCCACGATACATTTCGAAACCTGAAAACTCAAAGTGTCCAAATACTGCTTGTGCATTGCTTTTCTTTACTACCTCCATAGTTTCTGCATAGTTGCCCGAACAAATCCATGGAACAAGCAGTAGATTCTTTCCGTCTAATCTGATTTCTTCTGCTTCTGAATATGTAATGATGTTCTCATACTCACGGAGAAGAAGATCCAGAGAGTTTACATCATTAGTATTCTTGAAGAAAGTATCGTGATTACCAGCAATCATATGGACATCGATGCCCAAATCACTGGTCTTGTCAAAGAAATACTCGCGGCACTTCTTCAAGGTATTATAATTTATAAACTTGCGGCGGTCAAAGACATCGCCAAGGTGAATAATAGTCTTAATGCCTTCACGTTCCAGATGGGGAAAGAATGTTTCCGTGTAGAACTTTGCAAAGAAGTTATCGAACGGAATGGAATCCGACCTAGCACCGAAGTGAGTGTCCGTTATTAAAGCTATACGCAAATTATTTATCCTTACATTTATCAAAATGCACTTTGTGTTCATTCTACTCTATATCAAGAGAATTGTCAATGATTTTTCGTTCATATCTAATTAATTTTCTCGATATTTCTTCTGCTGAATATCCTTGTTCGTGCCAACTCAGAATATCAGCAGGAGTTTTTCCAGGATCCCATTCGAATACAGTTAATGCAAATCGATCTTGTATTATTCCCTGCACTACATGAGGTACATCTACTTGTATTTTATGCCACACTCGATCAGGAATGATTTCTTTGTGCTCAAGCAATTTACTATTTGTTAGATTAAACCAACTAGTAGATACCTTTTCTCCACCCGTATTGATAATATAATTATAACAACTAGTTCGGTTAAAGTCTATATGCTTGGGACTTCTTGACCTAATTATCTGGTAATAAACCTTCGTAGTAATATCAAAGTCGAAGTAAGGTCTAAGAAATTCTTCGAGATCTTTATTTGCATTCTTTTTAAGCAAGAACCGCTCTGGGTGCTCATAATTCTGAGGCCAGACTGATTCCAATGCCTCAATTTCTTCTATCGAATCTAGTATCAGGTTATTAGGCACTGATGGAATATTGAGATATCTTATATATTCAACCATGGTTAGTATTTCCTTGCTACATTATTCATAATCTTTTAGCAATTGATTTAGCGGCATTCAAAGTTGTTACTGGTCCAGGATGCATCAGATCTCTAGCTTTATCATCCCAACTCAAAAACTTACAATTCAAATCATTTGCAGTAGATTCAAAAAAGGTAACCTCTACATGCGGAATATCTTTCCATAAAGCAACAGACATTTGTTGCAACATCAACGAAAACGAAAGTGAATGTGTTGGATAAAAGTTCCAAAGTTTGAACAATTCTTTACTAAAATTACTCTGCGAATGTGCATTTACGTTTACCACTGACTCCTTATTAAAAATGGTCAATCGTTCCATTCCCGTCCACATATTAACAATTGCTTTAGGTTGTTTTATGTTATGCAACACAAGTTGATTGTATAATGAAAACATCATTGAAGTTCCACCTGCTCCCATATTGATAACTGGGCAACCAAGTAGCAATGAAAGTTGGTGGGTTATTGTTTCATCTTCTGCCAGTCCGACTCCGAATGCATTCGAGCATCCAAAAACAACAACAGAATCTTCCCAAGAAATATTTCTAAATTCATCTGTTCTATAATTTAGTTTGTTCGTTTTATAGTAAATTTCTTTGGTACGATAGTGCCAATCAGCAGGCATTTTTTCTAAATTACTTTTATAATACTCTGCAATATCAATTCCTGCAAACGAACCACTACTGGTAATCGGATTGGGCAGAAAGTTTAGTCTATTCATCAAATAACTCACCAATTTTCATGACTTTAGAATTCCAAGTAAAGTATTAGTCTGGCTGATTGCATCATCAAGTGCATGGTGATGCGTGTCATTTTCGGCTGCACGAATCTTAGCATTGCTAAGGCCCATAAGATTCATCACGGTGCGATAGCACATGATGTTGCTATAGCGCCAAGGATAAGGCAGACTGACTGCCGCATATGCAGACTCCAGAATGGAGATATCAAACGAAGCACCGTTACCCCATGGCATTACCTTGTCTCTACCAATCCAGTCAGTGAAACTTAGTAGTGCGTCCACGAGTTGTAGTTGGTCGACAAGAAGAGCATCTCTTGCTGCGGCACTTTGCTGCATCCACCAATCAATAGTAGACTTGTCAACGTGAAGCCCTGCGGTCTTACAAGATTTGGCATCGATGTTACAGTAGAACTTATCGATAATACCTTCACCAAGAGTGAACTTGGTAGCACCAATAGAAAGAATGGTCGCGTTGGCTCTTGTCGAAAGAGTTTCCAAGTCAATCATTACATGAACGGTATTAAGATCAGTTACTTTCATTTACGCTTCTCTTTTGCATATTGTGATAAGGCGTTATCACAATAGTTACGAATATTTTCTACCGTCACCATGTAGTTATGTCTGATATTAGAAGGCGTTGCCTTGTCCTGCATAGTATCGACCATCTGTTGGACGATTGCAGGAACAATTAGTTCCTTAGTCATGTTTTACCTTACTTTGTAGTATCAGTTGCGACGGGAATAGCTTTCTCTAGCGCCTGTTCCGCATCAAGCTCTTCGCCTTCTTGAAGGCGAATCAATGTAATTTGACCATCACAAATCATGTAGTGCTGACCCTCGCCGAGTTTAGACGATTCAAGGTAGATGCACCCGGCATTCTGAACCGAAATACCCTGAACTTCTTCGCGATGGCCAGCAACGCTATTAACAACTGAAATCACAGCGGTAGAAACAACGCCCAACATCAACAGGGAGAACCAGTTATCAGAAACAAACTTAACAGCAGTATTAGTTTTTGGAAAATCAATCATAAATGTACCTTTCAATTAGAGTGATGTTCTCATATTACTCTAAATCTAGTCCCGAGTCAATAGTTTTTTGTTTATCCAGATATTTTGGTCGGCGCTTAGGAATATTACTGACCTCTGCTGGCTTATCATAGTCTTCTACCAGGTCAATCGTCTTTTTAAGATAGTCAATGAACTCATTTCCATAATCACCGCCGTCGTGGTCTTGTGTAATCAAATCATGGACATCTAGATTACGAATGTATCGGTACTTTGCAGACTGTTGCTTCTTCTCTTTCGCAATACGGCGTAAGAAGGCATAATACGTAATCTGTGTGAAGTATGCAAAGGGGTTCTTAGACTTAGCAGGATCGAAGTTATCGATGTAAGTAATGCAATTTTCAATTCCATCTGATATCATCTCATCCCGATATGTGTAGTTAATAAAATTGCTTTTATATGCCAAGTGATTGGCAATCTTAAGGAAGCATTCACCCAGATAATTGGGCACACGAGGCTTCTTACTACTATCATAGTCTGGTTCAGCTTTAGCAGCCAAAACCTTTTCTCTATACTCTGTAATTTTTTCTAGAAACAAGGCGTTATCTACGTAGTGAACATTATTTTTTTTATTCTTGGCCATTAGGACCTCCATCATGATATAATCTGTTATACTACATTTTTTTGTATATGGCAACATTTTTATTAAAAAAAGTATTTACAACTAGTGATTCTTGTGGTATAAGAAGAGTGTAGCTCTTCAAAAATGAATCAATTAAGTAATCTTTTACTTCTTAGTATTCTTGATTGAAGAATTTCTATCTCGTTTAACTCTTCAATGTCTTCTATCGGTTCGGGGTAATTGCCCGTGTAAGAGAGATACTGTTGTAGCAGATTTTCTTTTAAAGAGCAAGAGGTAAGTATCTCTTTGGCACTTAAAAGAAAACTTTTATCCGGCGAAATTCCAATCCATGGTTTCAAGAGAAAAGTTTCTCCGTTTACACCGTCGCGGTTGACTTGGACCGCAATGACGGCAATAGGATCGTCTAACCAATAATTATTAGGGTCTGCTAGGCGAACACTTGCTATTAGTGTTTCGCCATTTTTTAACCTCAGAACAGTGACTTCGCTCATAGCTGTATTCTCACTAGTTTATAGTTGAAACCTTCTTCATTATATATCTTAATTCTTTCCACCATATGGGAAAGAGTATAGTTCTTTCGGCTCTTCCATGTTAGGTCATCACCGATATCAAATAGCCTGCACATTGTTTTGTCGGTACCTTTTCTAAGTCCTCTACCGATTGACTGTAGATTTCTAATGCGCGATTTGGAAGGTGATGCAAAGATAACGTTGTGCAGATTTCTTATATTTATACCCGTTGAAAACGTGCCGTAGGACGCTATAATGATGGCGTCTTTTTCTTTTTCAGTAATATCTCTAATCGCTTCTCGCTGTTGTGTGTCTGTACCACCATGGACAAAGAAAACTTGGCGAGTATCTCCGACCTTATTATTAATTAAATCATACAAAACTTGGCCGTGCTTTTCAATAAACTGAAATAGAACAAGTGTATTACCTTTTTGAGTTGTAGCAAGGTTCTTAATAACGTTGTTGCGTTTGGGGTGTGTGACCAACCAGTCCATCTCTTCTTGATATGTGTAGGTCTTCAGTACCTTCTTTTCTTCGTCCGTATAGTCCAGTAGAATACAATGAATGTCAAGATCAGCAACTGAGCCTTGGTCCATCAGTTCTTTAGTAGAGATAACTTTCTTTACCTTACCGAACAGACCCTCAAGAATAAGTTTATGGGTCTTCATTCCATCTAATGTTCCGGTGGTACCGATGCGATACTTCGTTTCAGTGCATTTGTCAAAGATGGATGTCAGCGACTTTGCTTTGAATAAGTGTGCTTCGTCTCCGTAGATAACATCAAACTCGGCAAAAAATTTCTTCGGTAGTTTGTAGATGGACTGCCATGTGGAAATTACAATCGATGCTTCGTTTGACTTTTCATGGCCAGCGTAAATCTTGGCGCAGTTCTGAGATACGTACCACTCGGTGTGTGATGCATAGTCTTGAAAATCTTTATACATCTGTTCTACGAGCGAAGTGGTAGGAACAATAATCAACTGCTTACGACCAAACTGTTGATGATAACGCATTAACAGATAGATGATGAGCGACTTACCCGATGCGGTAGGTGATAGTAGCAGTGTGCGACCGATACGAATAGCATATTTAACCGCTTCTAACTGGTAGTCTCTTGTCTCAATTGGCTTATCTTGGCTATGTAAGTTCAAAGATTCCGCAAACTTCTGCACATCTTTCATAGTAACTGGATCACCAATGCGTTCCATGTCAACGTCTACGGTGTAGTCAAGTCGCTCGGCAAACTCTCTGAGATAAGGTAGAAGACCAACGTATAGTTCTTTTGTCCATATATTGAACAGTCTGGCTTTACCGTCCCATAGTTTAGCACGATACGTTGGCATGAAACGTGCGCCCGGGACTTCAAAAGTGAAGTAATCATTTATTTCTTGTGCAATACCTGGGTCACAATCGACCTTCAGATGCACCTCATTTTTCTTGGAAACTTTTAGATCACTCACATCAATCCGTTTGTAAATTTAGTCCACTCAATGGCATTCTTAATATCCCATGTTCTACTATTTAGTGAGCGTATAATTTGCTCTAATTGGTAGAGTAAGGCTTTAACATATTCTACTTTGTCCATAGCTCGAATGATATCTTCATCACAGTTGATGCGGTCTTCCATATCATGCTTCAATGGCTTTAGGCCTTGATACTGGTTCCAGCCCTTATCTTGTAGTTCATCTAGGGTCATTTCACCTCGAAAGTATTTTGCTTTATCGCGGCGCAAACGATAGTAATCTGCTTCTGCTTTTCGCAGTTGCAGTTTAGTATTTGAAAGAATATTCAAATACTTTGCATGTAATTCTGGTGTTTTAGTAGATTCTCTGCCTAGATTTAACTCATCTATTTTAGAATCGCTTGTCCACATTTCTTGGACTTCTGATAATTTCATAATATAACCTCAATAGTTATTGAATAAACTTATACATCGTATATTTAAAAGTGACTTGTGCTGTAAGATACTGGACATTACCATCACTGATATCAAATTCCAGTCCTTGCAAAGTTGTTGGATAACAATCAATGAATTTAATTTCCATCGCTTTATTTAGATCGGAATCTAGAACAACTAATGTTCCATCAGAATAATCACCAGAGCTACTAAAGCCTTTTTCGGTTCCGCCTCTGGCTTGTTTGAATTCTTTATACTGGTTACGCTCTTCCGGAAAGCCTAGACCAATTAGCCAATCGTGTAACTCAATATAGTTTTGGAAGTTTTCTTGAACGATAAACTTTATGGTCAATTCATCATACGTAAGATTGGTACCAGGAACAGTGAAGTCTACCAATGGGTTAGCAATATATGCGTTACCGATTGACAACGCAGGTATGTTTGCCGACTGACAAAAGAACGATACATTAGGAAGCGTATCAATATTAAACTGAAAACCATTTGGCCTCAGATAATTTAAAGTATCCGGTGTATCTAAAATTCGCCTTGACATATCTTTCTCCGTCTATTATTTATAACGAAAAAGGGGAGAGCATTTCTGCTCCCCCCAGTTTTTTGCAACCCTTCCTCTAATGGGAAGGTATCGATTACATAAGGTTCGTAACCTTAACGCGACGATAGTATTGGTTACGGTTGGCAGTGAATGTATCACCGTCAGTTGTGCCGTTCGACTGTGTTACGAATGGGTTAGCGATCATGCCATAACGTGTCTTGAAACCAATCTTTGGTTGGAAGCTGTTAGGATCGATAGCACGAACCATTTGTAGTGGAACGTATGGGCAATAGAAGAGACCAGCATCATATGCTGTAGCGCCCTTATAACCAACAACGTAGAACTGGCTAGCAGCGCCTGTGTTAGCTGAGTAAGGATCGATATAAACCTTCTTACCACTGATTGTACCAACAAAGGTGTTACCTGTGTCGTCCGACTCAAGTGAACCTGGACCCTTTAGAGCGAGACCGGTGTCAAGAACACCAGCCATAGATAGAGCAGCCGCAACATCTGACGAACAGATGATGAAGTTACCTTTACCACGACGGGTATCTTGTGCGATTACGTTAGCGTCACGTTCCATGTTGAACAGAAGACCCTTGAAACGCTCAACGCTCCAACGACCATTCGAGTCAACGTCAAGATCGAAAGTACCAGCTGTTGCAGTTGAAGCAGCACCTGTCTTAGCGACCTTGTAGATTGTGCGGATAACTTCGCGGTTGATTTCGTTCAGAATTTCTTGTGAAAGAATGTTCGAAAGTTCTGATTCAGCATCAAGACCGTGAATAGCCTTAAGATCCTGTGCCAGTTCAACTGTGTATTCTGCTTTAAGAGCGCGTGTCTTAGCAGTAACAGTTGTCTTTTCGATGCTGAATGCCATTTCACCAAAATCGGTTCCGCCAGATTCGCCAAGTTGCTCGGCATCAACTGTTGCAATACCAGTACCTGTGGTGTAGCTACCGTCAACTGGGTTCGAACCAGCGTGAGTACCAGCACCAGAGAAGTCTGTGTCGGCTTCGTTGAAGAGAGCTTCTGTGCCAGCTTGTGTGGTGTAGTTTGACTTCATTGCGAAGATCAAGCCAGTTGGGCCAGTCATTGGCTGAACGCCAGCAACGTCATACGCCATTAGGTTAGGAAGGGCGCGACGAACAAGCGAGATCAAGATTGGATCATACTTGTCGATGTTTGAAGCACCAGTACCACCGATGTTATTTGCCGGTGTTTCGAAAAGTGCCTCTTTTTCTTCGCGTAGGGCCTTTTCTTGGTTTTCAAGAACGACGGCTGTAACTGCGCGACGGTAGTTGTCTTTAATCGCGCCGAGTCCGCCGTGATTTAGAACAGGTTCCCACTTCTTTTGTAGTTGTTCTGAAAGAAACATGTAGTTTTCTCCTTGTGTGTCAATATCTTTTATTTATAAAAAAATTAGTTTTGAGCAGCAATCTTATCCAGTGCTTGGACATACTTACTGACTGTCGATTCGTCTAAGACTTCCACGCCTTCATCTTCTAGTTTGTCTTCCACGATAGTAGTTGACTTAGAAGCAGGGAAATAATTTTCCTTGATGACGTTTAACTTTTCTTCAAAGATGTCTGCGTTCTCGAATTCTACATCAGCTACCAACGACTTAAACTTTTCAGCATCGGTCTTTGCAAGGTCCTCAGAAACAACGGCGAAAACGCCATGCTTCAAAAGAGCTACATTGTTATTGTGCAGTTCTACATTTGCAGAAATTTGTTCGTCCAACTTAGCAGATACTTCTTCTAGTTGGGCTTGCATTTCACCAAGCACATCATATTTCTCTTCGGGAACATCAATATAATGTTCTGCGAACAGGTTTTTCATGCTGTTGATGAATGATTCCGCGATGTCGGTGCGAAGACCATTTTCAACAGCAAGTGCGTTGTCTTCAACCCACTTTTCAATTACATAACCAAGATAAGAATCGACCTTCTCGGTCAAGTCGGCCTTGAACTCTTCCATCAATTCAGCCGCTTCGGAGATTAGACTTTCTTCGATTTGCTGAATTTGATTGGCTACACGGGCAGTTACCATTGCTTCAAAGAGCGACGATGCTTTGCCACGGAATTCTTCTGATAGGTCTTCGTTACCATCAAAGAGAGTAGCAAGATCGGCAGTGAAATCTTCTTCAATCATTTCGCCATCTTCCTCTGTTTCTTCTTGATGAACATTACCCTTTGACGATGCCATGTTTACAACCGAAGTTGGGTCACTATGGGTCGTGAAGTTAGGTGCATTACCTGCGCCGCCCTGAGAAAGTGTAGCCTGGTTGCTGGAAACTGGAGCAGCTTCCTTGGCACCTGGATTATCAGTTTCTTCATCACGTTCGCTGGAAATTGGAGCATCCTGGGAATCACCTTGGCGAGGTTGTGTTTGATCGCCTGCAACCTTAGCTGGGATGGATGTATCCTTACCACCGGCAGCGCCTAGTTTGCCAGCAGCAGGTGCGTCTTCGGAAGAACCCTGCTTAGGGTTGGTTGCATCACCTGCAACCTTCTCATCTAGAACTTCCTCGGATAGTTGCTTCTTAGTTAGCAACTCTCTGATTTTGTTTTCTACACTCATTTGCGTCTCCTAAATGGATTTTTATATTCTATTTATAAAAATATTACTTTGAAGAAAGATGACGCAAGAAACGTTCAAAGACTTGAATCTTTGCTTCTTCGAGTTGTTTCTTACTTGCTTTCTTAATATACTTCTTGGACATATCGCAATGCTGTTCGGTCCAAACACCATTCACAACTACCCATTCTTTATTTTCCATGATGCCACGAACAAAGGCATCTGGTGCTGAGGGGTCAGCTACGATATCAGCCGCTGTCGCTAGATGAAAGTCATCTTGCACAACTTGAACACCGTCTCTGTTTTCCTTCAAAGTACCGAGGCCTCTTGACGAAACGCCAAGTTGACCGCCAGACTCAATTAGACCACGAGCGATATTGCCCATTGGTGTTTCTGTCAGCTTCGCTTTACCAACCCAGTTATCGCCATCTTGACGAAGTTCTGTAATGATATGCGATACTCTATCTAAATTGATTGATGGACCATCCGGATGTCCTAATTCACCGAAGGCTCTATTATTCTCTACTGCTTCCTTCATGTAACGATTGATTTCTTTACCCATGATTTCCGATGGATACATACGACCGTTACGATTTTTAATGTTGGACTGCAGGAAAACGCCCTCAATATAGAGTGCTTTCTTACCGTTCTTTTCTTCTGTGATATAACGAACTTGTTCGTTGACTTCGGTAATAAGTTTCATTAGCCTAGGTCTCCTTGATTTTGATGTTGTTGTGAACCATAACCGGAAACCTTAGCAAGTTCTAGAACTACTGCGCCAGTACCTGAGGAAAAATCTACAACAATATCTGAACCGTTTTCTTCGTTATCCGACCATCCCATAAATTCCATCTTACCCGAACCGGAAAGATAATATAGAACTTCGCTGTCTCTAGTAATAGTAGCAGTAGAGCCTACTGACAACGCCCAGTGAAGTGTGCGAATGTTCACTCTAGGTGAAGACTGTGTTTCAGATGACTTCTTTAGGTCAGTAGCAAGGGCAATAGTGGCGTTCCCAGTCCCGCGCACTTTGACCACGCCGTGAACTTGTGTTAACTTTAGTACCGTTTTCGTTGCCATTTACTATTCCCTTTACTTGTTAGCCGACATGCTGTGTCGAATGCGTGACGTCCGCACGATGCACATCCATACCAGCTGTACCTTTTTTCGTTTTCCAATGAGCGGCCGCATTCTTAGCAGCCTCATATGTAGAACCCGCATGAGTCTCAAACTTACCATGCTTGGCGTGAACCACGATGAATGGCTTTAAATCAGAAGACTCTTCAACTTTCTTCTTCGAACGAAGAAGTTTAAAATCGTGGCCGTCAACTTTACCATTCTTATTAGCGTCAATCTTATGTTGATCACCCTTTAGTTCTTCCGACTTTAGAGCAGACTGCATCTCTTGCTTTGACTTCCTGTGTTTGGCTTTGAAACCTTTATCGTCCATGGAGTTAATGTCCATGGCAATCTCTTTCATACGACCTTCGTCAAGTTCAACTTCTTCACCATACATTTTATCAAGAGCGCGGTTGACACCGATCTTGCGATTCTGCATTTTCTTTAGTTGACCGTCATACCCCATCTTAGGTTTACGAGCATCAAAGTCGGCTGCGGCTTTCTTTGTGTAAGAACCCATAGTTGAATTGGAAAGCTCTTCTAGTTCTTCGACTTCTTCGTTTGCCAGTTTCTTGACAACATACTTGCCGCCGGCTTGGTCGATAGAATTGCCACGCTTGGCATGAGCATCTGCCTTTACCTTATCACTAAAGATTGAAGAACTATTGACATGCTCGCCCTTCTTGTTATAATAGTGAACCTGAAACTTTTCATCAAGTTCGACTTCTTCGTTTGACAACTTAGCAGCAATCGCCATCTGGCGGCGCTTTTCGTCCGACTTGCCCTTGAATTGAGGAGCATCGGAGTCCTGGAAGTCCTTGATGACATCACCCATCTTGGCTTTCGCCATGTTGATGCGCTCTTGAAGTTGCTTATAGGTCTTCATCGGTGTCCTCTATTTCTTCTAAATCGCCATGGTCATTTTCGTCGGTGATTTCGTAGTGATCGAAATCTTCAACATCATTATCTTCTGGCGTGTCGTTATAAATTCCGGCTGCCATATCTTGTCGCATTTGATCTAACTGTTCGCCTGCTTTAAGGTCCATAATATCATTAAAAACTTGTTCAGCATCTGCAAAGGTGCCGCTTTCAATGTTATTTATTAAGTCACTAATGTTACTGTTGTCCATCATCTTGTCCTTGATTTTGCTGTTGAACCTCTGCTGGAGGTTCGCCTTCTAGTGGTGAATAGTCGGGCGGCGAAACTTCAGGAGGACTTGCATCATTTTGCTTCTTAATCTCTTCAATTTCGTCGTCTGACAATTTAAGAATTTTATCTTGAACATATTCTTTACTATACATTGTGCCGATAAACGGTGCAACACCTTGAAGAATTTCAACTCTAGATTGTAGAATTTGTTGTTCTTTGGATTCTGTATAGAAAGCATCTGTTGCAAAAACATACTTGATATCATATCTCATCTTTTCCCAGTCGGCCTCGGTAATGATACCTTTGAGAATAAGTTGTGTCTTTAGTAGATCATCAAATAGAAGTGTGAAACGACGGCGCAGTTTAGAAATAAACTTCGTAAACTTCCATTCGTCTCTATTGATTTCGGCAGCACGACCAAAGTTCAGGCCAGTTTGCTGTTCAAGTCTTGACATCGGAACGTTCAACGCTTGATATAGTTTGCGCTGGAAGTATTCAATGTCTCCCATTTCGCCTAGACCCTGACCACCTGGTAGAGTTTCAATCTGTGTTCCTCTGCCACCTTCGCGGCGAGGCAACCAGAAATCTTCAAGCATTGACATAAACTTTTTATCGTCACGGATTTCACCAGTCTGAGAATCGTAAACAACCTTGTTACGATACTGGTTCATGATACCCTTGAGATACTGTTCGGCTTTAATCTTTGGAAGATTGCCAACGTCAACGTAGAATACGCGGCGCTCTGGAGCTCTCGTGATACGATAGATGACTGCGGCATTTTCCATCATACGCAACTGATTTGCTGGGCGAATAGCCTTGTGCAAAAAAGATAACGGCATGTTTCTGTCCATGTCCTTCAAGCCAGAAGGAACAAAGCAGATAGAATCTTTTTCGATGCGCATGGTGGCACCGGCGGTAGAAGAGATAGAGGCAGCTGGCGTGAAAGTTTTGTTTGGAACTAGACCGCGTTCATTGTAGATAAAATATTCTTTAATCTCTTTAATGAACTCTACACCCGTTTTTGTATCCTTTTCTTTTAGGATCTCTCTCATCTTCTTAATTTTTCTTGGGTCAATATAGCGAATGTCTGCTAGACCCTTCTTTAGATTTGCAGTATCAACAACTTTATGGAAGAACAATCTTCCGTCAATGTACCAGTGTCTAAAGTAATCTTGCGCTCTCAGATTGAAGTCCAACATGTTAAGTAGCAGTTGAAATTCATCTTGCACCATTTTTTTAATATTCTTTGACAATTCTACTTCATCAAGATCAATTTTTACTGGAGCTTCATCGTCAAGATTTGCAATTGAATCGTTTACGATATCATCAATAGCAGTATCGATATCTGCCATCATAGAAATCTCACGATACTTACGAATTAATTCTATTTCATTATTTGCGGTGCCGTCGATATCGATGTATGTGCCATAGTAGCCACCGGCTCTGATAGTTTCTACGCCACCATCGTCCGTTGGCGCCACAAACGATTTCTCAGTTTGTGACGCCGTAGACCTTTCAATTTTATAACCAAATATCTGCATTAAATTATCCTAGTTGGATGGAATTATGCAGTCAGATAATGTGAGTAGTTAAAGGTTACGGTGAACTCTTCAATTACGTCATTCTGACCATACTGTAAACCAATTTCCGACATGTTAATCGGGAAAGCATTATAAAGAACATAAGTCATAAGTGGATCGTCATTACGATCTAGATGTTCTACTGACATATCAACTTGATAGTCAATTGGATTTAGAATACCAGTGTTGGCTTCTAAATCATTCATACCATTCATCCATTCTTCGAATGGACGACGAAGTGACATCGCAGTGTCGTTGACAACTGTGATTGTGAACGGATCAAAGATACGCTCACCTGCCAACTTAACTTCGCGGCCGCGGTATTGAATGATTGTTGGGTTTACTGTTGACGCAGGAAGTGCTGCACCAGTAACTAGTAACGAGTATTCTGTATCCGGCACCGAAGAAACGTAGCCTGGGAATGTCAGAATAACACGGAACTGGTTTGGTCTAGCACCGCCAGCCCCTAGTAACCCTTTAAATTTTGAAATATCCATTTATAAATCTCCTATTTCTATTTAGTCGGGTTATTAGGCGCCAACTTCTGTGAACGATACTGAGGTACGAACCGCAACAAAGTTCAGATAGATGAAGTTAATCGAACGTGCTGGCTTGATGTAGATATCAGCAACAAATTCGTTGCGGTCGATAACTTCGCCGGTGTTGTTTGTTTCATCGCAAACAACGCGGAAGTCAAAGATACCACGGCGACCGCGAACGTCACGTAGGAATGGTTCAACCATCGAACGGAACTGTGCGCGACTAAAGACATCGTTGAACTCAAAGAGTTGATACTTGGCCGCAGTTGCGATAGCCTTTTCAAGAACAATGAATAGACGGCGAACATTGATACGGTCGAAGGCGCTTGGCTTAGCAAGAAGTGTCTTATCACCATACAGTAGAGTGCCTTCACCTGGGAAGGTAGCTACTGGGTTAACACCATTCTTATAAAGTGTGTCGCGTTCTGTCTGATTTGGAGACCAAACTAACTTAACAACATTCTTGAGTTGGCCGCGATTGAAGCCAGCAGGTGACCACCAGGCATCGTTTGTCTGGTCTGTGCGGGCACAAAGACCAGCAGTATCAGCGTTCAAAGGAACATTGATGTATTGGTCGTTGTAGCGGTCATACTGGCGCTTCCAGCCAGAATCCATAACGGCGTATGAAGTGTTACGGTTAATATCGGTTTGACGATAATCAACTACATCCGCAGCTTCACTGCCAGCGTTGTTGTATACAGCGGCAAGGGGTGGTGATAGGAATACAACGCAATCTAAACGAGCTAATGCTACGTTATCGATTACGTGATTTACTACTGCGGCCGCGTGACCACCGGTTAGGACAAGTGAAATATCAACAATTTCTTTGTTTGCAAACAGGCTGTAAGCATCTTGTAGATCGCCAGTTGTCGGCGTAGCAACATTACCACCACGTAAGTCCAAAACTAGCGCGTCTTGGCCAGCGGTTTGACCATCTTGTTCTGTACCATCGAATGCAGTTGCAGAAGTAGCACCCCAGTTTCTACCTGATGGGTGATTCATCCACCAGACATATTGTGATTGTTGGTTGAGAACTTCCTTGTAGTAGTTGTTTGTACCATCAGCCAGTTTGTTACCAACCTGCTTAGAAGCAAAGGCAAATCTTTCAACTACTGTATCGACCGCACCAGAAAAAAGACCAAGTGTATCGATAACTACAATGTGTAGTTCGTCATTCGAACAACCAGCCGCGGTGGCCTGGGCACTTGTGCCAGGGGCACCATCAAAGAATGAAGCATATTCCCAGCCAGCGAACGAAGTTGCGTCGGCATATTGAACTTCAAGGCTATTGCCATAAAGACCAGGGTATTTAGCAGCTACATCACCATTCGGGGTACCACCGTTTGCATAAGTGGCTTCATAAGCGTCTTGATTGGGAATGTAAACACCGCTACCTTCAGAGGTAGCATTCTCTGCGGCTGAGCCTACAGCACGAACAAGCTGAAGGTTGTTGCCATATGCCAAGAAGTTGGCAGCAGTGAACCAGTCAGTAGTGTTTAATGGTAGACCAAAATACTTGCGTAGTTCATTTTCTGAACCTACGGTAAAAATTTCTTCTACAGGACCCCAGTTAAAGGTACCAACAAACGCGCCTGCCGAAGTCGATACGGCTGGAATAACGTTTGTTAGATCCTTTTCTGCTACTAGGACACCTGGCGATAATTGAAAAGCCATATTCTTCTCCTCGTTGTAAACTTGACAATATTAACTTGTCGTTTTATGTTTTATGCTTTTATTTATAAAAATGTAAAAGTTACAGTAGCCAACCTTCTCGTCGAGGCTCATCCTCATCAGATACTTTCCATAGATCACCATTTGATACGAAATAGTCTTCTTGGTGCCCATTACTTATTGTCCCAAATGGAGTTAGCTCATCCTCTATACTATCCATTTGGTCCTTATACATTCTTTCTCTGATATCAACATTCGTCATATCTTTGAAGTATGGATTACTTGTCATCCAAGCTAATAGAACTAGACTCATTACAAGGTCATCAAAATAACCTTCATCTGCCATCCAACTTCCCTGCTTTTCGATGAAAGTAGAGAACTCAGAAATAGTTTCGGCATCAAATACTAATAATTTTTGTTCTTCAAGTAGAGACTTCAAGGCAAAACAACCCTGCCTCTTTACTTGTTTGGTCATTCTAACGCCGCGCTGAGTCTTTGTACCAAATCCAGGCGATAGATATTGCTTTAAAGCAGTTTTTACAGTAGTCAGAATATTATCATACTCTAACTCCATGTGTAGAATATCTGCCACTTGTTGGCCGATATCATTGATTTCAACAAGAATATATGCCTTATTGTAGTCAGTACCTACTTTAGCTACGATATTGGGAAACAACATCGGTGCAATTTTATTATCACGATATTTTACAACCAGTCTGTATGGCGCTTCTGTAACATCTAAAACTGTGAAAGCAGAATAGTCACCGCCAATACCTCGTGCCGTATCTACACCCATAGCATAGATATGACCATCTATAGGCTCTTCAAAAATATCCAGACCATCTCGTGTGTGAATAGGGTCGATAGAACTCATTGCGGCCAAAGTTTTGGCTGAGACAAGAGTGTTACTTGAACCAAGAAACTCACATAATACTTCTTGGTTAAACTTCAGTTCTCCGAGCAAACGAAGTTGTTCTTCTGCCCATGCTTCATCTCTACCAGGAATTCTGTGATAAGGAATAAACATGGGCACAAAGCCGTTGTTGCCTTTTTCAGCCTCGTTCCAGAATTTCCAGAAGTGATTGTAACCAAGTGGAGTTGATGTCAGAAGAATCTTTGTTGTTTGACCGGCAGAAATCGTAGGATAAACAGAAGCAAAGAATTGTTCTGCGACGGTGTTTGGAATGATCGCGGCTTCATCGATGTATAGCCAGTTAACAGACTTACCACGAATACCAGATGCAGTTGTAGCAGCGGTGAAAATCTTAGAGCCGTTCTCAAGTTCTACGTCACCCTTGTTCCAGGTCTTGACGCCTTGTTGCATCCACAAAGGCAAATGCTCATACATGCCTTGATAACGTGCCATAACTTCACGGGCTGCGGCCGTTTTGTTAGCCATGATAGCAACTGTTTTTGAATCTTGAAAGAGTGTGTACCACAGAATACAAGCAGCCGAAGTAATTGTCTTACCCTGCTGGCGACCTTCCATAAGAATCGCTTTACGATTGTCTAGAATATGTTTTACTTTTTCTTTCTGACAATCATACAACTTAAATAACTGGAGACCATAATCCAGTGTGACAATCATACAATAATTTTCAATAAAGTAAATAGGATCTTCCTGGCACTTTTCAATTTCTGCCAGCTGTTCGAATGTAAAGTTATGCTTATGACCAATCGGCTTTAAGTTAATATTACCGTGATACGAGGATTCCTCACTCATGTTCTATCACTTTGGCTTTTTCGGCTTTCAATGCCTTAAGTAAATCAGATGTGGAACCAGAAAAGATGATATTGTTTTGTGTATCAATATTCTGTTTCTTTGGTTCTTCTTCTCGCAACTTCTTTTTCTTTGCTTGCAAATCAAGAAGGTCTTTGGCTGCATCACCTGTGGTCTTAATCAACTGACCTACTACTTCATATGCACGAGGACTATCACTAGCTAGAGCAACATTCAACATACCATCAAGAGCCTGCTGGCTGGTACCAATCAAATCGTTTAGTTTTTTTCTTGCGGCCAGATAGTCATCTTCAATATCATCACCCGTAGATATGATTTCTGGCAGCAATGGTTCTTCCACCACTACTGGTAGTTTTTCTTCTTTCGAACTCAGAACTTCATCCATATGTGTGCCAAAAATGGCATCTAATTTATCGTATTGATTATTCGTAGGCTTCATCAAATTGCTCCACATAATTCCAATCGTCTAGATAGGATGCATCATTAGGCGTATAGGTTACTTGATACTTAATTTTTTCCAACGTGTCCACACTAGGATTAATGGCTGCATACGTATTAGCAATTGCGGTTTTAATATAACCCTGCATATCAACTGGACCGTAGAAGTTTATACCAAGATTAAAGGTTAGATTCCATACAATAGATTGTCTTTGTGTAAACTCACCTTCATAATTGTCTTCGTATGAGACATTCTCCAATATAATTTGCAAGTCTCTTTTGATTCCCATTTCTGGGATATCAGTTATGGACACACAAAAATCTGGATTGAAGAACGGTAAAATCTGTTCGATGATTTGAAGTCCATCATCTTGATTTTTTGTTACGATAAAAAGGGATATCGATAAAGTATATGGGGTGCTAGTATACTGCACTCTTACTTTATCTGCATCGTCACCCACACCCACTGCGATATTCTTTGTAAGAATATTCAATTTCTGTTGTGGATTATATTGAAGACCAGTAATCTCGAAACCAATTCTAGGTAATGTGATTGCAACCGACGCGGGATCATTTCCAGGTACCGCGGCAACTCTTGCCAGAAATTTATCTTTAGGTCCGTATGCAAGAGGCACTCGAATGGACTGAGCCACTTCCCCCGCAGAGTTTTTACGCTCTACGGTTAGTTGATTGAATATCGTTCCAAAAGCAATGATAGCTTTACGAATGTGCTGGTGATAAAAATGCTGCTTCAAAAACATTATGCCGCTGTCCTTACTTGAACTTCACCGAATGGATTGAATGCTGTGAAATCTAAGAACTCGCCCGCTTCGTTTTCAAACTCATTAGTCTGATCTAAAGAATCAACGTTTGTTGTACCACTTTCTTGTAGGATAATTGAGTCGCCGGTATTCGACAGAACAAAATCACCAGACTCCATGATAAGTTGCCAATCAAAAATGTCTTGAGTTAAGCCATCGGTAATACCATCAATTTCTTCAAGGCCAGTATCGATAGTTTCAGAACTAAATTCAAATACTTGGCATGACATTCTATATGTGTAAATCTTCCCTAACTGGTAGAAAGGATTTAAAAAGTCCACGTAGTTGATTTGAAAAAACGTCTTTGTTTTAGGAAAGAATAATAGATCGCCTTCAGATGGTCGCTCTGGTAACTGTAAATTTTCTGCATTTCTACCAACAGATTCTTCCCAACGGCGTCTCGCGACAACAAAAGTTGCGGTCGATCTAAACTCAAAGCCGAACTTTGTTAGTAGTTCACCTTGACCTTCGAAGCCCTCTGTGTTTTCAAGATACATTTCCAATGGATATGCTTGGGTAAAATATGAAAGCGCATCTTCAAATAGAATTGGATCTTGGTTTGCTATGGTTCTAGGTAGATAGTAAACATCATGCCCATAAATCTTCATGCTTTCGATAATAAGGTCCTCCAACAAACGTTGTTCGTTTGTTGAACCTGATGTATTCCCTGATTGAAAGTAGAAATTGGTAGGCATATCTTATCCCACCATGAAATCGACGGGAAGTTCCGAGCTAAGTTGCATGTCTTGTTGAATCATCCGAATTTCTTCCACCGCTTCATCATAGACTTGTTGGCCGTTCATGACGATACCGCCCGGTAGTAGCATACCACCAAACTTCTTCATGTTATCACCCCATTGCTTTTTGATTAGCGCAGTTGCATACGTTTTTAGAAAACGGTCATCATATACTTGTGTATATGTATTTGGGTCAAGAATACGGTAGCATTCGACAATAATGAAATCGCCAGGATCAAAAACATCTTCCCAGTTGCAATGAATTTCTAATTTGTCAGTCTTACGATTATATGCAAACGACCTATCGCCCACTAGAAGCATGTCTAGCATCGAAAGGTATTGCTTCATCTGTGTATAATAAATCATGTCCGCGGATAAAAGATTATACATATCATTCATGCGGAATTGATATACAACATCAAACATGTTGTTTGCATTATTCATACCAGAGCTAGGTCCATTTACTGGCAATACTCTGATTACACCAATAACCGCATCAGGAATGGTAACATATCCATTCTGAATATCACCGGGAGTATAAAAAGCGGTTGGTGCTAATGTTCTACTAAAGCCAGACGTTTCACCTGTAACTGTTTCACTGGCGATAAATGTTCCAGATACTTTACTAATACTTAAAGTTGTGCCGTTAATAGAAACAACTTTACATCTTGCACCTGACGTTGCGCCAATCAGCATTTCGCCGTCTTCAAATGAGGGCGCAGATAGACCAGAAAATTTAAGTGTTGCGCCCGTAACCTGGTGTTGAAGATAAATTCTTTCCACACCATCAAAATGAAACTCTTGGAAATACTGCAATGCGTCATCGATGCGATCTTGTATTTGATCGTCATCGACATTAATTTCAATTACTGGAAAACCGAGTCTACGGAGACAGTAATCTATTAACCCTTGTCTTGATGAAATTGCCATAACGTGTCCTCTTTAGGACTATTTATAATGAACCCATATCGTAAACAGAGGGACTTGTGCCAGCAATATCTCCCAGGTCGATAGTTCCTGGAATTGTGAAAAAGTCTGGATTATATCCGCCAACTTCGATAATACTACCATCAGTCTTCTTTGAATATAGCGCACCATCTGCCAAATTAACAGCAAGCTCTCCCACTGCGATGTCAACGGTGCTTGGTATCGCACCAGTTGTTTCGCTTCTTTTAAGTTGGACTACAGTTCCCATTAGTTTAATAGTGTCCCAGCTGAATCATAGATGTTGATACGGAAATATGCACTTGAATTGCCGTCTAGTAAATCTGCATCAAGTCCTGACCCTGCGCCATCTACGGTCTTAATTGCATCAAGCATATTAGTTGCGGTGAATGCACCACCTAGAGATACGGATGTACCAGCAAGAGTGATTGCACTATTTGTCAGAGAACCATTACCGATATTCGATAGTGTATTTGATGCACCGCTGATTGTCTTGTTGGTAAGAGTTTCTGTACCAGCAAGTGTCGCTAGAGTGCCAGTAGTTGGTAATGTTACATTAGTTGCAGCAGTGGCAGTTAGAGTTGTGCTAAACGCACCAGAAGTTGCTAGAGTAGAACCATTGGCAAGTGTTAGAGTAGAACCAGTTGCTGGAGCAGTAATCGCAACCTTGTTAACAGATGTGGCAGTTGCTACGCCAATAGTTGGCGTAACCAATGTCGGACTGGTTGCAAATACGGCAGCACCAGTACCAGTTTCATCAGTTAAGGCTGCTAGGAGTTGAGCAGAAGTGAATGATCCAAGTACCGCTGCGTTGCCTACCGATGTGATATGCCCAGTTAAGTTCGCATTGGTCGTTACATTACCAGCAGTTAATCCAGAAGCTGTACCAGTTACATTGGTCATTACACCAGAAGCAGGAGTACCTAATGCTGGTGTTGTTAGTGTTGGACTGGTAAGTGTCTTGTTTGTAAGAGTTTGCGTTGCAGTAGTACCAACCACAGGAATATAATTGGTGCCGTCTACTGTGTATTCCCAGACATCACTAGTTTCATTCCATTGAAGGGCCACGTTAGTAGAAGTGCCACGTTCAACTTCGATACCCGCATTCTGACTTGGGGTGCCAGCTTCATTACTATTAAGTGTAATGATATTATCAGCAAGATTGATTGTTTCAGTATTTACTGTAGTTGTAGTTCCAGAAACAGTAAGATTGCCACTAACAGTTAAATCATTGAATGTAACGTTAGAACCAGTTCCAACTGCCTGACCAATAGCAACTGCACCATCAGTGATAGTAACACCTGTTCCTGCGCTGAAGTGAGCGCGGACATCTGTTGCACTTGGACCAGTATATGTAATTACACCAGTTGTATTGTTGTATGCTAGTGATCCATCGCCGCCACTATCTGTTACAGATACCGCACCACGCGCAAGAGCATCTGTATACTGTGTGATTGTTGTTGCGATAGCACCTGAAGTGATCGTGATACCTGTGCCGGCGCTAAAGTGTGCGCGAACATCGGTAGCAGATGGCCCCGTATAAGTGATTACACCCGTAGTGGAATTGTATGCTAATGCACCGTCGCCACCGCTGTCTGTTACCGAGACTGCGCCTCTAGCGAGTGCATCTGTGTATTGGGTAATAGAAGTAGAGATAGCACCATCAGTAATAGAAATACCAGTGCTTGCGCTAAAGTGTGCGCGAACATCTGTTGCGCTTGGTCCTGTGTAAGTAATTACACCAGTTGTGCTATTATATGCAACTGAGCCATCGCCGCCGGAATCTGTTACCGAGACTGCGCCTCTTGCTCTTGTATTTGTAAAGTAGAGGTTTGTTGAACCTTCTGTAATCTCGTCACTGTTATCTTTAGTCTGAATTGCCGAAGTAACATATGCTTCTGTTGCCAGAGGTTTACCACCTGCGGTAGTACCATCATGAACAACTACTGTATCTTTTGTTGTGTCGACCGTGACTTCACCCACTGCACCAGTAAAGGTTGAGTGCTGAACCGTAGTCCCTCGTCTAAGTTGTAAAATCGTTGCCATTTGTATCTCCTAGTCCACCATTTTAGGTACTATATGTTCCACCATCAAGAATGGCACCGTCTTTTATGTTTGCCAGAGTAGTTTTTAACAACTCATGTCCACCAGCAGTTGTCCCGTCATGCACTCTTATCGAATTGTTTGTTGTGTCTACGGTGATTTCTGCTTGTGCACCAGTAAAGGTATTGTGCTGAGTTGAAGTACCTCTTCTCAGTTTGACTCTTGCTGCCATCAGATGCTCCCGTAATCAATTGAGTTATACGCCAAAACATTATCTGTAATTAGACCGTAATCTAAATCTGCGTTTTGATTTAGGCGAACAACTGCGACACCTGGAGTTGTTGTGGTATCAACAGCGAAATCACCGAAGATGGTATCAGCAAATGAAATCGTTGCCACTGATGTTGCTGCACCACCATCGTTTACTTCAACTCCGCCAAGACTAACAACAGTACCATCAGTTTTTTTCGAGAAAATTTTCTTGTCTGTTAAATTTACCGCAAGTTCACCTACTGCCAGATCCGCACCAACTGGTGCCACACCGGCAACCTCATTTCTTTTGATTTGAACTACTGTTGACATTCGCTAATCCTATCCGTCTTTTGTAAAGTTCGATTCTTTCCAGTCAGACTCCTTGGCTTTCTTTTCGGGTGTAGTAGACGCAAGATTTGCTGCCTCTTCTAATTCCTGAATCTTGGCTGTCAATTCAGCCACGGCCTCGTTTGCTAAATTTAACTGAGTCTTTACCATGATATTATCAAGAGTAATTGCTTTAAGTTGTTCTGCCAAATTATTAATATACGAATTGATGAACTTAGTTTGATCCATTATGTATCTCCACAGAGTTGGGGTGGGACAGTCCCACCCCATTCTTATCTATTTATTAGTATGTTCCACCGTCGATATTACCGAACGAAGGAGCAACGCCTGAACCACCAGATTTTAGAACTTGTCCAGCAGTTCCAACTGCGGTTGCTTGGATAGCAGAAGTTCCGCTACCGAAGAGAACACCATTAGCAGTCAGAGTTGACGCGCCAGTACCACCGTTTCCAACTGTGATTGCAGACGCGAGAGACGAAATTGTTCCGCCTTCAAGGTTAGCAACAAGAGTAGCAATGGTATAACCAGTTGCCGCTGTGTTAACTGTTGTTGTTGGAGCAGCTTGTGAGTCCTTGAAGAGTCTCCACTTACCGTCCGAAGCATCGCGGAAGATACCTGAGTAAAGGTCTAGCGAACCGCTGGTATCATACATACCGAACAGACCGATGTCAACTGCGTCAGTTGCGTTATTGTCGTTACCAACAAATACGAGAGGGTCGGTTACAGACAGAGTTGTCGAGTTGACAGTAGTTGTTGTTCCCGAAACTGTAAGGTTACCAGCAACTGTTACGTTAGCACCCGAAAGTGTAAGAGCAGTTGTGCCACCCGATGACTTAATGTCATTTCCGGTAACTGTTAGGTCACCAGCAACAGCAACGTCTGCACCCGAAAGCGTCAGAGCAGTAGCAGTAGATGACTTAATGTCATTACCAGTTACGGTAAGATCGCCAGCAATAGCAACGTTTGCAGCATCAAGTGTAATAGCAGTTGCAGAAGATGACTTAATGTCATTTCCAGTAACTGTCAGGTCACCAGCAACAGCAACATCTGCACCCGAAAGAGTGATAGAAGTTGTTCCGCCATTTGCCTTAATGTCGTTACCGCCAACTGTTAGGTCACCAACAAGGGTAACATTTTCTGTAAGAGCAACAGTTACGCCAGCATCTTCAGAACCTGAACCTGTGATAGCAATTTGGTTTGCAGTTCCAGCAACAGTAGCAACATAGTTACCAGTTGTGTCGGTTCCAAGAGCAACCGAGTTGGCAGCAATCGAAGCAACACCTGTTTCGCTGATTGTAATGTCGCCAGAAACGGCAGCATAGATGTAATCGCCAATATCTTCAGCAGTAATCTTCTTGTTTGCAGTTGCCGAAGCATCATAAACAAGGAATTCGTCTGCATCAGCAAGTGATGTCAGAGCAGCAGCACCAGTAATATCAGCAGCGATACCAACTTGGTTGTCAGAAATCGTTGTCTTGATACCACCTGAACCAGCAAAAGTCAGAGTTCCACCAGTCGAGAAGGAATCCGTATTTGGAGTTCCTTGGTTGTCGCTGATTGTGAACGAAGACGAAGCAGGTGAGGAGAATGCGAGTTGACCTGAACCGTTTGTGGTAAGAATCTGACCGTTTGAACCGTCTGCGGTTGGAAGGATCAGAGTAAGATCAGCAGCAAGCGAATCTGGTGCCTTTAGAGTTACTTTGTTGGAACCATTATTTGTTGCTTCAGCAAAGGTTGCTTTGCCAGCAACTGTTGTTGTTGCGTCCACAAGACGAGCATCAACCTTGTCTGTGAAGTATTTACCACCGACAGCATGAATTGCGGCAGAACCACCTTCCATTGATTCGATGTAAAGTTTTGCACTTGCGCCGCTATTGCTTGCGTCTTGTGCGTATGCCATTTCACCTTCTAGGAGGTCCGTGGTTGCAGGAGCAGTTGCACCCGAGCTTCTTTTAATTTGAATAATTGTTGACATTTTAGACTATTCCTTTTTAGTTATTGTCTTTAGTATTAATAAGTTCCGCCGTCAATGGACAAAGGAGCAACATTTGTGGAAGGATCTACTGCTTCCCATTTTAGAGTCTCTGAGTTATAAATCAATGTATATCCATCCTGTAATCCTGCTGCATCAACATTCGCCAAAGTCTCCACCTTTTGAGCTCCGCGTGTGCTAACTACATTCGTATTTATAGTTTTAGAATTTGGAACGGTTACTTTTATAGCCATTATTTTGTTACCTCTGGATTAACTACTACAATTCCTTCGAGAACTCTGATAGTTTCTTCATCACTCACTACTTCAATATCGTAAACATATCTTCCTGCTTTAATTTCGGAAGTTTCTTCTGCCGTCAAAGATATAGTTACTTCTCCATCTAAGGGAGAAGTAATGGCTGCGGTAAAATCTATTGCGGTGTTTGTATAAAAAGACTTGCGCATCTGAGATGCGGCAGTATAATCAGAGAGATCCTTCGCATCTCCGTATTGATCACTGACTTCTATAGCAAAACTAAAGGTTGTTCCCTGATCGATATAAATATTTTGAACCTGCGCCATAAGAACCCTTATAAATGTATTTGAACTTATTTATAATTTTAGGTGAACTATGAAAACGATATTGATGCTAAAATATGGCACAAAATATTCTAAAGAAGATGTAGATCGTATTATCGAAGCCACGGGCGGTAAGTATAATTA
>Ga0255117_1000022_pt1 | contig 46237 bp, 39 predicted proteins | sample Law_Atlam_RepA_8_2_FD_188583 | JGI IMG/M metagenome (GOLD analysis project Ga0255117, IMG submission 188583) | Freshwater microbial communities from St. Lawrence River, New York, United States - Law_Atlam_RepA_8h | ecosystem: Environmental > Aquatic > Freshwater > River | place: USA: New York...
CTACCAAATCTCCTCTTCTCCCCACCATGAAGCAGCTCGCCCTCGCCTCTTTGCTCGCCGCCACCGCCCTCGTGGGCTGCCACACCTACGACACCCCCAACCACGGCAAGAGCGTGTCGCTGGAGGCCAGCCACAATTTCATGGGCATCATTAAGACCGAGCCCGGTTCCTACGCGCCGAACAACAAGGCCACGATCAGCCTGTCGACCAACGAACTTTTCACCCACCGCACGACCAGCGGAGACCGCATCACCCTGTTCTGGGGCGCAATCACCATCACCGACTACTGAGTCGGAAGGTCGACTAGCCTTGCAGAAGCCCCGGATTCGGGGCTTCTTCATTTACTGGCCCATGAACGTCCCCGGAAGCAACGTCGCCCGCCACCTGCGCCAGGCCGCCCTGGAACAGCCCGAGGCGGTCGCCACGCTTTCCCCCTTGTCGGTCGGTCCCGACGCCAAGGTCGTCCACGCCCGGTGTTCCTTCCGGCGGCTCGACCAGGAAAGCGACGCAGCGGCGCGCATCTTCCAAGCGGAGGGCATCACCCTCGGCACCCGCACCTTGCTCGCCGTGCGGCCGGGGCATGACCTCATCGTGGCGATGTTCGGGTTGCTGAAGCTCGGCGCGATCCCGGTGGCCATCGACCCGGGCATGGGCACGCGGTCCTTCCTGCGCTGCGTGCGCCACACCGAACCGGAGGCCTTGGTCGGCGTGCGCGCGGCCGTCTGGCTGAGCTGGACCCCGCTGCCCGCCTTCCGCTCCCTGCGCACGCGCGTCCAGGTCGGCACGACGAAGTGGCGCCTCCTGCGCGAGCAGTGCGTCGCCGCCGAGCCCCGGCCGCTCGCGGAGGTGTCGCCGGACTCGCCCGCGGCGATCCTCTTCACTTCCGGCTCCACGGGCGCGCCCAAGGGGGTCGACTACACGCACGGGATGTTCGACGCGCAGATCGAGCTGATCCGCCGGACCTACGCCATCCAGCCGGGCGAGGTCGACATGCCGATGTTGCCGCTCTTCGCGCTCTTCAACCCGGCGCTGCGGATGACGACGGTCACGCCGCTCCTCGATCCTTCGCGCCCCGCGGCCGCCGACCCGGCGCCAATCGTGGCGGCCTTGCGCTCCGAGCAGGTGACGAATTCGTTCGGCTCGCCCGCGGTCTGGGGGCGCCTGGCCGACCATTGCGAGCGACGCGGCCTGAGCCTGCCGTCCTTGCGGCGCGTGCTCATCGCCGGCGCCCCGGTGCCGGACGGTTTGCTGGCGCAACTCCGCCGGATCGCGCCGCAGGCGCAGGTGCACACGCCTTACGGGGCGACGGAATGCCTACCGGTGTCGACGATCACGGCGGCCGAACTCCTCGCCGACCACGTCGCCGCTGCGCGCCAAGGCCTCGGCACCTGCGTGGGCCGGCCCGTGAACGGCGTCGAGCTCCGGGTGATCCGCGAGGTCGACGGGCCGCTCCGTACCATGGCCGAAACGACCGCCTGCGCCCCCGGGGAGGTGGGTGAGATCATTGCCACGGGGCCGAGCGTGACGCGCGCTTACCACCGGCTGCTGGAAGCGACGGAAGCGGCCAAGATCGCGGACGGAGGACGCGTCTGGCACCGCATGGGCGACCTGGGCGCGCTGGGCGCCGACGGCTTGCTGCGGTTCCTAGGACGCCGCGCCGAGAGGGTCCGCACCGCGTCGGGCGACCTGCCCACCGAGGCGGTCGAACCGGCGTTCCGCGCCCACCCCGACGTGGCGCGTTGCGCGCTCATCGGGCTCGGGACGCAGGCGCCGTTTGTCCCGGCCTTGGTCGTGGAACCGCGCGAGGGGCGCTTCCCCGCCGACGCCCGCGAACGCGAACAGTTCATCGCCAAGCTTCGCGCCTGCGCTGGGGGCAACCCGGCGGCGACCCGGGTGGACACCTTCCTCTTTCAGGCCAAGCTGCCGGTCGACGTGCGGCACAACGCCAAGATCCATCGCCTCCAGTTGGCGAAGGCATGGACGGAACGCCTGCGGGCGGACCGGCTCAACCCCTTGCGCCGGCTCTTCCGATGAGCCGTCCGACCGTCCTCGTCACCGGTGGCGGCGGCTTCCTCGGCCGCGCCGTCGTCGAGCGTTGCCTCGCCCGGGGTTATGCGGTGCGGGTCTACGGCCGTTCGGCCTTGGCGACCGACCTGGCCGCGCGCGTCGCGTTCCATCGGGGCGACCTCGCGGACGCCGCGGCGCTGACGGCGGCGGTCCGGGGATGCGACTTCGTCTTCCACGTCGCGGCGAAGGCCGGGGTCTGGGGCAAGTGGGAAGAGTACGTGCGCAGCAACATCACGGGTACGGAGACCGTCGTGCAGGCCTGCCGCGACCATGGCGTCAAGGCCTTGGTCTACACGAGCACCCCGAGCGTGGTCTTCAACGGCGAATCGTTCCGCGGGGCCGACGAATCCCTGCCTTACGGGACGGATTTCCTCTGCGCCTACGCCGAGACCAAGGCCATCGCCGAACGGCGCGCCCTTGAGGCCGCCTCGGAGACCCTCAAGGTCTGCGCGCTCCGTCCGCACCTGATCTGGGGCCCGGGGGATCACCACCTCTTCCCCCGGGTACTGGCCCGCGCCCGCGCCGGGAAACTCCGCATCGTCGGCGAGGGCACGAACCAGGTCGACGTCACGCACGTCGATACCGCGGCCAACGCGCATCTCGGCGCGCTAGACGCGCTCCTCGCCGGCCACGCCAATGGCAAGGCCTACTTCCTGTCGCAGGGCGAACCCGTGAAGCTCTGGGACTTCATCAATCGTCTCGTCGTCGGGGCCGGCCTTCCGCCCGTCACCAAACGAATGCCGCTCCGCCGCGCCTACGCGCTCGGTGCGCTGATGGAAGGCCTCTGGACGCTGCTCCCGCTCAAGGGCGAGCCCCCCATGACCCGGTTCGTCGCCGTCGAACTGGCCAAGGACCATTGGTTCGACGTCTCCGCCGCCCAGCGCGACCTCGGGCTCAAGCCCGCCGTCGACACTTGGACCGAGCTCGACCGCCTCGCGGCGACCCTGCGAAGGAAGTGATGCGTTCGCTTGCCCCGCCCACTTTTCACCGCATCTCTCTCACCCATGCCCGCCGACGGACTCCAGCCTGATAAGACTTTCCACGTGACCATCCGGACCTGGTTCGACCAGACCGACGGGCTCGGAATCCTCCATCACTCGCACTACGTGCTCATGATGGAACGCGCGCAGAAGGTGATGTTCATCGCCTTGATGGGCAAGGACACCATCGACCCTGCCGTGGCGCCGGACGTCTACGTGGTCGTCCGCGACATCGACCTGCACTACCTCGTCGCCATCCGCCCTGAGTGCGACGTGAAGCTGATTCTCAGCGTCCGCAAAGTCCGCGCAGCCGGCCTGACGGTGGACGTCGAGTTCCGGAGCCCGGATCACGCCATCCTTTACGCCAAGGCCTCGCGTACGGTCTGCCGCATGGATGGCACGACCCACCAGCCGGCGGCGTGGAGCGAGGAATTCCGCGCGAAGCACGAGGGGTTGGTGCGCTGAAGGTCGGAAGACGGATTACTGAGTACTGAGTACAGAGTACTGAAGGCGGAGTACGGATTACGGAGCACTGAGTGCTGAGTAAATCCATAGAGGGACGGGCTACCAAGGCATCCAGGGGCGGCTTCAACCAAGCCGGGGAAAGCCCTGAGGTGTCTCTGACCTCGTATGGGTCGTAAAGCTCGGCAGTTCTCGCCACATGGAGAAACACCTTGATGGACCGAGTCATCGGCGACTGCTCGCCTGGCGGGAGGCAAAGACCCTGGCGGTTTTCACGTATGAAGCCTGCGACAGGCAGAAACGCCTCCTTGATCGAGGGTTAATCGATCAAATCCGGCGCGCGGCGGTCTCCATCCCGTCCAACATCGCCGAGGGGAACGGCCGAGGCTCGAACAAGGACACGCTACGTTTCCTTTACATAGCAAGGGGTTCCCTCTGCGAATTGGAAACCCAGATCGAAGTCTGCGTCGACGCAAAGATACTCCCCGTCGCCGTCGCCAAGCAACTGATGGCACAAGCGGCGATCGTTGGCCGGCTCATCGGTGGGCTCATCCACTACCGCCAGCGAACTGAGGCGGGGAACCTACAATCCGAAAGACCGGCCAAGCCCCTCCGTAATCCGTAATCCGCCCTCTGTACTCAGTACTCCGTAATCTGTAATCTGCACTCGGCACTCCGTAATCTGCACTCCGCAATCCGCAATCTGTACTCCGTAATCTGTAATCAAACAGCCCGCAGGGCCGCGCAAATCCCGCAAGTTTTCCCGTCGCACCCTCTCGCGGTGCAGTGCTCGCGGCCGTAGAAGATGATGCGGAGGTGGAGCTGGTTCCACGCGTCCTCCGGGAAGACTTTCTTGAGGTCCCGCTCGACCTGCTCGACCGACTTGCCGGGGCTGAGCTTCCACCGCATCGCCAGACGATGGATATGCGTATCGACGGGGAAGGCCGGCACGCCGAAGGCCTGGGCCATGACGACCGAGGCGGTCTTATGGCCGACGCCAGGGAGTTCCTCGAGTTCCTCGAAGGTGCGAGGCACCTGACCACCGTGCTTCGTCATGATCAGTTTCGCCAGGCCGACGAGCGCCTTGGACTTCTGCGGGGCCAGCCCGAGCTGCCGGATCAGGCCCAACACGCGGTCAACCGGCAGCGCCGCCATCTGCGCGGGGGTGCCGGCGACCGCGAACAAGGCCGGGGTGACTTCGTTGACCTTCTTGTCCGTGCATTGCGCGGAGAGCACCACGGCCACGAGCAAGGTGAAGGCGTCCGTGTGGTCCAGCGGGACCGGGGTCTCCGGGTAGAGCTTCGCCAAGGTTCGGGCGACGAAGTCGGCACGGGCTTGGCGGGTCATCGCCTGACGCTAGGCCCTCGCCGCCGTTTCGGCAAATCCGCACCCACGAGTTATTCACAGATGCGTGGTTTCGCTCTTAAGCGGGCGCCGGAGAGACCCTCTGCTTATAGCCGTTTGCTAGCGTCCTAATACCCCCTACCCGGGGGGCTGGACGATTGCGGACACCCACTGGCGGTTCAAAAAAGTCAGCCTCCTTTCAGCCCATGGCCCAACTGCCCTACAACCCTTCGGAAATCTCTCGCGAACTCGCCCGCCATTACATCGCGGCGACCGAAGCCGACATCCAGGCGATGTTCGCCGCCGTCGGCTCGAAGGACTTCCCGGACATGTTCGCGCACATCGACGCCGCGGTGAAATTCCCCGACGTCCAGGATCTGCCCGACGAGCTCGAATACCAGGCCCTCGCGGACCGCATGGAGGAACTCTCGCAGAAGAACTCCGTCAAGACCACCTTCCTCGGCGACGGCCTGCAGGTCTACCGCACGCACGAGATTGTCGGCCACGTCTGCTCCATCCGCAACCTGACGACCTCTTACACTCCTTACCAGCCCGAGCGCTCGCAGGGCACGCTGATCACGCACTGGATCTACCAGTCCACCCTCGCCCAGCTGACCGGCTTCGAAGCCGTCAATTCCTCGCTCTATGAGCGGGCCAGCGCCCTCTTCGAAGCTGCCGTCTGTGCCGTCCGCATGGGCGACGCCGAAGCCAACACGGTGCTCGTCGCCGGCAACCTGATGCCGGCCGACCTCGAAGTCCTCCGCACGCACGTCGCCGACACGTCGGTAAAACTGGAATTCCTCGCCCCCGAAGACGCCACCGGCCGCCTCTCCGCCGCCGGCCTCGCCGCCGCCTCCGCCCGCCTCGGCAAACAGCTCGCCGCCGTCATCTTCCCGCAGGTTAACGCCCTCGGCCTGCTCGAGGACGTCGATGCGCTGACCGACGCGTGCGCCGACGCCGGCGTAAAGTCCATCGCTGTCGTCGACCCGATGCTGCTCGCCACCGGCGGCCTCAAGGCTCCGGCGAACTACGGCCGACAGGGCGCCGACATCCTCGTCGGCGAAGGCCAGCACCTCGCCATCGGCGCCAACTTCGGTGGCCCCGGCCTCGGCATCTTCGCCGTCCGCCACCACGCCGACAAGAAGAACGAAGTCCGCGAGACCCCGGGCCGCTTCGTCGGCAAGGCCAAGGACAACGCCGGGCGTGATTGCATCGTGATGGTGATGTCCACCCGCGAGCAGCACATCCGCAAGGACAAGGCCACGTCCAACATCTGCTCCAACCAGGCGTTCATCGCCACGATCGCCGGCGCCGCCATCCTCGCCCGCGGCGAACAAGGCATGGCTGACTCCTGCGTCGCCGGACGCGACCAAGCCCACCGCGCCGCCGCGAAGCTGCACAACATCCCCGGACTCAAGGTCTGCTACGCCGACCAGGCCTTCTGGAACGAGTTCAGCCTGATGCTCCCCGAGCCCGCCGCCGCCGTCATCACCAAGGGCCGCGCCGCCGGTCTGCACGTGGGCGTCGACATCACCGGCCGCACGCCCTGCCATTGCTCGCTGCTCAAGATCTCCTTCAGCGACCTCCAGACCGCCGCCGACACCGACAAGCTCGTCGCCTTCTTCGAAGGGCTCTACGGTAAGTCCGCCGGCACGAAGGCCCTCGCCGAAGTCCCTGCCGCCCTGCTCCGCCAAGGCGCCGTCGGCCTGCCCTCCTTCCCGCTCGCCGAACTGAAGGCCTACTACTCGAAGCTCGGCGAACTCAACGTCTCGCCCGACACCGGCTGCTTCCCGCTCGGTTCGTGCACGATGAAGTATAACCCACACATCAACGACTGGGCCGCAGGACTGCCGGGCTTCACCGGCCTGCATCCGCAGGCTCCGGCCGAGGATGCGCAGGGCTCGCTCGAACTCCTCTGGCAGATCCAGGAATGGCTCCGCAAAATCACTGGTCTCGCCGGCCTGACCACCCAGCCCGTCGCCGGCGCCCAGGGCGAACTCGTTGGCCTCAAGCTCTTCCAGGCCTACCACCGCCACCACGGCCAGCACCGCGACATCATCCTGATCCCGGCCTCGGCCCACGGCACGAACTTCGCCACGGCCACCACCGCCGGCTACGCCACCAAGCGTAATTCCGACGGCTCGCCTTCGGGTATCGTGCTCCTGAAGTCCGCCCCCGATGGCCGCGTCGACCAGGCCGACTTCGCCGCGAAGATCGCCGAGTTCGGACCGCGCATCGCCGGCATGATGGTGACCAACCCCAACACCTCGGGCGTCTTCGAGACCGACTTCCAGAAGATGGCGGCGGAAATCCACCGCGTCGGCGGCCTCGTCTACATGGACGGCGCCAACATGAACGCCATCGCCGGCTGGGTAAACCTCGGCGCCCTTGGCGTCGACGCGGTCCACAATAACTTGCATAAGACCTGGACCGTCCCGCACGGCGGCGGCGGCCCCGGCGACGGCATCGTGGCCGTCTCCGCACGCCTCGTCGACTTCCTCCCGGGCTTCCAAATCGAGAAGCACGGCGACACCTACGTGGCCGTGAAGCCGAAACACAGCATCGGCTCCTTCCACCGCCACTGGGGCAACTTCGCCCACAAGGTGCGCGTCTACACGTACCTGCAGCGCCTCGGCAAGGAAGGCGTCCGCCGCATGGCCGCAATGTCCGTCCTCTCCAGCCGCTACCTGTTCTCCCAGCTAGGCAAGTCCTTCCCCGCGCTCCCCGCCGCGGCCGACGGCGTGCCGCGCATGCACGAGTTCATCCTCACGCTCACGGAAGAAGACTTCAAGCGCATCGAGGCCTCTGGCATCCCGCGAGCGAGCATCATCGGCCGCGTCGGTAAACTCTTCCTCGATTTCGGCTTCCACGCCCCGACCGTCGCCTTCCCCGAGGTGTTCGGCTTGATGATCGAACCGACGGAGTCCTACACGAAGACGGAGCTCGATCGCTTCGCCGAAGTCGTGCTGGCCATCGGCGACCTCATCCGTACCAACCCGGAGGTCCTGAAATCCACCCCGCGCTTCACGCCGGTGGACCGCGTCGACGAAGTCGCCGCGAACCGCAACCTGGTGCTCAGCGAACGCCTCACGTCCCTTCCGCTGATCAATCAGAACCGCCTCTCGCCCGTCCTGCTCAACGCGATGCCCGTCGCGGAGATCAAGGCCCGCATCCTCGCGACGGTCTGACGCCAGTCAGGCGAGGGAAGGGTGAAGGGATCGTGACGCCGGCGGCGCCAACGCTGATCGCATCATGGTCGGACTCCCAACCCTGGCGCAGCCCCTCGGCGCCATCGGCGGCTACTCGGCCACGATGAAGCGGCCGCGGGAAATCGCCGAGTAGGCGCCCGTCAGCAGGGCGCAGGCCCCGCAAAGCCAGAAGATCTGGCCAGGGCCCAGATGCCAGACCTGCCCGGCGACCCACTGCGCGCCGGAGGCGGCGAGGATGCCGAGGAAGCTGAGGACGTTCGCGGCACCCTGCACGGCACCCTTGTCTTCGGCGGCAGGGCGATGCTGGAGGACCGCGGCGATCGGGACGATGAAGAGTCCCGCCGAGAAACCAAGGCCCGCCAGGCAGGCGACGAAGACCGGCAGGCTGACCCCGGAGAGCCCCATGGGCAGGGAGCAGAGCGCGAGCCCGGCGGCGCCGATCGGCACGAGCCGGTATTCGATCTTCCCCCGGGAGGCGTAACCTGCGGCGACGCTGCCCACGCCGATGCCCAGCGCGAGCGCGAGGGTGAGGTAGGCGTTCTGGGCCTGCGTCAGCCGCAGGACGTCCTGACCGTAGATCATCAGGTTCATCTGGACCAGCGCGGCCACGAAGAAGAAACCCGTGTTGCCCCAGCAGGCCCGCCAGAGGTCGCGGTCCAGGCGCATCAACCGCAGGCGAGCCCACAAGTCGGTCACGGGATTGATGCGCGGAGCGCAGCCCGGGTTCGCCGCCGGCAGACGGCAGATGCCCCGGCTACAGGCCCATCCGATCACCGCCAGCGCCGCGAGGAGCAACCCCGACCAGCCTTGATGGCCGGCGAAGGTCTCCGCGAGCAAGCCGGCGGCCGCGATGCCGAAGATGATGCCGAGGAAGGTCAGGAGTTCCAGGATGCCGTTGCCCCAGGAGAGCCGGTCGTGCGGCAGCAGCTCGGGCAGGACGCCATACTTGGAGGGCGCGAAGACCGCGCTGTGGCACCCCATCAGGAAGATGGCCGCGAGTTCCAACGAGGACCATCCCCAGGCCAGGGCGAGCGCCGCAAACAGCATGATGCCGATCTCCGCGAGCTTCACGTAGCCCATGATCAGCGGCTTGCTGAAGCGGTCGGCCAACCACCCCCCGAGCATCGAGAAGAGGATGAAGGGAGCGGCGAACAGGGCGCCGGCGAGCGCGACGCGCGTGTCGCGCTCCTCCACGGGCAGAGCGCTGCCGAGGACGAGCAGGATCACCAGGTTCTTCAGCGCGTTGTCGCTGAAGGCCGTCTGGAACTGCGTCGCCATGAGGCACCAGAAGCCGCGCCGCCAGCCGGGCGTCCCGAGCTCGATAGTCTCGCTCATGGGGACATCTCAGCCCGCCGCCACCGGGACGGCAAACCTATTGGCGACGCCTCAGGCGCGGAGGGCCGCGAAGAGCTCCAACGCCGACTCCGCCCGGTTGAGGATGTACACGTGGTAGCCGGGCGCCCCCCGGGCGACGAGCCCGCGCACCTGGCGGACCGCCCACGAGACGCCGACCTTGCGCTGGGCCTCCTCGTCGTCGCCACAGGCCTCCAGTTCGCGGACCAAGGCCTCCGGAATCCGCGCCTTGCAGAAGCCGCAGAAGTTGCGGGCCTGCTTGAGCGAGAGCACCGGCATGATGCCGGGCAGGATCGGGACCGTCACCCCGGCCGCGCGGGCGCGGGCGACGAAACGGAAGTAGTCCTCGTTATCGAGGAAGAGCTGGGTCGTGACGAAGTCCGCGCCGGCGGAAACCTTGCCGGCGAGGAAACGGGTGTCCGACAGGTCGTCGGTCGCGTCGGGATGCCGCTCGGGGAAGCCGGCCACGCCGACCGCAAAGCGCCCGGGGCGGACCGCGGCGATGTGCCGGACGAGCCCTTCGGCATGGGCGAAGCCCTCGGGATGCGCGGTGAAAGCCGTCTGCCCCTTGGGCGGGTCGCCGCGCAAGGCGAGAATCCCGGAGAACCCGGCGGCGTCATAGCCCGAGATGACCTCGGTGAGTTCGGCCCGGGAGTGCCCGACGCACGTGAGGTGTCCGATGAGCGGGAATCCGAGCTTCACCAGCTCGGCCCCGTAGGCGAGGGTCGTGTCCCGCGAGGTGCCCCCCGCCCCGTAGGTCAGGGAGGCGAAATCGATGCCGAGCGGACGCAGGGCCCGGGCGACCTCCAACATCTTCGCGCCGGCCTCGGGGGTCTTGGGCGGGAAGAACTCCACCGACACCGTGGGACGGGCGGGAGCGCGGAGCGCTTGGATGAGCTGGGACCGGGACATTGAAATATCAACCTATCGAGATACGTTGATGTATGTCAAGACCCAGCTTAGTCATCCCCCTGCCCGCCCCCGCCGTTCGCAGGCAGGTCGCCCGGCAGGGCGACATGGTAGGCCATGACCATCCAGCAGAGCATCGCGGGGTAGATCAGCACGATAAAGCCGAAGGAGCCGAACATCCCGAGCAGGATGCCCGCGGTGACGCCGATGGCCTTGGCCGAGACCAGGAGGAAGTCGGGGATCAGCACGAAGAGGATCGCGGCGACGTAGCCGATCGAGGTCGTGCCGGAGTAGAAGCCATGGGACTTCGCGAGGTCCATCCCGCAGGCCGCGCAGGCCTTGTTGAGTCGGAACCACGAGGCGAGCAAACCACGACCACCGCAGTTGGGGCAAAGGCACAGGACGCCACGGCGGATGACCTGGGCGCGGGAAACGGTCAACTCGGGCTCGGACATGAGGGAAAGATTGGAAGAAGGGCGGAAGAGTCAGCAAAAGAGTAAAGAGCTTAGGGCCCGGAGTACTGATTACAGATTACGGAGTACGGAGTACAGAGCGCACAGACCCTTACCCTCAGCCCTTTGAAATCCGTAATCCGTAGTCTGTAATCCGTAATCCGCACTCCGTAATCCGTACTCAGTACTCCGCAGTCTGCACTCCGTACTCCGTAATCCGCCCTCCGTAATCAGTACTCAGTACTCTGTACTCTGTACTTCCCCCTCCGTCCTCCTCAATCTCAAGCCCATGGACACCCCTGCCCCGAAGTCCGAACGCCTGCTATCCTTGGATGCCCTGCGCGGCTTCGACCTGCTCTGGATCCTCGGCGGCGAAGGCATCGTGCATGCGCTGCTCGCGCTCACCGGCTGGGCCTGGGTCGCCGCGGTCTCCGGCCAGCTGAAGCACGTCGCGTGGCACGGCTTCCAGGCCTACGACCTCATCTTCCCCCTGTTCCTCTTCCTCGCCGGGGTCTCCACGCCCTTCTCGCTGCGGCATCGGCTGGGAGCCGCCGACCGCAAGGCGACCGTCGCGAAGATCGTGCGCCGCGGGCTGCTCCTCGTCCTCCTCGGGGTCATTTACAACAACGGGCTCCAATGGAAGGGCCTCGATCAGATGCGCTTCTGCAGCGTGCTCGGGCGCATCGGTCTCGCCGGCATGTTCGCCCAGCTCATCTTCCTCTACAACGCGCACCGCCTCCGCCGGCTCTGGTGGTGGCTGGGCGGTCTGCTCATCGGTTACTACGTCGTCATGACGACGACCGCGGCGCCGGGCTTCGCCGCCGGCGACCTCTCGGTCGAGGGCAACTTCGCGAGCCACGTCGACCGCCTGCTCGTCCCGGGCAAACTGCACCGAACCATCCACGACCCCGAAGGCCTCTTCTCGACCATCCCGGCGATCGCGACCGCCCTACTCGGCATCTTCGCCGGGCTCTGGCTCCAGAAGCCGAACGAGGAGGTCGCCCCTTGGCGCAAGGCCCGGCGCCTCGCGCTCGGCGGCCTGCTCTGCCTCGCCGTCGGGGGGCTGTGGGACTACGCCTTCCCCATCAACAAGAACCTCTGGACCAGCTCGTTCGTGCTCTGGGCCGGCGGCTGGAGCTTCCTGCTGCTCGCGGCTTTCTACGCGCTGGTGGACATCCTCGGCTGGCGTCGTTTCGGCTTCGCCTTCGCGGTCATCGGCATGAACTCGGTGCTCATCTACCTCGCGGGCAAGTTCATCAGCTTCGGCTTCACCACGAACGCGCTGCTCAGCGGCGTGGCGAAGGCCTTGCCGGCGGGCCAAGAGCTCATCCTCGCCGTCGGCTTCGTCGCCGTCGAATGGCTCTTCCTCTGGTTCCTCCAGAGGCACAAGGTCTTCCTGAAGGTTTGAGGGCGGAGGGAGGGTTTGGTCCAAGGCGCCTTGCAATCAACGCACTCCTCCCTCTTCTCCCCCTCACATCCGCTCCAGCGGCTCGATGCCGAGGAGACGCAGGCCGGTCTCCATGATGGCGGCGGTCCGGGCGCAGAGCATGAGGCGGCGGGCCTTCACGGCGGGGTCGTCGACGAGCACGCTGTCCGCGGCGTAGAAGGCGCCGTAGGCGGAGGCGAGCTCGTGCAGGTAGGTGCAGAGGTGGTGCGGACGCAGCTCTTCGAGGGCCTGGTCCAGCGCGGCGGTGAAGGCCAGCAGCTTACGGGCCAGCGCGATTTCGGTCGGGGTCTCCGGATCCGCAGCGCCCTCCTCGCCCTGGCCGACGGCGAGGCCGGTCTTGCGGAAGATGGAGCGGACGCGCACGACGGCGTAGAGGAGGTACGGGGCGGTGTTGCCTTCGAAGGCCAGGAGCTTCTCCCACGAGAACGTGTAGTCCATCGTGCGGTTGGAGGAAAGGTCGGCGTAACGCAGTGCGGCGACACCGATGGTCTTGGCGATGAGCCGACGCTCGGCCTCCGGCAGCTCGGGGCTCTTGGCCGTGACCGCGTCGAAGGCGCGGGCGGTGGCCTCGTCGATGAGCTCCTGCAGGCGGACCGGGTCGCCGGACTTCGTCTTGATGGCCTTGCCGTCGGAGCCGAGGATCGTGCCGAACCAGACGTGCCGCAGGCGCGGGAGGTTCCGGCCGGAGGCCTTGAACCACTTGGCGCCGGTGAGGAACAGCTGGTGGAAGTGGTCCTGCTGGCGTCCGTCGGTGACGTAGACCACCTCGTGGGCGCGGAAATGTTCGGCCCGATAGAGCAGCGTCGCGAGGTCGGTCGAGGCGTAGTTGGAGGAACCGTCCTTCTTGCGGATGATGAACGGTAGCTTGGTCTCGGCGTGGCGGGAGAAGCGGGGCTCCTCGTCATGCCAGGCGACGAGCGCGCCTTCGCTCTCCTCGGCCAAACCATGCTTGGCCAGCTCGGCGTAGACTTGATCGACCTTATCGCGGTAGAAGGATTCGCCGAGGATCACGTCGGTCTTCAGGCCGAACTGGTCGTAGATGCGCTGGCAGGCGGCATTGGAGACCTCGACGATCTCCTTCCACAGCGCGAGGCTCGCCGCGTCGCCGGACTGGAGCTTGGCCAGTTCGGCGCGGGCGGCGTCCATCAGGGCCGGATCGGCCTTGGTGGCGACGCTGCCTTCCTTGTACAGGCGCTCGAGATCCTCGAGGGCCGTCGGGCTCTTGGCGTCGAGCTGGAAGCCCGCGCGGCGGATGGCGAGGATGAGGATGCCGAAGTTCGTGCCCCAGTCGCCGATGTGGTTGTCGCGGACGAGGTCGGCCCCGCAGAACTCGATGAGCCGCGCGACGGCCTCGCCGATGACGATCGGGCGGAGGTGCCCGACGTGCATCTGCTTGGCGGTGTTGGGGGAGGGATAATCGATGACGACCTTGCGGCCGCCCATCAGCCGGGCCGCGCCGGCGCGCCACTTGGACTCGTCGCGGTACTCGCGCAACCAGGCGCCGAGGGCGACCGGCGTGAGCTTGAAATTCAGGAAACCCGGACCGGCCACCTCGACCTGCACGAGCGCGGGGTCCAATCCCCCCTGGGCCTGCAGGGCCTCGAGCAAGGCCGTCGCGAGGGCACGCGGATTCGCCTTGGCTTTCTTGGCGGCGGCCAGGATGCCGTTGGCCTGGAAGTCCGCATGGCGGGGATCCGACGGCTTGAGCTCGGGGTTGAAGTCGCCCTCAAGGCCGGGGACGGACGCGGCGGCCTTGCGCAGCAAGGCGTCGATTTCGCGGGCGGGATTGAACCAGACGGACATACCTCAAGCCGTAAGCCCCGCCGCCCCCTCGGCAAGCGAAGAAGGCCTGAGAGGCGAGGGCTTGGGCCAGTACAGGGAAAGACGCAGGGACAGGGTCAGGGTCAGGAAATACAAAAGTGAGAGCGACGCTGGGGCTACCCTTTCTCCGCTTTACGACCCTGCCCAGGCCTCTCCTTCCCCTGCCCCTTTCCCTGACCCTATCCCTCGCCCTTTACTTGAGCGTCTTCAGGTAGGCGAAGAGGTCCGTGACCTGATCGTCCGTGAAGCCATCCAACAGGCCTTCCGGCATCAGGGAGCGGCGCAGGTATTGGGCGGAGGCGACCTCGGCCTTGGGCACGCGACGATCCGCTCCACCAGGCTGGCGGAGCACGTAGGCCGTCGCATCCTCGGAGACATAGAACGCCTCGATGACCTCCCCGGCCTTCAACTTGACCTGGAAGATGCGGTAAGCGGCTTCGATGGCGGCGTTGGGATCGATGATGTTGCGGACCACGGCCTCCATGCCCATCGCGCCGGCGCCGGAAAGGTTCGGTCCGATGAGTCCGCCCTGACCGTTGATGATGTGGCACGACTGGCAGAGCGCCACGACGGCCTTGCCCTTGGCGGGGTCACCGGCCTTCGCCGCCAGCGCGGTGAAGCGGGCGGTCTTCTTCTCCAGGGCGGCGAACTGCTCGCCGTTGAGGAGCGGAGGCGCGTCGGTGGTGCGCACGAGCTTGGCACCCTTACCGAGCTTACCCCATGCGGCGTCGCCGCTGGCCGAAGCGAAGACGAGGGCCGCCGGGAGCGTCTCGCCGGCGAAGGTGCGGGTCATGTTCGCGCGGATCTCGGCCGGCTTGCGCTCGACGTTCCAGATCCGGTATTCGGCGAAGGCGCCTTGCGTGCCGCCCTTCGGAGTGGACCAGCCAATCGTCAGACCCGGCAGGTCATGCGGCTGCGCCGACTTCGAGGTGCCGGTCGGCTCGCCGTCCTGATAGAGACGCAAGACGCCCGCCGCATCCCGCGTGAGGGCCACATGTGTCCAGATGCCGGCCGAAGTCGGTTTGGACGAGACGGCGGCATCGTTGATCTTCGAACCCATGTAGGCCCGGAAGACGCCGCCGGAGAAGTTGAGGTCCAGCATGCCCGGCGCGCCGAGGACGCTGTCATTGTTGTCGAGCTTGCCGTCCAGACGCACCCACGTCTCCACCGTGAAGGCACCCTTGAGCATGATGCCGGACTTGGCGACGGCGTCATTGGATCCATCCAAGGCCAGCACGCTGCGGAAGACCCCGCCGAGCTGGGCCGAGACGGCCGCAAGTTCCGGACTATCCCCCAGCGCGATTGAGAGCTTCTCGGCGACCGGGATCTCGATATCGGCCACGGCAACGGACTTGTCGGCGAGGCCCGCGGCGATGGCCTGCGCACCCGCCTTGGTGCCGCTGATGCCATCCAACACGACCTTGCGGTCGTTGACGGATAGCTTGGCGTAGAAGCCCATCGCGAGCTTGGCGGCCTGCGGCGCGCGGGATGCGACCAAGGCGCGGAGGGCGAGGTTCGAGACGTCCGCCGGCGCGACCCCGACGAGCGCGGCGATGGCTTCGGGTTTGGTGGTGCGAAGTTGCTGCAGCCCGACCAGGGCGTCGCGGCGGGAGTCTTCGCGCGCGACCAAGGCCAGCAGGTCATCCTCGAGCTCGAGCAACTGGAAGCCACCGATCAGCTGGACGGCAAGGGCGCGCTCGGCCGCCCCTTGGGCGAGCAAGGCCTTGGCGGACTCGGCCACGACGGGACCGACCTTGACGGGGTCTAAATCCGTACGGGTGACGAGCAGGAGCTCGACGACGCGGTTGCGGACGGCGGCGTCGGCCAGGAGCTTGCGCAGCACGGCGACGCTGGCCGGCTGATCGAGCGTCTTGGCGACGGCGAAGAGTTCGTCGGGACCGGGCGCGCGGTCCAACTGGCCGACGAGTTCGGCGATGAGCGGCGCACCGACCTTGGGGTCGAGCGCGAGGGTGGCGAACATCCGGCCTTCGGCCGGCAAGGACTTCGCCTCCGGCGCGGCGAGGAAGGCGGCGACGGCGGCGGGCTGGCGTTCGAGGTACATGCGCACGAGGAAGCGCTCGAACTCGCGGTAGTAGGCTTCGCCGACCTTGCTGGGCTTGCCGTTGCGGCCCGGGGCGGTGGGCTCGGTCAACGACGGCTGCCCGAAGGCCAGGAGCGCGGGCAGGACTCCCGGGGCGGTGATGGCTTCGCCCAAGGTCTTGATCGCGGCCTGACGCACCTCGGCGTCAGGATCGGCGCGCAGGCCGGCCAGCAAGGCGAGCTGGGCGGCGTCCGGCGCGGCGGCGTAACGCAGCACGCTCACCGCCTCGCGGCGGACATTGCGATTGGGGGACTTCAGGAGACCGGCGACGAGATCGACCGGGTGCGACTTCTGCCAACCGAGGGCCCAGAGCGCCTGGATCCGGCGGGCGTCCTCGGCGGCTTCATCCTGGGCGAGGGCGCGGAGGGCGGCGGTCGTGGCCGCCTCGGGCGCGCGGTCGGCCAAGGTCTGCCAAGCCAGGTGCGCGTCGCCGACGATCCGGGCGCCGAGGCGGGCGATGAGGTCCGCCGAGGAAAGCTTGGAGTAATCGGGGATGGCCGGCGCGACGTAACCCTTCGGCTTGATGCGCCAGATGCGGCCCGACTGCTTGTCGCGGTCCGGGTGGTTGCGGGCGACCTCGTTATGGCTGATGATCTTGTTGTACCAATCGATGACGTAGAGGCAGCCGTCCGGACCCATCGTCATCGCGATCGGGCGGAAGAACGGGTCATCGCAGGTGACGAGGTCGGCCAGCTTCTCGAGCGAGTAGCCGGCGCCGTCGCGCTTCATCTGGATGGCGTTGACCTTGGAGGTGATCGGGTTCGCCACGTACATCACGTCGGCGTAGCCCTTGGGCCAGACGCCGGGATCGCTCAAGGCCAGGCCGCTCAGGCCCGTGCCGCCCAGCTTGAACTGCGGGGCCTGCACCGGGAAGGGCGGCTGGTAGGACTTCGCCAGGCGGTCGGCGCAACCGGGGTACCAAGCATACTCATGGAACGGCATCACCGGGTAGCCATAGTCGTTGGCCTCCTGGATGAAGGCCTCGCCCTGCCCCGTCAGGACCAAGCCCCAGATGTTGCACGGACCGGTGCTGGTGGGCTCGAAGAAGCTGCCGTCCGGACGGAAACGCGCCATGCGCGTACTGGGGAAGTCGATGGTCTGGCCCTTGGTCGTGGTTACCTTGCCGGAGTTGAAGGCGCCTTGGGCCAGCCAGAACCAGCCGCCCGGGGCGCGCGTGAACTGGTGCGGGAACAGGTGCGAATCCTGGACGCCGAAGCCGGTCAGGAGCACCTCGCGCTGGTCGGCCTTGCCGTCGCCGTCGGTGTCGCGCAGGAAGACGATGTCGTGACCGTGCTGGACGATGGCGCCATCCCGGTAAGGCAGCACGCCCTCGGGGATTGCGAGCCCGTCGGCGAACACGCGGGGCTCCTGCGCGCCGCCGGCGAAGGGACGATCGAAGACGACCACCTTGTCGCGGGCCTTCGACTTGTAGAGCGCCTCGGCCGCGGCCGGGTTCTCGTTGGCGTCGACCGGATACTCGAGGGCGGTGCTGGACCAGGCGCGGCCCTGCTGATCGAAGACGAGCATGATGAACTTGCCGAAGCCCGGCGACTCCTTGGCGAAGAGCTCGATCTCGAAACCCTCGGGCAGGCGGAAGAGCTTCTGCTGCTCCTCGGCGGTGCGGCGCGCGCCTTGCACGTTATTGTAACCCGTGTCCTTCTTCTTCGGGGCCTCGGCCTTCGCGGGAGCGGCGGCCTTGACCTTCGCCCAGGTCATCTCGGCGGGGGTCGCGGGAAGTTCCTCGATCTCGATGTCCTTGGCCTGGATGACGGCCTTGCCGCCGGAGTGGACCTGGAGGCCGATCCGTCCGTCCGTCGCGATGTTGGCGTCGGCCTCGGTGTAATCCAACGCCGGCACGCCATTGATCCAGGTGCGGAGGCGGCGGCCCTCGGCGCGGATGCGGTACTCGTTCCAGTCGCCTTCCTTGATCGCAGCCTGGACGGCCTTGGGGTCGGTCGAGTCGGCGATGACCTTGTTGCGGCGGCTCTCGTCGTAGAGTTTCCCGTACCAGCCCGGACCGAAGTCGACCTGGTAACCGGACATCTCGGTATTGTTGGGGACGCGGACGCTGCGGATCTGGACGCCGCTGTTCACGAAACCGGTGCCGGTTAGGCGGAGCTTCACGCGCAGTTCGAAGTTCTGATAGCTCTTGTTCGTCGCGAGGAAGAAGTTGCGCGGCACGTTCTGCGTGGTCGAACCGCCGCGGATCTCGCCGGCCTCGACGCGCCACCAGGCCGGGTCGCCTTCCCAGCCGTCGAGCGACTTGCCGTCGAACAAGGAGACCGGTGCGGCGGACGCGACCAAGGAGAGACCGAGGAACAGGGCGGAGAAGAGGCGGGGGCGCATGGCAGGGGTCTCCCCACCCTAGCCGGCCGGCCGGGGCGGACAACCCCGCATGTCACCCTGAAACGCAAGTCTTCTACCCCAAAAAGCACATGGGGCGCGCGGCGAGCAGCGGACGCTTGCGTCCCGGGCCCGGAAGCCAAGGTTAGCCCCATGTCCTCGCACCATCGCCTACTCCGCGACTGTCCCGTCACCGTCATCCCCGCCGGAGACGCGGCGATCCTCGAGGCCGGGACGGAAGTCGAGGTCACCCAGGCGCTCGGCGGGTCGGCGACGGTCCGCACCCCGATGGGCCTCTTCCGCATCGCACCGGCCGATCTCGCGGCCCTCGGCCCGGATGCGGTCGAGCTCTACGCGGCGAAGGCCGGGAACGTCGCGACCGGCCCGCTCGACGAGTCCGCGCTCTGGGAGGCGCTCAAAGGCTGCTTCGATCCGGAGATCCCGGTGAACATCGTGGACCTCGGCCTCATCTACGACCTGGCGCTGACCCCGGGCGAACGCGGCGGGCGCAAGGTCGAGGTCAAGATGACCCTGACGGCGCAAGGCTGCGGCATGGGCCCGGTCATCGCGGCCGACGCCAAGTCCAAGCTCGAGGCGCTACCCGGCGTCGAGTCCGCCGAGGTTGCGATTGTCTGGGACCCCGTCTGGAACCCGCGGATGATCTCGGAAGCCGGTCGCAAGCAGCTCGGACTCGAGTGAACCCGGCGCCGTTCCAGCCCGGGACCGCGCTCTACCTGCACGTCCCCTTCTGCGCGTCGTCGTGCGACTTCTGTTCCTTCTATCAGGAACAGCCCAAGCGCGGCGACCTCGACCGCTACCTCGGCGCCATCGAGCGGGAACTTGCCTTGCACCCGCCCGGGCGCGTGGAGACCGCGTTCTGGGGCGGCGGTACGCCCGGCCTCCTCCCGGCCGACGACCTACGTCGCCTCGGCGCGGCGATGACGCAGGCGGCGGGCCGGCCGGCCGAATGGACGGTCGAGCTCGCGCCGTCCTCCGTCCGGGCCGACAAGCTCGCGGCGCTCAAGGAAATCGGCGTCACCCGCGTCTCGATGGGTGTGCAGAGCTTCGACGACGCCACGCTCGACGCCCTCGGCCGACGGCACTCGCCGAAGCAGATCATGGACGCCTGGGAGCTGATCGAGGCGGCGGGCTTCGCGTCGCGCAACCTCGACCTGATCTTCGCGATCCCGGGCCAGGATGAGGCGCGTTGGACCGAAGACCTGCGCCGGGCCGTCGCGCTGCGGCCGGACCACCTCTCGACCTACTGCCTGACCTTCGAGGAGGACACCGCGATGTTCGTGAAGCTCTCGCAGGGCAAGGTGAAGATCGACCGCGAGCTGGAGGCCCGACTCTACCGCGGCACCTGGGAGCAGCTTGAGGCGCTGGGCTTCGCCCAGTACGAAACCTCGAACTTCGCGCAGCCGGGGCACGCCTGCCGACACAACCTCATCACCTGGGAGATGGGCTCCTGGATTGGCTATGGACCCTCCGCGGCCTCGCAGTGGGGCGCCCGCCGCTGGACCAACCCCGCGAACCTCGACCAGTGGATCCAAGGCATCGAGGCCGGCCAGCCGGTGCTCGAACAAGTCAAGGACCTGACGCCGGCCGACCTGCTCAGCGACGCCTTGGTGTTCGGCCTGCGCCTCAACGCCGGCGTCGACCCCGCGGCGCTCGCGGCGCGCTTCGCGACCGACCTGCCGCCCGCCGTCGACCGGCTCTTCCGCGACCTCATCGGCGAAGGCCTCATGGAAACCATCGGATCCTCCGTCCGCCTCACCGGCGAAGGCCGGATGCGCGCCGACGCCGTGGGCGTCGCGATCCTCGAACGCTTCGACTGATGGAAGCCGCCTTCGGTGCCGCCTTCTTCTTCGCGTGGTCGATCACCTGCGCGCGCCGCAGTTCCTTCCACCACGGGGTCGATTTCGCCAACCTCCTGCGCATCTCCATCGCCTTCGTGGCCATCGGGGCGGTCGCGCTGGTCGCCGGCCAGCCGTTGCTCTTCCCCGGCTGGCCTTGGCTGCTCCTCGGCGGGGCCATCGGCCTGGGCGTGGGCGACATCGCCAGCTTCCATTCGCTGGTCCGGATCGGCGCCGGACTCGCGCTGCTCGTGATGCAGACGCTGGCGGCGCCGTTCGCGCTGCTCCTCGAATACCTGGTGCTCGGACACGCGCCCACCGGCGCGCAGCTGGTCGCGGCCGCCGTCATCCTCACGGGCGTCGCGCTGGCGCTGGGCTCGCGCCCGGTCGGCGACCCCCGCCACTGGCGGACCGGCATCGCGCTCGCGATCCTCGCCGCGTTCGGCCAAGCCTGCGGGGCCGTGAGCACCCCGATGGCGAAGGCCGCCTGCGTCGCCGCGCACGTGGAGGTGCCCGATGGCTGGACCCAAGGCTTCCTCCGCATCCTCGGCGGCCTGCCGATCGTGCTCGGCTTCGTCCTCTGGAACACCCGGCGCGAAGGCCTGCTCGCCCAGGTCCGGCGACCCTACGCCGGCGGGCGGGCGCGCGGCTGGGCCTTGATGAATGGCCTCTCGGGACCGGGCATCGGCGTCGCCTGCTACCAGTGGGCGCTGAGCACCCAGCCGGCCGCGGTGGTGCTCAGCATCGTCGCGCTATCCCCGCTGTTGGCGTTGTTGTTCCAGTGGGCCGTCGAAGGGCAAAGGCCGGCCCCCCGCGTCTGGCTCGGCGGGGGTCTGGCGGTGCTCGGCCTGATGATGTTGCGCAACCCCGAAGGGTGGATGAAGGCCTTGGGCGCCTGAGGGTCCGCCCGGCGACCGGGCCGCTCAATGCGGGCGCGTGGTGACCGCGCGGAAGCGCGCTTCGTACTCCGGATGGTTCGTGCCCATGAGCCGATCCCAGTAGTTGAAGTAGAGGCTGAAGTTTCCCCGGAAAGACTCGTGATGCTGGATGTGGTTCGTCGGCGTGTTGAGGAAGCGGCCGAGCCAGCTGTCCAGCAACCAGGGTGGGTAGAACTCGTAGCCCGCATGGCCGACCACGTTGAAGACGATCTGCCAGACCATGAACGCGGCGAAAGCCAGCGGATGGATCGGCAGGAGGCAGGCCACGACGGGGAAGATGCCCGCCTGCACGGCCGCCTCGAGGGGGCTGAAGCAATACGCGGCCCAGGGGCTCGGGTTCACGCTCTCGTGGTGCACGCGGTGGCACCAGCGGAAGAGGCGCGGGTGGTGCATGAGCCGGTGCGTCCAGTAGAAATAGGCGTCATGCAGCAGGATCGCGGCCGCGACGGTCGTCCAGAACCACAGCGGACCGTGCGCGTCGAGCTTCCAGTAAAGCCGGGTCCAACCCTGCTTCGCGAGCCACAGCGTACCCGCGCCGACGGCGCCGTAGACGACGACCGTGAGGAGCGACCAGCCCAGTTCGCGCCGCACGTCGGCGCCGGTCGGGTAGGCCGGGACGATCTTCCGCGCCGCCCAGCGACGCCGGAAAAGCACGTAGCCCAGCAACCAGGCCAGGCCGGCCCAGAAGGCGTAGTTGAGGAAACTCTGCAGGGCGATGCCGCCGACGGTCCCGCGCGCGCCGGTCAGCAAGGGAGGCAGGGCTTCGGCGACGGTCATGCCGGTCGGCTCAGGCGCCGTGCTTCACCTGGCGCAGCGCCTCGTAGGTCGCGATGCCGCAGGCGGTGGAGAGGTTCAGCGAGCGCGTGAGCTCGTTGAAGTGCGGGATCTTCACCGACCGGTCGCCGCCGATGAAGGCGTGGACCGGTTCCGGCGCCCCGGAGCTTTCGCTCCCGAAGATCAGGCCGTCGCCCTCCTCGTAACGGACATCCCAGAAGCCCTGCGTCGCCCGCGTCGAGAACAGCCAGAGCCGCGCCGGGCGCCCGGGTGCGGCGAGGAACGCCTCCCAGTCGGCGTGGTGGCGGACATCCAGCTGGTGCCAGTAGTCCATGCCGGCGCGCCGCAGCTTGGCGTCGTCGATCTTGAAGCCGAGCGGGTGGACCAGGTGGAGGACGCAGCCCGTGATGGCGCACATGCGGCCGATGTTGCCGGTGTTCGGCGCGATCTCCGGCTGGAGCAGGATGAGATGGAGTGGCGGCTTCACCGGCGGCGGCTCAGCGCACGCGAGATCTCGCGCTTGGCGTCGCGTTCCTTGAGGTCGTGCCGCTTATCGTGCTGCTTCTTGCCCTTGCCCACCGCGAGGAGGCACTTGGCGAGGCCGTGCTTGAAGTAGATCTTGAGCGGGACGATGGCGGCGCCGCCCGACTGGACCTCGCCCGTGATCTTGGCGATCTCCGCCTGCTTGAGCAGCAGCTTGCGCGGCCGGTAGGTCGAGTGGTTGTTGAGGTTGCCGAAGTCGTACTCCGCGATGTGCGCGTGGTAGAGCATCGGGCCTTTCGGGCTGATACGGATGAAGGCGTCGGCGATGTTCGCGCGGCCGAGGCGGAGCGCCTTGACCTCGGTGCCGAGCAACATCAGGCCGGCCTCATAGGTCGGTCCGATGAAATAATCGCGCCCGGCCTTCGGGTTGCTGACCTCGGGCAAGGATTGTTCGCGGCGAGCGGCCATCGGTGAACGGGAGGGCGGCGCGCCGGTGGCCCGGCAGGGACCGGCCAGGGCTTAGGCCTGGGAGGTCGGCTCTTCGGGGGCGAACTCCCAGGTGATACGGTCCTCGATGATCTCGCGCAGGGCGATGTCCTCGAGGGCGAGCTTTTCCAGGGATTCGATGAGCGGGTTGGCACCGCTGCGGAGCTGCTTTACGCGCTTCGAGACCACGTTGATCAGGATGTTCGGATCGGTGATTTTCTTCCGGGCTTCTTGCAGGTATTCGTCGCGCATGGTGGTTTCCCGACTAGGGAACCGAAGAACCTAGGGCAGCCCCCCCTGCTGGCAAGCGCTTTCTGGACCCCCGAAAAATGCCTTTGCCCTGCGATTTTCGCCTGCCTAGAGACCTTTCCATGCAAAAACCGGAGCCTTACGGCGAAGCGATGAAATCCAAGGGGGGGCTCTCCCGCCTCGTCAACGCGCTCCGCTACACTTGGGACGGGCTGAAGGCCGCGGCCAAGCACGAGGAGGCCTTCAAGCAGGAGTTAATCGTGGTCGTCCCGCTCTCGGTCGCCGCCTGGTTCATCCCGGTGACGTTGCCCGAACGGGCCCTGCTCTTCGCCGTGCTCCAGCTCATCCTGATCGTCGAGCTCATCAACTCGGCCATCGAGGCGAACACCGACCACATCTCCCTGGAACGCCACCCGCTGGCCAAGCGGGCCAAGGACATGGGGAGCGCCGCCGTCTTCCTGACCATCGTGATCGCCCTAGCCGTCTGGAGCACAATCCTTTGGCAGAGGTTCGGGGCCTGAACGTCCAGGCATGAAAAAGCCCGCCGAGGTCGGCGGGCTTGATCGGTCCTGTCAGGACGCTCAGGCCTTGGTGACGAGGCCGGCCTTGAGGGCCTTGACCGAGACCCACTGGCGCTTGACGCTACCGTTGGGCTGCAGGACGCGGATGCGCTGGACGTTGGGCCTGAAAGTCCGCTTGGTCTGCTTGACCAGCTGGAAGCCGATGCCGCCGCTCTTCTTGGACTGACCACGGTGAATGATTCGGCGGCCCTTGACGGGGCGCTTGCCGGTGACGCTGCAGATACGGGACATGGTGTTCGAGCTCCTTTGGAAAGTCGGAGCAAAGGACTGCCGAGACGCTTGGCAAGAGGTAAGTGACCCTTTTCAGCTTCGGCGCAAAGCCCGGTCCAAAGCCGCCAAACCCAGCGAAAACGCGTCCGGATTGGTCAAAAGGCTCAAAACCACGCAAGGAGCGCTCGCGGGCATCCCGTAGAAATAGCCCGGATGGGCCCAGACCCCCTCCTCGACACCGCGCAGGAGAAAGCGCTCCTCGGCGACCCCGGGAGGCAGGGTCAGGATCGCCGACCAGCCCGCGGGGCGCGGCAGGACAGAGCAGGGCTGGCCGCCGGCCGCGACCCAGGCGCGCAAGGCGGCCTCATTCTGGGCGACGCGGGCCCGGACGGCCGCCCGGAGCGGCTCGGCGCGACGCAGCAGGTCGACCGCCGCCAGTTGCACGGGCGTATTCACGGAAAGAAAGGCGTCGGCCACGTGCTCGAGACGACGGCCGGCCTCGCGGATGAAATCGGCCGGACCGGCGGTCACGACCCAGCCGAGCTTGAGCTGCGGAGCCAAGGCGACCTTCGACAAGCCACTGAGGACGAGCATCGGCACCTGGGACTCGCCGACCCAAGTCCCCGGGGAGACCGTCCCCTCGGCCGGGTAATCGAGGAAGACCTCGTCGCAGACCAGCGCGAGGCCGTGCTTGAGCGCGAACCCGCGCAACACGTCGCGATCGCGACGGCCGACGAACGCGCCGGTCGGGTTCGACGGATTGATGCAGAGGATCCCGCGCGTCTGCCGGCCCATCGTGAGCGAGACGCTATCGATGACCCATTCGCCCGCGAGCGGGACGAGACGGTAAGGACGCAAGGTCACACCCTCGAGCGCGGCGATGACCTCGAGCAGCGGGTAAGCCGGCTCGGGCACGAGGAGCTCGTCGCCGGGATTGCACAGGAGCTTGAAGACCCAGGCGTAGCCCTCGCTCGTGCTGGCGGAGAGGAAGATTCGGTCGAGCGCCACGCGCTGTCCGCGGGCCGCGTAATAATCGGCGACCGCGGTGCGGGCCGCGGGCAGGCCGCGCGGGTCAGGGTCCTGCCGCTGGATACCGTCGCGACGCAGCAACGGACCCAGCTCGGCGGCGGACCAGGCGAAACCTGCGTTCGCCGGATTGGTATCCGCGAGATCGACCAGAGGCAGTCCGGCGGCGAGTCGCTTCTCCTTGGCTTGGCTGAGGGCGTTGGGAGTATTCGCAAAGGCGAGCCGCGAGCTGAACATGGGGCGAGCGTTCCGAACGCGACCCGACAAGCGAGGTTAAAGGCGGCCGGCGGGCGGCCTTGGCACTTACGGGTTGAAGTCGGGGAACGCCCCTCCAAAAGTCGCACCATGTCCCTGCAAGTCCTGAAGCCCCGTGTCCGCGGGTTCATCTGCATCACCTCCCATCCCGAGGGCTGCGCCGCTCATGTCCGCGAGCAGATCGCCCACGTGAAGTCCCGCCCGGCCCTCAAGGACGGCCCGAAGTCGGTCTTGGTCATCGGCGCTTCCACCGGCTACGGCCTCTCGTCCCGCATCGCGGCCGCCTTCGGTTCCGGCGCGGCGACCCTGGGCGTCTTCTTCGAGCGCAACGGCGAGGGCGACAAGCCCGGCTCGCCTGGCTGGTATAACACCGCCGGCTTCCACTCCGAGGCGAAGAAAGCCGGCCTCAAGGCCTTCTCGCTCAACGGCGACGCCTTTTCCGCGGAGCTCAAGGCCCAGGTGATCGCCGACATCAAGGCGAAGATGCCCGGCGGCAAGGTCGACCTCATCGTCTACTCGCTCGCCTCTCCGCGCCGCACGGCGCCCGACGGCGTCACCTACAAGTCTGTGCTCAAGCCGACGGGTGCGCCCTTCCACGCCAAGAACCTCGACACCGACAAGAAAGTGGTGAACGACGTGACCCTAGAGACGGCGTCGGCCGATGACATCACCCAGACGGTGAAGGTCATGGGCGGCGAAGACTGGGAACTGTGGATGAACGCCCTCGACGGCGCCGGCGTCCTCAAGGAAGGCTGCCAGACCGTCGCCTACTCCTACATCGGGCCGCAGGTGACCTGGCCAATCTACAAGGACGGCACCATCGGCAAGGCCAAGGAGGACCTCGAGCGCGCTGGCCGCAAGATCGACGCGCTGATGAAACTGCACCGGGGCCGCGCCTTCGTCTCGGTGAACAAGGCCGTCGTCACCCAGGCCAGTTCCGCCATCCCCGTCGTCCCACTCTACGTCTCCCTGCTGTTCAAGATCATGAAGGCGAAGGGCACGCACGAAGGCTGCATCGAGCAGATCCAGCGCCTCTTCGAGCAGCAGATGTATAACGGCAACGCCCTCGACTTCGACGAGCAGGGCCGCGTCCGCATCGACGACCGAGAGATGGCGCCCGACGTGCAAAAAGCGGTCTTCGATGTCTGGCCGCAGGTGACCACCGAGACCTTCGACGCGCACGCCGACTTCGCGGGCTACCAGTCCGACTTCCTCAAGAACTTCGGTTTCGGCGTCGCTGGGACCGACTACGAGGCGCCGACCGAGGTCGAACGCCCCATCGAGGACTCCTAAGGTGACGAAGGTCTTCGCCATCGCGAACCAGAAGGGCGGCGTCGGCAAGACGACCACCGCCGTCAACCTGGCCGCCGGGCTCGCCCGCCTCGGCCTCCCCACCCTGCTCATCGACCTGGACGCCCAGGCCAACGCCACCAGCGCCCTCGGCCTCGAGAAGACGGAAGGCCGCTCGATGTACCGCGTCCTCCACGGCGAAGCCTTGGCCGCGGACATGGTCGTCGCGACCGCGACGGAGAAACTGGACCTCATCCCCTCCGAGCTCGACCTCGCCGCGGTGGAGTCCGAGCTCGCCCAAGCCGAGAACTACCTCGGGCGCATGCGCGAGGCCCTCGCCCCGCTCGTCGCCGCCGGCAAGTACAAGGCCATCCTCATCGACTGCCCGCCGGCGCTCGGCATGCTCTCGATGAACGCGCTCGGCGCTTCGGACCACCTGCTCGTGACGCTGCAGACCGAATACCTCGCGATGGAGGGCCTCGGCCAGATCCTCGGCGTCGTCGACCAGCTCCAGGCCGCGGGCGCGACCGACAAGCTGACCGTCGGCGGCATCGTGATGACGATGTACGACGTGCGCACCAAGCTCTCCCGCCAGGTCGTCGAAGAGGTGAAGACCCACTTCCCCGCCCTCGTGATGGAGGCGATGATTCCGCGCACCATCCGCCTGTCCGAGTGCCCGAGCCACGGCCAGACGATCTTCCAGTACGACGTCCACTCGCCGGGCGCCGTCGCCTACGAGGCGCTCGCCAAGGAGTTCGTCGCGCGCTTCGGGCTGAAGTGAGCGGGGGTGACCCCAGCCGCGTCCGCCGCGTCGGCGGCTTCGCCGAGTTGCTCGCGACCCCTTTCGCCGAGGGCGTGAACGCCCTTTGCTGGGAGCGGTCGCTACCCGGGGACTTCGCCGAGGTGGCTGCGCGGCTGCCGGCAGGCCAAGGCATCGTGCCGCTGGCCGATGATGAACTGGCGGCGCTTCAGCTGTCGCCGGCGGGGCGGCTCGCCGCGGAGGCGATGCTGGCCGACCAACGGTTGCTCCGCGCCCATGACCTCGCGCCTTCGCTGAACCTGATCCACGACTGCCGGCCGGACCCCGCCGCGGGGCCCGTGCCGACCGACGTCACCTCCTTCCACGTCGATAGCGCGCCCGTCGAGGTCGACACCTGGCTCTGCACCTACCTCGGCGCTTGCAGCGAAGGGCTGGCGAATGAGGACGCCCGGCTGAAGGTCGAAATCCCGGAGATCCGCGCGGCCCTGCTCGAGGAATATGGCGGCGCGGACGACGCCGGCTTCGCCGAGTTCCTGCAGGAGCATAGTTACGACTCCCACTACGCGCCCCGGCCAGGCGCGACGCCGTACGCCTTCGGGACCTTCGCGCTCTGGCGCATCGCGACCCGCTGGCCAGGCAACCCCGCGCCGCCGTGCGTCCACCGCGCTCCGGTCAACCTCCCCGTGTCGCCGCGCCTACTGCTGATCAGCTGAGGCCCGCCCTTGCCTTCTCGCAGGAGAAGTCTTGGATAACGCGGCCCCGATGCTCCGCCTCTACGTCAAGTCCCGCCCCTACCTCATGGCCGCTGGCGTGATGCTTGTGGCGTGGTTCAACCTCTGGGTGCAGTTCCGGAGCGTACCGTGGTTCGATGTGCCTGGCGAAGTATATGAACGCTTTTTAAAGGTTTCGCCCGAAGCCACGGAGGAAGAACTCAAGGCCAAGGCCGACAATGAAGATTCACTTGCCGCCTACTTCTACGCCCTGAGACATACCTCCTACTGCCCCAAAGACCTTCTTATCAAGGTGGAGCCGACTATCGCGTTCAAATACATGGAGAAAGCCGCGAGAGGCGGCCGCCCGCGGGCCATGGCCGTCGTCTCGCTTTATTATCTGAAAGGCATCGGCATCGTTAAGAGCCGGGAAAAGGCTCTTGAATGGGCGGAAAAAGCCGCGCAACAGCGACAGCCCATGGCTCATCGCGTACTAGGCGAAATACACCTAGCGCAGGCCGAATCGAACTATAGTTCTGACCAAACCTCCGGCTTTAGCCCCTCGGCGGTAGCGCAGGATCGCACCGAGCGGCTCCGGCGGAGCGCGGACTACGAGAAAGAGTCAAAACTCGCCGAATATCATTTGCTTAAAGCGATAGAACTAGGCGACATCGGCGCCCTACGCATCCTGGGTATGGCCTACGACGAAGGGCAAATCGGGCTGATACCGAATCATCGGATAGCCCTGGCGTATCTGAGTCGCGCTGCGCTTAAAGGGGATGCGGTCGCAGCGGCGTCGATATCGCTTCGCTATACCGCAGAGAAGCATGCGCTACGTGAACTGAAACTGTCTTACGCATGGAAACTGGTCGAGCTCCGCCTGAGCAAGGACCGAGAGAAGACACTCCTGGAGTTGCGTGAGCTCGGATTACGGCTGAACTTGGCTGAGAAACTGGCCGGACAGGACCAGGCGGAGCAGTGGCTCGCCCAGATGCCTTCGGCGGACGATTCCGCCCGCGCCCGCCTCGACCCGGACCGCTGAGCCGGCCCGGCGGCCTTTTCCGCCTTTGTGTCGAATCCGACGCAGGATCGACACAGGGCCGGGTTACGCTTCGGCAACATGGAAGACCAAGAGAGGTTCGTCAGCCCCCCGCAGGAACCGCTGCCCCCGGCCAAGATCCACTTCCGCACGCTCGTCCTGTCCGACCTCCACCTCGGCACCAAGGACGCCCAGGCCCGCGAGCTCCTCGACGTGCTCCGCGGCATCCGCTGCGACAAGCTGATCCTGAACGGCGACATCATCGACCTGTGGTCGCTCCGCCGCAAGAACTACTGGACGCCGGCCCACACCGCCGTACTCCGCCGCATCATGAAGATGGCGGAGAAGGACGGCACCAAGGTGGTTTACCTGCGCGGCAACCACGACGACTTCATCCGCCACCTGATTCCGATCGCCCTCGACCGCATCGAGCTGGCCGAGGAGCACATCCACGTCGACCTCCAGGGCCGGCGCTTCCTGTGCATCCACGGCGACGCGTTCGACACGGTGACGGCCAAGATGCGGTGGCTCGCGGTGCTGGGCGATATCAGCTACCAGGTGCTGCTGGACATCAACCGCTTCTACAACAAGTGGCGCGCCTGGCGCGGCAAGGAGTACTTCTCCCTCTCGCAGGCTATCAAGGGCAAGGTCAAGTCAGCCGTCAGCTTCATCTCGAGCTTCGAGGAACACCTGCAGACGCTCGCCGCCCGCCGCGGCTGCGACGGCGTGATGTGCGGCCACATCCACAAGGCGGAGGACCGCCAGATCGGCGCGATCCGCTACCTCAACTCCGGCGACTGGGTCGAGTCGCTCACCGCGATCGTCGAGGAGACCGACGGCACGCTCCGCGTCGTCGAACGCGCCGAACTGCGCGAACGCATCGCGGCCCAGCGCACCCTCCACGAGCACGCCGTGCAGGCCCGCGGCTTCGTCCCCGCCCGATGACCCGCATCCCGATCCTCTCCGCGGGCTTCGGCGAAGGACACAACGCCGCCGCGCGGGCGATCGCCGAGGCGCTGGGTCGCACGTCCGGCGGCGCGCTCGAGGGGCAGGTGCATGACCTCTTCCTCACGGCCTACGGCGCGGACCGCGCCCGGCGCCAGCGCGACGCCTACATCGGCGTCGCGAACCGCCACCCCCGCCTCTGGGGCATGCTTTACGCCGGCTTGGACCGCCTGCCCTTGGTCGGGGCCTCCCTGCCCTTCGTCCGCCCGGTCCAGCGCGCCCTGAACCAGCTGCTGGACGAGACCCGGCCGCCGGTGGTGGTCTCGGCCTACCCGCTCTACAATTACATGATGGCCCGTCGGTGGCGGCGGAACGACCCGGCCCGGCCGCGGCTGATCACCGTGGTCACGGACTCGGTCTCGGTGAACCGGGCCTGGCACCGCGCGCACTCCGATTGGTACGTGACGCCCAACCAGGCCACCGCGGACGTCATGATCCGGCAGGGCGTGCCGGCCGCCAAGGTCCTGCCCTACGGCTTCCCGGTGCCCGCCCGGCTCGCCCCGCGTTCCTCCGCGCAGGCCGGCGGCCGCCCCCGCGTGCTGCTGATGCTTAACCCGGGAAAGCGCGATGCCGTGGCGCTGGCGGCGGCGCTCGCGACGCTCGATCTCGAGCTGACGGTCACCGTCGGCAAGGACGCCGACTTCCGCGAGGCGGTGGTTGCCGCGACCGCGGGCAAGGCCGAGGTCCTCGGCTGGACGGACCGAATCCCCGACCTGATGCTTTCCGCCCACCTCGTCATCAGCAAGGCGGGCGGCGCGACCACGCACGAGTGCGTCGCGGCCGGCACCCCGATGATCGTCACGCAGGTCATCCCCGGGCAGGAAGCAGGCAACGCGCGCCTGATCGTGGAACACGGCGCCGGCACCTACGGGCTGACGCCGGCGGCGGCCAAGGCGGCCGTCGCCGCGGCCTTCGCGGACGACTGGGCGGTCTGGCGCGAATGGAAACATGCCGTGGAGGGTCTCGGCGACGCGGGCGGGGCCGACCGTGTGGCAGCCCTGGTGGCCGGCGAACTCGCGGCGCACTGACGCACCATCGGCACCCGCATGTCCACGTCGTCCCCCGCGTCCAACTTCGAGGAGATGCGGCGTCGCCTCGGCCCGCTAGGCTGGGCGACGCGCGCCTTGGACGGCGTGCTCAAGGTTTCCCACTTCGACGACTTCCTGGCGCGCATCCATCAGGCGGGACGCCCCGACTTCTTCGCGTCCGCGCTGGAGCAGGCGGACATCAAGCCCAGCTGGGCCGACGAATGCCTGGCGCGCATCCCGCGCACGGGGGCATTGCTGGCCGTCGCGAACCACCCGCATGGGATGACGGATGGGCTCGTCGCGATGGAGTTCCTGCTCCGCGCGCGGCCGGACACGCTGGTCGTGGGCAACGAATGGCTGGCGCAGATCCCCGGCATCCGGCCCTGGCTCATCGAGGTCGACCCGGACGGAAAGGCGAACCTCGCGGGGACCCGTCGCATCCTGGACCACCTGAAGCACGGCGGCGCGATCCTGATGTTCCCCGCGGGCGAGGTCTCCAGCCTGCGACCCTGGCGCCGGCGGGTCGAGGACCCGCGCTGGTCGGACAGTTTCGTCCGCCTGGCGCGACGGACCAAGGCGGCCTTGCTGCCCCTGCACATCGCCGGCCGCAACTCCGGCCTCTTCCAGACCGTGGGGCTGGTGCACCCGCGCCTACGGACGACGCTGCTGCTGCGGGAATTCCTCGCGCAGAAAGGCAAGGTCATCCGCCTGCGCGCCGCCAATCCGGTGACACCGACGCAGCTCGCCCAGCACGCCGACGACGCCGAGGCCGCCGAATTCGTCCGCCTGCGCTGCGAGCTCCTGCCGCGCCGCGAACGCGCGCCGCGGCCGGCGGCGACGGAGCCGACCAAGCAGGCTGAGCTGATCCCGCCGGTGAATCCGCTTCTGGTGCGCGCCGAGCTGCAGAGCCTGCCCGCGGAGGACCTCCTGCTCACCTCGGGCGACTTCCGCATCTACCGCTTCCTCGGCGCCGACCTCCCCCACACCTTGCGCGAAGTGGGCCGCCTGCGCGAACTGACCTTCCGGTCGGTCTCGGAGGGTACCGGCCTGGCCTGCGACCTCGACGCCTTCGACGCGTGGTACGACCAGCTGGTGCTCTGGGACGAGAAGGAGGGTCGCATCGTCGGCGGCTACCGGCTCGGTCCAACGGACCGCATTCTGCCGCTGCGCGGTAAGCACGGACTCTACACGTCGACGCTGTTCGAGTTCAAGGGCGACTTCTTCAAGCGGATGGATCCGGCGCTGGAGATGGGCCGCTCCTTCATCCGCCCGGAATACCAGCGACGGCCGACGAGCCTGCCGCTCCTCTGGCGCGGCATCGGCCGCTACGTGCTCCGCTTTCCGCAATACCACCTGCTGTTCGGTCCGGTGAGCATCAACCCAGAATACGGGCAGGCCTCGAAGGAACTGATCCTCTCCTACCTCCGCCACAACCGTCTGGCCGACGACCTGGTGCCGTTGGTCCGCGCGAAGAACCCGCCGCGCGCCATGAGCCTGCACGAGGCCGACCTCGACGTGCTGCAACGGTGCGCGTTCGACTTGGAGCATGTGTCCGGGCTGGTCAGCGACCTCGAGCCGGACGCGAAACAGGTGCCCGTGTTGCTCAAGCATTACCTGAAGCTGAACGGCCGGCTCATCACCTTCAACGTCGACGATTCCTTCGGCGGCTGCCTGGACGGGCTCATCGTCGTCGACCTCACGAAGGTCGATCCCAAGCTGCTCGCGGCCTACCTCAGCGAGGAGGGGGCCCGCAGCTTCCTGGAGTACCACGATTTCCACGCCTGAGACGAGCGCGGTCATTTACGTAGCCAAGGCCGCCGAGGCGGCTTAAGCCCCGGCATGCCTTCCGCGCTCTGGACTTCCCGACACACCGCCGCGGCGCTCGCGGGCGGACACCTGTTGATCGCGGGAGCACCGGGCACGGGGAAGTCGCGTTTGCTCAACGGCACCCTGCTGCCGGCCTTGGTGCGGACCGGCGCCCCGTTGCTCGTCATCCAGGACCCGGCCACGGCCCACGGCCCGACCATCGGCCTCCAGGCCGTGACGTCCAGCCGCGAGGCTCCGGCTTCGCCCGGCGACCTGCTAGCCAAACCCACGCTGGTCACGCTGACCGGGACGCACCCCGAACGGGAAGCCCAGGCGGAGCGACTGTTCGCGGAACTACCCGCCGCGCTCGCGGCGAACCCGGCGCCCGCGGGCACGCGCCGCTTCCTCGTCATCGACGTCGCCCCGCTCACGCCGGCGTTACGCTCGTTCGCGCCGCTGCTCCGCCAGGCCCGGTCACTGGGCTGCACCCTGCTCGTGACCTGCCAGTCGCCGAGCTCGCTCGAACCCGGCCTGCCGGCGCTTTTCACGAGCCAGGTGGCTTTCTATCATTTTTATAAGCGCTGCCTCCGCGTGATGGCGGAGAACGTCCTGGCCGCCACGGGCGCGGCGGAGACCAACCCGTCGGGTAAGCCGACGCCGATCAACCGTTTCGGCCAGCCGTTGGCGACGCCGGTCAGCCGGATGGTCGGCAAACTCGGCGACCTCAAGGTCGGCGAGTGCTTCCTCGTCACCCCGGGCGCGCCCTACGAGCCGCTGCGGACCTGACGGCGGTCACTTCGCCAAAGTCAGCTTGGAGGGGTAGCGGCGCTGGGCGTTCCACTCGCCGACGTAGATGTCGCCGGCGGCGTCGACGTAGAGGTCGTGGCCGTGTTTGAAGACCGGCTGCGCCTGGCTCAGGGGCTGCAGCTTGCCGTCGACATACCGCGGCTCGCTGGCGCCCGGCGCGCTGAGGACCTTTTTCGTGACGCGGTCCAGGACGACGATGAAGCCGGACTGGTTCAGGCGGCGGCCTTGGGCGTCCTTACTCCAGCAGACGGCGGCGTAAGCCTTGTCACCGCGGAAACACAGCTGCCCCGCGAAGGCCCCGGGCAGGTCCAGGGTGTCGACATACTTGCCGTCCAAGGTGAACGCCTTAAGCTGATTCTGGCTGCGGGACGGCACCCAGACCAACGGACCGCGCGCGTCGGAGGCATCGATCGAGATACCGTGCGCGTTGCTGAGGTTGCCGGCGTCCTTCGTCGGCCCGCCCCACTTCTTCAGGAGCTTACCCTCGAGCGAGAACTCGTAGATGAGATTCGAGCCGTAACCATCGGCGACGAGCAAGGTGCCCGCCGGCGTCCAGGCGACGTCGCAAGGCATGAACTTGCCGTCGCTCAGGCCCAACTCTTTCGGCGTCGGAAACTTGCGCACGAGCTTGCCATCGGTCGTCAACAGCGTGACGCGTCCCTCGACCGCGGTGGGGTTCCAGCCCTCGGCCGCCATGTGCCAGCCGGAGTCGACGTGCACGAGGTATTCGACGCCGCCCTTTTCGAAGATCTCAAGACCATGGCCACCACCGAGACCGGCGCTGATCGCGCGGACGAAGCGCCCGTCCTGCTCGAAGACGAGGAAGTCGTTCCGAGGGTGGTCGGTGACCAGGTAGATGCGGCCATCCTTGCCTTCCGCCAGGGCGTGCGCGTTGACAATCGGCGCGACGGCGGGATCGACCTTGGCCCACGCCGGATCGAGCCGATACTTCGCCGGCCCATGACCGAGCAGGCCGACCTCGCCGCCGGCCGCCGCGGACTGGGCCGGGGCGAGGAGGGTCAGCGCGAACCAGCAGCAGAGGAGGCGAGGCATGACCCCAGCACAACCGAAGCGGCCGCGGCTGTCACGCCCAAGCCGGTCAGGACCAGATTCGCTCCGCCGCCCACCACAGGCCGGCAAAGGCGATGCCCACGGAAGCCGGCACCACGACCCACCGGCGGTAGCGCTCCTCGTCGCGCACCCAGCAGGTCGCGGCGAAGGCGAGGGCGATGACCGCGAGCTGCGCCCCCTCGACGCCGACGTTGAAGCCGGTGAGGGCGGCGAGGAACGCGTCGGCAGGGATGGGCTTGTCGGCGAGGCCGCCCGCGAAGCCCAGGCCATGCACGGCGCCGAAGATGAAGACGACGAGCAGGCGCCAGCGCGTGTAGCGAGGGCGAAAAAGGTTCTCCAGCGCGAGGCAGGCGATGCTCAGCGCGATGATCGGCTCGACGACGGACTCCGGGGCATGGACCCAGCCCGCCGCGGCGAGGGCCAGCGTGAGCGAATGCGCCAAGGTGAAGGCGGTGACTTGGGTGATGACGGGACGCCAGGAGCGGCTCAGCAGGAACAACCCCAGCACGAAGAGGATGTGGTCGAGGCCGTGGGGCAGGACGTGGACGAAGCCGCTGCGCAGGAAATTGACGAAGACGGCCCAGCCGGCGGAATCCTCCGTGCGAGCGCCCCCGGTCGGCGCAAGCGCCGCCCGACCGGCGAGGTCGAGCGTGAAGCTCGCCTCCCCGGGGAAGAGCGTCTCGATCCGCGGGTGCGGGACGCCGTCGAGCGTGTTAAGGAAAAGGACCGAGACCTTGTGGCCGGGCAGCGAACGGATCCGCCAGCCCGTGATGCCCGCGGGCACCCGGGTCTTCCAGCGACCGACCATGACGACCGCGTCATCCGGCTTGTACAGCGGCTTGCCGTCCTCGGCGCCGAAGGTGAACTCGAAATCCGGCACCACCCGGCCGAGGGGCTCGAAGGTGAACTCGACGACGGCCGCGGCGTGCTCGCGGGCCCGGCGGAGGAGTTCCGTGCGCTGCTCGGCGGTCAGCCGCGCCCAGGCGCGCTGCTCGAGCGACGGGGCCTCCGCGGGCGAGGGCGCCCAGCAGCGGGGGTTGATCTCGATCGAGATCTCCGCGGTGCCATCGACCTGGAAACGCCCGTGGACCGGGATTTCCGGGATGGAGTGGGCGCCGGCCTGCGCCGCGAAAAAACCGCAAAAAGCCGCAAATAAGCTTCTTATGAGGCGAGGGAGCCCGACCATCCGGGCAAGATGGGTCGGGGGTCGGGGGATTCAACCCCATTGTCGGGTTGCCTTTCCCGGGCGATGACCCAACAAAGGACTCCTCAACCCAACCCCACCATGAAGAACCTCCTCACCATCCTCGCCGCCCTCGCCCTCGCCGCCTCCGCCCAGGCCGGTTGCGGCGTCACCGAGACCACCACCGGCACGCTCAAGGCCTTCGACGAGAAGACCAAGGAACTCACCATCACCCCGAAGGAAGGCAAGGCCGCCAAGATCACCCTGACCCCCGAGACCAAGGGCGCCGATGGCGTCAAGGACCTTGTGGGCAAGGCCGTCTCCGTCGAGGTGTCGAAGCACGCGAAGAGCAAGGCGCTCTCCGTCGCTGCCGCCAAGTAATCCCTCCGGGATCCTCCGAACAGGGCCGCGTGCGAACGCGGCCCTTTTTATTGCCCGACCAGAAGGTGCGCACCCGCTTTTCCTCATGACCCCGGCCCAGCTGAGCGCCTCGGCCCGAGCGGACGCCCACCCGCCGACCGGACTTTCCCCGGCCGCCCGCGCGCTCTGGTTCACGCGCCGCGGCGACTGGGCGGCGGCCCACGCCATCGCCCAGGACGACGACACGCCGCTCGGCGCCTGGATTCACGCGTTACTGCACCTCATCGAAGGGGACCTGGGGAACTCCCGCTATTGGTTCGCCCAGGCCGGGCAGCCCGCACGGCGGCCGGGCGAAGCCGAGACCTTGTGGGAGGAAATCGCCGCCGTCGCGCTCCGTTGAGGGGTTCGGTTTGACGCTGGGGACCTTCCCGGCTCGATGAGGGCATGCCCGTCCCGCCACGCCGAGCCTTGACCGGCGTGCCCACGCACGCCCAGGCGGCCGTGACCTGTTCCGAGGGCGCGGACCGCGGGGTCATCGTGCTGGTGGCCTCCAACCTCGGGGCGGCCGAGACGCTGGCCGAGGAGACCGCCCAGCTGCTCACGCTGCTGAACGGGGCCCAGCCCGCGGCCCGCACGCTGACCGAGGCGGACGCGGCGGTGACGTCCTTCGAGGCGGACTGCGACCTACTCGGGGCACTGGCGGCGCTCCGTCACGGCGGGCATGACGCGGCCCGCCCCCTGCTGATCGCCTGCACGCCGGCGGCCCTCGTGCGCCCGGCGCCCGCGCCCGAGTCCGCCGCGCGCGCCGAGCTGGTCGTGCGCAAAGGGGACCGACTGGAGCTGCGCGAGCTCGCGCGCCGGCTCGCCGAGGACTTCGGCTACGACCATGAGGCGCTCTGCGAACAGCCCGGCGAGTTCGCCCTGCGCGGCGGGATTCTGGACGTCTACCCGCTCAACGCGCAGATGCCGGTGCGGATCGACCTCTTCGGCGACAACGTGGAATCGCTCCGACCGTTCGATCCGGCCACGCAACGCAGCGAGGGCGAGGTGGAGGGTCTGGTGATCTGCGCACCGCGCGGCGACGTCGCCAAGGAGGCGGGGGTCCCTTTCTGCCGCCACCTGCCGGCCGACGCCCTCATCGTGGTGGTCGACCGCTGCCAGGACGATCCGCTCTACGCAGCGGCCCGGGCGACGGCGACCGGTGAGCTCGTACTCGAGGAGACGGACGAGGCCCCGGCAGGGTACGCGACCGAGGCGCTCGAGTGCACGCCGGCGGAGACGTTGCTCATCGGCGCGGCGGGCGACGGGGCGGCGACGCGCCCCACCCTCCTCCGTACCGCGGCGGCCCTGGCGAAAGACGGGCGACCCTGCCTGCTCGCGGGCGACACCGAGGGGTCGGTGGAGCGGCTGTGCGCGGACGTGGCGGCCGCCGCGATCCGCGGCTTCACCCCGCGGGTCTGCGCGGGCCGCTTCGGCGGCGGAGTCCTCCTGGCACCGGGCCGGTTGCGGGGGCTGCTCAGGGATGGCCTACTCCTGCTGACGGAACGCGAGCTCTTCGGACGCCGCCAACGGCCGCTCGCGGCGTTGCCCCGGCGCCGCACCATGGTCCGGGCGGCCCTCGGCCGCGCGCTCGACTTCGGGGAGCTGGCCGAAGGCGAGGTGCTGGTGCACGCCACGCAGGGCCTCTGCCTGTTCCGCGGCATCCAGGCGCACGAACACCAAGGACGCACCGAGGACTTCATCGGGCTCGAGTTCGCGGAGCGCTCCCGGCTGTACCTCCCGGTGCGGGAATCCCACCTCCTCTCGCGCTACGTCGGGCTCGGCCGGTCGCAACCAAAGCTCTCCAAACTCGGCGGCGGCGGGTGGGAGCGTTCGCGCAAGGCCGCCGAGAAGGCCACCGCCGACCTCGCCGCGCAGCTGCTGGCCCTGCAGGCCGAACGTTCGGCGAAGCCGGGCATCGCGCACCCGCGCGACGTCGACAACGCCTGGATGGGCGAGTTCGAACGTTCTTTCCCGCACCGCGAGACACCCGACCAGGCGCGGGCCATCGCCGACGTGAAGGCCGACCTGGAACGACCGGCGCCGATGGACCGGCTCGTCAGCGGCGACGTCGGCTTCGGCAAGACGGAGGTGGCGCTGCGCGCCGCCTTCAAGTGCGCGCTCGGCGGCCGCCAGGTGGCGATCCTGGCACCGACGACCGTGCTGGCCCAGCAGCATTACGAGAGTTTCCGGGAGCGGCTGGCCCGCTGGCCCGTGTCCGTCGAACTGCTCAGCGGCTACCGGACGGCCAAGGAGAAGGCCGCCGTCCGGGCGCGCGCCGCCGCCGGGACGGTCGACATCGTGGTCGGCACCCACGCGCTGCTCTCCGACGGGACGACCTTCGCCCGTCTGGGCCTGGTCATCATCGACGAGGAGCATCGCTTCGGCGTGCGCCACAAGGAGCGCCTGAAACGGCTCCGCACCGAGGTCGATGTCCTCGCGATGAGCGCGACGCCGATCCCGCGCACGCTCTACCTCGCGCTCGTGGGCGCCCGCGACCTGAGCGTCATCGAGACGCCGCCGCGCGAGCGCCTGCCCATCCGCACCATCGTCCGCGGCTACGACGAGGGGCTGGTGCGCGACGCCGTCAAGGCGGAGCTGGCGCGGGGCGGCCAAGTGTTCTACCTGCACAACCGCGTCGAGACGATCCAGGGCGTCGCGGAACGCCTCGCCGCGCTCGTGCCCAGGGCGCGCATCGTGGTAGGCCATGGCCAGATGGGCGCCGGCGAGCTCGAGGAGGTGATGGCGGCGTTCGTCGCGGGCGAGCACGACGTCCTGGTCTGCACGACCATCATCGAGACCGGTCTGGACATCCCCAACTGCAACACGCTGATCATCGAGGGCGCGGACCGCTTCGGGCTGGCCCAGCTGTACCAGCTGCGCGGGCGCGTCGGCCGGTTCAACCGGCAGGCCTACGCCTACCTCTTCCTCCACCGCCATGCGGCGCTGGTGGGCGCGGCGGGTCGCCGCCTCACCGCGATCCGCCAATACAACCAGCTCGGCGCCGGCTTCCGCATCGCGATGCGCGACCTCGAGCTGCGCGGCGCGGGCAACCTCCTCGGCGCCGCCCAGAGCGGGCACGTCGCGAACGTCGGCTTCGACCTTTACTGCCAGCTGCTCCGGCGGAGCGTGGCCAAGCTGCGCGGCGACGCGGGAGCCGCGGTGGAGCGCTGCGAGCTGCGGCTGGACTTCATCGACCACACGCAGGCCATCCTCGGCGTGGAGGCGGTCCGCGGGAGCGACGGCGACGGCGCCCTGCTCACGGCGACGCTGCCGGCGGATTGGATCCCGGAGACGCGCCTGCGCCTGGAGGCCTTCCGGCGCATCGCCCTGGCGCTCGACGTCGCCGAGGTCGCCGAGCTCCGCTCGTCGCTGCACGACCGCTACGGCCGCCTGCCGCCCGAGGCGGAGGCCATGCTCGGCCTGGCCGAGATCCGCTGCCTGGCCGAGGCGCGGGACGTCGTCGCGGTGTCGACCGAAGGGGCGACCCTCCGCTGCCTGGAGGCCCGGCCGGGGCGGTCGCCTGAGCCGATCCTCGTCGGCAACCGCTTTCCCCGCTTGACCGTGAAGGACCCCCTGCGGAAACTGAGGGAAATCCGCGGCTTCCTGTCGCGGCTTCCCGAGCCCGCCCGCCGATGAAAAGCCTCCTTCCCGCCACCTTGCTCCTGACCGCGACCCTCGCCCAGGCGCAGCTGCGCAAGCCGACGCTGGAGGAGACCGCGGCCCAACGCTGGACGGAGACCAACCAGGACAAGGTCGTGGGCATCGCCGCCGGCACGCCCATCATCCTTTCGGAGGTCCGCCGCCAGGTCGAGCCGATCGCCAGCCAGGCCCGCGCCAGCGCGAAGTCCGACACCGAGTTCTTCGCCACGCTCGCGCGGGCGAGCCAGGAGTCGCTGCGGAGCATGGCCGACCGCCAGCTCGTCATCGCGGAATTCAAGGCGGAACGCGGTAGCCCGCCCGCCGCCTACATCGACGGCGACATCGAGGAGACCATCCGCCGCGACTTCGCCGGCGACCGTAACCGCTTCGTGGCCTCCCTGCGCGCGGCCGGGATGACGCCGCTCTCCTACCGGAAGTTCATCGAGGACCGCATCATCTTCGATTCCATGGTGAGCAACATCCGCCGCACGGCCATCGACGTGGGCCCCGGCCGCAGCAAGGAATTCTACGAGAAGAACATCGATCTCTTCACGCGCGACGAGCAGGTGCATTTCCGCCAGATTGCAGTGACCCAGGGCGCCGCGGAGACCGCGGAGGCCGCGGCCCTCCGCGCGGCGGATTGGGCCGAAGCGGCCGCCCACCCGGAGCGCATGGCCGCGCTGCTGGCCAAGCACAAGGTCGCGGTGCCGGCGGGCGCGAAGGTCGAGACCTTCGCCGACCTGGCCAAGCTGGTGAGCTCGGACGACTACGCGGCCCGGGGCGGCGACGCCGGCTGGCTGAGCGTCTCCAACCTGACCGAACGGATCGTGACGACCTTGCGCGGGCTCGCCGACCGGCAGGTCTCCGCCCCGCTGCGCTTCGACATCCCCGGCGCCAAGCCGGTCTGGTTCATCCTGCGGCGCGAAGGCTGGCGGCCGCGCGGCGCCGCGCCCTTGAGCGAGCCGGACGTCCTCGCCGAGGTCGAGAACCGCGTGCGCAACGTGGCGATGAAGGAAGCGGTGGACGAATGGCTGCAGGGCCTCCGCGCCAAGCACCACCTCCAACTCGACCGCTGAGATGACGCCGCGGACCGCGCCCGACGACGCCCCGGCGCCCCGGGTGGCGCCGGCCGGGTTCCGTTGCCGCGCCTTCCCGCGGCGCACCGCCGGCGTGCTGCTGCACGTGACGGCCCTGCCCGGGCCCGGCCCCATCGGCTCACTGGGCGCCGCCGCCCGGCGCTTCGTCGACGCGCTCGCCGCCGCCGGCTTCGGCTGGTGGCAGGTCTGCCCGCTGGGGCCGACCGGCTACGGCGATTCGCCCTACCAGGCCCTGTCCGTCTTCGCCGGCAACCCCTACCTGCTGGACCTCGCCGACCTGCGGGCCCGCGGGCTGGTCACCGCGGAAGAGCTCGCCGACGTCCGGCCGACCGCCGAGGGGCGCGTGGACTTCGGCCGGCTCTGGACCACGCTGCATCCCTTGCTCGACCGCGTCGGGCAGCGGGCGGCTGAGACCCTGCGGGACGACCCGGGCTTCGCGCGCTTCCGTCGCGAGCAAGCCGGGTGGCTCGATGACTGGGTGCGTTTCGCCGCTTTGCGCGCGGCCAACGATTTCACCGCACCCACGGCCTGGACGACGACCGTCGCGGCCCCGACCGCCGAGGAGGCCGCGGCCGCGCTGCAGTTCGTCTTCGCCGAGCAATGGGCTGCGCTCCGGGCCTATGCGCGGGCCCGCGGGGTGCGGCTCTTCGGCGACGAACCGATCTACGTCTCGGCGGACGGCTGCGACGCGAAGTTCCGGCCGGAGCTCTTCCAGCTCGACGCCGCCGGCCGGCCCACGGCGGTCGCGGGCGTACCGCCCGATTATTTCGCCGCGGACGGACAGCTCTGGGGTAACCCGCTCTACGCCTGGGAACGCCACGCCGCCGACGGCTTCGCCTGGTGGAAAGCACGCGTCCGGCACGACCTCGGGCTCTTCGACGCGATCCGCATCGACCACTTCCGCGGGATTCACGATTACTGGAGCGTCCCGGCGGAGGCGCCCAACGCCCGGGAAGGCGCCTGGTGCGCGGGCCCGGACCTCGCGTTCACGCGCGCGCTCGGCGACCTGCCGCTCGTGGCTGAGGACCTCGGCCTCCTCTCGCCGGGCGTGGAGACGTTGCGCGTCGCCGCCGGCTTGCCGGGCATGGCGGTGCTGCAATTCGGCTTCGGCGGCGAGACCGCCGGCAACCCCCACTACCCGCCGAACATCGCCGCCGACCGGCTCGCCTACACCGGCACCCACGACAACGATACCTTGGTCGGCTGGCTGGCCCAGGCGTCCGCGGAAGAGCGACGCAGCTTGGAGGAACTCTATGGACCGGACCCGTCGGCCGACCGGCTCGTCCAGGCGGTGTTCGACTCGCCGGCGGTGGCGGCCTTCGTGCCGGCCCAGGACCTGCTCGGCCTCGGGGCGGAGGCGCGCTTCAACACCCCGGGCAACCCGCAGGGCAACTGGGACTGGCGGTTGACGGACGCGCAACTGGACGCGCTGGCGGCGCAGGCCCCGGAGCGCCGCGCCGCGCTGGCCCGGAGCGGCCGGCTCAGCGCGTGAGGCGACGATACTTGGGGCGCCGCGGCGTATCGGACTCGAGCCCGAGGCGCTTGCGCCGGTCCTCGAGGTAGTCGCCGTAGTTGCCCTCGTGCCAGACGATGCGACCATCGTCCTCGAAAGCCATGATGTGCGTGGCGACGCGATCGAGGAACCAGCGGTCGTGCGTGATGATGACCGCGCAGCCGGCGAAACCCTCGAGGGCATCCTCCAGGGCGCGGATCGTGTTCACGTCGAGGTCGTTCGTCGGCTCGTCGAGCAGAAGCACGTTGGCGCCAGCCTTGATGAGGCGGGCCAGGTGGATGCGGTTGCGTTCGCCGCCGGACATGAGGCCGACCTTGCGCTGCTGCACGTCGCCCGTGAAGCCGAAGCGAGCCGCATAGGCGCGCGCCGGGACGAGGACCTTGCCGAGATGCACCATCTCCTGGCTGTCCGAAATCGCCTCCCACAGCGGTTTATCGGCCGGGAGCGCGTCGCGCGACTGGTCGACGTAGGCGATCTTGACCGAGTCGCCGAGGGTGAGCGTACCCTTGTCGGGCTTCTCCTGCCCCGTGATCATGCGGAACAAGGTCGTCTTGCCGGCGCCGTTCGGCCCGATGATGCCGACGATCCCGCCGGCCGGCAGGCTGAAGTTGACGTCCTCCATCAGGACGCGGTCGCCGAAGCCCTTGGTGAGTCCGCGGGCCTCGATGACGGCGCCGCCCAGGCGCGGCCCCGGCGGGATCCAGATCTCGGCCGCCTTCTCCTGCGGGCCTTGGTCCTGGGTGAGCATCTGCTCGTAGGCCCGCAGACGCGCCTTGTTCTTGGCCACCCGGGCCTTGGGCGAGGCGGCCGCCCACTCACGTTCACGCTCCATCGAGCGGGTACGCGCGGCGGACTGCTTATCCTCCGCCTCGAGCCGCTTGCGCTTCTGCTCGAGCCACGAGGAATAGTTACCCTTCCAAGGGATGCCGCGGCCGCGGTCGAGCTCGAGGATCCAGCCCGCCACGTTGTCGAGAAAGTAGCGGTCGTGCGTGATCGCGATGACCGTCCCCCTGTAGCCCTGCAGGTGGCGCTCGAGCCAGCCCACCGTGTCGGCGTCCAGGTGGTTCGTCGGCTCGTCGAGCAACAGGATGTCAGGCTCCATGAGGAGCAGTCGGCACAAGGCGACGCGGCGCTTCTCGCCGCCGGAGAGCCCGGCCACCTGGGCGTCGGCCGGCGGGCAGCGCAGCGCTTCCATCGCCATCTCAATACGGGCGTCGAGATCCCAGCCGCCGCGGGCGTCGAGGATGGACTGGATCTCGCCTTGGCGGGCGAGGATCCGCTCCTGCTCTTTCGGGTCGCCGGTCTCGGAGACCTTGATGAAGGTATCGTCGTACTCCTCGAGCAGGGCCTTCATGCCGGCCGCGGCCTGCATGACGCACTCCTGCACCGTCAGGTGCTCGTCGAGGCGAGGCTCCTGGGCGAGGTAACCGAGCGTGTACCCCGGGACCTGGCTGATGGAGCCGTCGAACTCCTGATCCTCGCCGGCCATGATCTTCAGCAGGGTCGACTTGCCGGAACCGTTGAGGCCGAGCACCCCGATCTTGGCGCCGAAGAAATACGAGAGGGAGATATCACGGAAGACGGGCTTCTTCTCGAAGAACTTGGTCACCCCCGTCATGGTGAAGATCACTTTTTCGTCGGCCATGGGTCGGAGGGTTGGGACAAGCCCCCCGGGGGCAAGCGGAACCAGCGGGGCGCCGCGTGAGCGTACTTGACAACCCCCCGGGGGGGTGGGCTAGTTTGAGGCTCGTAGTCACCTTACAAGAAGGTGGGTCCAGCCGGACCCGCCTTTTTTGTCCCTAAAACTTTCACCGTACCCACCGCACACCCATGAGCGTCGACATCAAACCCTACCTCCAATACCTCGAGAAAGAAAAGCGCATCCCCAAGGACGAAGCCTGCGCCCTCATCGTCGAGGCCATCAAGTCCTCCGTCGAGAAGTCGGTCATGGCCGGCCAGAACGTCGAGGTCACGGCCGACCCCGCGACCGGCAAGCTCGAGGCCCACGTCCTCTACTCCGTGACCGACTCGGTCGCCGACCCCCTCCGCGAGATCAACCCCGTCGCCGCCGGCCTGCTCCAGGCGGGCGCCGCCGTGGGCGACCAGGTCCGCAAGCCGATCAACGTGGCCGACCTCGGCCGCATCGCCGCCAAGACCACCCAGCAGCTCCTCAACCAGCGCTTCCGCAAGATCGAAAAGGACCAGGTCTTCCAGGAGTACAAGGACAAGGTCGGCGACATCGTCACCGGCACCGTCCGCCGCACTGAGCGGGGTAACGTCATCGTCGAGCTCGGCACCGCCGAGGCCGTCCTCACCCACAAGGAACGCTGCCACGGCGACGAGTTCCGCACGGGCGACCGCATCCGCTGCCTGCTACTCGAAATCCGCGAGGACCCGCAGCGCGGCCGCGAGTTCGTGCTCTCCCGCGCCAACGATGGTTTCGTCCGCCGCCTCCTCGAGCTCGAGGTCGCCGAAATTGCCGATAAGACCGTCACCATCGCCAAGATGGCCCGCGACCCGGGTTACCGCACCAAGATCGCCGTCGATTCGAGCGATCCGAAGGTCGACCCCGTCGGGGCCTGCGTCGGCGCCCGCGGCGCCCGCGTCCGCAACATCGTCAAGGAACTGGGCGGCGAGAAGATCGATATCATCCGCTACCACAAGGAGCCGCTCAAGCTGCTCGAGGAAGCCATCCGCCCGGCCCGGCCGCGCAACGTCCGCATCGACGAGCGCAACCGGTCCATCCACTTCGAGGTGGACGAGGAGGATATGCGCATCGCCATCGGCTCCAAGGGCCGCAACGCCCGCCTGACGTCCAAGCTCATGGGCTGGGGACTCAACATCGCCAAGGCCACCCACGCGCCCGAGAGCGTCGAGGCCCAGCTCGGCGAGAAGGCCACGCGCATGGCCGAACAGCTTGGCCTGCCGTTCGACCTCGTCGCCAAGTTCGTCCAGCTCGGCCTGACCGAGCTGTCCGTCGCGGCGAACGTGACCGCCGAGGAACTGCAGGACACCGGCATCCCCGCCGAGGAGGTCCAGACGTTCCTCGCCGCCGTCGCCAAGGCCGCCAAGGCCTGAGGCCTGCCCACCTCCTCCCCGCCTTTCCGCCGAACACCCAGCCCGCGCCCATGACCGAGAAGAAGAAGAAGCCCGAGGCCAAGAAGGCCTCCACCACGCAGCGCTACAGCGACGTGGCCAAGGAGCTCGGCCTCGAGGTCAAGGCGTTGCTCGCCCTGGCGGACCAGTTCGTCGAAGCCCACCCGGACTTCAAGGAACTCGTCTACGCCGAAGGCAAGAAGCCGGCGGCCTCGAGCAACTTCAGTAAGTTCTACCGGGATGACTTTCTGAAGTTCGCCGCCGACAAACTACCCAAGAAGGAGGAGGCCGCGCCGGCACCCGCGCCCGCGAAGGTCGAAACACCCACGCCGGCCGAGCCGGTCGCCGCGGCCCCGGTCAAGGCCGCTACGCCGCCGCTCGCGCCCGCCTTGCCCCCGCGTGCACCCATCCCGGCCGCCGCGCCCGCCGCGGTCAGCCGTCCGCC